>Kit_p2__coassemble_1634_pt1 | contig 14859 bp, 14 predicted proteins | sample Kit_p2__metabat2_high_PE_038 | metagenome-assembled genome bin Kit_p2 | reverse complement strand
TTTTAATTAGTCCTCAACCTTGATGATCTCTTTCTTGTTGTAAGAACCGCAAGCCTTGCAAACTCTATGAGGCATCATTAAAGCGCCGCACTTGCTGCACTTTACTAAGTTTGGAGCACTCATCTTCCAGTTAGCTCTACGGCTGTCTCTTCTTGCTTTGGAAGATTTATTCTTTGGACAGATAGACATGGTTACACCTCCTTAAATTGTTTGTAGATATCCTGGATAACTGCCATCCGTGGATCGAGCGACGTCCGGTCGCAGGTACAAGTCCCATAATTGAGATTCGTTCCACATCTATTGCAAATCCCCTTACAATCTTCTCTGCAAAGGACTTTCATAGGCAAACCAATCAGAATTTCATTTAACGCCAACTGGTCTACATCCAGATTATAACCGCTTAAATAAGGTTGTTCATCCAAATCTTCTGCCTGCCCGGCCTCTGGTTTATCCGTCTCCAGCTCCCTGTCAAGCGTGAGCTCACAGACATAGGCTACCGGTTCCAGACATCTGGAGCATGGAATCTCGACAGTCACCTTCGTGCTGCCCTCCAGGAAATACTTCCTGTCTCCTGTGTTTGTCACTGTCAGCTGAAAAGGCTCTGCGGACACAACTCTGTAGTCCTCTCCCCCTATGCTGACCTCCGTCAGTCCGATTTCTGCGTCATAAACCTTTTTCTTGCCTTCGCAGGTAAAAAGTTCAGATAAATTAATCAGCATATTAATCTCCTAATACGCACTATGCTATTATACATAGGCCCTCGTTTTTTGTCAATGGTTAATTTGCAGATTATCTTACTGAACGGATTATTTTACTAAAGCCAGAGTCTCTCTTGCAATAGCCAGCTCCTCGTTTGTCGGAACAACTAAAAGTTTAACCTTGGACTCTGGTGTAGAGATGATTCTCTCCTCGCCTCTGCACTTGTTTAACTCCTCGTCGATCTCTGCTCCTAAATAAGTGAGGTTTTTGCATACCTTGCTTCTGCAGCTGATATCATTCTCACCGATACCTGCTGTAAATACGATTGCATCAACGCCGTTCATAGCTGCTGCATAAGCTCCGATGTACTTGACAACTCTGTAAGCGAAGATATCAAGAGCTGCCTGAGCCTTTTCGTCTCCCTTAGCTGCTGCATCTTCCAGATCACGTCCATCGCTGGATACGCAGGAAATTCCTAACAGACCAGACTTCTTGTTCAGGATGTTCATCATCTCATCCAGTGTCTTGCCTTCTTTCTTGGCAACAAACTCGATGATAGCCGGATCGATGTCTCCGGAACGTGTTCCCATTACAAGTCCCTCAAGAGGAGTAAGACCCATGCTGGTGTCAACGGACTTTCCGTTCATAACAGCAGAAAGGCTTGCGCCGTTTCCTAAGTGGCATACGATAATCTTGCAGTCCTCATATGGCTTTCCGATAATCTCAGCTGTTCTCTTGGAAACGAAGCTGTGGCTTGTTCCGTGGAATCCGTATCTTCTTACCTTATAGTTCTCATAGTACTCATATGGAAGACCGTACAGGTATGCTGTCTTTGGCATAGTCTGGTGGAATGCTGTATCAAATACTGCTACCATCGGCACGTTCGGCATAAGCTCCTGGCATGCGCGCACACCTATCAGGTTAGCCGGATTGTGAAGAGGAGCCAGATCGCTGCACTCTTCAATCGCCTGAATTGTCTCTGCTGTTAAAACAGTAGATGCTGTAAACTTCTCGCCGCCATGTACGATGCGGTGTCCTACGGCTCCAACCTCATCTAAGCTTTTGATTACGCCGGTCTTCTCGTTTGTCAGAGCCTCAATTACAAACTTGATTGCCTCTGTATGAGTCGGCATAGCCTTCTCGCTCTTCTCCTTCTCGCCGCCAGCTGGCTGGTATGTGAGCATTCCATCGATTCCGATTCTCTCGCAAAGTCCTTTTGCAAGCACGTCCTCTGTCTCAGAATTAATCAGCTGATACTTTAAAGAGGAGCTTCCACAGTTAATAACTAAAATATTCATGTCTTTTAACCCTTTCCTTATATACATCGTTTTTTATTTTTTATACCATCTGAGCCTGTACAGCTGTCAGGGCAACTACACCTACGATATCATCGGCGGAACAGCCTCGTGATAAGTCATTGACCGGTCTGGAAATACCCTGAAGCATCGGGCCGTAAGCTTCTGCCTTAGCCAGTCTCTGAACCAGCTTGTAGCCGATGTTTCCACAGTCCAGATTCGGGAAAATCAGAACATTTGCATGGCCTGCAACTGGGCTTCCCTTTGCCTTGGACTTAGCTACCTCAGGAACAAGAGCTGCATCTAACTGAAGCTCTCCATCCAGATCCAGCTGCGGATACTTCTCGTGGGCGATCTCAACTGCCTTTGTAACCTTGTCAACCAGCGCATGCTTTGCACTTCCCTTTGTAGAGTGGGACAGCATAGCGATAATCGGCTTCTCTCCTACCAGAGCGCGGAAGCTCTTAGCGCTGGAATCAGCAATGGCAGCTAACTCCTCAGAGTTCGGATCCTGGTTCAGACCACAGTCTGCAAATAAGAAAGTTCCATTGGAACCGTAATCACAGTCCGGAACATCCATAATGAAGAAGCCGGAAACAAGCTCTGTTCCAGGAGCTGTTTTTAAGATCTGAAGGGCTGGTCTTAATGTATCTGCAGTTGCGTGGCACGCTCCTGCAACGAGACCGTCTGCATCCTTTTCTTTTACCATCATAACACCGTATGTGATATAGTCAGTCTTTAAAATCTCCTCAGCCTTCTCTTTCGTCATGCCTTTATGTTTTCTCAGCTCGAAAAGAGTCTCTGCATAGTGGTCAAACTTCGGATCTGTATCTGGATCAACTACCTTTAATCCTGTTAAATCAATTTCCAGCCAGCCGGCACCATCCATGATCTTCTCTTCCTTACCTACCATGATCAGATCAGCTGTACCCTCCTGCAGGATCTGGGCAGCTGCAATCAGTGTTCTTTTATCTTTACTTTCAGGTAAAACGATTGTCTGCTTGTCCTGTTTTGCCTTTGCTTTCATTAAGTCAATAAATGCCATGGTTAAAAAACCCCTTTCATAGAGATAAATGATTTCTGTTAACATTATATACCACCTGTTTATTGTATACAAGAGATAATTGTCGATTTTTTATTAAATATTTTTTTAACAGGCTTGTCCGTTTTTTAACCTTGCGCTTTTCTTTCCTTCTATATATAATGATGACAGCTTAGCTGATTTTGCTTCACATACAGCTATAAGATTAAAATCTATCCGGGAAAGGCAGTAAAAACATGCGTGTAACAGGACTGATCACAGAATATAATCCATTCCACAACGGCCATCTGTTTCATTTAAAAAGAGCAAAAGAAATCACTGGAGCCGACTACACGGCGGTGGTAATGAGCGGAAGCTTTGTCCAGCGGGGAGCTCCCGCTGTTTTTGACAAATACAGCCGTGCGAGGGCTGCTCTTGTCAGCGGAGCTGATGTTGTATTTGAAATGCCGGCCCCCTTCTCCACTGCTTCAGCCAGAGAATTTGCCTCCTACGCAGTTGCCCTCTTTACTGTGCTCGGAGCAGTAGACTCTATCTGTTTCGGCAGTGAATGCGGAGAGATCGAACCGATCCAGCGCACTGCCCGCCTGCTGAATCAGGAATCCGACGAATTCAAAAAACGGCTGCAGGATTTCCTGAAGGCGGGAAAGACCTTTCCAGAGGCCAGGAGCGCCGCTCTCGCCGAGAAAGAACACGATGCGGCTGAGCTGCTCTCCTCCCCCAACAATATTTTAGGAGTGGAATATTGCCAGGCTATTCTGCGCCAGCACAGTCCTCTCTCTTGTTTTACCATAAAAAGAGAAGGCAGCGGATACCACGATCCTTCACTGGAAGGTGCTCTGGGATCTGCTCTGGCTGTCCGCAGGGCACTCCAGAGCGGATTTGAGGTACAGCATCTTCATTCCCTGCTCCCGGAACCGTCTTTTGCCTCTGTCTGCCAGGATATCCCCATCTTTTCAGAGGATTTTTCCGGGCTCTTAAATTACCGGCTTCTGACAGAACCTCATCCAGAACGCTATGCAGAAATACGGCCGGAGCTGGCAGCCAGAATCAAAAAACTGTCCCCTGGCTATGCCTCCTTTGATGAGCGGATCCAGGAGCTGAAAAGCCGGCAGTTCACCTACACAAGTGTCAGCCGCGGTCTGATCCACCTGATCCTGGGAATTGAGCAAAGGCACATGGACAGCTTTAAGGAAGCCGGCTTCGCCCCCTACGCCAGAATTCTGGGATTTCGAAAAGCCGCCGCTCCTCTTCTGCGCCAGTTTAAAGAACATTCTTCCATTCCAGTCATCACAAAGCTGGCAGGAGCAGAAAAAAAACTGGATCCCCCAGGCGCTGCTATGCTGGCCTGTGAAATCCAGTCTTCCCATCTCTATCAGATGGTGCGATGTGAAAAAGCTGCTGCCGGATCGTTTCCAGGCAGATCCGCTGTATTTCAAAACGAATATACCCAGCCTGTTTTAATCCTTGACTAGAGACTTTTCTGTTCTTTCAAAAGCTTTAACAGCGTGGGTTCTGCGTGAAGCTCTTTTATCAGCTCCGAAAGCTCCTGTTGCTTCTGAGGTTTTCCCTGGCGTACTGCCCGGATCATGATGTTTTTCGGCGTATGCTCCATATCAATAAATTCCAGAATCTGAGTCCTGTAGCCGGCCTCCTCCAAAAGGCCGGCCCGGATGGAATCTGTCAAAAGAGCAGACATCCTCTCCTTAATCAGGCCGTATTTAAGAGCCGGAGCCAGCAGACTGCTTTCTATCTGTCCGTTCAGCTCATGCTGACAGCAGGGAACAGACAGAATCACTCTGGCTCCCCAGCGGACTGCCTTGGCCAAAGCGTAGTCTGTGGCTGTATCGCAGGCGTGGAGAGTTACCACCATATCCACCTGATCCATTCCCTCATAATCTGCAATATCTCCATGGAGGAAAGTCAGATTCTCAAATCCGAACTTTTCTGCCAGCCGGTTGCAGAGGGCAATCACATCCTTTTTCAAATCCAGACCTACAATCCGGATCGGATATCCCTTTACTTCTTTTAAGTAGTAATACATGGCAAAGGTCAGATAGGATTTTCCGCATCCGAAATCTATGATTTTTGTCTCTCTGGAGCGGTCCAGCCTGGGCAGAATATCCTCTACAAATTCCAGAAACCTGTTAATCTGGCGAAATTTATCATACTTCGCCTTTACCACCGCTCCATCCTTTGTCATGACACCCAGATCTGCCAGAAATGGAACCGGTGTGCCCTCCGGCAGCACATATTTTTTTGCCCGGTTATGGCAGCTCAGCCTGGCCAGATCCTCCTGGCTCATATCAATCGCCTTTTTTCTGCCTGTCTGGCTTTTTTCTGCAGATATTTGCTTGTCTGATGCCAGGCCGGCTGCTTTTTTCTTCATCTTTACTGTCATCGTTCCCTTTTTCCCCACGAGAATGTTCCCGCTGCCCAGCAGAGACTGAATCTCTCCATTCCGGTAGAGGACAGAAAGCTGCGCCTTCAGATAGGAAGCTGCCTCATCAGCTCCCATATTCTTGTGAAAAGCCTGTTTTTCTGTAAATTCCTCTGCCTGGAATTTCAGTTCCCCCTGGAGAATCAGGGGCCTGAGAATCAGCTTGATATAACCATCCCGGTTTCTGGGATTGCTTAAAATAATCCGCTCCAGCTTCTCATTGAGAAAAAAGGCAAGAGCCTCGTCCAGCTTGTTTCCCTGTTCCATCTTATCTCACCCTTCGTTAATTTTTGAAGCTGTGAACCGGAGCCGGAATCCGTCCTGTGCGGCTGATAAATTCCTCACACTTAAAGCGGTTCACCGGCATAACCGGAGCGTAGCCTAACAGGCCGCCGAATTCCACTGTGTCGCCAACCTGCTTTCCAATCACTGGAATCAGACGGACTGCCGTGGTTTTCTGATTGATCATTCCAATAGCTGCTTCATCCGCAATAATGCCTGAAATGGTAGCTGCAGAAGTATCTCCCGGCACAGCAATCATATCAAGTCCTACAGAGCAGACGCATGTCATGGCTTCCAGCTTTTCAATAGTCAAAGCACCTAAGGTAACTGCATCGATCATGCCCTGATCCTCGCTGACAGGAATAAAAGCGCCGCTTAAGCCTCCCACATAGGAGGAGGCCATGATTCCGCCCTTTTTCACCTGGTCATTTAACATGGCAAGAGCCGCTGTAGTTCCAGGCGCCCCCACCCGTTCCAGACCGATCTCCTCTAAAATCTCCGCCACGCTGTCTCCTACTGCCGGTGTAGGAGCTAAGGAAAGATCGATAATTCCAAATGGCACACCCAGACGCTTGGCAGCTTCCTGGGCTACCAGCTGTCCGACTCTGGTAATCTTAAAGGCTGTCTTTTTAATCGTCTCACACAGAACCTCGAAGTTTTCTCCTCTCACCTTCTCCAGAGCTGTCTTCACAACGCCAGGACCGCTGACCCCTACGTTGATAATGGCTTCCGCCTCTGTGACACCGTGGAATGCTCCCGCCATAAACGGATTGTCATCCGGTGCGTTGCAGAATACAACCAGCTTCGCACAGCCCAGGGAATCCTGTGTTTTAGTAGCCTTAGCCGTTTCCAGAACTACCTCTCCCATCAGGCGGACTGCATCCATATTCAGCCCGCATTTTGTAGATCCTACATTAACAGAACTGCACACCCGCTCTGTGGAAGCCAGAGCCTGAGGAATGGAACGGATCAAAAGCTCGTCCGCCCTTGTCATGCCCTTGGACACCAGGGCAGAATAGCCGCCGATGAAGTTGACTCCTACCTCTCTGGCCGCCTGATCAAGAGTCTTTGCAATGCTGACAAAATCTGCCTCTGTCTTGCAGGCGCTGCCGCCTACTAAGGCGATAGGAGTGACCGAAATTCTCTTATTTACAATCGGAACACCAAACTCGCGTCCAATGGCGTCTCCTGTAGAAACCAGATCTCTGGCATAGGAGGTGATTTTCCGGTAGATCTTTTCATTAATCTCCTCCACCGTAGAGGCAGCACAGTCTAACAGGCTGATTCCCATGGTAATGGTACGCACGTCCAGCTTTTCATTATCAATCATGTTGTTAGTCTCATTGACCTCCAGCATGTTAATCATCATCGTATTTCTCATGGCCTGTTTCCTCCTTAGATACGGTGCATGCTGGTGAAAATTTCTTCTCTCTGACAGCGGATAGACGCTCCAATCTTCTGACCAAGCTCATCCATTTCCCTTGCAATCTCATCAAAAGATTTCGGCGATCTGGCAATATCCACGATCATCATCATGTCGAAAATTTCCTTCACAATGGTCTGTGTGATATCCAGAATGTTAATATTGCTCTCTGCCAGGTAGGTACAGATGTTTGCTGCCATTCCCACGTCATTTTTTCCAATTACGCTGATAATAATTCTGCTCATAATCTCTCTTCTCCTTATGTTATATTGTCACAATCTCTGAAACAGCATCCCGCTTAGCCACTGTGATAGGGAAATCACTGGAATGGTAGGGTGTGTCGCTCTCTGCAATCTCCAGCTTCACCGTCTCATAGGCCAGCTCCTCATAATTATTTTCCTTGCTTAAATGTCCCAGAAAAATATGCTTTAAATTATCATGGAGGACACAGCTTAACAGCCTTCCCGCATTGTCATTTGACAGGTGTCCGTACTCTCCCAGAATCCTTTTTTTCAGATAATAGGGGTAGGGGCCTGCCTCCAGCATTTTAACGTCGTGATTTGACTCCAGAAGGATAGCGTCGAGGCCCTGAAGGCGGTCAATGGTATACTGGGAATAATTACCCATATCTGTGGCCACTGCCACAGATTTCTTCCCTTCCTGTACCCGGTAGGCTACCGGATTAGCCGCATCATGGCTGATTTTAAATGGTTTGATCTCCAGATCTCCTATTAAAAAGTCTGCATCATGGACTACCGGACACAGCAGCTCTTCCGGATAATCCCCCAGGCTTTTCATAGTCCGGATCTCCTCCAGTGTCTCTTTCGTACTGTAAATAGGCACTCCATGTTTTCTGGCCAGAACTCCCAATCCCTTCACATGATCGGAATGCTCATGGGTAATAAGCACTCCGTCCAGCTCTGAGCCTTTAATTCCTATGTCATTTAAGCCCTGCTCTATCCTTTTATTGCTGATTCCCGCATCCACCAGCAGGTGTGTATGATCGCTTCCTATATAAATACAGTTTCCGCTGCTTCCGCTGGCAATGCTTACCATTCTCATGCTTGTATTTCCTCTTTCAATTTCTCGTTTAGTATAAACTCTATCTGCCGCTTTACATCTTCTACTGTTTGATTGTTGTCAATGACCCTGTCTGCCATAGCCTGAAATTCTTCTTCCGATTTCTGGCTGCTCATAATATCAAGGCATTTTTCCCGGCTGTAGCCGCGGCTGGCCATCAGCCGGCTAATCCGGTTCTCCCTGGAAGTGTAAATATACCACACCTCGTCAAACAGCCTGTTGTGTTCCTCATCAAACAGTGCCGCCTCCACTACTACCAGTCTCTCCGGTGCAGTCTGAATTCCGTTCTCAATCCGTTTCCATACAGCCGGATGGACAATGGAGTTCATGGTTTCAAGCGCTTTCGCATCTTTAAAAATCAGCGATGCCATTTTCTGTCTGTCAACACTTCCATCAGGCTTTAAATATTCCGCTCCAAAAGCCTCCTCAATCCTTCGGCAGGCCTCTCCTCCCGGCTCCATCACCTCATGGGCAATGTCGTCAGCCATGAAAAGCCTTGCGCCGAATTCCTCCTTCAGAAGCCTCAGCACCTCGCTTTTGCCAGAGCCAACTCCCCCGGTAACCCCTATTACTCTCATCTTATCACTCCCGCCTTTACGGCTATTTTGTCTCAAACCAGGAATTCCCCGTCTTCATATCAGATTCCAGAGAAACCTTAAGATCCGCTGCGCGCTTCATTTCCTCTGAGAGAATGTTCTTTACGGTATCAAGCTCCTCTTTCCACGCCTCAATTAAAAGCTCGTCGTGAACCTGAAGGACAATTTTAGATTTCAGTCCTTCTCTCCTCAGCCTTCGATCTACCCGGTTCATGGCGATTTTAATAATGTCCGCCGCTGTTCCCTGAATCGGAGAATTCATCGCCACCCTTTCTCCAAAGGAGCGCTGCATGAAATTTTTGGAAGACAGTTCCGGGACAGGGCGTCTGCGCTTAAACATGGTAGACACATAGCCCTGCTCCTTTCCCTCCTCCACCAGATGATCCAGGAATTTCTTCACATCTGGGTATGTCTCAAAATACCGATTGATGTATTCTAAGGCTTCCTTTCTGGTAATACTCAGATCTTCGCTCAGGCCAAAGGCACTGATGCCATAGACAATTCCGAAATTAACTGCCTTGGCGTTTCTCCTCTGAAGAGGCGTCACCTCTTCAAGTGGAACATGGAATACCTCAGAAGCTGTGATCGCATGAATATCCTCTGTTTTCTGGTAAGCTTCAATCAGCCTCTCGTCCCCGGATAAATGGGCCAGCACCCGCAGCTCAATCTGGGAATAATCGGCGTCCACAAAGACACAGCCCCCCTGAGGTACAAACACCTTCCTGATCTCCCGTCCCAGCTCCATCCTGACTGGAATATTTTGAAGGTTTGGTTCTGTACTGCTCAGCCTTCCTGTAGCAGTTACCGTCTGATTAAAAATACCATGAATTCTGCCGTCCTCCCGGATATAGCCGGCCAGTCCGTCCGCATAGGTAGATTTCAGCTTTGTCAGCTGGCGGTAATCCAGGATATTCTGGACTACCGGGTACTCCGGCGCCAGCTTCTCCAGCACATCCGCTGCCGTAGAATAGCCTGTTTTCGTCTTTTTCCCGTAGGGAAGCTCCATTTTTCCAAAGAGAATCTCTCCCAGCTGTTTGGGAGAATTAATGTTAAACTTCTCTCCTGTCCCCTGATAAATCTCCTGCTCCAGGGTCTCAATCTGGCCGCGAAGCCGCTCTCCGTAGGCCTGAAGTTCCTCTCTCTTGACGCAGATTCCCGCCTGCTCCATATGGAACAGACTGTAGATGAGAGGCATCTCAATGGAGAAAAACAGTTCCTCCATATCCATCTCTTTCAGCTTTTCTGTAAGCTTTTCTCTGGATTTCCACGCAGTATAAGCCATGTAGCAAAGGCACTGCTCTGCCGGATTTAATTCTGTTTCTCTGTCTTCCTCTGTCTCCTGTCCCAGATCCATTGTAATATCTGAGCAGATATCAGAGAAGGATTTCTTACCCATCAGATCCCCTTTAGACGGTACAGTCATATCCAGGTAATCTCTGGCCAGATCGTCGTAATCGTAGGTATCCTTTAAAGGATTGAGAAGATATCCTGCCACTCCGGCATCGAACAGCTGCCTGCTTTTCGGATCCCCGTTTTCGCAGTCTCCCAGTCTGTCTGCTGCCGGAAGAAATGGAAGCTGGCTTTTCAGATCCAGAAAGCTCAGCTTTACGCCCTGCCCTGCCAGATGATTCAGCCTTTCAGCCAGATACTCCCCTGAAATCATGCCCGAGGCGTGGATACAGTAAATGTCCTTCTCTCCAAAGGCCAGCCCCAGAGCCAGCACTGTACCTTTCTCAGACACCAGCTGGACTCCCGCTTCTCCGGCCTTTTCTGCTCTGTCAAACAGCTGCTCTGCCTCCTCAGGCTGTGAAACTGCAAGAAACTGCTTTTCCTCCTGATTTTCTGTCCTGGAGTCTGCGTCAAACCGAAGGAGAAGCGACTTGAATTCCAGCTGGCTTAACAGCTGATATGCTTCTGGTGTATACAGATTTCCTATTTTCGCTTCCTCCAGCGAAAACTCGATGGGACAGTCTGTGCAGATCAGCGCCAGTTCCTTGCTCATCTGGGCCATGTCATAGTACTCCCGAAGCGCCTTTTGGGCTCTGGGCGGCTTAATTTCGTCAATATGGGCATAAGCGTTTTCAATGCTTCCATAGGCTGTAATCAAAGCGGTAGCCGTCTTCTCACCGATACTGGGAACGCCGGGAATATTGTCAGAAGTGTCTCCCATTAAAGCCTTTACATCTACAAACTCCTTTGGTGTTACCTGATACTGCTCTTTCACATCAGCAGGATAATAATCTTTGATTTCCGTGCCTCCTCTGGTAGTTTTGGGCATTCTGATTTTCACATGCTGATCTGCCAGCTGCAGCAGATCCCTATCTCCCGATACAACAGAAACCTCTGCTCCTGCCGCCGCACACCGCCGGGCAATGGTTCCCAGTACATCATCCGCCTCATAGCCTGCCAGTGAACAGATGGGAATTCCCATGGCTGTGAGAACCTCCTTAATCACCGGAACCTGCTCTCTCAGTTCTTCCGGCATAGGCTTTCTCGTTCCCTTGTAGGCTTCATACATCTTATGGCGGAAAGTAGGCTCCTTCAAATCAAAGGCCACCGCCAGATGATCTGCCTTTTCATCCTCAATTACCCGGAACATAATATTTAAAAAACCGTAAACCGCATTTGTATGAAGTCCTTTCGAATTCGTCAGCTCTGGCACGCCATAAAAGGCCCTGTTCAAAATACTGTGTCCGTCTATCAAAACAACCTTGCTCATCTATCTGTCTCCCTGCATCTTTTTACTGTCAAAAAAACCAAATCCGGAACTGCAGAAGGGCTGTCACAATAACCGCCATCACACTCAGCGTGCTGACTGCATACCGGAACATACGGAACATCCACATATGGCTTACCTTTAAATAGGACTCTTCTATTTTATGTTCCAGATCCCCGGCAATATCATAGGTTCCTGAATCGTGATCCAGCTGTCTGAGTCCCACATCCACCATGAAGTAGATTTCCAGTTCTTCCCGGCAGTTAGAACACTCGTCAATATGGTTTAAAAAAGCCTCCAGCTCGTCGCCGGTCAGCTCATCCCTGATATAGGGCGTCACCAGGCGCTCCGCTTCCTGACAGGTCATAGGCCGCCTCCTCTCCCCTCTGCATACGTAAAAATCTTTTCTTATCATACAATAAGAAGAAGTGTTTTTCAAGGGAAGCTTTTTTTGCATAGATAGCTCTGTAAAAAAATTCAAAAAACGGTTGCAAAGTCCTTCTACTTTTGGTAAAATAAATCTGTTTTTAGGCGTCCAGTACGCAGGAGCCGGCTTGTCGGAATGGCAGACGAGGAGGACTCAAAATCCTTTGGTGGCGACACCGTGCGGGTTCAAGTCCCGCAGCCGGCACTCCTTGGCAGGGGCAGGGGATACTGATTTTTGCACAGCAAAGGTCAGTATCCCCTTTTTCTTTGTCATATGCAAAAGAAAAAATCAAAAAAACACCTGGGAAAGTTCTTACTAAAATCAATCAAAAAGTAGGATTTAGACTTGTTACAAAATTTGGAACAAAAGGCATTGTTAATTTAGGAAAGCTTCTTCCTGGCGTAGGCGCAGCTGTCGGCGGAGGCCTCGATTTTGTGGAAACTAAAATAATTGCAAATCGTTCATACAAGTGGTTCTTTAAACATGATTTTTCCGTTGATAAAAAGAATGAAGAAGATATGGAAATATCTGAAAGTGAGTTAGCAGAAATATAAATCATTTTATCAGTGTCAGTGTACCAGGGGCAATGCGCCCTTTGTACGCTGACACTGATTTTATTTGAAACTTCCTTTTTTACCGGCTGCTTTTATCTGTTTTAGTGGTGGAACAGACGAATTCCTGTAAATGCCATTACCATTCCATATTTATTGCAGGTTTCAATTACATTATCATCCCGCACAGAGCCGCCTGGCTGTGCAATATACTTTACACCGCTCTTGTGCGCTCTCTCAATATTGTCACCGAATGGGAAGAAGGCATCTGAACCCAGAGTCACATCCTGCATCTGATTCAGCCACTCTCTCTTCTCCTCTCTGGAAAATACAGGAGGCTTCTCCTTAAATATCTTCTGCCAGGATCCCTCTGCCAGCACGTCCATATGCTCCTCGCCAATATAAACATCAATAGCGTTATCTCTGTCTGCTCTCTTAATTCCATCCACGAATTTCAGATTCAGCACCTGAGGAGCCTGGCGCAGGAACCAGTTATCTGCCTTCTGACCTGCCAGTCTGGTACAATGAACTCTGGACTGCTGTCCTGCACCGATTCCGATGGCCTGTCCGTCCTTCACATAGCAGACGGAATTGGACTGTGTATATTTTAAAGTAATCATGGCTACCGCCATATCAATCTTTGCGCTGTCCGGCAGATCCTTATTCTCTGTCACAATATTAGTGAACATGTCCTCATTAATGTCCAGTTCATTTCTTCCCTGCTCAAAGGTAATGCCGTATACCTGTTTGCGCTCCAGTTTCTCCGGCTGATAGTCCAGATCAATCTCAATTACATTGTAATTTCCATTTTTCTTGGATTTTAAAATCTCCAGAGCCTCCTCTGTATATCCCGGAGCAATGATACCGTCAGAAACCTCTCTTTTAATCAGCTTCGCTGTATCTGCATCACAGACATCTGATAAGGCAATAAAATCTCCGAAGGAAGACATTCTGTCAGCACCTCTGGCTCTTGCATAAGCACAGGCAATCGGGGAAAGCTCTCCCATATCGTCTACCCAGTAAATTTTTCTAAGTGTGTCATTCATAGGAAGACCCACTGCCGCACCTGCCGGTGAAACATGCTTGAAGGAGGTGGCTGCCGGAAGGCTTGTAGCCTTCTTAAGCTCGCTTACCAGCTGCCATCCGTTAAACGCATCTAAAAAGTTAATGTAACCTGGACGGCCGCTTAACACCTTGATTGGAAGCTCGCTTCCATTCTCCATAAAAATTCTGGACGGCTTCTGGTTAGGATTACAGCCATACTTTAACTCTAATTCGTTCATCTGTCCTGCCTCTTTTCTGAAATTTTTCTATTTTTTATTATTTCACGTTTTTATTAATAATTTTTGTCTGTTTCTCTCCTGTAGCGATATCAATGTAACGTACAAACAAAGATACCTTATTGTCAGGGTTCAGGCTCTCCCAGAGCATAGATGCAAACGCCTCCATATCATCTGGAATCTCCACCAGCTTCGGCTCTCCCTCAAAGCTTGGAAGAGGATTTCCATCGTGCATATAGGTGTGGATAAATCTTCCCTCTCCTGCAAGGGGATTTTCGTAAGCATAGGTATATCTTAAACAGGAATCAGGACATCCGCTGTCGCTCTTTAAAATGGACATGGCAAAATTATAACTGCCGTTCTCAATGTGCATGATACCGGAAATCCGAGGTGTATAGTTGGGAGCGTCCGGCTCGAATTCCCTGCTTCTTAAAGACTGCTCAAATGTAAGCTGACGATCCATTCCCTCGTAAATGGTATCTGTCTGATCCCCATTCGTTACAATGGTCTTATTTCCCAGCACACGTACCGGAGCATAGATAATCAGACTGGGATCCGTAAGCTTGGACGGATCAAAGGCCTGCGTGCGGATTCCGTCTCCCTCCTCCACAAACACACGGTTTCTGCTGTTTTCACTTCTTCCCATAATGAAATAGGCGGCCACTGCCTTCGTGCCGTCGGCGCTTCTTCCAATGACAATGCCTCTTCCAGGATATGCATTGTTCTTCAGTTCCTCAGAAAGTGAGATCTTGTTCACCTTTTCGTCCTCCCTATACGGTTATTTCAGTTGTTAATTATTGTTTCATCTTTCAGTAACAGTACATACTGACACTATTTTCATTATATACCATCCCTCTCTTGATTGCCAGTAATAAAAACTGAAGTGTTTTTAGAAGCCTGGCTTATAAAAAGTTAAGAAATATTAATATAAAATTTCTGACATTTTGCAGAGAGATATTGTATAATGAGCTTATTACATGTATTCATTGCATAGGAGGAACTACCATGCGTAGAAAAACACTGTTCCTTGC
>Kit_p2__coassemble_1628_pt1 | contig 14907 bp, 13 predicted proteins | sample Kit_p2__metabat2_high_PE_038 | metagenome-assembled genome bin Kit_p2 | reverse complement strand
CTGAAAATGCCCGCTTTGCGGATCTGTGCGAGAAGTGCAATATCCGCTTTATCGGCCCGTCTGCTGAGATTATTCACCGGATGGGAAATAAGTCCGAGGCCAGAAAGACCATGATGGAAGCGGGAGTTCCCGTTGTTCCAGGAAGCAAGGAACCGGTTTATACACCGGAGGACGGTCTTAAAATGGCGGAGGATATCGGTTTTCCTGTTATGATCAAGGCATCCTCAGGCGGCGGCGGAAAGGGTATGAGGATTTCCAGAAGCGCCGATGACTTTGAGGCCAATTTTAACCAGGCTCAGATGGAGTCAGTGAAGGGCTTTTCCGATGATACCATGTATATTGAAAAGTACATTGAGCAGCCCCGCCATATTGAGTTCCAGATTCTGGCAGACAGCCATGGTCACGTGGTGCATCTGGGAGAGAGAGACTGTTCCATCCAGAGACGCCACCAGAAGGTGATTGAGGAGGCGCCGTCTGCGGCTATTTCATCAAAGCTTAGAAAAGAAATGGGAGAGACAGCGGTGAAGGCAGCCAGAGCGGTGGGATATGTCAACGCCGGAACCATTGAATTTCTCTTAGACAAGCACAAGCAGTTCTACTTCATGGAGATGAATACCAGAATTCAGGTAGAGCATCCTGTAACTGAGGCTGTGACAGGTATCGACCTGATTAAGGAGCAGATTAAGATTGCTGCGGGAGAGCCGCTTGGCTTTGCTCAGGAGGACGTGGTAATCCGAGGACACGCTATTGAGTGCAGAATCAATGCGGAGAATCCGGAAAAGCATTTTATGCCCAGCCCCGGAACCATTACGGAGCTGCATCTGCCAGGCGGAAAGGGGATCAGAATTGATACCCATATTTACAATGGATATAAGATTCCGCCAAACTATGATTCCATGCTTTTAAAGCTGATTTCCTATGACAGTGACAGGGACGGTGCTATGGCTAAGATGCGCAGTGCCCTTGGGGAGATTGTCATAGAGGGAATTGATACAAATGTGGATTTCCAGTATGAGATTTTAAACAGCGAAGCTTACCAGAAGGGAAGCATTGACACGGATTTTATTCCGAAGGAATTCCCGTCCTACTGCAGGTAGGGGAGGCTTTTGACGGAAATGCTTCTGTCTGGGCTTAAGCGTCCGGCACAGTCTGAGCAGAGGCGAGGATTCGGGGAAAGGGAGAGTGTTATATGCTGAAAGATATGTTTAAAAAGACATATACCTTGATTGATACAAAACATAAAAAGGCTCCTGAGGAGAGGGAGACGGCTGTAAATGAGGGACAGCCGAATATCCCCCAGGGCCTCTGGCGCAAGTGCAACAAGTGCGGCCGTCCGATTTACACAGAGGATGTGAGAAACAATTATTACATCTGCCCTAAGTGCGACGGCTACTTCCGCGTCCACGCATACAGAAGAATCGAGATGACCATTGACAGCGGTTCCTTTGAAGAGTGGGACAGGGAGATGGAGTTTATCAATCCCTTGAATTTCCCTGGATATGAGAAAAAGGTTCAGGCAGTTCAGGAAAAGACAAATCTGAACGAGGCAGTTGTAACAGGCCGGGGAACCATCCACGGACAGAAGACGGCGATTGTTGTCTGTGACTCCCGCTTCTTAATGAGCAGCATGGGCCATAATGTAGGTGAAAAGATTGCCAGAGCAGTAGAGAGAGCTACGGCTTTAAGGCTTCCAATCATTATTTTTGCCTGTTCCGGAGGAGCCAGAATGCAGGAGGGGCTGGTTTCCCTGATGCAGATGGAGAAGACCTCGGCAGCTTTAAAACGCCATAGTGATGCAGGACTTTTATATATCAGTGTTCTGACTGATCCCACCACAGGAGGTGTGACAGCCAGCTTCGCTATGTTAGGAGATATTATTATCGCAGAGCCTAAGGCGCTGATTGGATTTGCCGGACAGCGAGTGATTGAGCAGACCATCCGTCAGAAGCTTCCGGAAGGCTTCCAGAGAGCGGAATTCCAGCAGGAGCATGGCTTTGTGGATCTGATTGTGGAGCGTCCGGAAATGAAGGATACCTTATCCTATCTTCTGCGTTTCCATTCCAGCAGAAATCAGTGGAACTATAAAGGAGAGGGACGCAGGGCCTATGCGGCGGCAGGCACAGCTGGAACGGAAACCTGTCCGGGAGGAGCAGGCCTCAGATTCCCGATTCTCTCCAATGGAGAATCTCTTGGAAAAGAGGAGGAGGCAGAGCTTCTAGCCGCTGTGGAGAAGACCTTTGAGAGAAAGAGCGCTGTGATTAAACGCACTTCTGAGAAGGAATTTGAGGATATTTCAAACCGCCAGCTGAGTGCCTGGGATACAGTTCTCATTTCCAGAAGCGAGGACAGACTGATCTCCAGCGATTATGTGGAGGAGCTGTTTGACAATTTTATTGAGCTTCATGGAGACCGGTATTTTGGGGATGACGGAGCGATTATCGGAGGAATTGCTTCTTGGCATGGCATGCCGGTTACGGTGATTGCCCAGGAAAAGGGAAAGAGCACGAAGGATAATCTGAAGAGAAATTTTGGAATGCCGAATCCTGAAGGATACAGAAAGGCTCTGAGGCTGATGAAGCAGGCAGAGAAGTTTGGCCGTCCGATTATCTGCTTTGTGGATACTCCGGGAGCGTTCCCAGGTATTGAGGCAGAGGAGAGAGGACAGGGAGAGGCCATTGCCAGAAACCTGTTTGAGGCTTCTAATCTGACGGTTCCGGCCCTTTCCATCGTCGTAGGTGAGGGAGGAAGCGGAGGCGCTCTGGCCATGGCTGTAGGAAACGAGGTCTGGATGATGGAGAATGCCGTGTACTCAGTGCTTTCTCCGGAAGGATTTGCAGCAATTCTCTGGAAGGACGGAAAGAAGGCCAGCGACGCAGCCAAGGTAATGAAGATGACTGCAAAGGATCTTTATGAACTGGGACTGATTGAGTGCATTATTCCGGAGCCGGAGCCGGCAACTAAGGCTAACAAGGAACAGATCTGCCGCGGACTGGACTGGAGGCTGGAAGAGTTTTTCCTGCGCTTCAGAGAGATGACGAGGGAGGAAGCTGTCTGCCAGCGGTATGACAGATTCCGTGCCTTTTAACCAGGCTGTTTGACACCAACACCAGAAAGAGTAGGAGAACGAGGATGAATCGATTTAAACCGCTGAAAATAGGAAATCTGACAGCCAGCCTTCCGATTATCCAGGGAGGCATGGGAGTTGGCATCAGCCTTTCATCCCTGGCAGGAGCTGTAGCAAAGGCAGGGGGAGTTGGCATTATTTCCACAGCTCAGATTGGATTTAGAGATCCGGACTTTTATAAAAATGCCCAGGAAGCCAATTTAAAAGCCATGGAGACAGAGCTTAAAAAGGCCAGAGAAACTGCACCGGGCGGAATTTTAGGCTTTAATATCATGGTTGCCACAAAAAATTATGTGGAGTATGTAAAGACAGCTGTAAAAATCGGTGCGGATATTATTATCTCCGGTGCAGGTCTTCCGGTTAATCTGCCGGAGTATGTGAAGGGGACAGCTACGAAGATTGCCCCGATTGTGTCCACTGTAAAGTCGGCAAAGGTAATCTGCAGGCTCTGGGACAGAAATTATAAGACTGCGCCTGATTTAGTTGTGGTAGAAGGGCCGTTGGCAGGAGGCCATCTGGGCTTTTCCAGAGAGCAGCTGACAGAGCTGGGGGCAGATACGGATCAGGTATCCAAGACCTATCACAAGGCTGAATACGAGGAAGAAGTAAAAGGAATCATTGCTCTGGTAAAAGAGTATGGGGGAAAATACGGCAAGGAGATTCCAGTGGTAATGGCAGGAGGCGTTTACACCCATGAGGATGTCCGCCACTGCATCGAAGAGCTGGGGGCAGACGGAGTCCAGGTAGGAACCAGATTTGTGACTACAGAGGAGTGCGACGCGCCGTTAGTCTATAAGCAGGCGTACATCAACGCCAGGGAAGAGGATATCGTAATTACCAAGAGCCCTGTAGGAATGCCGGGGCGGGCGGTTATGAATCCGTTCCTCAAAAAGATGACAGCAGAGGGAGAGAAGGTGACACGGTGTTTCCGGTGCCTGGAACAGTGTGATCCGGCGACGACTCCCTACTGCATTACGCAGGCTCTCATTAACGCAGCCCAGGGAGATGAGGATCACGCCTTAATCTTCTGCGGAAGCAATGCCTGCAGAGCTGAACGAATCGAGACGGTAGAAGAGGTTATGAAAGACCTCTGCTGCGGCGCTTAGGCAGGTTCTATTTCCCGCCTTTCCGGCATAAGGTTTGCCAGAAAGGTGGGATTTTTTTGTTGAATATTCTGTGGGCTGTTATGATGGCAGCAGGACTGATATGGGGAGCGCTTCATGGAACCCTCGGGGAGGTGACAAACGGCGCCCTGGAAGCGGCCAGGGAGGCGGTGACATTGGGAATTACCATGCTGGGCGTCATGTCTTTCTGGACGGGAATTCTGGAAATAGGGAGAAAATCAGGGCTGATGGAGGCTCTGGCAGAGAAAATGTATCCGCTTCTCCATGCGCTGTTTCCCCGTATTCCCAGGAGACATCCGGCTTTAGAGTCCATCTGCGCCAATGTGACGGCCAATCTCCTGGGGCTGGGTTGGGCCGCCACCCCGGCGGGGCTGAAAGCCATGGGAGAGCTGGAAGCTCTGGAGGAGGAGAGGCGCAGGGGGAAAGACAGCCTGGCAGTGAAAAAGGGCACTGCCAATGATGAAATGTGCGCCTTTCTGATTGTCAATATCTCTTCCCTGCAGCTGATTCCCATGACTATGATTGCTTACAGATCCCAGTATGGCTCTGCTAATCCGGCAGCAGTGACAGGTCCCGCTCTTCTGGCCACAGGCGTGAGCACTCTGGCAGCAATTATCTTCTGCGCTGTGAAAATGAGGGCTACCGGAAGCGGGAAAAATCAGGTATAATGAAAATATATATGAAGAGAGGAGAAGCTGCTATGGGATTTGAATTAAAAAAGTATACTGCGCCGGATTTTACAAAGGAGCCGTTTGTATCAGCGCCGGATGCAGTGCTGGCTCCTGCGCCGAAGGATAAGACAGCGCCGGAGAATTACCATGCCACTACTATTTTTCCAGAGTATTTTAAGGTAAACGGAACATGGCTTCTGGCAGAGGAGAGCCGTATGGACTGCGTAGCTGTCTATGAGGATGGGAAAATAGCAGTGAGGGAGTTCCGGACATTAAAGCAGGGAGAACTTGTCTTTGTGGGACGGACAGAAGAGGCGGAAGAGGGAATTTTCGTCTGGACACACGGCTTTGAGGAGCCGGGAACCCAGTCTAAAGAGGCTTTTGCTTTCCGTCAGGGAAGATCCAGGGAGACCGCTTTTTCCAAAGACTACGATCACATCTACGAGCTGTTAAAGCATGAGAAGGATCACGGCTATGTAGTCTGGGTAATGGGACCGGCCTGCGCCTTTGACTCTGACTCCAGGGAGGCCTTTTCCAAACTGGTGATGAACGGCTATGTGGACGCTCTTCTGGCAGGAAATGCCCTGGCTACCCATGATTTAGAGGGAGCTTATAAGAAAACAGCCCTGGGACAGGATATCTATACCCAGGAAAGCTTTGCCGGAGGCCATTACAATCATATTGATACCATTAACAGAGTAAGGTATCACGGCTCTATTCCGGAGTTTATTGAGAAGGAAAATATTGATAATGGAATCATGTACAGCTGTGTGAAAAAAGGTGTGCCTTTTGTGCTGACAGGATCCATCCGGGACGACGGCCCGCTGCCGGAGGTTTATGCCGACGTATACGAGGGACAGTCTGCCATGAGAGAGTGCGTGAAAAAGGCCACTACCGTGATCTGTATGGCTACCACTCTCCATTCGATTGCCACAGGTAATATGACCCCATCCTTCCGTGTTATGCCGGACGGAACGATCCGCCAGGTTTACTTCTACAGCGTGGATATTTCTGAGTTTGCAGTAAATAAGCTGGGAGATCGGGGAAGCCTGTCCGCTAAGAGTATTGTGACCAATGTTCAGGACTTTGTAGTCAATGTAAGCAAGGGACTGGGGCTGTAGAGAGATGGGTTTCCAGCCCTGACAGAAGCAGTTAAGTTAGAAAAAAGAACGGAAGTTTTCACGCTCCACCAGGAACTTAGTCGCTGAAAAACTTCCGTTCTTTTTACAGTTTCCTAATCAGCCAGCTGTTTTTCCCAGTCAGCCTCCTTAAATCCTACTAAAACAAAGTCATCTCCCACTACGATAGGGCGTTTTACCAGCATTCCGTCTGTGGCTAAGAGGGCGTACTGCTCCTCCTCGCTCATGCCGGGCAGCTTGTCTTTTAATGCCATGGATTTATAGAGAAGGCCGCTGGTATTGAAAAATCTCTTTAAGGGGAGACCGCTCATCTGGTGCCATTTTTTAAGCTCTTCAGCAGATGGATTCTGTTCTTTAATATGGCGATCCTCATAGGAGACGCCGGTATTCTCCAGCCATTTTTTTGCCTTCTGGCAGGTGGTGCATTTCGGATATTCTACAAATAATACGCTCATAGGTTGATTCCTCCATGAAAGAATTGATTAAAATAGTTTAGATCATATTATAGCTATAAAGATACAATTTTACAATGCGGCATACAGAAAAGTCCAAGTTCTTTTACATTCAGTCAAGAGAAATCCAGTCTGTTTTTTCTCATAAAGTTTATAAAAACTTTCCGATTTCGAAAGAACCAATTCACAGATCCTACACAATCGCCCTGTATAATACCAGCTATAGGACAAAAACAGACAGGTGAAAGATCAGAAAGGAAGAATCTGCCGACAGGCCTTTGCATAGAATAGGAGCAAGGTTATTTAGGGAGAGGCTGTTGAAGGTAATTCTTTATCTTTCAGATTTTCTTGTTCCGACTGTTCTGTTTTACATAATCGGTTTCGGAGTTCTCTCCAGACGCCCGGTATTTGATGATTTTATCAAGGGCGCACAGGAAGGAATGAAAACCGTAGCCGGTATTCTGCCCACGCTGATCGGTCTGATGACGGCGGTGGCTGTCCTGAGATCATCTGGATTCCTGGAGTTCCTTTCAGAAAGATTGAAAGCTCCAGCAGGATTGTTCCGAATTCCCGGAGAGATTATTCCGCTTATCCTGGTACGCCTCGTGTCCAGTTCAGCTGCCACCGGGCTTCTTCTCGATATTTTCAGGACCCATGGACCGGATTCCCTTCTGGGGATGACGGCGTCCATTATGGAAAGCTGTACGGAAACCGTGTTCTATACCATGAGCGTATATTTTATGACGGCAAAGGTGACGAAGACCCGCTGGACTTTGGCCGGAGCTCTTCTTTCCACGGCGGCAGGCATAGGAGCCAGCATTCTGATTGCCGGTTTTCTGGTATAGAAGTCCTGGACTGGCGGAAAAGTTTCGGTCGAGGTGAAAATACTGGAGTTAATAGTTGCCGGTAAAGTCTGTTTATTGTATAATCAGTGGGGAAATTTTGTTTTTAGAAGGCGAAGGGGAACACTGTGGACAATTACGAGACATTCAATGAGGTACTGGTGAGGCTGTTCCGCGACATTATGGATATTGAGCAGAAGGCTATCATAACGCCGGAGTTTCGGAATATCACCAATAATGATATGCATGTCATTGAAGCCATCGGAATCGGGGCGCCTAAAAATATGTCTGCGATTGCCAGAGAGCTGTCTGTTACAGTGGGGACTCTCACGATTGCCATGAACAGTCTGGTGAAAAAGGGATACGTGGTGCGGACCAGGGGTAAGGAGGATCGCCGGATCGTCTACATTTCCCTGTCTGATAAGGGACGCAGGGCCTACGAGCATCATGCAGAGTTTCACAGACAGATGATTGACAGTATGAAAGAGGAGCTGACGCCTCAGGAACTGGACGTTCTCTATAAGGCGCTTACAAAGCTGAACCGCTGGTTCAGGGAATTAAATCAATAGAAATCAATGGATCAAAGAGGAGGACATGATGAAAAAATTAATGATTGTTTTAACCGGAGTTTTAATGAGCGTATCACTGGCAGCCTGCACACCTACAGATACATCCAGCCAGAACCAGAATAAGCAGACAGCAGAGGGACAGACGGTAGAGGCTTCTATCCCGGAGACAGAGAGAGAGGTCGTAGAGAAGCTTCCTGATGCTGATGCAGCTCCTATGGCCCAGGTCAGCATTTTTACAGTAAAAGAGAACCGCTCAGGCCTGAAGCAGACCATGGATGCCATCGACTCAGAGGATGGTGAAACCATTGAACCGCAGCTTTTAGTAGATAAGATGGCAGAGAATGAGGTTCTTGAGGAGGGAACAAAGGTGTTAAGCTTCTCCCAGGAAGGAGATACTATCAATGTGGATCTTTCCGCTATGCCGAATCAGGACGATATCCTTCAGCAGACAGCAGTAGCCAACACACTGCTTCAGAATTTCGAGGCTTCTGAGCTGAATCTGTCTGTAAACGGAGAGAAGATCGGCAATATGGAGTTTAACAAATCCTACAAAAATATGGGAAGTGAAAAGACTGAGACAGCCGCTGAAGAGAGCGCTCAGGAGACAGAGGCAGAATAACAGAAAGCAGGAGAAGGGGCAGGAAGCTACCCCTTCTTTTCAACTTCTACCTCAATCAGCGTTACATAGTGATCTGTATCCTGGGAGGCCAGACTGTCCAGAATACAGTATTCATAGGAGCCGGACACAGCTGACAGTCCCATCCGCTCAAGCTCGGAAAAGAGAAGCTGGTAGGCGCTGCCGCTTCCTGTATAGCGCCCGGTGAAATAATAGCGGGCATAGAGTCCGGGCGGTTTGGTCATGGAGAGGGCGTGGACGCATTTTTTTTCCAGAGGAAGGAATACATGGGAGGCCCGCAGATAATGGCCCTCTTTCAGCTCCTTCAGAGGGATAATAGCTCCCTGCTGATAGAAATAGGGATAATGTTCCTGCTTAGCCTTCGTCATCAGCTTTTTGATGGCGATATTCTGGGCCATCAGATCCTCGTCGTCTGTGCCTTTCCGGCGCCTGGGAAAGGAGACTGGCTCCACTGCTAAAAGCTCCGGCTTCTGATGCCAGGTTAAAAAGACGCCGTCTTTTTTGGAAGTCAAATCCTCCAGGGTTTTCATTTTCCAGGAAAGCTGTTTTTCAATGGTTTGAAGGCGTCTGATTTTCTGGCGGATACTTTCCAGCTGCTGCTCCATACGGGAAACGGCGTAATCTCTGGTCCGCTGCTCCATAAATGTTCTGATTTCATCTAAAGACAGGCCGATTTCCTTCAGCATGGCGATATTATCGAGAAAATCTAGCTGATCGGCGCTGTAGTACCGGTATCCGTTGTCTGGATCCACATATTCCGGTTTCAAAATCCCTTTTTTATCATAAAATAATATAGTCTGCTTGGAAAGGCCGGACAGTTTTGCCATTTCTCCGGCTGTAAAACGATGCTTCATCATGGTCTGATCCTTTCTGCTTGACAGTATAGTAACTATATCCTTTATACTAATTTATGTCAAGAAATCATAGAAAAGGAGTTGTTATCTATGAAAATGCCGCAGAGGGCACAGTTGAAGGCGGAAGTACTTCGCTATGCAGGGCTGATGCTTGGAACAGCGGTTTTGTCATTTGGACTTTATAACGTACACAGTCAGTCAGATATTACAGAAGGAGGCGTGCTGGGACTTCAGCTGCTGATTCAGCACTGGTTCGGCATTTCCCCCAGTGTCATCGGTCCGGTACTGGATCTGATCTGCTATCTGATTGGATGGAAGATTTTAGGGGGTTCTTTTCTGAAGAATGCCATGGTATCCACTCTGAGCTACGGATTCTTTTATTCCATCCACGAGAGGATGGGGTATCTGCTTCCGGATCTGGGGGGAAGTCCGATCCTTGCCGCCGTGGCGGGCGGTCTTTTCGTGGGAATCGGAGTGGGACTTGTAGTAAGAGCAGGAGGAGCCACAGGAGGCGACGACGTGCTGGCACTGATTCTCAATAAACTGGCAGGGGTAAAGCTGGAGAAATGTTATTTTTTCACAGATTTTGTAGTGCTTATGCTTTCCCTGAGCTACATTCCTGTGTTTAAGATTGCATGTTCTCTGCTGACCGTTACGATCTCCTCTGGTATTATCGGAAAGCTGTACCGGAAAGAAGAGGAGGATTCAGTGGAAAAGACAGATCTGAATCAGTCTGGTATAGAAGAGCCCATATAAAAGTCAGAAACAAAAATCCGGGGACAATCCCGGATTTTTGTTTCTGTATCTGCTGTTTTACTGTGCTCCGCAGGTGAGCAGCCATGTTTTAAAGTAGGGTTCTATAACGCGGAAGGAAGCTCCGTCCATATCCAGAATAAACTTGTGGAAGAGAACCGGATCGTATCGGCTGTCCAGGGTTTCCATAGCAGTTTCCCTCATTTTGACGATTTCCATATACCCAGTGTAATACTGAAGATAATTGGCTGGATTGTCGGCAACAGCATAGTAGATTTCTTCTGTCACCTGGGGGTCGGTGATACCGTAAAGCTCCTCCAGAAACCTGGCAGTTCTCTCCTGACTCCAGCCCTCGTAATTAATATTGATGTCAAGCAGCGCGTAAAGTCCCAGGGTAGCAGCCTGGTTATGGGCTAAAAGCTCAGCAAGCTCCGGGGAAAGGCCATTGTCAAAGCGGTAGGAGTACAGTTCTGCATAAGTTCCCCACCCTTCAGTGTATCCGCCGCAGGCCAGCAGCCGCAGAAGAGGATCTGCTGTGTTCTGATTGGCGTAGACGGTCTGATAGAGATGACCTGGATAGCCTTCGTGAGCCAGAGTTGTATATAAAGCTCCGGCAGAGGTCTGATCAGATCCTCCGTTAATGTAGATGACATTGTGCTGCCAGCAGTCAATGGGGGCAGTCAGGTAAAAGGCCGGGCTTAAAGAGGCTTCCAGAGTCTTCGGAACCTGGTGAACCGTGTAGTCTGCTTCCGGAAGAGCCGGGAAATCCTTTTCAGCCTGCGTTTTCAGAGCATCTAAAATGGCAGCAGGCTCTGTCTGGGCGAAGGAATAGCTGGCAGATGCTTCAGACAGCTCCGGATGGTTCTGCAACAGAAGAGTCACCTGAGCCAGATCCTCGCTCATATGTACCTGAACCTGCTGTTTCAGCTCTGAAACCGTATAGCCTGTGCCAGTGGAGGAAGCTGTAAGATATTCATAATAACGCTTTCCGTCTGGATATCCGCACAGTCCCATGACATTAGAACCGCGCCCTTTCAGCTTTTCAAGTTCTCCGGCAAGCATCTGGTAGGCAGGAATAAAGTGTTCCTTCATAACCTCCAGATGGCGTTTTTTGTATTCTTCCTTTTCCTTCGGGGTCAGCCCTTCAATGCTGTCCAGCTTGCTGTTAAAGGTTTCATTTAAAAAGCTGTTTTCAGGCCGGATCATGTAATCCTTACAGGACTGGATGATCTGATTAAGAACCAGATCACAGGGAGCCAGCCCGGCATCGGCCCGGAGTTTTTCAAAGTCTGCAATGCTCTTATAATAAGCATCAATCTGAGACATAAGCGTCAGATAATTTTCCACATCCTGTCTGTCATAAAAGGCATATTCTGCAAAAAGGATAGGAAGCTGGGCCTGGGTTCCGATGGTGGTGGATACAGGACGGGAGTACAGTTCCAGCCCCTCGGCCATCTGTTCTGTTTCCAGGTAATCGTCAAGAGCACGGTAAGTAAACAGCTGATCTGCAGTCAGCAGAGCAGGATCAAAGGTATGCAGCTTTTCTGACAGCTCCTCAAGCTCAGAGGAAACTTGCTGCATATATTCCAGAGAACACTCGCCAAGCTTCGGATCGTTTTTGGAAATACCGTAGTTTTCCGGCTCTTTTAACATATAGTGAAGCGTGAGGCCGGATCCCTCCAGCTCATCTTTAAACACCTGTTTTGTAAATTCATCAAAAGCCGCCTGGACAGATTTTTCAGAGGAATGGTCAGCTGAGTCTTCTTGCCGAGACACTTCTGTTTCCTGTACAGTTTCTGAGGCTGCCTGGGACACTCCGGTTTCATCTGTTCCTCCGGCCGGAGGCCGGGAGCAGGCGCTGAGGATAACAGAAAGAAGCACAGCCAGCAGGAAGCAGCCATATTGTCGTTTCGCTTTCATGTTCTTATACCTCCATTTTGTTTCATTATAATTTATATTATAGCCAATTACAACTAATGAATATACGGGTTTCCTGTCAGGAGCTTTTCCAATCTCTCCTTGACAAACACAGCCCGACCCGCTAGACTTAACCTATATCGATTTAACATAAGGCCAAAGGCATTGAAGGGAAGAGTAAGCAGAGGATAGGGCATACAGAGAGTCCGAGCGGTGGGAAAGGACAGTCTGAAGGCTGCTGAAGATGGCCCCGGAGCCTTGCTGGCGAACCAGTCTGTATCTGATCAGAAGTATGCAGACAGCATTTTTGCACAGACTGGAAAGGCAGCGACGGGGGATGCCCGTTACAGCGTCAGACTGTATGGAATGAAAGACACGTTCCCCGCAGTCCCAGAGGCAGACCGCTGTGAGGCGGACTGTGAATTAAAGTGGTATCACGGGAGAGAACTCGTCTTTAATTTCATTCAGGGCATGATCGATGCATGGATAAAATTAAAGGCGTTTTTATTTTTCACAATCTAAGGAGGAGAAACACATGTGTCAGAATTGTAAAAAGCCGTATTATATTACCACGGCCATTGCCTACACATCAGGCAAGCCGCATATCGGCAATACCTATGAGATTGTGCTGGCAGACAGCATTGCAAGATATAAGAGGGAACAGGGCTATGACGTGCGCTTCCAGACAGGAACAGACGAGCATGGCCAGAAGATCGAGTTAAAGGCAGAGGAGGCCGGTGTAACACCGCAGGAGTTTGTAGACAAGGTAGCAGGAGAGATCAAGACTATCTGGGATCTGATGAATACATCTTATGATAAGTTCATTCGCACGACAGACGCAGACCACGAGGCCCAGGTTCAGAAGATTTTCAAGAAGCTCTACGACCAGGGAGATATTTATAAGGGCCACTATGAGGGAATGTACTGCACTCCCTGCGAGTCCTTCTTTACAGAGTCCCAGCTGGTAGACGGCAAATGTCCTGACTGCGGCCGCCCGGTTCAGCCAGCTAAGGAGGAGGCTTACTTCTTCCGTATGAGCAAATATGCTCAGAGACTCATTGACTATATCAATGAGCATCCGGAGTTTATTCAGCCGGTTTCCAGAAAAAATGAGATGATGAACAACTTCCTGCTTCCGGGACTTCAGGATCTGTGCGTATCCAGAACCTCCTTTAAGTGGGGAATTCCTGTTTCCTTTGATCCGAAGCATGTAACCTATGTATGGCTGGATGCCCTGACCAACTATATCACAGGACTGGGCTATGACTGCGGCGGCCAGAACGGAGAGCTGTTTGGCAAATACTGGCCGGCAGATTTACACCTGATTGGAAAGGATATTATCCGCTTCCATACGATTTACTGGCCTATTTTCCTGATGGCACTGGATCTTCCGCTTCCGAAGCAGGTATTCGGCCATCCGTGGCTGCTGCAGGGAGACGGCAAGATGAGCAAGTCCAAGGGAAATGTGCTTTACGCTGATACACTGGTAGACTTTTTCGGCGTAGATGCAGTTCGCTACTTCGTCCTTCACGAGATGCCGTTTGACAATGACGGCGTGATCACATGGGAGTTAATGGTAGAGCGCATGAACTCTGATTTAGCCAATATTCTCGGAAATCTGGTAAACCGTACCGTTTCCATGACTAATAAATACTTCGGCGGCGTGGTAGAAAAAACCGGAGTGACAGAAGACGTGGATGCAGACTTAAAGGCAGTGGTTCTGGAGGCAGTGAAGAAGGCCGACGCCAAGATGGAGAAGCTTCGTGTGGCAGATGCCATTACAGAGATCTTTAGCATTTTCAGAAGAAGCAACAAGTACATCGACGAGACCACTCCCTGGACTCTGGCTAAGGATGAGGAGAAGAAGGCACGTCTGTCAGAGGTTCTCTATAACCTGACAGAGGCGCTCACTATTGGCGCATCTCTATTAGCGTCCTTTATGCCTGAGACCTCTGAAAAGATCTTAAAGCAGTTAAACACAGAGAAGAGAAGCCTGGATCAGATGACAGAATTCGGCCTGTACCCGTCTGGAAATAAGGTGACAGAGAAGCCGGAGATCCTTTTCGCCCGCATGGATATCAAGGAAGTGCTTGAGAAGGTAGAGGAGATGAAAAAGGCTGAGGCAGCTACAGCAGGCGCTGCAGAGGAAAAGCCGGAGGAGCCGGGAATTGATATTGAGGCGAAGCCAGAGATTACTTATGATGATTTTGCCAAGCTGCAGTTCCAGGTAGGCGAGATCATTGCCTGTGAGGAAGTGAAGAAGTCTAAAAAGCTTCTCTGCTCCCAGGTGAAGATCGGAAGCCAGGTGCGCCAGATTTTAAGCGGCATCAAAGCCTGGTATACGCCGGAGGAGATGGTAGGAAAGAAGGTTATGGTTGTGACTAACTTAAAACCTGCCAAACTGGCTGGAATGATTTCAGAGGGCATGATTCTCTGCGCAGAGGATGCAGAGGGGAATGTAGTCCTTATGCAGCCGGAGAAGGACGTTCCGGCAGGCGCTGAGATCGGCTAAATAGTATAGTTAAGCACAGAAGAGGGGATGCCGCAGAAACTTTGCGGTGTCCCTTTTCCCAATGCTTTCCAAAAACCACAGCAATATGATATAATGACTGCAAAGCAGGCATTATATCATCACAGAGGGCATCCAGTGAGAAAAGGAGGGAGCATTATGAAAATGTGGCAGAGAGCGGCAGTCATGACGGCAGTATCCATAGCTGTGACAGGAATCATAATGTCAGGCGGTTTTCAGCCTATGCTTGGAGGCGTGGAAGCCGGTCCGGCAGTGGATGACAGGCTGAACGAGCCTCTGGGGCCGGGATTAGAGA
>Kit_p2__coassemble_1608_pt1 | contig 15010 bp, 13 predicted proteins | sample Kit_p2__metabat2_high_PE_038 | metagenome-assembled genome bin Kit_p2 | reverse complement strand
GGAGTTATAAAAAGATGATAAAAATACTTTTTGTGTGCCACGGCAACATCTGCCGGTCCCCCATGGCAGAGTTTGTCCTGAAGGACATGGCAGCCAGACGTGGTCTGGCTTCAAAATTTTATATTGCCTCCGCTGCTACCAGCGCGGAGGAGCTTGGAAATCCGGTTCACCGGGGAACCAGGGAGAAGCTTAAGGCCTGTGGCATTTCCACTGCTGGAAAATATGCGGTGCAGATGAAGCGGCAGGACTATGAAGACTATGACTACCTGCTGGGAATGGAGGAGCGGAATCTTTTCAATATGCGCCGGATTGCCGGAGGCGACCCGGAGGGGAAGATGCACCGGCTGTTAGATTTTTCATCGAATCCCAGAGATATCGCAGATCCCTGGTATACAGGCAATTTTGACTTGACTTATGATGACATTGTGGAAGGCTGTGAGGCATTCCTGGCATTTCTTAAACAGGAACATCCTGAGATTTTCCGGTAAATATCGTATTAATATTTTTCAGAACATCAAAAACGCGTCTTAGCCGTCATTTTAGACAGCTGAGGCGCGTTTTCTGTGATTTTTCACCCATTCCTGTACGCACCGGTACAGTGGAAGCAGGTAGAGATAAAAGGCAAAGAAGAAGCTTACGGCGCTGGCGCCGATGGCCGCCAGCGGGACGGAACCTGCGATGGACCAAGGAATCAGGGCTGCCAGAACGATGACAGAGTCTTCCAGATCCAGAGCCAGATCCTCCGGACTCTTATACTCCCCTTTGCATAGCTCGCAGGTCAGCATGGAGGCCAGCGTCTGGTTACAGCTGAACATGGAAGTGACAATGCTGGCCACACAGACTGCCGGAAAGCGCCCCAGCTTGCTGGACAGCTTGCGGATCAGGCTCTGAATACTGGTTAAAAGGCCTGTTTCGTCTAACAGTCCCAGGTAAGAGGAGGAGATCATGACAATCAGACTCACTTCAACCATGGAAAGGAAGCCGCCGCCGGAAATGAGAGGACTCAGTTCGCTGACGCCTTCCGGATGGAATCCGGACACCATAATGGCAAGGACAGCAGGCAGTTCCATCTGCTGGGTGAAGAGGCACAGCAGGAAACTGAGCCCGGCGCTTAAGGCCATGACTGCCTTTACATCCCATTTCATCATGCAGAAGACAAGAATTACAATGGCAGGGACGGCAGTATACCAGGGAAGAGCAAACATCCTGGGAAATTCTGCCATCAGAGCTTCTGTGCCGGAAGCGCTTCCTCCGCCTTTTCCAAGTACCAGATACAGAAGGCAAGTCAGGAAAAATGGCAGAATGCAGGAGATAAACATTCGCCTGATATTATCGTAAAGGTTTGTCCCCGTAAAGGAGGCCACCAGACTGGCGCTGGAGGACATGGGAGAGCAGCGATCTCCGAAGAAGATGCCGGAGAGGACGGCTCCTCCCGTAAGAGCAGGGGAAATGCCGTTTAATTTTGCCAGAATCATGCAGATCACGCCTACCGTGCTGGCTGTTCCGAAGGAAGTACCCATGAGAAAGGAGACCAGACAGCACAAAAGAAACACGGATATGACAAAAAAAGCAGGATTCATAATTTTCATGCCATAGTAAACAATAAAAGGAATGGTTCCGCAGGCCCGCCACAGAGCTGTGAGGAATCCAATCAGGGCAAAAATAATCAGAATATTTCCGGATTTTTTGACGCCGATACAGAGCAGACGGATAATATCTTTTACACTGATATTCCGATACAGGGCGTATCCGCAAAACAGAATCAGCCCTCCGAGAAGGGCGTACACCAGGGAAAATCCAGCTGCTAGGCACAGGATCAGGCAGCCGAGAAAACTGGCCAGTACAAGGGTTTCTATCATAATTATAATCTCCGTTGAAAATTTTATGTTTCCAGAAGAGGAAAGCCATGTTAAGTATAAGTCAAAGGGATTGCAGATGCAAGCAGAATGTTAAAAACTGCAGGCTTTACCTGTTTGTAATAATGTAAGAAAAGATTTTGTATTCATGTGTTTGCCATGGGAGTCAGAAAAGATTAAGAAAAAGATCTGTTATTTCCAGTCCAAAGAATGGTACAATAGAGAATAGCTGAAATAGACAGGAGAACGGTCTGAATGTGAGGTGAGCAGTTTGAAGGAAGACGGTGAACATAGATCGTCTGTGATTTTTCATGTAGATGTAAACAGTGCCTTTCTCTCCTGGGAGGCGGTATACCGGATCCGGGAGCTGGGAGCGAAGAAGGATTTGAGAGATGAGTTGTGCGCCGTAGGCGGGGATCGGCAGGCCAGGCGGGGGATTATTCTGGCCAAGTCTCAGTCTGCCAAGGGATACGGTGTCCGCACGGGAGAGTCTATTCTGGAGGCCAGACGAAAGTGCCCGAATCTTAAGCTGGTTCCGGCCAATTATCATCTGTACAAGCAGTCTTCGGAGGCCTTTATCAGGATTCTGAAGGAATATTCTCCGGAGGTGGAGCAGTACAGTATTGACGAGGCCTTTATGAATATGACTGGAATGGAAAGACTGTTCGGCCCTCCGAGGGAGGTGGCTGAGAAAATCAGGGAGCGGATTTTTAAGGAGCTGGGTTTTACGGTTAATATTGGTATTTCTACCAACAAGCTGCTGGCGAAAATGGCATCGGATTTTAAGAAGCCCAACCTGGTTCACACCTTATTTCCAGAGGAGATTCCGGATAAAATGTGGCCGCTTCCAGTGCGGGAGCTGTTTTTTGTAGGAGGATCCACAGAGAGCAGCCTGAAACGGCTGGGAATCCGCACCATCGGCGACCTGGCAAAGACAGATCCAGAGCTTCTTAAAAGCCATTTGAAGAAGCACGGGGAGGTAATCTGGAATTTTGCCAATGGCAGGGACGCCGGAGTCATTGAGACGGAGGAAGCAGAAAATAAGAATTACGGAAACAGTACCACGATTCCATTTGATGTGACGGATGAAGGGACAGCCAGGATTGTGCTGCTTTCCCTGGCGGAGACAGTGGGACGGCGGCTTCGGGCCGGTCATGTGAAGGCAGAGGGGATTTCTGTGACGATTAAGAACACAGATCTGCATTCTGTCTCTCATCAGGCAGTGTTTGAGACGCCTACGAATATTACAGAAGAGATTTACAGGGAGGCCTGCCGCCTGTTTGAGGAACTGTGGGACGGGACGGCCATCCGTCTGCTGGGTATTTCCACCAGCCGGATTAAGGAGGAGGGCTGTGCCCGCCAGATGAATATTTTCGAGGGGGAAAAGTACGAGAAACTGGAGCGGCTGGATCAGGCGGTGGACGCCATCCGGACAAAGTTTGGAAGCGGAGCCGTGATGCGGGCTTCCTTCCTGGAAAAGCCGGTGGCCCACATGGCGGGCCGGGAGGTCCGGGCAGAGAAGAAGCTGGACTATAAGGATATTGAAATCGAATAGAATCAGAAAGCAGATGGAAGAGAAGGATGAAAAGAGAGATTGTATTTAAAATGGAACGTCCAGGCCTGGTGGAGGAAGGCCAGGTGGTGGAGGTCAGCGAGTCAGTGACTCCTTTTAATGTCAATTACATGATTGAGCCGGCAGTGGCCATGTCAGGGCTGTTCCGCTTAAATAACCGTCTGAAGGCGGATCATGGAACAGTGAAAAAAATCGAGGAAAATGCCAGAGGCTACTATGTGACAGTAGAATTTGATGAGGAGGAATAAAAATGCAGAAGATACCAAAGGACCCGATTATGTGTTTAAGCTTTATTAATACCCAGTTAAGAGACAGCTATGACAGCCTGGAGGAGCTGTGCCGGGCTTTTGATGCAGACCAGAAGGAGATCGAGGAGAGACTGGCAGCTGCAGGATATACGTATCAGGTGGAGAACAATCAGTTCCGGTAAACAGGGAAGGTTTCACCGGGAAGGAAAGGGGGCGGAGAGATGCCAGATCTGTTTAATGTGGTTGTGGAAACCGTTTCTGCTGTGTGGGACTGGATTCCGGAACACCTGATATTCGTGAACCTTTTGATGTCAGTGGGAATTGTGTTCTTTCAGCGCAGAGATCCGCGGACAGTCTGGGCCTGGCTGTTAGCCCTGAACTTTATCCCGGTGTTTGGAATTATTTTTTATCTGCTGTTCTGCCAGGATTTTAAGAAGAGCAGGATGTTCCGAATTAAGGAGGTGGAGGATCGGCTGAACTGCCCGGCTAAGCTGCAGGAGGACTGTATTAAAAGCAGGGATCTGGCTCTGCTGGGCGATCTGGCAGATGATTACGAGCCGCTGGTACTCTACAACCTGGACACGTCAGGGAGTGTTCTCACCATGAATAATAAGGTGCAGATTTTTACGGACGGGGAGGATAAGTTCCAGGATCTGCGCTGTGAGCTGGAGAAGGCAGAGGAATATATTCACATGGAGTATTACATCATCAAAAATGATGAGGTGTTTGATTCCATTGCGCCCATCCTGATCAGGAAGGCAGGAGAGGGAGTGCAGGTGAGAATTCTGGCCGACGGAATGGGAGGCCGTTTCATGCCGGGCAGCAGGTGGGAAGCCCTGAAACAGGCAGGCGTTCAGGTGGGAATCTTTTTCCCGCCAGTACTGGGGCGCCTGAATTTGAGAGTAAACTACAGAAACCATAGAAAAATTGTGGTCATTGACGGCCGCTGGGGCTATGTAGGCGGCTTTAATATTGGTCGGGAATATGTGTCAAAGGATCCAAAATTCGGCTACTGGCGGGATACTCACCTGAAGCTGGGAGGGGAGGCTGTCCTGAGCCTTCAGATCCGCTTTGCCCTGGACTGGAATTATGCGGTGGGGGAGAATCTGTTTCAGGATGCCCGGTATTTTGAACTGCATATTCCTACAGACCGGCCGCAGATGAAGGATGCGTCTGGAAAGGTTTCCTGTGTTCACATTCCAGAAGTGGGAATCCAGATCATTGCCAGCGGGCCAGACACGATGTACCGCCAGATTCGTGATAATTACCTGGAACTGTTTCATCAGGCCAGGAAGCATATTTATATTCAGACCCCGTATTTTGTGCCGGATGACGCCGTCCTGTCGGCGCTGCAGATTGCAGCCCGATCCGGGGTGGAGGTGAGGCTTATGATTCCCTGCAAGCCGGATCATCCCTTTGTCTACTGGGCGACCTACTCCTATGTGGGGGATCTGCTGCGGGCAGGGGCCAGATGTTTTACCTATGAAAATGGATTTCTCCATGCGAAAGGTGTCTGTGTCGACGGTCAGGTGTGCTGTTACGGCACAGCCAATATGGATATCCGGAGTTTTGAACTGAATTTTGAGGTCAATGCGGTGATATACAATCAGAAAATCACAGAGCAGATGGAGGAAATCTTTGTAAACGATCTGGAATCCTGCCGGGAAATCACCAGGGAGCTGTACGAGGCCAGAGATCTTGTCACCCGGTTCAAAGAACAGTGCAGCAGGCTGCTGTCACCGCTTCTGTAGAAAAACCAGAAACCACCTATGCACGAGGAAAACTTTCCACCCTTCCCCTATATTTCCCCCACTTTTTACACATTTCTGACTTGTATTTGCGCCCTCCTTTCTATATAATAGGTAGGACAGAGAGGTGACAACATGATAAGATTGATACTAGTAGCAGGCTTTGTGATCGGCTTTTTGCTGTTTTTTTCAGGTGTTTTATTCCAGCTGAAGAGACTGGGGAAGACAGACTGGGAGACGGCGGAGTGGAAAAGCTTAAATATTGTAAGACGCGCCTTTTCCGTAATTCTTAAGACTGCGGGAGTGAAGGTGACTGTGAAGGGGGCGGAGCATATTCCGTCTGATACGCCGGTGCTTTATGTGGGAAACCATAGAAGCTACTTTGACATTCTGGTAGGCTATACGACAGTTCCCGGACTTCTGGGCTTCGTGGCTAAGAAGGAGATGTTAAAGATACCGCTTTTATCCCAGTGGATGGTGCAGGTGAACTGCCTGTTTATGGACAGACAGAATGTGAAGGAAGGTTTAAAGACCATTCTCCAGGGAATCGATAAGATTAAGCATGGTGTATCCATCTGGATTTTCCCGGAGGGAACGAGAAACAGGAATGAGAAGGAAACGGATCTTCTGCCTTTTAAAGAGGGAAGCTTAAAGATAGCAGAGAAGACAGGATGTCCCGTGATTCCAGTGGCCATTACCGGAACAGCAGACGTATTTGAAAAGCATCTTCCCTTTATCCGGCCTGCACGGGTGACCATTGAGTTTGGAGAGCCGTTTTTCGTGAAGGAGCTTCCGCCGGAACAGAAAAAGTTCCCAGGAGCTTATACAAGGGACAAAATACTTGAGATGTTGGAGAGAGAACAGCATGGACTTACAGGAGATCAGGAAGCAGCTGGACAGCATTGATACAGAATTTGTCAGGCTGTTTGAGAAGAGAATGAAGCTCTGCGCTGATGTGGCGGAGTTTAAGATAAAGACAGGAAAGGCGGTCTATGACCCGCAGCGGGAGCAGGAAAAAATTGCTTCTGTAAGGGGGATGGCAGAGGGAGAATTTATGAAGGAGGCAGTGGGAGAACTGTTTCTGCAGATGATGACTCTCAGCCGCCGCTACCAGTACCGTCTGATGGAACAGGTACAGAGCGCCTCTGACTTTGGCTTTCAGAGAGTGGAGGACATTGAGAAGAAAAATGTGCGGATCGCCTACCAGGGGCTGGAGGGCGCCTACAGCCATGCGGCAGTGATCCAGTTCTTTGGCGAGCAGGCAGATATGTTTCATGTGCGCCAGTTCGAGGATGCGGCCAGAGCTGTATTTGAGGGACGGGCAGATTACGCAGTTCTTCCTATTGAGAATTCCTCAGCCGGGGCAGTATCAGACAACTATGATCTGCTTTTAAAGTATGAGAACTACATTGTGGCTGAAGTATTTGTGCCGGTCTGCCACTGCCTTCTGGGGACACAGGATGCAGAGCTTTCTGATATCAGGACAGTGCTGGCCCATCCCCAGGCGCTGATGCAGTCCAGCCAGTATCTGAATGCCAGGGAGGACTGGAGCCAGATAAGCGTTGAGAATAATGCGGTGGCTGCCAGAACTGTCAGTGAGGAGGCGGATAAGAGCCAGGCGGCTGTGGCCAGCCGGACGGCGGCTGAGATTTACGGTCTCAAGGTGCTGGAAGAGGGAATTAATCACAACCGGGAAAACACTACCAGGTTTTTGATTCTGTCAAAGCAGCCGGTTTACCGCAAGGATGCAGACAAAGTCAGCATCTGCTTTGAACTTCCTCACGAGAGCGGAACGCTCTACAACATGCTGAATAATTTTGCATTCAGCCATTTGAATATGCGTATGATCGAGTCCAGGCCTATTCCGGGCAGGAACTGGGAGTACCGGTTCTTTGTGGATATAGAGGGAAATCTGGATGACCCTGATATGATCAATGCGTTAAAAGGAATTGCCGGAGAGGCGAACCACATGAGAATTCTAGGAAACTATTAAAGAGAATACGTGTTACACACGATCAAGGGGCGCCCGAAGCAGGCTGGCAATTCAATGTACAGTCCAGCTGCGGGATGCCCCTTGAACTGTAAAAAAGGGGTAAGAGAACTGTAAAGAAAAAGTAAAGAGAAAGGATTTTGGGAATGAAGCACAATCTGATTTTGTACAGAAATTTAAAATACGGGGAGTTATTAGACCGCATGGGAGGCCTGTTGGAACATTGTAAAAATCCGGTTCCTGGAGTAAGCAGGACAGAGGTGAGAGAAGGAGAAAACGAAGAAGCCTGGTGCGCCGGCGAATTGATTTCCCTGGCAGACACCTATGGTTTTGAGGGGAATTTATGGTTTTGTTTTCTGGCGCTCTGTCTGGCAGAAAATGAAAATCCATACAGCATTGCCTGTGAAATCCGGGGAAGTGTATCAGGAAGCTTACAAGATCTGGCTCTCCACGACTTTTATGTATTCTGGAGGCTTGGCCAGTATGATTTAAATGCGCTTTCCCTGAAAGAGGTGTGGAGTCTGGCAGCAGATTACAAAGCGCCGGACAGGAAGGGCCGCCGGTTTGATGAGCGGGTGAGAAACCGGATTTTAAGGCTGGCGAAAGAGCTTGAGCAGGCCAAAACCCCTGAGGAATTCAGAAGTAGGGCAGCAGAGTTTTACCGGGAGTTTGGCGTAGGAAAGTTTGGATTAAACCAGGCGTTTCGTGTGACTGGATCAGAAGGCAATGCCCAGATGGAACCGATTACTGGCGTGGAGGCAGTGTCTCTTAAGGATCTGGTGGGTTATGAGAGGCAGAAGAAGAAGCTGATCGAGAACACAGAGGCCTTTATCGAGGGCAGGGAAGCCAACAATGTTCTGCTGTTCGGGGACAGCGGAACAGGAAAATCCTCCAGCATCAAGGCGATCCTTCATGAGTATTATGGAAGGGGCCTGCGGATGATAGAAGTCTATAAGCATCAGTTTCAGTGCCTGGGAGATATTTTAGAGCAGGTGAAGGACAGAAATTATAAATTTATCATCTATATGGATGATCTCTCTTTCGAGGAATATGAAATAGAGTATAAATACTTAAAGGCCATGATTGAGGGCGGACTGGGAAGAAGGCCGGATAATGTGCTGATTTATGCCACATCCAACCGCCGCCATCTGATTCGGGAGAAGTTCAGCGATAAGAGAGAGCTGGACGATGACCTGCACCAGAATGACACCGTTCAGGAGAAGCTGTCCCTGGTAGCGCGGTTTGGCGTAACGATCTACTATGGAGCTCCGGATAAAAAGGAATTCCAGCAGATTGTCCGGGTACTGGCTGACCGGTATCACATTCATATGCCGGAGGAGGAACTGCTTTTAAAGGCAAATCAGTGGGAACTGAGCCACGGAGGACTGTCCGGGCGGACGGCATCCCAGTTTATTACCCATCTGCTGGGAACGGAACAGATAGAGGAGGGAAGCTATGGCAATTAAAATGTTTGCTGCAATCGATGTAGGCTCCTTTGAGCTGGAAATGGGCATTTATGAGATTTCCCAGAGCTTTGGAATCAGGCAGACGGATCATGTCCGCCATGTCCTGGCTCTTGGAAGGGATACCTACAATGACAGAAAAATAAGCTACAGCCTGGTGGAGGAGATGTGCCAGGTGTTAAAAGGCTTTTCCGAGATTATGAAAAGCTATCGGATTACCGACTACCGGGCTTATGCCACCAGCGCCATGCGTGAGGCGAAAAACAGCCAGATTGTCTTAGAGCAGATCCGGGTGCGTACCGGCCTGACTGTAAAGTCCATCAATAACTCAGAGCTGAGGCTGATGACCTACAAGGCAGTGGCGTCCAAGGATGCCGCTTTCCACAAGATTGTGCAGAAGGGAACCGCTATTATCGATGTAGGTTTTGGAAGCACTCAGATTTCCCTGTTTGACAAGGACACTCTGGTGTCCACCCAGAACCTGCTCCTGGGAGGTCTGAGAATCAGGGAAATGATTTCCCACTGGAACTTAAGCCCAGGGGAGGTAGTGCCTGTCATCGAGGAGCTGGTGGACAACGAGCTCTATCCATTCCGCAGGATTTACCTGAAGGAAAAGGAGATTAAGAGCCTGATTGCCACAGGAGAGAGTATCCTCTTTATGGCTAAAAGCGGAATCCGCCATATGGAATCAGACCGGGTCAGCGCAGAGCAGTTTAAGAGCTTTTACAGAAAGCTTCTGTCTATGACATCCGATGAGATTGCAGATGAATTTGGCATGGATGGGGAATATGCCTCCATCCTGGTGCCAAGCGCTGTGATTTATGGGCGGATTTTAGAGATGACAGGGGCGGAGACTGTGTGGATTCCGGGAGTCAGCCTCTGCGACGGCATGGCTGCCGAGTACGCCCAGGACAAGAAGCTGGTAAAGCTGCGCCACGATTTTAACGGGGATATCCTGTCTTCCGCCAGAAATATGGCGAAGCGCTACAAATGTCATGGAGATCACATTCAGGAGACAGAACGGCTTTCAGCAGAGCTGTTTGATGTGACGAAGAAGTACCACGGTCTGGGAGAGCGGGAACGGCTACTTTTAAGGATTGCGGCGATTCTTCACGACTGCGGCAAATTTATCAGCTCCAATCGGGAAACACAGAGCTGCTACCAGATTATTATGGCTACAGAAATTATCGGTATTTCCCATCTGGAGAGAGAAATTGTGGCGAACGTGGCTTACTACTGCAATCAGGATTTTGCCTATGATGCAGTGAAGCTGGAGTCTGATCTGTCCCAGTATGAAGGAAATGGTCTGACAAAACGGGCAGTGACGATCCTGATTGCCAAGCTGACTGCCATTTTAAGCCTGGCAAATGCTATGGATCGGAGCCACAGACAGAAGTTTGCAGGGGCTTCTATGGCAGTCAAGGACGGAAAGCTTGTAATCACGGCGAACTGTCCGGAGACCATTATTCTGGAGCGGGCATCCTTTGAAAACAGGGCAGAGTTTTTTGAGGAAATTTTCGGGCTTCAGCCAGTGCTGAAGCACAGAAGGAGGGTATAGATATGGCTGAAGGAAACGAGAGATTCTGGGAACCTAAAAATTATGTAAACCGAGAACTGAGCTGGCTGGACTTTAACTGGAGAGTGCTGGGGGAGGCTAAGGATAAGACTACACCGCTCTTTGACCGGCTGAAGTTTTTAAGTATTACAGCGTCCAACCTGGATGAGTTTTTCATGGTGCGGGTGGCTTCCTTAAAGGATATGATTCACGCCAATTATACCAAGCGGGATATTGCAGGTTTGACTACCGCAGAGCAGCTGACTGCCATTGAAGCAAAGACCCACCAGCTGGTGGAGGAGCAGTACCATGTGTATAACCGTTCCCTGCTTCCGGCCCTGCGCCAGAACGGGTTGAAAATTATTACCTCTCATGAACATCTGACGAAATATGAGGGGACTTACGTGGACAGCTATTTTGAAGAGATGGTGTATCCGGTGCTGACGCCTATGGCAGTGGATTCCTCCAGACCCTTCCCTCTGATCCGAAATAAATCCCTGAATATTGCAGCCTTGGTAAAGAAGAAAAAGGGCGATTCCGAGCTGGATTTTGCCATGGTCCGTGTGCCCAGCGGTCTGCCGAGGGTCGTTGTGATTCCGCCGGAGGAGGGGAAGGAGAAGGAGGGAACCTCTGTTATCTTTCTGGAGGAGATTATTGAGAGAAATATCGAGAAGCTGTTTCTCAACTACGACATTATCTGTTCCCACCCCTTCCGTGTGATGAGAAACGCCGATCTGAGCATTGACGAGGACGAGGCGGAGGATCTGTTAAAGGAGATTGAGCGTCAGCTGAAAAAGCGCCAGTGGGGCGAGGCCATCCGGCTGGATATTGAGGAGAAGGCAGATAAACGTCTGTTGAAAATCCTGAAAAAGGAGCTAAAGGTCACAAACGATGAGATCTATGAGATCAGCGGTCCCCTGGATCTGACCGTGTTAATGAAGGTATATGGCCTTCCAGGCTTTGACAGGTACAAAGCGCCAGGCTATACGCCTCAGCCGGTCCCGGCTCTGATGAATGAGGACGACATCTTCACCAATATCAGAAAGAATGACATTCTCTTAACCCACCCCTTTGAGACCTTTGAGCCGGTGGTGAACTTTATTAAGAAAGCGGCCAGGGATCCGGAAGTACTTGCCATTAAGCAGACTCTGTATCGTGTCAGCGGCAACTCTCCGATTATCGCAGCCCTGGCAGAGGCGGCAGACAACGGCAAGCAGGTGTCGGTTCTGGTAGAGTTAAAGGCCCGTTTTGACGAGGAAAACAATATTAACTGGGCAAAAATGCTGGAGAAGGCAGGATGCCATGTAATTTACGGCCTTCTGGGATTAAAGACCCACAGTAAAATCACTCTGGTAGTCCGTAGGGAAGAGGACGGCATCCGCCGCTATGTCCATCTGGGCACAGGAAATTATAATGATTCCACAGCCAAGCTCTACACAGACTGCGGCCTGTTTACCTGCAGCCGCCAGATTGGCGAGGATGCGACTGCTGTCTTCAATATGCTGTCCGGCTACTCTGAGCCGTTAGGCTGGAACAAGCTGTCTCTGGCTCCGCTCTGGCTGAGAGGCAGATTCCTCCGGCTGATTCAGAGGGAGATCAAGTATGCAAAAGAGGGAAAGACTGCCAGGATTGTGGCGAAGATGAATTCGCTCTGTGACAAGGAGATTATTGCCAATCTCTATGAGGCCTCCTGCGCAGGAGTGGAGATCAGGCTGATTGTCAGGGGTATCTGCTGCCTGAAGGCTGGTGTTCCGGGACTCAGCGAGCACATTGAGGTGCGATCCATCGTAGGCAATTTCCTGGAACACAGCCGGATTTTCCTCTTTGAAAATGGAGGAAGGCAGGAGATTTACATGGGAAGCGCTGACTGGATGCCGCGAAATCTGGATCGCCGTGTGGAGATCCTGTTCCCAGTGGAGGATGAGGCTTTAAAGGCGCGTCTGATTCACATTTTAGATGTGCAGCTGGAGGACAATGTGAAGGCTCATATTCTGCAGCCGGACGGAACCTACAAAAAGAAGAGCCTGCGGGGACGCCAGAAAGTCAATGCCCAGGAGCAGTTCTGTATTGAGGCAGTGGAGGCTGCCAGAGCTGTGGAGGAATCGGTAGATCCCAGAAACCGCCGGGTCTTCATTCCAATGGAACAATAGAAAATGTAAGAGAAAAGTAAAGCAATTTTTCCTCTCTTATGGTAAACTGTTGATAGAATGCAGTGAAGCGTCAGCATATGCTGACGCTGCCATAAGGGAGGTTTTTTCATGTCAGAAATTAATATATTAGTTGTCGACGATGAGAAGGAAATTGCTGAGCTGGTGGAGATTTATCTGGTCAGCGACGGATATCGGGTGTTCAAAGCGGAGAATGCCATGGAGGGTTTGGAAATCCTGGAGAGGGAAAATATCCACCTGGCGCTGCTGGACATTATGATGCCGGGAATGAACGGTCTGGAGATGTGCAGGAAGATCCGGGAGACTAACAATATTCCCATTATTATGCTGAGCGCCAAGTCAACAGATCTGGATAAGATTCTGGGCCTGGGAACAGGAGCTGACGATTATGTGGTGAAGCCCTTTAACCCTCTGGAGCTGACCGCGAGAGTAAAATCACAGCTTCGCCGCTATACTCAGCTGAACCCCCAGAGCAATGCAGTCCAGGCTGTTAAGAATGAGATTTCAATTAAGGGACTTGTGATTAACAAGGATAACCATAAGGTAACGGTCTATGACGAGGAGATCAAGCTGACTCCTATTGAATTTGATATTCTCTATCTGCTGGCCTCCAATCCAGGCCGGGTATTCAGCACAGACGAGATTTTTGAGAAGGTCTGGAATGAAAAGGTCTATGAAGCCAATAATACAGTTATGGTACATATCCGCCGTCTCAGAGGAAAGATGAAGGAGGATACCAGACAGAACAAAATTATCACTACCGTATGGGGGGTAGGCTACAAAATTGAAAAATAGCGATATGAGCAGGCGTTTCCGGACGCGTACAGTAACCAATATCTTTTATGCCACCCTTCTCACCTGCCTGATTGAGATTTTTCTCATTGCCAATGTGAGTATGGTGGAGGAATATTTAAGAAAAATTGAATCAGAGTCCTTTCTGCTGGACTTTTTAGAGCTGAGTCCCATTATGGTGCTCCTCTATGTGCTGGTAGGAATCGGCATTTTTTCCGTTATTTTTCTCAGGCTCCAGGAACGTCATCTCAGGTATCTGGCCAGAATCTCAGCGGCTATGCAGGATATTTCCGAGGGAGATCTGAATACTGTGGTGGAGGTGAAGGGAGATAATGAGTTCAGCGCCATGGCTGTGAACCTGAATAAAATGGTGGAGGATATCCGGCGCCTGATGGAAAAAGAGAGAGAGTCGGAACGGACGAAGAACGAGCTGATTACCAATGTGGCCCACGATCTGAGGACGCCGCTGACCTCCATTATCGGATATCTGGAGCTGCTCTCCGGCAAGGTGGAGCTTCCCAGAGAGATGGAGAAGAAGTATATCGACATTGCCTATGCCAAGTCCCGAAGGCTGGAAAAGCTGATCGAGGATCTGTTCGGTTTTACGAAGCTGAACTATGGAAAGCTTTCCATGAACGTGGGAAAGGTGGATATTGTAAAGCTGTTAGGACAGCTGTTGGAGGAGTTTTACCCGAATTTTGCAGAGAAAAACCTGTCCTATGAGCTTCACAGCAATGTGCCGGCCAGGGTGATTGATGCAGACGGAAATCTGCTGGCACGGCTGTTTGACAATCTGATCAATAATGCCATTAAATACGGGGCAGATGGAAAACGTGTGCTGGTTCAGATTCATGCAGAGGAGGAGACGGTTACAGTCTCTGTGACTAATTATGGATATGTGATTCCAGAGGACGAACTTCCACTTATTTTCAATAAGTTTTACCGGGTTGAGCAGTCCCGCTCCACCCATACGGGAGGTACAGGACTGGGACTTGCCATTGCTAAAAGCGTGGTGGAAATGCATGGAGGAAGCATACAGGTTAAGAGTGATCTGAACGGAACCGTCTTTACCGTGAAGCTGAAGACGCATTTTGACATTAACCGGGAACAGTTTGAGGTGGCCGAGTAGGCAGAACAGGTGAATAAAAGAAGCGCGGGGCGGAAGACTCCGCGGCTTGGGAAAGGAACGATGACAGATGATGAGGGAGGAGAAGCGAAGCGGCGGTTTTGGAAAAAGAGCAGGAGGAAAGGCCCTCTCGGCTCTTTTTCTGCTTTTATGCCTTCTGACAGCTGCTCTGTGGCAGACGCCCTTCGGAGCGCTGGCAGCAGTCCAGTCTTCGGTTTCTGAAGATTCAGAGGAGATGGAAGAAAAATCCGGGAATGGGCGAAAGATACAGGTGTCCATGGAGGCAGATTATGGAATTGGGAAAAAAGCCAAGGCAGGGAGATATCTTCCGATCCGGGTGGCCTACAGCAGCGAAGAGGGACAGAGTTTTTCCGGAGTGCTGAAAATACTTACCATGGAATCCAGCAAGGAGATTTATCAATATGAGTATCCGGTATAATTAGAGGCGGGAGAGAAGCAGCAGGAGGAATACTATATTCCCCTTGGAGTTG
>Kit_p2__coassemble_1586_pt1 | contig 15172 bp, 10 predicted proteins | sample Kit_p2__metabat2_high_PE_038 | metagenome-assembled genome bin Kit_p2 | reverse complement strand
TGCGTCCCGAACGCAGCGCTCTACCAAACTGAGCCACGCCTCGATGTTGTCGTTTTCTGACGACGCTGATTATCATATCATAAGTTTCCAAGGAATGCAAGTATAAATTTAAAAAAAATCAAAAAAATGTCAACAATTTCTATCAGACCTAGTGTTATCTAAGAGTTTGCATGATTGAAAGAGCAGCTGCATACATATCATTGATGGAACAGGACGGGGACTTTATGATAACAATAAGTTTGTGTATGATTGTAAAAAATGAAGAGCAGGTGCTTGAACGATGTTTAAAAAGCGCAGCAGGTGTTGTGGATGAAATCATTATTGTAGATACTGGTTCATCGGATGAAACGAAAAAAATTGCAGCAAAATATACAGATAAAATTTATGATTTTACCTGGAAAGATGATTTTTCGGCTGCCAGAAATGAGGCGTTCAGTCATGCAGAGATGGATTACTGTATGTGGCTGGATGCAGACGATATCATACCTGAGCAGGAACAGGAAAAAATAAAGAGGCTGAAAACAGAGATGGAGGAGGATACGTCAATTGTGATGATGAGATATGTCATGGGGTTTGACAAAGCCGGAAGACCCTCTCTTTCTTATTATAGGGAACGCCTGATAAAAAATCACAGAGGGTACTGCTGGAGAGGAAAGGTGCATGAAGCGGTTGCCCTGACTGGGAAGATTGTGTATACAGATATTGAGATTGAGCATAGGAAAATGAAGGAGGATGCAGGCGGCCGGACTCGGAATTTGATGATTTACAGAAAAATGAAGGAAGAAAATGTTCCATTTACTGCCAGGGACTTGTTTTATTATGGAAGAGAACTTTACTATTTAGCTATGGACAGTCCGGAAAATTTAAGGGAATCTCAGGAAGTTTTGAAGAAATTTCTGGCACATCCAGACGGATGGAAAGAAAATAAAATAGAGGCTTGCCGTTTTTTGGCACTTTGCTGTCAGGTGGAAGGAAATGAGGAGGGAGAGCTGACTGCGCTGCTCCATTCTTTTTTTTACGATTCTCCGCGGGCAGAGCTGTGCTGTGATATAGGAGCCTGGTTTTTTAAACGTGAGAAGTATCAGACAGCAGCATTTTGGTATGAGATGGCGCTCAAAATGAAAACGGATGAGAAAAGCGGCGGATTTACCTGTCCGGACTGCAGCAGCTATATTCCAGCTCTTCAGCTGGCTATCTGCAGCTATCGGATGGGGGACATAGAGCAGGCAGAGCAGTGGAATGAATTAGCGCTCAGCTTTAAACCGGAATCGGAAAGCTGTCGTTACAACCAGATATTTTTTCGGGGTGAAAGGGAAAAAGATATTGCAAACGTATGTTCGATTATGATATAATATTCTTGAAATAATTATGGTTTTGTGTCATAATGAAAACTATTGCCCAGATCTGGCAGACTGGGATAAAAGAAAAAAGAAAGTACAGTCTTTAAAAAGCTGTGTATTTTTAGAAGGCGGCAGAAACACTGCCGGATAGAGATATGGAGGAACATTATGGGTAAGGCACAGTATGATGCGGACAGCATTACCGTACTGGAAGGGCTGGAAGCAGTACGCAAGCGTCCTGGTATGTATATTGGAGGCGTTGGGACAAAAGGGCTGAATCACCTGATTTATGAGATTGTAGATAATTCTGTCGATGAACATCTGGCAGGAGCCTGTACTGCGATTTGGGTAACGCTTGAGGCGGATGGTTCCTGTACAGTCAGAGATAATGGCCGCGGCATTCCGGTAGAGATGCACAAGAAAGGTGTGTCAGCAGAGCGTATTGTTTTGTCCACGCTCCATGCAGGCGGAAAGTTTGACAATGCCGCCTATAAAACCAGCGGTGGTCTTCATGGCGTCGGTTCTTCTGTAGTGAATGCTCTGTCAGAGCATCTGGATATTAAGATTTATAAGAATGGACAGATTCATCATGACGCATATAGACGAGGCCTTCCTGTGGTAGAGCTGGTAGATGGTCTTCTTCCTGTCATTGGAAAGACAAAGGAGACAGGAACCACTATTAATTTCCTTCCTGATGATACAATTTTTGAGAAGACGAAGTTTAAAGCTGAGTGGCTGAAGAGCAGGCTCCACGAAACAGCATATCTGAACCCGGCGCTGACCATTTACTATGAAAACAGACGCCCCGGCGAAGAGGAACAGATTACATATTCAGAGCCGGAGGGGATTATTGCCTATGTGAAGGAGATTAACACAGGAAAGACAGCTCTGCATGAACCAATTTATATGAAAGGGACGGTAGATGGAATTGAGGTGGAAGCTGCAATTCAGTTTGTAGACACCTTTGAAGAAAATATTCTGGGATTCTGCAATAACATTTTTACCCAGGAGGGTGGAACGCATCTGGCAGGATTTAAGACAAAGTTTACCATGCTGATTAACAGCTACGCCAGGGAACTGGGGATTTTGAAGGAAAAGGACGCTAACTTTACCGGGGCAGATACACGAAATGGTATGACTGCTGTGATTGCAGTGAAACATCCGGATCCGATTTTTGAAGGACAGACGAAGACAAAGCTGGCCAGTGCAGATGCCACGAAGGCAGTGTTCACGCTTGTGGGAGATGAGCTTCAGCGCTTTTTTGACAGAAATATAGAGATATTGAAGGCTGTCATCAGCTGCGCGGAAAAATCGGCAAAGATTCGCAGGGCAGAGGAAAAGGCGAAGACGAATATGCTTACAAAGTCCCGTTTTTCTTTTGACAGCAATGGAAAGCTGGCCAACTGTGAGAGCAGGGATGCTGAAAAGTGTGAAATCTTTATCGTTGAGGGAGATTCCGCCGGTGGATCCGCCAAAATGGGAAGAAACAGGCAGTATCAGGCGATTCTTCCAATTCGCGGAAAAATTTTGAATGTAGAGAAAGCGTCTATGGACAAGGTTCTGGCTAACGCAGAGATCAAAACCATGATCAATGCGTTTGGATGCGGCTTTTCTGAAGGATATGGAAATGATTTTGATATTACTAAGCTCAGATACCACAAAATTATTCTTATGACGGATGCAGATGTGGACGGAAGCCATATTGATACGCTTCTGCTGACCTTCCTTTACCGTTTTATGCCTGATTTAATTACAGAGGGCCATGTCTACATTGCTATGCCTCCCCTGTTTAAGGTAATTCCTAAGAAAGGAGAGGAACAGTATCTCTATGATGAGAAAGCGCTGGAGAGATACAGAAAAAATCATACAGGAAGCTTTACGCTTCAGAGATATAAGGGACTGGGAGAGATGGATGCAGATCAGCTTTGGGAGACGACGCTGAACCCTGAAAACCGTGTCCTGAAGCAGGTAGAAATTGAAGATGCCAGGATGGCTTCCGAAATCACAGAGATGCTGATGGGAAGCGACGTACCGCCGAGACGGAAGTTTATCTATGACCATGCAGACGAGGCAGAGATTGACGCCTAGGCAGAGGCAAGGCAGGCTTGTGAAGGAAAAGCAGTGAGAGGAATAACAGAAGAATGTCAGAGAAGATTATAAAAACAGAGTATTCGGAGGAGATGCAGCGAAGCTACATGAACTATTCCATGAGCGTCATCACCTCCAGAGCCATTCCAGATGCAAGGGACGGTCTGAAACCGGTTCAGAGACGTGTGCTCTATGATATGAGCGAGCTGCATCTGGGTCATGATAAACCCCACAGAAAATCTGCCCGTATTGTAGGTGATACGATGGGTAAATACCATCCCCACGGAGACAGCTCGATTTATGAGACTCTGGTAGTGCTGTCCCAGATGTTTAAGAAGGGGATGCCGCTGGTAGACGGCCATGGAAACTTTGGTTCTATTGAGGGAGACGGGGCAGCAGCTATGCGTTATACAGAAGCCCGTTTAGAGAAATTTGCCGAGGAGGTTTATTTAAAGGATCTGGACAAGACAGTTAATTTTGTTCCGAACTATGATGAGACGGAGAGGGAGCCGGAAGTGCTTCCTGTCCGTGTACCAAATCTTTTAATCAATGGAGCAGAGGGAATTGCTGTAGGAATGAGTACCAGCATTCCGCCTCATAATTTAGGAGAGGTGATTGACACAGTTCAGGCTTATATTGATAACCAGGAGATGGATACAGCTGCTCTGCTGGAGTACCTGCACGGCCCTGATTTTCCTACCGGAGGAATTATTGCTAATAAGAAGGATCTGGCTGCTATCTATGAAACGGGTTCTGGAAAAATCAAGCTCCGGGCCAGAATGGAGGTAGAGCTTGGAAAGCGGAAGGCAGATAAGGATAAATTAGTTATTACAGAGATTCCCTATACGATGATTGGGGCGGGAATCAATAAATGCCTGATGGATATTGCAGAACTGGTGGAATCCAGAAAGCTGACAGATGTAGTGGATATTTCCAACCAGTCTAATAAAGAAGGAATCCGTATTGTTCTGGAACTTAGAAAAGATGCAGATATTGAGAAAATTAAGAATATTCTCTATAAAAAGACAAAACTGGAAGATACCTACGGCGTCAATATGCTCGCCATTGTGAAGGGCAGACCTGAGACCCTGAATCTGAGAGGGATTTTAAGAAATTATCTGGATTTCCAGTACGAAAACAATACGAGAAAATACCAGGTGCTGCTTCAGAAGGAACAGGAGAAAAAGGAGATACAGGAAAGCCTTATAAAAGCCTGCGATATCATCGATCTGATCATTGCTGTTCTTAGGGGTTCTAAAAGTTTAAAGGATGCCAAGGCCTGCCTGATGGAAGGCGACATTTCTAAAATCCAGTTTCGTGTCCCTGGATTCGAGGAAGAGGCGCAGAAGCTGTGCTTTACAGAACGGCAGGCATCGGCGATTCTGGAGATGCGTCTTTACAAGCTGATTGGACTGGAAATTCTGGCTCTTGAAAAAGAACACAGGGAGACGCTTAGAAAAATCAAAGAATACGAAAAGCTTTTATCCAGCAGAGAGGCTATGGATCAGGTGATCAAGGCAGATTTAGCTTCGATCAAGGAGGAGTTTTCCAGCCCGAGGCGGACGGGAATTGAAGATGGACGGGAAGCTGTCTATGATGAAAGTGCGATAGAAGTCAGAGAGGTAGTGTTTGTTATGGACCGTTTTGGCTACAGCCGTGTACTGGAGCGGGCTACCTATGACAGAAATCAGGAAACTGTAGACAGCGAGCATTCCCATGTGGTCTGCTGCCTGAACACAGATAAGATCTGCCTGTTCACGGATACGGGAGCACTTCATCAGGTTAAGATAGCGGATGTGCCCCTTGGAAAACTGCGAGATAAGGGAACACCGATTGACAACCTCTGCAAGTATGACGGCACAAAGGAAGAAATAGTATTTTTAACGACCGCTGCGTCTCTGCCGGGCCATAGCTTTTTATTTGCTACGAAAGGAGCTCTGCTGAAACAGGTACCTGGAGAGGAATTTGAAACAAACAATCGAATGGTAGCGGCAGCTAAGCTGACAGAAGGCGATCAGCTGGTATCTGTGCAGCCGATGGATGGAGCCAGAGAGATTGTGCTTCAGACAGATCATGGAGTATTTCTTCGGTTTTCAGCAGAGGAGATACCACTCCAGAAGAAAAATGCAAAAGGAGTCAGAGGAATCAGGCTGTCTAAAGGGGAGCAGCTGGAAAAAGTATATCTGCTGGGGGAAAATACAGAAAATATTGCTGTTTACAAAGAAAAGCAGGTACATTTAAACAGACTTAAGGTCAGCCGAAGAGACGGAACGGGAAGCAAGGTTCGCCTGAATTAAAAGGCTGAATTAAAAAGAACAGCCGTTTCTTGAGGAGTCGACTGACTTTAAATTGACATTGTTTTACATTCATGCTACATTTATATAGTATAGAAAAAATTCTCTGCCGACTGTTTTTTACTGTCGGCAGAGCGTAGAAGAAGGCGTTTCAGACAGGAGACGGAGTATGAAGATAGGAACAGCAGGCAGTATTGTAGTGACAGAAGAGCAGAAGCAGGAACTGGCAGAGCTGGGCCATGCTCTTTTTGCCTGCCCGGAACTGGGATTTAAGGAAGTGAAATCAAGTGGGATTCTCACTTCTTTTTTAGTCAAAGAGGGGATTCCTGTAGAAACAGGATTAAGCGTGACAGGCTTAAAAGCGCAGCTTGGAACAGGAAAAGGATATCATATTGCTTTAGTGGCAGATATGGATGCCCTGGAGGTCAGAATCGAAGATCACCCCTGTGCATTTCATTCCTGTGGACACAGTATTCAGACAGCCGTGATGGCCTATGCCATGAAGCTTCTGAAGGAACGCGGAATTGCGGAGAAGTCCGGCGGCCGCGTCAGCTTTATTGCAGCTCCGGCGGAGGAATTTATTGATCTGGACAGCCGAAGAGCGATGCAGAAAAATGGAAAGATCCAGTATCTTTCAGGAAAACAGGATATGATAGCAAACGGAGTTTTCGATGATGTAGACTGTGTAATTTCCATGCATGTAAATGGAGACAGCGGAGATTTGATGTTTGATATTCAATCTACTCTGGCAGGCTTTACTGTCAAAAAGGCAGTATTCCATGGAAAGGCTTCCCATTCAGGGGCTTCCCCCCATCTGGGCAGAAATGCACTTCATGCCGCCAGTCTGACTATGGATGCAGTTGCATACATGAAGGATCAATTTCCATCTGAAGCAGGTCTTCAGATTCATCCAGTGCTTACATCCTGTGGAGGAAGCGTGAATGTGATCCCTGAGGAAGCAGTGCTGGAAACCTATATCCGGGCTAACACACTGGAGACGCTTCTGGAAGCTGAGAAAAAATTTGATGACTGTGTGATTCACTGTGCCAAGGCATTGGGAATGACTGCTCAGATAGAGCAGACAACTGGATATATGCCTCTTCGCCAGTCAGAGGAGATTTCTTCTGTGATTCACAGACAGATGCTCTCCCTGTGCCGTGAGGAGCAGATAGTGAAGCGGGTAGTATCAGGCGCTTCCGGGGATATCGGTGATTTGGGATATCTGATTCCGGCAGTGCAGTTTGGATTTTCCGGTATTTCAGGAAGAATTCACAGTGCAGAGTTTGCAGTTTCTGATGAGGAAAATGTCTATTTTAACACACTGAAAATTGTGACAGCTGCAGTGGAAGAAATTCTTACCAATCCGGAACTTCAGGTGAAAAACCCTGATTTTTTGAAAAAAAAGGAGTTCTATATGAAGGAATGGCTGCACCATCCTTTGGAGGAACAGAAGAAAGAATAAAACTGCAAGAGAGCAGGGATATAGCTTTGTGAAGCAGCAGTTTTAGAATAAATTATATTTCAGGAGGAAAATCAAATGGAAGAGAACAGAGTACCAACCCCTCATATTGGAGCACAGGCAGGAGAGATTGCGGAGACAATTCTTCTCCCAGGAGATCCGCTCCGCGCAAAATATATTGCAGACAATTTCCTGACTGATGTAAAGCAGTTTAACGGAGTCAGAAATATGTTCGGATATACCGGATATTATAAGGGAAAAAGAGTGTCTGTGATGGGTACAGGAATGGGATGTCCGTCTATCGGAATCTACTCCTATGAGCTGATTCATTTTTATGGCTGCAAGAATCTGATTCGTGTGGGTACTGCAGGAGCACTGCAGGAGAATGTAAAGATCCGTGATCTGGTAATCGGAATGGGCGCATGCACTACATCCAACTATGTGAAGCAGTTCAGACTGCCGGGAGACTATTCCTGCATCTGCAGCTTCGAACTGTTGGAGAAGGCTGTTCAGGCGGCTAGAAATAAAGGAATGAATTTCCATGTAGGAAATATTTTAAGTTCTGATATGTTTTATAATCCAGAGCTTCCGCCGGTTGGCCTTGGCTGGGATCAGATGGGGGTTCTGGCTGTTGAGATGGAGGCCGCAGCCCTTTACAGCAACGCAGCAGCAGCAGGCGTAAACGCTCTCTGCATTTTAACAATTTCTGATTCTGCTGTAACAGGGGAGGCAACAACTGCCGAGGAGCGTCAGACAAGCTTCACCAACATGATGGAAGTTGCCCTGGAATTAGCATAGACTGAGAAAACAGTAAGAGGGAGAAAACATGGCGGAAGAAATTTTACGGGTGGAGGATCTGACAAAAATTTACCCGGGCGGTGTTCTGGCCAATTATAACATTAATTTCAGTGTCAACAAAGGTGAGATTCATGCTCTTGTAGGCGAAAATGGAGCCGGAAAGTCTACGCTGATGAAAATGCTGTTTGGAATCGAGGAGATTACCAGCGGCAAGGTGTTCCTCCACGGAAAAGAAGTACATTTTCATTCCAGTAAGGATGCCATTGAGCATGGAATCGGTATGGTGCATCAGCATATGATGTTAGTTCCATCCCTGACAGTGGCGGAAAATCTGGTGCTGGGAATTGAGAAAAAGAAAGGTCTGTTTCTGGATCAGAAGAAAGCAGTGGAGGAGACGGAAGCGATTTCTCAGAAGTATAATCTCCATGTAGATGCACAGAAGAGAGTGCGGGATATTTCCATCGGAATGAAACAGAAGCTGGAAATCCTGAAGACAATGTACAGAGGTGCGAAGATTATTATCCTGGACGAGCCTACAGCCGTTCTGGCGCCTCAGGAGACAGAGGAGCTTTTTGAGCAGCTTTTAAATCTGAAAAAAGAGGGATATACGATTATCTTTATTTCCCATAAACTGAACGAGGTGAAATATCTCTGTGACAGACTGACCGTGCTAAAGGATGGCCGTTCTATTGGAACTTACAACATGGCTGATATTACCTTGGAGGAGATTTCCCGTCTTATGGTAGGCCGTGATGTCAAGCTGGAGTATGACAAGACACCCCAGGAGTTTGGTGAGAAAATTCTCAAAGTGGAGAACCTGAGCTATACAGACAAATTTGGCACGAAGAAGCTGGAACATCTCAGCTTTTCCTTAAAAGCCGGAGAGGTTCTTGGAATTGCGGGAATCGAGGGAAATGGCCAGAAAGAGGCCATGGAGATTCTCACGGGAAACAGAAAGGCGGAAAGCGGTTCCATTCTCTACAAGGGGAAGGATCTCACGAAGCTTTCTATTACAGATAACAGAAAACTGGGAATCGCCCATGTACCGGAGGATCGAAACTTAAATGGCTGTGCGCCTGAAATGAGTGTGCGGGACAATCTGATTGCCACGAGTCTGAAGCGTCTGTCCGGAAAAGGCAGCATTCTGAAACCAAAGGAGATTGAGTCCTATTGTGATCAGTGCGTGGAAGACTTTACAGTTAAGACCATGAATCTGGATATCAGCATTAAGAGTCTTTCCGGAGGAAACGTACAGAAAGCGATAGTGGCCAGAGAGTTTACAGCGGGAGCGGAGATCATTGTGCTGAATCAGCCTACCAGAGGCGTGGATGTAGGCGCTATGGAGTTCATTCACAAAAAGATTCTGGAAATGCGGGATGAGAAAAAATCTCTGATTCTGGTGAGTGCGGATCTGACAGAACTGAGAGCTCTCAGCGACAGGATTATCGTGTTCCATCAGGGAAAGGTAGCGGGAGTTATCGACGATGTTCCCAGTACGACAGAAGAGGAACTGGGTCTGTATATGCTGGGCCTGAAGGAAGATCCCGCAGAAAAATTACAGGAGGCGTAGGAGATGAACATAAAGAAAAAGATTGACTGGTACAGCGTCATTCGAGTAGCCACGTCTATTCTGATTGCTCTGCTCATTGCGGCGGTGATTATTTTTGCGGTGGCAGATGATCCGCTGACAGCCCTGAACCGTTTTCTCCTGGGACCCTTTTCCACGAAACGGAATTTTTTCAATGCCGTGGAGATGATGATTCCGCTGGTTTTCTGTGGACTTGCTATCAATATCATGCATAAGAGCGGACTGTTCTCCATGGTAGCAGACAGCTCCTTCTACTTTTCCGGAGTGGTAGCGGCTATTCTGGCGATTGCATGTCCCATGCCTTCGGGAGTTCATCAGCTGGTGATTCTTCTCACAGCTACGGCAGTGGGCGGTGTGATCGGTGTGATCCCTGTGATTATTAAGAGAAAGACAGGGGCCAATGAGCTGGTAATTTCTCTGATGATGAATTACATTTTCTTCAATTTTGGTTACTGGCTGATCCGTGCCTTTTTCCTGGATGAGGCCAATGGTTCCTTCTCTGTAAGGTTCCAGAAAACGGCAACCTTAGGCAAATTGATTAAGGGAACGAATGCCCATTACGGAATCTTCATTATGATTGCCGCAGTCATTTTTATGTGGATTCTTATGGATAAATCGAAATTTGGCCGGGAACTTAAAATTACAGGTTCCAACTCCAGCTTTGCAAAGTATGCAGGACTGAAAATCGGCGGAATTGTGATTGGATCTCAGCTGATCGGCGGAATGCTGGCCGGTCTGGGCGGCGGTGTGGAGATGATCGGTATGTACACTCATTTCCAGTGGATTACAGCCCAGACTTATGTGTGGGACGGTATTCTCATTAATCTGCTGGCTGGAACGAAGCCTCTCATGATTCCTGTGTCTGCCTTTTTCATTTCTTACATCAGAATCGGAGCGCTGGTTATGTCCAGAGGAGGAGATGTAGACTCTGAGATTGTATCTATTATTCAGGGAATCATCATTATCCTGATTGCATCAGAGCGCTTTATGTATCAGATGAAGAAGCGCAAGGAAGAAAAAGAAGCACTGCAGAATCAGGCGATGGAAACCGCTGGTGCAAACTAAGGAGGAGAGAAAATGGAATTTTTAGTGAATCTTGATTTCTGGTTTACGGTTCTTCGCTGTACGACGCCGGTTCTGCTGGCCACAATGGCTGCGCTTATTGCCAGCCGTTCCGGCCTTCTGAATCTGGGATTAGAGGGAACCATGACTATTGCGGCTCTCTGCGGCGTTTTGGGAAGCGGCTTTACAGGAAGTCTGTTTGTGGGCGCTGTGGCCGGGCTCGCAGCAGGAACGGTTTATACCATGCTGCTGGCTTATTTTATCCAGCATTTAAAGGCCAATCAGGTAATCACAGGTGTTGCACTGAATTTAGCTGCTACTGGTGGTTCTGTATTCTGCCTCTATTCCCTGACTGGTGATAAGAATGCCAGCAACTCTCTGCCTTCTCAGGCATTTCCGGCAGTGAATATTCCTGTGATTAAAGATATTCCGGTGCTGGGAGATATTTTGTCAGGGCACAACTGCCTGACTTATCTGGCGTTTATTATTGCAGTTGTCATGTTTGTTATGCTGAAAAGAACTGCATTTGGCATCCGCATCCGGGCAGTAGGTGAATCGGAAGAGGCAGCCCGTTCGGTGGGAATTAATGTGAAAAAGGTGCGCTATCAGGCTATGTTTATCAGCGGAATTTTAGCTTCCCTTGGCGGTATGTACCTTTCTATGGGCTACGTAAACCGTTTTACGTCCAACATGGTGGCAGGCCGCGGATATATTGCTTTGGCGACCAATGCCATGGCAGCGGGAAATGCTCTGATGGGAACAGTCAGCTCCATCCTCTATGGCTTTGGAAGCGGTATTTCCATCTATCTGCAGAACAATAACGTGGATCCGTATCTGATCACGATGATTCCCTATGCATCGATCATTATTTTCTATGTGGCGTTCAGCCTCTACTATAAGGTACGCCAGAAATCAGAGGGCGGACTGTAGGAAAAATCAAGGTCTATGTATACTGAGACCTGATGATAAATAAAAGCTCTGAAACCCATGATTAGAGCAAGAAGGAGGAAACTATGAAAAAATTACTGAAAAAAGCAGCGGCAGTGACACTGACAGCTGCCATGGCAGCATCTCTGACAGCCTGCGGAGGCGGAAGCGGTGAGGAAGCAGCAAAAGGCACTGGAGAAGCTCAGGAAGCAGGAGAAAGCGGAGAAAAAATCAAACTGACTTTATGTATTGGACGAAAGAATGACCTGTCTTTCCAGCAGTCTGTATATGAGGGCAGCGAGAGGGTAAAGAAGGAATTAGGCGACAAATACGAAGTGAATGTTGTAGAAATGGGCGATGACACAACAAAGTGGCAGGCGGCTTTCTACGATGCGGCTGATGCAGGCGCTGATATTGTAGTTGGAACTGGTTTCCAGAATAAGGAAAACTTTGAGACAATTCCGCTGGAGTATCCAGATACAAAATTTATCCTGTTTGATCAGGAGCTGGATTTGGAGAGCGATGATTTATCCAATACCATGGCAGTTCTGTTCGACTCCAACCAGTCTGGCTTCCTGGCAGGAGCAGTAGCTGCGTACTACACTACAAGTGAGAATGCTGCAAATGCAGACAAGACAATCGGATTTGTAGGCGGCGTTGAGAGTACCACAGTAAACAACTTCCTGGTAGGCTACGCAGAGGGAGCGAAGTATGTAGATCCTGAAATCAAGGTGCTTACAGCCTATGTAGGCGACTATATGGATACAGCGAAGGCTAAGGATCTGGCTAATGCCCAGATTTCCGAAGGCGCTGATATTATTTTCCAGGTAGCCGGCGGAGCAGGAAACGGTGTAATTGAAGCTGCGGCAGAGAAAGACGGCGTGATGGCAATCGGTGTGGACAGTGATCAGTACCAGGCTCTCGAGGGAAGCAACCTTCAGTCTGCTGTTATTACATCCAGCCTTAAGAGACTGGACAACGCCCTGTTTAACATCTGCAAGAGCTATGGAGAGGATCCGTCCAGCGTACCGTTCGGAGAGAATGTAACATATGGACTGGCAGAAGATTCTGTAGGAATCGTATTTAACGAGAACCTGACAAACAGCATCAGCCAGGAGAATGTGGATAAGGTACAGGAGCTTCTTGAGAAGATTCAGTCTGGAGAGATCGAAGTAACAGAGGCAGCCGGACTTTCCGCTGAAGAGATTGATGCGATTGTTCAGTAATTGATGTCAGCTGACAGGTTTAGAGTCTGTCTGCGGATTTTTCCTAAATGACAGAAAGGCTGCTGCAAGGGAAGGAATTCTTTTGCAGCAGCCTTTCTGCCTTATCAGGGCAGCTGCTGCCTGAAAACAATTGTGCAGACAAAAGAAGGAGGTATGATATGATGCGGTTGGAACCAAAGGATAAAAAAGCGCTGCTTCGGACTGCTCTCGGTCTGGAACAGGCAGATCTGGCAGTCGTAAACTGCCGGTTGGTGAATGTATTTACCGGAGAGATCTATCCGGCAGTGGTTTATGTAAAGGACGGATTTATCGCCCATGTGGAGGACAGCTGTCTGGAAGGTCCTTACGATGCAGAAACGGTGTATGACGGGCAGGGCAGATTCCTGATTCCAGGATTGATTGATTCCCATATGCACATAGAAAGCTCTATGATGACACCCAGAAATTTTGCCAAGGCAGTGATTCCCCATGGCACTACAACAATCATCCACGATCCACATGAAATTGCAAATGTGTATGGACGGGAGGGAGTTGTCTATATGCATGACGCGGCAGAGGGGCTTCCCATGCGGCAGCTGGTAGATATTCCCAGCTGTGTTCCGGCAGTTCCGGGCTGTGAGAATGCAGGCGCTGTATTTACGGCGGAAGATATTGAAGCGCTGGCAGAGCTTTCCAGAGTGGTAGGACTGGCAGAAGTGATGGATTTTTACGGTGTTATGTACGGCGAGGATCGAATGATGGAAATCATTGAAGCAGCTGACAGAAAAGGGCTGTATCTTCAGGGACATGCGCCGACTGTGACAGGCAGAAAGCTGTCGGCTTATCTGATAGGAGGACCATCTACCTGCCATGAGACAACAGCAGGGGATGAGGCCCTGAAGAAGCTGAGAAGCGGTATGTACGTAGATGCCAGGGAAAGTTCTATTACGAAAAATGTGGAGGCAATCTGGAAGGGAGTAAAAGACATCCGCTTTTTTGATACATTGACGCTCTGCAGTGATGACAGGGAGAGCGATGATCTGCTTCATACAGGTCATCTGAACGCGGTTGTGAGAAAGGCGGTGGAGAGCGGCATGGATCCGATGCTTGCCATTAAAAGTGCCACCATCAATACAGCCAGAGAAATAGGAATGGAACATCTGGGAGCCATAGCGCCGGGTTACGTTGCGGATATGGTGCTGACAGATGATCTTCACACGATGTGGGCAAAGGCAGTTTTCTTTGAGGGACAGCTGGCAGCAGAGGATGGAAAGCTTGTCTCGCCGATTGAAGAAAGAGCGTTTGATCTGGAGCACAGAAATTCCATGAATACAGGCGGGATTTCACTGAAGGATTTTATCCTAGAATGTCCGATCCGCCAGGGGAAAGCCATGGTCAATGTAATGGAATACAAGACCAGAATCCAGAGCCATACTGTCTGCACTGTTCAGGAACATGAAATCAGGGATGGACAGCTGGTATTGCAGGAAAATGAGGCTTTTGTCGCTGTGATTAACCGATATGGAAAGGGAACCAGGGCAGTAGGAGTAGTGAAAAATTTTGGTTTGAGGGAAGGGGCTGTGGCCTCCACAGTATCTCATGATTCTCATAACCTGACAGTAGTTTATTTTAAGCCGGAAGATGGCCTTGCTGCCGCCGAGGAGCTGATTCGCTGCGGAGGAGGTATGACAGCAGTAAAGGACGGATCTGTTCTGCACACGCTCCCGCTGGAGGTGGCCGGTCTGATGACAAATCTGGAGGCGGAAGAGCTTTCCCAAAAGGCTGCTGTTATGAAAGAGGTAGAGAGAGAACTGGGGCTGACAGACATGGAAAATCCGCTGCTTAGGATTGTAACGCTGGCTCTTCCTGTTATTCCAGAGGTGAAAATGTCAGATTTAGGTCTGGTATCCGTGTCAGAAAGAAAGCTGATTCCTGTTTTTTTGGAAGCCTGATTTGAAACCAGAATGGTTCTGAACCCCTTTTCTCAGCATGTATTTTGGCAGGATAGCGTCAGTGTACAAGGGACCGTATTGCCCTTTGTACACTGATGCTAAGGTGTCCCGATAGAGAGATATGTCCGCAAAAGAAAGACAAATGTATTTTTAGAGCGGATAAAACTTGATTTTTTATGCAATTTGTTGTAGGATAGTGAAGTATCAGATCGCGTTCCGGCAGCAGAGCAGGCAGAAGGCGAAATACGAGCGGATTGGTTCCGGGAATGAGGAGAAAACGGTTATGGAGATGAAGAAGAAATTAAAGGTAGGCGTTCTGGGTGCAACAGGAATGGTTGGACAGAGATTTATTTCCCTGCTGGCAGAGCATCCATGGTATGAGGTAGTGACAGTGGCTGCAAGCCCCAGATCTGCCGGAAAAACATATGAGGAGGCTGTGGGAGGACGCTGGAAGATGAA
>Kit_p2__coassemble_1570_pt1 | contig 15257 bp, 16 predicted proteins | sample Kit_p2__metabat2_high_PE_038 | metagenome-assembled genome bin Kit_p2 | reverse complement strand
TGAAAAGCACTGATTTTGGCGACTGAGAGCGTTGGGGTCGGTGTTTTTTGTTGTGTGAAAGAAAAAAGAAAAATGATAAAGGAAGGACAGCGCTTCCCTGCAGTTTTTAACAGAACGGGGAACTCGCTGCCCTTCCTTTATTTATAGCCTTACAGCCCCAGCCTCATTCTCATCTGTTCTGGATTCGGACTGTAGTTGACACAGGTCTCTTTGGTGATAAGCCCCAGCTGAAGATATTTTAACAGGCTGTTGTCCAGGCTTACCATGCCTTCTGCCATACTGGTGGCGATGACGTTCTGAATCTGATGGATTTTAGATTCACGAATCATACTTCGAATGGCTTCGTTGACGAACATAATCTCAAAGGCAGGGATCAGGGAACCATCGGTTGCCGGTATCAGCTGCTGGGATACGACTGCTTTCAGAACCATGGCCAGCTGGACGCGGACCTGCTGCTGACCGTTGGCAGGGAACACATCGATGATTCGGTCGACGGTGTTGGCTGCACCGGTGGTGTGGAGAGTAGAAATTAAAAGATGGCCGGTTTCAGCAGCTGTCATGGCTGTCTGGATGGTCTCGTAATCTCTCATCTCCCCCAGCAGGATAACATCAGGGGCCTGGCGCAGAGAAGCTCGTAAGCCGTCCACATAGGAGGCTGTATCGTGCCCAATCTCGCGCTGTGTAACAACGGATTTCTGATGGTGGTGCAGATACTCGATTGGATCCTCCAGAGTAATGACATGAGCGTTTCTGGTCTGGTTGATCCGGTCGATGACGCAGGCCAGCGTTGTGGACTTTCCGCTTCCGGCAGCTCCAGTGACAAGTACCATGCCTTTTTTCATGGAGGCAATGTTCAGAATCGTTTCCGGAATGTGTATGTCCGCCGGATTCGGCAGATCAAACCGGACGATTCGGATGACAGCCGCCAGGGAACCTCTCTGCTTCATAACGCTTGCGCGAAACCGGGACAGTCCTACAATGGAAAAAGAGAAATCGTCATCTCCTTGCTCCTGAATGCGGGTCATATCTCTGTTTCCGCTGATAGTGTAAATTTCCCGGATATAACTGTCCATTTCCGCCGGGAATACCTTCTCTTCTCCTACAGGTACAATTCTGCCATTGATTTTCATGGCCAGAGGCATTCCTGGAATCAGGAAAATGTCAGAGGCCTGCTGTTTTACGGCATCCTGAAAAAATTCTTTAATATCCATATTGAAACCTCTTTGCTTAAAGCTGTATTAGGACGGAGTGTTTGTTTCTGTCTCTGCGCCGTCCGGGCCTGTCCATACAGGAAGCCGTGTGTCGATGGCGTAGTCCTCGCTGTTGAAAATGCGGGAGGAAATCAGGCACTCATCTGACAGCCGGTATTCAGCCATCAGGGACTGACCCTGGGACAGGGGAATAGTAAGTATGATGGTACTGCCGTCTTTGGATGCTTCTGCTGATGCCCCTTCCGGAATAACGCCCAGGGAGAGAGCATCTGTAAGACTCTTTCCGCGAATGCTGTCAGCCCATTTCTGAGCGCTGGCATCTGCCTGGTAGAAAGCCTGCACGGATTCAGCCCGCCGCCTGGCGAAGGACAGAGAAGCCTGAGCGTCGCTGAGACTTAAAAGAGAAAATACAGCCAGGCACAGAAGCAGAAGGATCAGGACAATGGAGGCAGTTCCAATATTAATTCTGCTGGTTTTTTCTGTTTCTTTCACTGTCTGCCTCCTTCCTGGCTGATGTCTGTTATATGGCTTCCATCCAGAGTGTAGATAGTTTCCTGAATGGATTCTGAAACATGGGTGTCCACCTGGATAGACACATTCAGGAGCCCGCCGTCAGCCTGGCTGGTAACATACAGCACGGCGTAAGTATCTTTTGGGAATGGGCCATCTGTGCCGGGCAGAAGGTGTTCAGAGCTTTCAGAAACCGGCTTCCAGCTCTTATCCAGACAGACGCTCCAGGAACCTTCTTGGCCTGAGAAAAAGGTCTGCTCCATTTCCTGCTCAGCTGCCATAACAGCCTCGTTTAAATCCTGAGCCTTCCGGCTCATGGTATCGGCCTTTGCGAAGGCCATGACAAAAATGCAGGCGGCTATGGCAAAGAAGCCGCAGACCCAAAGCATTTCCATCAGAAAAGCGTAGGAAGGCCGTTTGTTTTTTACTGTGTATTTTGTATTCAGCATTGCCCTCCTCCTTTATTCGTTCTGACTGCTCTGGCGGTCTGTTTCGTTTGGTGCTTCCACTTCCTCTGGAATACCCAGATAAGAAAAATCTCTGGCGGGAGCTTCCTCTGCTTCTGTCTCTGGTGTGTTTTTTATATCTGTTCCATCTGGAAGCAGGAATTCGCCGGAAACACTTCTGAGAAGAAGGGAAATGCTTCTTCCATCCTCCGGCAGAGCGCTGTCGGAAGCGGCCTGAGAGATAGTTAAAAGGCGTTTTCCATCCGGCTCATCTAAGGAGAAGGAAAGATCAGGACAGGCACAGATTTCCAGTCCGTCTTCTATGGACAATCCGCTTCCCCTGGGAGTAAAAAGCTCCCGAAGACAGCCGTCTGTGGTGTAAATCCAGGTTTCGTAGACAGTTCCTTCTGCCTGAGAGGTAAGAAGCAGGAACGATGTTCCGTCATCGGTCTCCCCTACGGTTACTCCTCCGCTCTGATCCGCCTGGCGGATCTTGTTTATTACATAGCTGACGGCAGTATCCCGGTAGAAGGAATCGTTATCCCTCGCCCGGATATTTTCGTAGACGCGGCTTCCTATGAGGACTGTAAATACAGAGCAGAAGAGAAAAACGAAAAATAAGAGCATGGAAAACAGAAATCCTGTTTTTCCTGACGATGGAGTCCGTTTTTTCATGAGGTTCCTCCCTTCTCCTGGCTGTCAGGCTCGGCGAGAAGAACGGTGATGTCCGGCATTACGTTGCTGGCCCATCCGTCATAGAATACATGATACTGTTTTCTGTCAATGACAATGCCGTAATGCTCCTCCAGATATTCTACACTGGGCGGATAGCGTCCTTCAATGGCGTAGCACTGGACACAGGCCCTCTGAACTGCGTTTCGAAGAGAGGCCAGGCTTTCCTCCTCGCTTTTGGACTCCATGGTCCTGACGCAGAAGAGGAAGAAAAAAAGAATCGCAAAGAAGAGGAGGAAGGATAACAGATATCCGGTGAGCCTTCTCTTCTCTTTTTGAACTTGTACATGCAGCATATGGATCCTCCTGTTTGTTCACTGTTTAGCCGATGGAGGAAAGGATTCCAGCAAGGGGCAGCATGACGGACAGAAGCACAAGACCCACTGCAACGGCCAGAACAGATACAATAGCAGGCTCCAGTCTTGCGATCAGGCTGTCAAGAGCATCAGAGGAACGCTCATCGTAGTCTTCCTCCAGCTCCTTCATGACTGTTTCCAGCTGTCCGGCTCTGCTTCCGATGCGGATCATCTGCAGATCAAAGCCGGAGAACAGGCCGGATGGTTCGATAGAATCATAGAAAGCCTTTCCGGAGGCCAGTTCTTTTTCACAGGCCTGGATACCAGGCAGAACGGAAGCATTGTCTACCAAAGAGGCAGCCATATGGCAGCCTTCAGCCATATCCATGCCGCAGTGAAGCGTCATAGCCATAACAGAGCAGAAACGACGCAGGGCAGAGAGCCGTGCAATGCTTGAATGGTTTTTAATCAGAGACAAGATCCGTGCAGACAGGCTGTTTTCCTGTCCCGGTCTGCTGGTGAGCCGGATAATGGCGAACACGGCAGTCAGGACAGCTGCAAAAATCAGGGCGCCTCCGCTTAAAATACCTCCAAATCGGATGGCCGTCTGGGCAGCAGGCGGAATGGAGGTTCCGAGCTGTTCGTAGACGCCGGAGAAAACAGGCATAACCTTTGTAAACAGAATGAACAGGATGGCTAACAGCATCACGATCATGATGGCCGGATAGGTAATGGCGCGGCGCAGATTTTCGCCCAGCCGGTATTCCCGCTCATAGAAGTGGGACAGGTGCTCCATGACTGTGTCCAGGGTTCCTGTGCGCTCGCCTAAAAGAGTCATCTGGGTGACATAGGCTGGGAAACATTCAGCCTCAGCGACAGCCTGGCTGAATGGAAAGCCCATGCGCAGCTTGTCAGCCATGGCTGTGAGAACCTCCTTTTCCTTTGGAAGGGAAGCGTCCTCTGCCATGACGGAAAGTCCTTCATAAAGAGGGACGGCTGATTTCAGCAGAATGGAAATCTGCATACAGAAGCCGGACAGTGAAAGCCCGGTAAAGGGAACAGATTGTTTCATAGCCAGAATTCCTCATAAGCCCTGCTTTGCAGGGCCGTCTTTCTCTTGCACGAAATAGTCAGTAATTAATAGGTAAATTTAGCCTGGTAGTTGGCCTGGTTGGAAATATAGCTGGAGATGGAAGCGTCACCCTTGCCGCTGGAGGCGAAAGTCGGATCCATGTAGCGCCAGTTCGTTCCGTCAAAGTAGATAATATTATCTACCCAGCCCTGGCCTGTCAGATATACGCTTACCCAGGCGTGGTAGGTTCCTCCTGTGTAGCCGATGACGAGCTTCGTAGGAATATCCTGGGAACGGAGCATGGAGGTCATGAGAGCTGCATAATCAAAACAGATACCTTTTCCGGAGGCCAGTGTAGAGTCCGGAACTGGAAGATAGCCGCTCTGAACGGATGCCGCCTTCTGGTAATCGTAGGAAATATGGTCAATGGCATAGCGGTAAACGGCCTGAACCTTTGCCAGAGGATCTGCGATTCCGGCTGTCAGCTCGGCTGCCTTAGATACAACAGCAGAGTTTGCGTTGAAGTTGCAGAACTGGTTAGGGTACAGGAAGGGAGACTGGCTGTCAGCGATATTTGCTGTGACTGCCTGGCTCATTACCTGGGCATAGGAAGTTCCCTGAACCTGCTGGAATACCTTAACGGTATAGGTTCCGCTGCCCTCTGTCAGGGGGAATACCTCATAGTTCCCGCCGGTATTCAGATCATAGGTGTACTCAGTTCCCTTGGAAATGCGTACCTTGATGCGGGAAGTGCCGCCGCTGTATTTGACCATGATATAGCCCTGGGAAGCATTGGATGCGTCAATAACAGCGCCTCCGTTAGAGAAAGTGGACGTTCCGGAAGCCTGTGGGGTTCTCACTGCAGCGAAGGCAGGAGCGGACAGGAGTGCGGCGGACATAAGAGCCAGCACAAGCGCCTTTTTGCCCTGCCGCAGGCTTCTTCTGAAACGCCGTGTTATTGTAGATGAAATCATAAATCAGTACCTCGTTTAAATTTATAATTGATGCAACAGCAGCTATTCCGGAAGCAGATGGTTTTCTTTTAAAACCCATTCTGCTACAGCCCGGTTGGTGTCAATCCAGGCGCCGCGGGACAGCATATAGCCGATCAGCTCCTTGAGCATGCTGACACGGCTTGCGCGGCCGATGAACTGGGGGTGGAGGACAAAATTGATCATCCTTCCCTCATCTGACAGAGTGTCGAATTCCTCCTTCCAGATTTCAAGCATCTCACCGGGGGATTTAAGCTCATAGCGCTCCGGGGCGCTGTCGGTGTAAAAATCGTAGGCAGTGTCGTCGAAGATGGAATCTTTTGGAACCTCGACCAGGGGAATTTTTACTCCATCCAGCTCGTGGATGAAGGGGCCGTCGCTGTTTCGCCAGTTAGAGCTTGCAATATAGCCGCGCTCTGCGAACAGGCGCAGGCTGTAATCGTGGATCACTCCTCCGGGGGCCCGGTGGCTGACCATCTGCTGGCCTGTCAGTTCCCGGATGAGCGTTTCACACCGCTCCATGGTGGCGTTCTCCTGCTCATAGGTGGTAGTAGAAAATTCTTCGTGGAAATAACCGTGAAAGCCGATTTCATGACCTCTGGCTGCGATTTCCTTTACCACTTCCGGGTATTTGTCCGCTACCACGCCCGGTACGAAAAAGGTAGCCTTTAAGCCGAAGCTGTCCAGCATATTTAAAATTCTGGGTACGCCCTGGACAGGGCCGTAAGCTCCCCTGGACAGGTTGGTCAGGTGATCGGCATTTCCGTCTCCTCTGGTAGTCCACATGGTTTCTGCGTCCAGGTCAAAGGCCAGCATAACGGCAATCCGTTTTCCATTTGGCCAGGAAACCTTCAGATCACCGGAAAATTCGGCGGGAAATACCTTGTCAAAACGGCTGGAATCCATTTACAGCGCCTCCTTTCTCTGATGCTCTGCCACTTTGCTGCTCTCCAGATGGCCGTTCTGTTTCAGAACATAACGTGCAACATCCTCGCAGGTGGTGATCCAGGCTCCGTGTCCCTTCATATAAGAAATAAAATCTCCTACCATGGCAATGCGGCTGGCCCGGCCGATCATCTGAGGATGAAGCTTTAAGATAAAGATCTTGTCGCCCTCCTCAGCAAGGCCGTCAAATTCTGCTTTCCAGTTTCCAAGCACTTCCCGATTGGTGTACATGGCCCGGACAGCAGGATCGCTGAAGGTGAAATAATAGTAAGTAAAATCATCCATGGTAATATCATTCGGAAGCTCTACCAGCGGAAGTTCTTTTCCGTTCTGCTCCCACAGATAGGCATAATCACAGTCTTTCATGGAGGAGCTGTAGAGATATCCCCGCTCTGCCAGCAGTTCATGGGTAAAGGGATGGATAATACTCTCTGGTCCCCGGTGGCCCGCCGGGCGCTTTCCGGTGACAGCCATAAGAGCTGCTTCGCTTTTTTCAAGGATAGCTTCCTCTTCCTCCCGGGAAATACCGCGGGCTGATTCATGAAGATAGCCATGGCAGGCCAGCTCATGTCCTCTTTCATGGATCATGCGCACCTGCGCGGTATACTTCTCAGCAACGGCGCCTGGTACGAAAAAGGTAGATTTGATCTGATGGGCATCCAGCATATCAAGACAGCGCAAAAGTCCTGTATGAGGTCCGTACTGGCCTCTGGAGAAATCGGTGAAGCCGATGGACGTACCTTTTGATTCAGCTCTGGAAATTCTTAAAAATTCAGCGTCAAAATCAAAGGTAACCATAACGGCGATCCGCTTTCCATCCGGCCAGCAGATGCCGGGACCGTTGGTTTTTCCGTCAGTAAAAACAGACATAGGTTCCTCCTTTATAAAAAATGATAGAATCTGCATATATAATCAATAGGGGGATTTTTATAAAAAACACTCCGACTGGAAAAAAACGGAGCCCCGATATTGAAAAAAACTGCTGAACAACTCTATTATACCACGGAGAAGACGGGATGGAAAGGATGGAATACAAATGAAGGGAAAAAAGATAAAAACTGCTGAAAAAATAAAAAAATACTAAAAAAGGGAATTGCATAGAATGCATATTTATGCTATTATAAGAGACAAGTCAACTAGGAAACTGGAAACTGAGAAAATTTCATGGAATGAGGAGAATGATTATGAGAAAGATGGCATTAGCATTAATTACAGCGCTGACAGTCGGCGTTCTGGCAGGATGTTCAGGAAGCGGTTCCACATCTGAAACTACGGCAGCAGGTACAGAGGCAGCTCAGACTTCCGCAGCTGCAGAGGAGACTTCTGCAGAAGCAGAAGGAGAGGAGGCAGAGGTTTCTGCAGATAATCCTTTTAATGGAAAGACAGTAAAGGTAGGCTGCTCTTCTACATTCGTGCCGTTTGAGTCAATTGAGATGGACGCAAAGGGAAATAAGACATATGTAGGAATGAACATTGATATTGTAACTGAGATTGTAGAAAAGAACGGAGGAACTGTAGAATTCCAGGATATGCCGTTTAAGAGCTTAACAGCTGCCATCCAGGCCGGACAGATTGACTTCTGCAGCGGCGGTATGGCTCCTACAGAGGAGAGAAAGAAGACCCTTGATTTCTCTGAAATCTTTTTCTACCCAAGAAACGGTATTGTATACAAAGAAGGGGATAATTATACAAGCCTTGACTCTCTGAAGGGAAAGACAGTTGCATATGTATTCGGAACCAACTATCAGCAGGTGGCTGAGAGCATCGAGGGCGTGAAGGCAGTAGGCATTCAGGGAAGTCCGGCCTGCATCGAGGAGGTTAAGAGCAAGAGAGCAGATGCCTGCATCATAGACGGCGCAGGAGCAGTAGAGTTTTTAAAGCAGAATACAGGACTTGAATTAAGCCTTTTAGATAAGAACGAGGCAGACTGTTTTGCTATCGGATTCCCGAAGGGTTCTCCATACTACGAGACCTTTAACAACACCTTAAAAGAAATGATGGAGAATGGAGAACTGGACGAGATTATTGCAGAGCATTTAAGCGAGGAGTTTATCGCCGACTAGGCGGACTGCGGCAGGACGGATACCACGTCCTGCCGTTCGCTGTGCCGGGAAAATATACAGAACAGGATAGATTATTTTAATATTCAAGAAAATAAGAAAAAATTAAGACAGAAAGGATGACAGATATGAGCCTTGATTTTTCAAGCGTATGGCAGTATTGGCCATTTCTGTGGCACGGAGCAGTTCTGACGCTTCAGATGACATTTTTGTGCCTGATCTGCGGCTTTGTGCTGGGTGTAATCTTATCATTAATTAAACTCAGCAAATGTGCGCCTCTTGTATGGTTTGGACGTTTTTATACCTCGATTTTCCGCGGAACTCCGCTGTTAGTGCAGCTGTGTATTGTACACTTTGGACTTCCCCAGCTGCTGGGCGTGACGTTTACAGCCGTCCAGTCGGGAATTTTAACCTTCTCCCTGAATTCAGCCGCTTATGTGTCTGAGATTTTCAGAGGAGGCATTCAGGCGATTGATAAGGGACAGTATGAGGCCGCTGCGTCTTTAGGCGTCAGCTACCGGGATATGATGAAGGACATTATTCTTCCCCAGGCAGTGAGACATGTGCTTCCAAGCCTTGTCAATGAGGCAGTTGCCCTTTTAAAAGAGACGTCTATTCTCTCCTACATCGGAGCAGTGGAGCTTTTAAGGGCTGCAGACCAGATCACAGTTATGACATACCGGTTCTTTGAACCGTATCTGGTGATTGCGTTAATTTACTATGTATTTGTAATGGTTCTGTCCATGCTGGCAGGCCGTCTGGAAAGGTGGGTGAACAGAAGTGATAGAGTTTCATAACGTACATAAGAGCTTTGGAAAGCTGGAGGTCTTAAAAGGAATTGATTTTAAGATTGAGAAAGGGCAGGTAGTAACTCTGATTGGCCCATCCGGTTCGGGAAAGTCTACCATTCTGCGGTGCATTAATCTGCTTGAGAAGCCAGACAGCGGGAAGGTGCTCATTGAGGGGCAGGATATTACGGAAAAAAAGGCGGATATCCAGAAAATCCGGAAAGATATCGGCATGGTGTTCCAGCATTTTAATCTGTTTCCGCATATGACGGTTATGGAAAATATGATCTATGCTCCTGTGCGGGTTAATAAGCTTTCTAAAGAGGAAGCCACGAAAAAGGCTATGGAACTGCTGGCTCTGGTTGGTCTGACGGAGAAGGCGGACGCATATCCTAATAAGCTGTCCGGCGGCCAGAAGCAGAGAATCGCCATTGCAAGAGCGCTTGCCATGGAGCCGAAAATTATGCTGTTTGATGAACCTACCAGCGCCCTGGATCCGGAGATGGTAAAGGAGGTTCTGGAGGTTATCAAGGGACTGGCTCATACGGGAATTACTATGGCTCTTGTCACTCATGAGATGGGATTTGCAAGGGAGGTTTCAGATCGAATCTGCTTTATCGACGGAGGAAAGATCCTGGAGGATACGACTCCGGAGGCATTTTTCTCCCAGCCGTCTACAGACAGAGCGAAGGCATTCTTAGATAAGGTACTGTAAATCGGGAAAGATTGAAAGGGGCTGCCAGACAGCCCCTTTCTTATGTCATAAAAAACGCTCCGCTTAGGAGGCACATTCTTTCTGGAGTTTACGGAAACAGGATCAGTTTAATTCGTTTCCGATTTGTACCATTTTAAAACCTTCTCCATGAACCTCATTGGATTCAAGTACAATCAGAAAAGAATCAGGATCTGCTTTTTTAACAGCTTGCTGAACCTGGAACATTTCTTTGTTATTACAAGCGCACATAACTACCTGTTTTTCGTTTCCGCGGTAGCCGCCCTGACCACTTAAAATAGTAGTTCCGCGCTGACAGCATTCATCGATCACTTCGCAGATTTGGGAACCATGGTTTGTAACGATTAATGCAAGTTTGCCGGCATTAATTCCATACATCAGTTTGTCTACTGCAACAGCGAAAATAAAATTTACAACCATTCCATAAATGATACCGTCTATATCCCGGAATAAAATTCCACCAACCAGAATAATACCTACATCAGACCAGAATGCAATTTTTCCAAGAGACAGATGAGGCTTGATTGCTTTTACTGCCATGATAATAAAGTCTGATCCGCCGGTAGAAGAATTTTTAGAATAAATCAATGCATATCCAATACCGCCCAATACACCCGTGCAAAGGGCTGCTAATAATCGATCTCCCTCATACACCGGAAACAACGGCGCCACATAGTCAATCATCAAGGAAGAGAGTACCATGCATCGTAAAGAGCTGATAAAAAATTTCTTTCCGAGAAGCCGATAGCAAATAATGGCTACAGGGATGTTTAGTACAATCGTTGAAAGACCAATGGGAATGTTCAGTAACCGATATAAGATAATAGAAATACCGGAAAATCCTGTCATCGGAAATTTTGCCTGCACAGCAAAGTTATAAATTCCAGCTGCAATAAATATGCTTCCTATAAATTCCCAGAGCAGCTGTGCTGCAAATAGGTTTACTTTTCGCATGGAAAACTGTGTTTTCATCGTCTTTATACCTCCATTTCATAATAAAAAAGCGAAAGCGTATTATATTTTGATATAATACGCTTTCGCTCTTCGAGCATCAGACTAACATTATTTCATCTGTTTTGTCAAGCATTATTTTGAGGATGAAGGGTCTTCATCTGATTCACCTGCCTGTTTTTCTGTCTGAAGGAGCGGGAACGCTACTTTTACCTTGAAGAGATCTCCGTCAATGTAAATTTCAAAGGTTCCGCCCTGAAGCTCAGTCAGGCTCTTTGCAATAGACAGGCCCAGGCCGCTGCCTTCGGTAGTTCTGGCTACATCGCCCCGGACGAACCGCTCCGTAAGCTCCTCGGCCTTGATATTCAGGGGATTGGAGGACATATTTTTAATGGTAAATATGGCCATGGAATCCTCTTCAGCCACATCCACATAAATGCGGCTTCCCTCCAAGGCATACTTGAAGGCATTGTTATAGAGATTTTCCAGAACCCGCCACAGACGGCGTCCGTCTGCCTCGATAAAAAGTGCATGCTCCGGAGCAGAGGTAATCAGATTCAGCTGGCGGATAGCAAATTTTTCTTCAAATTCACCGTTGGTCTGGTGAATCAGTTCAATAAAATCCAGACGGCTGATCTCCAGCTTTAAGTTTCCGGAGCTGGCCTTGGAGGCCTCTACCAGATCCTCCGTCAGGTTTTTCAGACGGTGGGATTTCTGCTCCAGCACATCCAGATAGCGCAGGATTTTTTCATCCTGAATATGTTCCCGTTTAATTAAATCTACATAGTTGATAATGGATGTCAGCGGTGTCTTAATGTCGTGGGAGACATTGGTAATCAGATCGGCCTTCAGCCGTTCGCTTTTCACCTTTTCCGACAGGGCGGCTTCCAGCCCCCTGCTGGCGTTGTTCAGATTTTCAGCTGTTTCACGGATTTTTCCGGAAAACTGTTTTAAATCTACCTGATAGGAGGTTTCTCCGTCTGCCAGATGGCGGATGGCCAGATCAATTTTATCGCGATCAGCAGAACGGCGGAACAGGATATAAAAAATCCACAGGTTCAGGCAGATCCAGAGAACTGCCAGCACTCCAATCATGATTTTCAGCGTCACAGAAAGGATATGCCATTTTAAATATAAATAAGCGGCAGTCAGGAGAAGAACCGTGCTGCAGATCAGATAGGAAATAAAGGATACCGTCAGCTGCCCTGCAAAGGTCTGTCCTGTAAAGAAAATGGACAGGCGGACGCCCAGTTTCCGAATCAGACTGTTCTCCCAGATAACTCCTGCTTTATACCGACGAAGCAGACTGAAGACAGCCAGCAGGCAGCCCAGATAAATCACGGCAGTGTAGAGCGCCTTTTCTCCAACCGGCCAGGATTCTTCCGGAAGAGTCAGGTGGAGGACACGAATGAGCGTATACCGGCAGGCAAAGAGGGCCGCCACGGTCATAAGAGATAGGAGCAGAATACCGATCTCTGTGCTGGTGCGGTCGAAAGGCGTGAGAGACACAGATTTATCCCCATCTTCACGCTTTCCAGAAACAGACAGAAGATACAGCAGGGAAAAAGCTGCTGTAAGTCCCCCGGCCGCCATCAGGGCGAAACCCAGGAAATAATAGTTCTGCATTCTGGCATAGTGTCTGTAATTGGCTGCATAGGCGTCGTCAGCGGGATAGTTTGTATCCAGAGCGGCTAACAGGTAATAGGTCTTTGTGGAATACGGATTGTTAGCCGACAGGGCTGAAACAGTATCCAGATCAATGGATTTAAAGTTTGTGTCATAAAACACGGAATTGCCCTGAAGGCAGGCGTACCGGCCATACGTTTTGGCAGTGTCCAGAGTCAGAGACTTATCATTTGAGAAGGAAGTAATCCGCTTGGGAGTTGACTCTGTATCCAGATATTCAATTTTAAAATGCAGATTGCAGGGCTGGTCAAACAATCTTTTATAGGTCGTGTAATACCGGTTCAGAGTACTTAGAATCTCTAACGATATCTCCTCCAGGGAGCAATAGCGCATTCCTTCTTTCAGAGAGGTATAATACACATCCGGATCCGCAGCAGACCATGCCACATAGCCTTTAAGAGGTTTGCGCTTTTCATCTACATTCACAGGCGTACACTGAAAATCCTCATTCAGGTAATATCCCATAGACTTCAGATATTTAATAATATCGTTCAGCGAAAAGGAGCGGGTATCATTCGGACCGAAGGTCATCTGGAGCATCTCGTTGGAGACGTCGACAGAGCCTCCGGTGGAAAAGATTTTGTGGTATTCCATGTACTGAAAAATGTCGGACAGATCCTCATTGAAATATTGGGTAAATTCCTCCGTCTCCTCATAGGAGCCGCTGTGAACCCTGGTAATTCCCACACCCAGATTGTCGTTCATGTACATGATTCCCACGCCGATAAAGGCCAGGGCCAGGAAAAAAAGATGGACAACACAGGCTGCAATTTTCCGCTGGTATAAGGAAAGCTTTCGAATTGTCATAATGCTACCTACTGCTTTTCAATTTTGTATCCAACGCCCCAGACCACCTTCAGATACCGGGGTTCCCTGGGATTGATTTCGATTTTTTCGCGGATATGGCGGATATGGACTGCTACAGTATTGTCTGCTCCGATGGCCTCCTCATTCCAGATCTCCTCGTAGATCTGGTCAATGGAGAATACCTTTCCGGCGTTTTTGACCAGGAGAAGGAGAATATTGTACTCAATGGGAGTCAGCTTGATCAGCTCTCCGTCCACAAATACTTCCTTATTTTCATCGTTGATCTGGAGACCTCCGCATTTATATACACGGCTATCTGTCTGGGTGTTCATGTTTCCCAGCTGGGTGTAGCGGCGAAGCTGGGATTTGACGCGGGCTACCAGCTCCAGAGGATTAAAGGGCTTTGTGATATAATCGTCTGCGCCTATGTTCAGCCCCAGAATCTTATCGGAATCCTCTGATTTGGCAGACAGAATAATAATCGGGATACTGCTGGTTTCCCGGACTTTCAGCGTAGTCCGGATGCCGTCCAGGCCGGGCATCATCACGTCCACAATCATCAGATTGACTTCATTTGTTTTCAGAAGCTCCAGGGCCTCTAGGCCGTCGTAGGCCTTGATTACCTCGAAGCCCTCCCCGGTTAAATAGATATCAATAGCCTCAACGATCTGTTTGTCGTCGTCGCATACAAGAATTTTTTGCATTATGTAAACCTCCTGTCTTTGCGTATATGAATGTGTATATAGAATAAAGAAATATCATGGCTCAGGGAACCGCGAACTCCGCATCTTACGGATACTCCGTTTGCGTAGCGGCAGGAATTGCTCACAGAGCGATTCCTGCCTTCATTATACCTTCTGCCAGAGCAAAAGGGTACTACTTTTTTCCTTGACAAACACCCTGCCATAGAATACACTAGCAATAGTTTGAATATCAAACAATTTCGTTAATTGAGTAATGAAAGAAAGCAGACAGAAAAGCAGGAATCAGACATGACTACAAAAATCATTGGAATCGGCTCTTATGTGCCGGAAACAGTTGTTACGAATAAGGATCTCATGAAATTTCTCGATACGGATGACGATTGGATAAAAGAACGGACGGGAATCTGTGAGAGAAGGGTGTCAAAGGACAAGGGCACCTGCGAAATGGCTGCAGAGGCAGCGAAGAGAGCCATTGAAGATGCAGGAATTGATCCGGCAGAAATAGACCTGATTATACTGGCCACCTCCTCCGGAGACAGGGCATTCCCGGCTGGAGCCATGGATGTCCAGGCGGCTGTAGGAGCTGTGAATGCAGTGGGATTTGACATTACAGCGGCCTGCTCAGGATTTATTTTTGGCCTTCACATTGCCAATGGATTTTTTGCCTCAGGCCTTTATAAGACGGCTCTTATTATTGGGGCTGAGACTTTAAGCAAGGTAGTGGACTGGACAGACAGAGGCACATGCATCCTCTTTGGCGACGGAGCCGGAGCGGCAGTTGTCAGAGCTTCTGAGACTGGTATTATAAAAACGCTGATGGGAAGCGACGGAACAAAGGGATGGACCCTGGAATGCCAGGCCAGAAATCTTGGAAACTGCTTAAACGGCGTGAAACCAGAGCTGGGCTTTATGAAAATGGACGGCAAAGAAGTATTCAAATTTGCAGTCCGCAAAGTACCTGAGATTGTGGCAAAGATTTTAGAGGACGCACAGATGGATCCGGATGAGATTAAATACTTTGTCCTGCATCAGGCTAATTTAAGAATTTTAGAGGCGGCATCAAAGCGCCTTGGAATTCCAATGGAAAAAATACCGGTAAATATTGAGCGCTACGGCAATACCTCCGCTGCCTCGATTCCCATTCTTCTGGATGAAATGAAGCGGGACGGAAAGCTTGAAACAGGCGACAAGCTGGTGCTTGCAGGATTCGGTGCAGGCATGACCTGGGGGGCTACTTTACTGGAGTGGTAGAATCAGTCTGCGATTCCAGGGATTTTTTTCTTGCAACTTCCTGAAAATCAAATATAATAAAAGAAATGACAGC
>Kit_p2__coassemble_1546_pt1 | contig 15458 bp, 11 predicted proteins | sample Kit_p2__metabat2_high_PE_038 | metagenome-assembled genome bin Kit_p2 | reverse complement strand
CACTCTGTCTGATCATGCTTCCAGGCTTCTCTACAAACCAAGAGTATTCTGTTACCTCTTGGTTTGTAGAGAAGCCTGGAAGCATGATCAGACAGAGTGCTTCCTTTCGGCTATACTCGCCTTCTGGTTTAGTAAGAAGTCCTTTTTCCTTCGCCTTTTTCAGAAGACGATCCGGATCCATGCCGTAGCCGTCATCTGCAATGGAAATGACAACCTCGCTGCTAGTATGGGAAGCAGAAAGTGTGATCTCACCCTGTGGCTCCTTTCCAGCTGCGATACGCTCTTCCTTTGTTTCCTCAATTCCGTGATCCATGCTGTTTCGGACGATATGCATGATCGGATCCTGAATGCTGTCAACAATTGTCTTATCTACCTCGGTGTCCTCTCCGATAATGGTGAGATGAACATCCTTATCCAAGCTCTGGCGCATATCCCGGACGATACGATTCATTTTCTGGAACACACCAGAGATGGGAACCATTCGCAGAGACATGGCAATGTCCTGTAAATCGTCAGTCAGCTTGCGGAGCTGGCGGGCTGATTTCATAAAGTTATCCAGATTATCTCTCGGAAGCAGTTTCAGTTCCGGCGAAGAGGTTACCATGGATTCTGTGATAACAATTTCTCCGACAATGTCCATCAGGCTGTTGAGCTTAGACAGGTTAACGCTGATTAAGCTCTGCTTTACCGGCGCGTGAGCCGGCTTGGAGGAAGCGGAAGCTTTGGCAGAGGAATTGACCGCCTGTGAACCGGCAGCATGAGAGGGATGTGAAGCTTCCACAGCATTGCCTGATTTTTCGGAAGAGGCGGGGGCTGTTTTCACGGAATCAGCTGTCTCTGAAGAAGAGGCCTCTGCAGGTACAGCGGCAGTCGCTGCCGGAACCTCAAGGAGCTCATAGGACTGTATGTGATTCTGGCTGGCCAGAATGCTCTGAGCCTTGGAAGCAGCATCCAGGCTGTTAAAGCCAAGATAAAAGCCATTTTCTATAACAGCAGCTGCCGTTTCAGAGTTACTGTCCATATCCTTTGGATAATAGCGAGTTTCAATATCCGCTTCTTTCACTGCGTTTACAATCATAAAGGCACGCAGATTCTCCATGCCGACACCCTCCTCCAGGAAAATATGGAGGAAACATACGGCACTGGAATCTTCCGGAAGTTCAGTGCTCAGATTCTCGGCAGAAGAGGGAGCTTTCGTTTCCTCTGAGGCGGCCTCGGGATTACTGATTTTATTCAGAAATGCATTGATTTCGGAAGAAAATGCCTCAATGTCTTCAGACAGAGGAAGACCCTGCTCAACCTTTTCAATTTCACTTCTCAAATAATCTTCAGACTGGAACATTAGATTAAACAGCTCTTTTTTATGATCAGAGTTCAGAGACTCAATGCCCTTTTCCCGGATATAAAAAAACACATCCTCGATATGATGGGCAATGGTAGAAATAGAATTAAACTCCATCATAGCGGAAGAACCTTTGATCGTGTGCATTATGCGGAAGATTTCGTTTACATCGTCTGAAGAGAAATCACCATTTTTCTCATCGGTAACCAGAAGGCCATCTAGCTGATCCAGAAGGTTATTTTCTTCATACAGGTATGCGTCCAACAGACTGTTATCCATACCGTTACTCATAGGTGTACACCGCCTTTTTATTTATTTTGAATTTTAGGTTTACTACTCTTTTCCATTTATCGACAGAATTTGTAAAAAAATAAGGGGTTTTTGTGAGAATATGATAAAAAGCAGGGGAAGGGAGGGAAGAGAAGAGGGTGGAGGAAAGATTTCCGTTAATAAATCGGGTTATTTTGCCGATATATGTAAAGGAGATCTGGATGTACGATATGAGAGCATATGGGGGATGCAGTATGAATATAGCAGTTATTTTTGCCGGCGGCATGGGAACAAGAATGAACAGCAATGCTGTTCCGAAACAGTTTTTAAAGCTGCAGGCGAAAGAGATCATCATCTATACGGTCGAGAAATTTGAACGTTCCCCTCTGATTGACGGAATTGTGATAGTGTCGCTGGAGAGCTGGATTCAGCATTTATGGAGAATCCTTGGTAAATATGAGATTAGTAAGGTTATGGCGGTTGTAGCAGGAGGAAAAACGGGACAGGAATCCATTTACAACGGAATAAAAGAAGCTGAAAAAATTGCAGGAGCAGACGGCATTGTGTTAATTCATGACGGTGTGCGGCCATTGATTGACCAGGAGACGATAGAAAGAAATATTCACTGTGTTCAAACATATGGAAATGCCATTACCACGGCGCCTGTTACAGAGACGGTTCTTTTAACAGATGAAAATGGTGGAATTTCAGATATTCCAGATCGGATAAAATGTCGATTTGCAAGGGCGCCTCAGAGCTTTTATGTCAAAGATATTCTGGCGGCGCATGAACAGGCTCAGTCAGAGGGGAGATGGGACTTTGTCGATTCAGCAACCATGATGGCACAATTTGGATATTCCCTTCATATGGTAGACGGGCCGTTTGAAAACATTAAGATCACAACACCGTATGATTTTTATCTGTTTAAGGCCTATCAGGAAGCAATGGAGGCCAGGGACATTTTTGGAATATAGAGCATTTGGGGGCAGATAAATGGTGAACATTAAATCGAAAGTATGGATGGAAGATATAGACCATCTGGCTTACAGCATCAAGGAGGAGCCGTTATTAAAGGGGACGACTCTGCTGATTACAGGGGCAACAGGACTGATAGGCTCTTTACTGGTACAGGCGGTATTGCGTTCTAATTATAAATACCATAGGAACATTTCTCTGGTACTGCTTGTAAGAGACAGAAAAAGAGCCGAAGAGATGTTTGGAGATTCAGACGTCTGTGAGGATGTTTTTGTTGTGGAGGGCGATGTTGCAGACCAGGCATGCATTGGCAGGATTGAGGAATCAGGAAAAAAAATCGATTATTTAATCCATGCCGCTTCTGTTACGCAGTCGAAAGAGATCACCCTGCACCCGGTGGAAACGATCCGCACGATAGCGATGGGAACTCAAAATATGCTGGAGCTGTGTGTGTCTCACCCGATCCGAGGGATGGTATTTTTGTCCTCTATGGAAATTTATGGAAGCCTCCCGTTTTCAGAAGACAAAACAGGAGAGGACTCCTATGGCAGGATTGATTTTTTATCATCGCGCGGCAGTTATCCGGAGGGCAAACGGTTATCGGAATGTTTATGCCACGCATACTCGGAGGAGTATCAGGCACCTGTGAAGATTGCACGCCTGGCGCAGACATTCGGGCCGGGTGTTTCGGTCAGAGATAATCGTGTATTTATGCAATTTGCGAAAAGCGCAATTACCAGTCAGGATATTATATTGCATACCCGGGGAGAAAGTATGGCGAATTACTGCTACACCGTGGATTGTATCCGCGGATTGCTTCGGATTTTACTTTATGGTAAAAACGGAGAGGCTTATAATGTGGTAAATGAAGCTGCTTCGATGAAAATTAAGGAAGTGGCTCAGCTGGTAGCTGACGAGATTTCGGTTAAGCAGATCAGAGTGAGAATCGATGCAGGAGCAGAGACGGCCTTTTATGCACCGGATACCGGACTTCGACTTTCAGGAGAAAAGCTTCGCAGGCTGGGATGGAGACCGGAATATGATTTACCGGAAATGTTTCAGCGTCTGGTACAGGATTTAATAATTTTGGAAGAGACAGGAGAATAAAACAGAACGATGTTAGAAGACGTACAAAAGATATATCAGGTGTTGCAGGATGATATTTCAAGGAAGATATTTACGGCACAGTTGGGTTTTTCAGCAACCGGGGATGTTAGGTTTATACGGGAGCTTCCTATGAAGTATAGAAATCTCAGTGCAGATATCGTGCTTTTAGATAAAAAGATAAATGAACATGGCAATGCCAGACTGGTGATATTTGGTGCAGGTGACAATGGTGTGGATATAGCGAAAGGATATAGGGACTGTGGCTTTTTTTGTTTTGTAGATAACTATAAGCAGGAAAAAAAGGAGCCTGTAACAGGGCTTCCGATTTATTCGTTTTTTGAGTATAAAGAGAAATTCGGATTGGAAAATACCATGTTTCTGGTAGCTGTACACAGAGAAGATTTTGTCCGGGAAATCTGTTCCCAGCTAACCGGGCACGGAGTACCGAGAGAAAATATTCTGCATGTTGCAGATTGGCGAAATAACAGCTCGCAATATTTTGATGTATTTGTTCCGCAGGAGCATGAAACGTTTGTAGACTGTGGCTGCTACGACGGAAGCACGGCATTTCGTTTTGCTGGATGGTGTGCGGAGCGAGGGGCTGTATATGATAAAATATGGTGCTTTGAGCCGGATGAAACGTCTTATGAAAGATGCAGCCGGATATTACGTTCGCTAGATAATTGCTGTTTATATCAATATGGAGTAGCCGATCAAAATGGAGACGTTTTTTTCATGGCGAATGGACGTGAAACGGCAAGGAGATTATGGAAACAGGTGAGGATACGGCAGCTATACAAAAAATTGAAGTGAAATGTCTGGATGATTTCTTAAAGAATGAACGTGTCACCTTCATAAAAATGGATATTGAGGGAGAAGAGTATAAGGCGTTGGAAGGGGCAAGGAATCTTATAAAGGAGCAGAAGCCCAGACTGGCTATTTCTGTTTATCACAGAAGGGATGACATTGTACGCATTCCACAGCTTATATTATCGCTGAATTCAGATTATCGGTTTTATTTAAGGCACTATAGCATGCTTGCGAATGAGATTGTGCTGTACGCAGAGTGTCGTTGAAAGAATTCATTAAAAAAATCTTATAAATTGTAGTAAGTTGTCGATATAAAGAATGATAAGTAATGCTGTAAAAAAAGACAAGGAGAAAGAACAATGAAAAACAGAAAGATGAGCCAGAAAATTACGATTTCTTTCGCAGTTGTAATTGCGTGTTTTTTGGTTACGGTAGGTGCTATGTTTTATGGAATGGCTAACATTTCAGGAAATTATGTGAAGTTTTATGAAAATGGCCATACAGCTCTTGCAAAAACTTATGAAAGCCGTATTTTTCTTCAGACTGCATTGAAGTATGTAGCTTTCAGTACAGCAGCGGATACAGCCGAAGAATCTGCCCAGTATGCGAAGGATTCTCAGGATTTTGTCAGTAAGATGAAGGAAAATGCTGACTGGATGACGGAGAATTATCAGGGAGATCAGACATTATTAAAAGAATTTCTGGCGTTCATGGATGAAGCAAAACCGATGCGCGAGGAGATCGCACGATTAATGACGCGGGGAACGGAAACAGCTGATGCAAAGGCCCGGCAGATTTTATTAAAAGAATACAATCCAAAGATTGAAGAAGGAATTGCGAAAATTCAGGCATTTGCTGATCAGATTCTCACAGAAAGCCGAGATGAATATAGCAATTCCATGGCGATAAAGACGACTTTGTATATTGTAGCTGTGGTAATCATTCTTTTGGCACTTTTGGTTACAACGGTAATTGCTGTTAAATTGATTCGCGGGATTGTAGAGCCTGTGCGACAGCTGCAGAAAGCAATGAGCGAAATGGAGCGGGGCAGCCTTGATGTCCATATTGATTATGAATCAGAGGATGAACTTGGTGCTTTGGTAAAAGATCTTCGTGTTGTGGTAAATTTCCTGAAAGGTGTTGTTGAAGATGAGGATCATATCCTGACAGAGTTCAGCAAAGGAAATTTTAATGCAAAATCTAAAATGGCAAAAGAATACAGAGGTGCCTATCTTTCTATTTATGAGTCTATGGTTCGGCTGAGAGATAATCTGAATCAGACTCTTACGAATGTTACAAGATCGGCTGATCAGGTGGCAGCAGGTTCTGAGCAGGTATCTTCTGGTGCTCAGGCTCTGTCTCAGGGTGCTACAGAGCAGGCTGCTTCCGTAGAAGAGCTGGCAGCTACGATTAATGAAATTTCTGAAAATGTTGAAAAGAATGCTGAGAGCGCAAGAACTGCCAGCGATATGGCTTTAACAGTTCAGAATCAGGCGGGAGAAAGCCGTCAGAGGATGCAGGAGATGCTTGCTGCTATGACAGATATCAGCAACAGTTCCAGTGAGATTGGAAAAATCATCAAAACAATTGAGGACATTGCATTCCAGACCAATATTTTGGCTTTAAATGCAGCTGTAGAAGCGGCAAGGGCAGGCGCAGCAGGAAAAGGTTTTGCAGTAGTAGCGGATGAAGTTCGGAATCTGGCAGGAAAGTCTGCTGAAGCGTCAAAGAATACGTCGTCTTTAATTGAGGGTTCTCTTCATGCGGTGGAGCGGGGAACTAGAATTGCCAATGATACAGCGAAAGCGCTGGATCAACTGACGGATGGTGTACATAATGTGGCTACAACGATTGAACAGATTTCAGAAGCCAGTGAAGCACAAGCCGAGTCTGTAAAGCAGGTAAATGATGGAATCGGCCAGATTTCAAGTGTTGTTCAGAGTAATTCTGCAACTGCAGAGGAAAGTGCAGCAGCCAGTGAAGAACTTTCCAGTCAGGCGCAGATTCTGAATGATTTAGTTTCTCAGTTTAATCTGATGGGCAGTGGAACATCATCTTATGAGGAAACGGTTCAGAAACCAGTAGTTTCTGCCTATGGAAATGATGGGATCGCATCCGAAGATTACAATGATAAATATTAAGTAAAAAGGTTTTATATCAATAATCGGGGCGGTATTTTTTTAAATACCGCCTCATTTTTATGAACGAAGGAACAATTATGAGAAAAAAGCAAAAAGAGAAGATACTGGGAATAGTGAAAACGTTGCATGAAGCACATGAGGCAATAAGGAATGCTGTAAGAAAGAAGAATGTGCAGGAGGCTCGTGCTCTTCTTGCAGAATGTCAGCAAGCAGCCATTGTGGTAGGTACTCATATAGAGAAATCTGAGGGGGAAGGTCATGAAGCTGTTTCATGTCTGGAGGAATATTGCGAAGTGCTGTTTGATGTCTATGAAAAGTTAGAGGAAGATACGTATGGAGAAGAGGGTACGTATAAGCTTTTGTACAATCAGCTTACTGAGGTAGAAAATACCATAAAAAACAGTATCTGCATTAAAAAAGAAGTGGCTTTTTTCCCATACAAGGCAAGTATGTGGGATTCATTGGAAAGCATATATCTTTCTATGAAAGCCGACCCGGAATGCGATGTGTACTGTGTTCCGATTCCTTATTTTGACTTAAATCCGGATCGAAGCCTAGGCGCAATGCACTATGAAGGCGGAGAATATCCGGAAGGCATAGAGATTACAGATTGGAAGGATTATGACCTGGAGGAGCGGATACCGGATGAGATTTATATTCACAACGGATATGATGACTGGAACCTTGTCACAAGCGTCCATCCCCGTTTTTATGCGAGGAATTTAAAAAGATATACGGATAAACTGGTCTATGTTCCTTATTTTGTTCTTCCTGAAATTGAGCCTCATGATCAGGCAAATATTGACGCTATGAAACATTTTGTCAGTATTCCCGGAGTGTTTTTGGCGGATCGTGTGATTGTTCAGTCGGAAAAGATGAAGCAGATTTATGTAAATGAATACTTAAAAGCGGCACAGGAATATGGTTTAAGCGGAACGCATCTCGACAGGATGTATGTAGAGCAGAAGATAAGCGGAGCTGGTTCCCCAAAGCTTGACCGGATAAAGCGGATTCGAAAAGAGAGTTTGGACATACCGGCTGCCTGGAGAAAATTGATTCGGAAAGAGGATGGGACAGATAAAAAAGTAGTTTTTTACAATACGACCATTAGTTCAGTGTTGGTTTATGATGAACGGTTAATCCGGAAAATAGAGAGTGTTTTTGAAATTTTTAAGAAGCATCGAGAAAATGTTGTGCTGTTGTGGCGGCCGCATCCCCTGATGGCGGCTACGATACAGTCGATGCGGCCAGCCTTATGGACAGAATACAGTCAAATTGTAGAAGGCTATCAGAAGGAAGGCTGGGGAATCTATGATGACAGTGCGGATATTGATCGTGCGGTTGTTTTAAGTGACGCTTATTACGGTGATATGAGCAGTGTGGTTGAGCTATGCCGTGAAGCCGGAATTCCGGTAATGATACAGAATGCAGATTTATAGAAGGGAATGAGACCAAATAGGAAGAAGGTTATAATAACTAACAGAGAATAAAAACTTAAGTTTTAGGGATTTATGACGATATATAATCAAAAGTTAAAATCGGGATAACTCACTCATAGGTAGAGGCGGTTCGATAGACATGAAAAAAATATTAATTGCGGTTCCAACGAAAGATAGAAGCGATATGGTAGAGGAGGTTCTGGAATACGAAATACCATATTACAAGAAGTATGATGTCGCTCTTTGTTTCTATGATTCCAGTGTGGATGGTAAGACAGAGCATATCATACATCGTTTATCCCAACAAAATAAGTTTGAAATTCATTATAAAAAAATGGATTCAAGCCTGTGCCTAGATAATAAAATGATAGAATTGTTAAAGGATTTTACAAATTCTGGATATGATTATGTTTGGATCATCAATGATTCCATTGCTATTTTAGAAGATATGTTGAATTATGTGATGCAAAAATTAGACGAGCAATATGATTTGATTCGGCTGCCGCTTTCTGGTGAGGGACAGGTTGAGGATTATATTACGGAAGATGTAAATGACTGGTTTCAAAATTGTTCGTCAGGAATGGCTCATATGGCATCTACGGTAATGAGCAGAACGTTGTTGGATATGGATATAGAATGGGACCACTTAAAAGATAAATATATCTATAATAATGCGTTAGATGATAAACATGGTTATTTTTTTACAGTTGGGTTTTATCTTGAACAGATATGCAGATTAAAAAAATTTAAGGGTTTATTTATTGGAAATAAATTTAAATGGAGAAGAGACAGTCCTTTAAAAAAACAAAGGATGTATTGGTCAGAATATGTGTTTGAAGCATGGGGAAAAAGCTATCCGGAAACTATTTTGAAGCTGCCTGATATATATACGAATAAAGAAGACGTAATCAGAAGCTCTGATAATATCAGAGTAGGACGTTTTTCAAAAGAGATGTTGATTCATTATAGGCTTAACGGAATGTATGATGAAAAAAAATTTGAAAAGTATAGGAGTTATTTTCAATATATCACAGATGAGACAGAGGATACTTGTCATAGAATCTCAATAGAACCAGTAGAAAACTTAAAACAATGCTATTCCCATCTGAGTCTTTTAGAAGGTGATTGGGAGAAAAAGCTGGAAACAATTGAGAGAACATTGGGAAAGTCAAACATATATCTTTACGGAGCGGGGCTGTACGGGGAAAGGGCTGCACAAAAATTGTCTCAAGATGGTTATGTTTCATTCATCAAAAGTATTTTAGTTACAAATGCAGAAATAAATATTACTTCACTTTGCGGCATTCCTGTTCAGTCGATCAAGAATGTTACGGTAAAAAAAGATGAAAAAATCATAATATGCACCTTGCCTAAAACGGCAGAAATGATAAAAAAAGAGCTAATGAAACGGAATATCAGGAATTACATAGGTTTATTTGATGTATAGATTAGTAAAAAGCAAGAGGGATAAAAGATGATAAAAATGTGTAAAATTATATTTGAACGCGTTTATATTACTGCAGATGGGGATGTAAGATTATGTAGTTGGAATGAGATTCCGGTTGGCAATCTCTTTGAAAATACATTATACGAAATTTGGCATGGAGAAAAAGCAGATTTACTTCGTAAACAGTTTATGAACGGACAGCTGATGGGGTGCCATGAAAGTGAATGTCCATATTGTATTCAGGGAGATCATAGCATTTTTTGTGAATCCTCAAAGGAGACTCAGGAGGTATATGATTCACTGCCAGATACGCCAACGGAAATAATTCTGGCATATGATTGGCGTTGTAATCATGTGTGTCCACATTGCAGGCAGAGTTACTTTCAGGCGGATAGAAATTACATTGAAAAAATGCGGAAAATTATGGAGAATCTGGAGCCATATATTAACAATGTAAAATTTTTGGATGTGAATGGCGGAGGCGAGGTGTTTGTTTGTCCGGAAATGATGGGGATGCTTTCACGATTCAGACCGGCTGACCCTGATTGTAAGGTGTATCTGGAAACGAATGGAGCGTTGTTTAAAAAGAATTGGGACAAGGTGAAGCATTTAGCAGAGCATTACTTGATGCTGTCCGTTACGCCGAACAGTTTTCATAGAGAAACCTATAAGTATCTGGCAGGAAGAGATGATTTAGATCAGTTTAATGAAAGCTTCGAGTTCATGAAGCAGCTGCGGGCTGAGAATAAAATTAAATTTTTAAGGGTTACGATGGTCGTGCAGGACAGTAATTTCAGACAAATACCAGATTTTATTGAGAATTGTCTTGCTCATAATGCTGATGAAATAATACTCAGACCAATTTTTATGTGGTTTGGCATTGATCAGGATGAATGGTTTATTAAGAACGTACAAAATCCGGCACATCCATATCATAAGGAGTATATGGAAATACTGGAACTGCCGATATGTAAGCATGAAAAAGTGTACAATTGGGGAATTACAAATCAGATGGAGCCGGTAACCTTCCGAGAGTATTTTTCACAGCGGTCTTTGTATGCAGATCGGTGCTACATTAAAGAACGTTTAGATAAGCTTTTTAGCATAATCGGAAGCAGTAAGGTTGTTATCTATGGCTATGGTAATATAGGAAAGCTGCTGGTTCAGGAGCTGACAGACATTAAGAATCAGGTAGATATATCATGTATAGCAGTTTCGGAAAAAAAGATGGAAGAGAATTATTTTTATGGGAAGGAAATCAAGAATATCAGCGAAGTGCTTTTTGATGCATCAACGAAGGTAGTTATTGCAACGGTAATAGCTGCGTATGCCAAAGAAATGACACAAACGTGTAAAGAGTTAGGCGTGAAAGAGGAAAATATAGTGCGATTAGATGAAATATCATGGAATTGCTAGAGGAAGGTGAGGGACTCCCACTTGTGTGTTTGACAACAGAGGCTGAGGTAAGGATATGAAAAGACAATGGAAAGTTAATTATGAAGAAAAAGTGGATCATTTCAAAAAACATAAGAATGTTAGGAGTGTTTTGATCTATGGAGCGCCGAATGAAAATGCGTTTATATCTTATGTGATTCCTGTCTATAAAAGAGCAGATTTGTTGGAAAAAACGCTGGACTGTATTTTAAAGCAGCAGGAAGTGGCATTTGAGTGGAATATCGTTATAGTTGATAATGAAGCGGGAGGGATTAATGATACGCAGCTGTTAGTGGAAAAAATCAATTCAGATAAGATCGTTTACTATAGAAATGAAGAAAATATAGGGGTAGATGGTAATTATAACAGATGCATTGAGATGGCGCAAAGTCCATGGGTTGCAATGATCCATGGAGATGATTTAATTATGGATGATCACCTGAAGTGTAGTGGAGAATATATTAAATACATCGAAAGCCTGGGAAATCAGAGACAGCTTGCTTATATATGCCAGAGATACATAGATTTCTCCTGTGAGGATGGCATTTGTTTGCATCGTGAAAATGGTATAACAGAGGGTTCGCGATACAATTACGATCTGCAGGAAGTGTATCATCAGGGGAAGCCACAGCTGCAGCCGCGGGAGATAGGAGTTATAACAGGATATTACGCAGCAATTCCTTCGTTTGGCACTATTATGAATCGAGAAATTATGCTGAAAGAGGGTGGGTTTAGTGATACGCTTGGGATCTGTGAGGACGTGATCACACCATTTCGTCTGGCGGAGAAGTACGATGTGTATTTGGCTCCGGTTTATATGGGATTCCATCGGTTTGACAGAAATGAATCCATGAATCCGGAGGTGATTTTAAAAATATATGAGGCAATGATAGAGTTTAGAGATTATATGTATACCACAGTATGGTGGGGGAACGTATGGAAAAGCATTGCCAGAGATACATTGAATTGTAGTCTTCGGAATTATTGCATTGGTCAGTCGACATTTTGCAGCCGAATATTGGAAAGTGCTGATTTTGATGGGATATGCAAGGTCGAAAAACCAGGCAAAGTAAAGACACGCATATTTGATTTCTGGATGAATCTCTTTATAAGGAAATACGATTTGTGTAATAACCGGTCATATATTTCAGGGCGTGTAAAAGCATGCCAGAAACAGATTGAGGACGCAATTAAGAATAATAAGAAGTTTCTTATATATGGCGCCGGCATGGCAGCAGAGGAATTGATTCCTATTTTAAAGGAGCAATATGAGGGAATTGATATAATCGGTTGTGCGGTATCAAATGAATCGCTCCGTAAGAAAATAAAGGGAGTCCCTATTTCTTTATTGGACGACTATGGATCCGCTGCATCTGAAAGTGCAGTAATTACTGCAACGGTGACTTGGGAATATCAGCTGCAAATGAATCAAAAACTATCTGAAAAGGGATTCGATACAGTCATTAATTTATTAACATAGTAAAGTGGAATGGGAGTGTGAATAGAGAATATGGACAATAAGCAATTGGGGTGTTGGTATTTGGCAAGGGCTATGGATACGAGGCGAAATGTGTCGTATTTTGTTGGAGCTAATGTGCGTGGGCTGTTTTGCTGGAATCATCATACCAATGAAATTGAACGGATTGATTCGTTAGAGCATTGTGCAGCTGATAATATGTTGTACGATGTCGGGATCATCAGAGGCGATGAGGTTTTCTTCCCACCCAAAAATACCACAGAATTACTAATATACAATCGTTCTGATCAATCAGTTCGATACAGAAGCCTGTATTCAGAGGATGTAATGAGGAGGATAGGTTTTAGAACTTATTATTATGGGCATATAGCGTATAAGGATAACGAGGATACTCTTTATTTTTTTTATAGAGAATATCCGATTGTTACGATATATAATAAAAATGGCGTTATGGAACAGGAATTCTTTGAGATGGACAGCCCGCTGAATTTAGGGTCCATATACGATGTTCATGATGCAGTCCTGTATATGCCGGCTGCTAATAGAAATTTGATTTTGTCCTATGATACGAAAAAGAGAAGCTTTGAAGGGATAGAAATTCATAATCTTAGTACAGTTGGATTTTCATCGTGTATCCACAACGGCAGTTCGTTAATTCTGACTTCTCATGATGGGAAATCTATTATCCGCTATGATTTTGAAACGAAGGAGACCCTGGAGGTTCGAGTGCCAACTGCAGATATCGATCAGGATGATTTATATCAGATTAAGCAGTATCAATCAGGATATATATTAGTCCCTTTGCTGGATGTAAAAAAAGAAAAAAGAATGGACTGTATTTATATTCTGGATGCAGATTTTCATTTAATTGAGACGAAAGCAATTGACGAACCCTATGCAAAAATGAAAAAGTGGAGTGTCAGCTCCGAAGGCACAGAAGAATATTATTTTATGTTTGAAGCTGTTTTTGGAGATGACGGGGATATGTTTTTTGCTGAGAAAATGCAATTGGTAAAACTGGATTACGAAAAATTGATAATGACAAATATTGAGTATCCAATGCCTGAGCGTTTTGATGGAAATACGATGTCAAAATTGATAGTAAATAATCAGATTGCAATAGCGATCAAATATTATGATAAAGTGTTTGAAAATCCAAGAATATCGGTTGAGGAATACATCGACTATATCAGCAATCTTGAATAGTGAGGACATAGATGGATGAAGGGTTCAGACTATATAGTAAGTGTAATTAAAAAAAATAATGTAACGGATGTTTTTGGATATCCCGGAGCAACCGTTTGCCATTTGATGGATTCATTGGAGAAAGAAGATGCCATCGTAAACCATTTAAATTATCACGAACAGGCATGTGCATTTGCTGCATGTGGCTATGCCCAGAGCTCGGGAAGAATTGGTGTTGCATATGCGAATGGAGGACCAGGATTTACAAACCTGATTACAGGAATTGCAAATGCGTATTATGATTCCATTCCAACCGTGTTTATTTGTGGTCAGGTAGATACGGCAGATATGGTAGGTGCTCGATTGCTCAGGCAGAATGGTATTCAGGAGATTCCGATTTCTGCGATAGCATCGAAGTTTGTTAAAGAAGCAATTTTTGTTGATAGTCCGGATAAGCTGTGTGAGGCTGTTAATCGAGCGTTTGAACTTTCAAAGAGTGGGCGTCCGGGACCGATCTTATTGGAAATACCGGCAAATGTGCAAAGAGCAGAAATTGAAATATATGAAAGTGTAAACAGCCAAAAGCTGAATGCAGGAATAGATATAAATGTGATAAAGGATATGCTGGAAGCTGCTGAACGACCGTGTTTGTTAGTGGGAAACGGAGTAAAATTATCTGGTTTATCAAATATGTTTCGGAAGGCTGTAGATAAGCTTGGAATTCCAGTCGTATTTACGTTACCGGCATTTGATTTATTACCGTTTGAATCAAAATATAATTTTGGCTATGTTGGAAATAATGGATGCAGGTATAGTAATTATATACTTGAAAAAAGTGATTTAATCGTATCGGTAGCAGCCAGACTGGATGTAAAAGTGACAGGGAAGGAAAAGAAAGCACTTGTGCATAATGCCAAATTGATTCGTATTGATATTGACAGAAATGAGCTTTCTGAAAAAATTGTAACCGACGAAGTACAAATCAATATGAATGCAGAACAGCTTTTCGAGAAAATTTTGTCAGAGGAATGGGATTATGATTCTACCATGTGGCTTAACATCTGTGAAAATCTGAAAAGAAAATTATATGGATATGATTTCAAAAATTATCATTTCATATTACAAAAATTATTTTCCAAGGCAGCTGATGATGCCAGTTTTACTGCAGATGTAGGACATCATGAGATATATATGGCTCAGAGCTTAAAACTAAAAGAAAAACAGAGAGCGTTATTTTCGTTAGGACTTGCATCGATGGGCTATTCACTTCCAGCGGCTATAGGCGCCTATTATGGAACTCGTTCGCAGGTTATATCCTTATCTGGGGACGGCGGAATACAGATGAATATACAGGAATTACAGTTTATAGCCAGAGAGAATATTCCTGTTAAGGTTGTGATTTTTAATAATCATTCTCTGGGAATGGTTAGGGAATTTCAGGAAAGAAATTTTAATCATGTGTGCTCTCAAACTACGGATCAATTTGGATATACAACACCTGTATTTTCTAAAATTGCAAATGCATATGGAATAAAATATACACGAATTGAAGATCATAGTATCGGGCAGTTGGAAGAATTTGAATTTGATGAGAAGGGGCCGGAGCTTGTTGAACTGGTGATAAATGAACCCACGTATTTGTATCCGAGATATATAAGAGGAAAGAGAATTTGTGATATGGAACCACAGCTAAATGATAAAATAAAGGAATATGTCGAAACATTGTAGGTAAGCAGCAGCGAATGATGGTGAGAATATGGTTGATTTAAGTGGAAAAGTAGCATTGATAACGGGAGGAACCTCTGGGATTGGAGAAGCAACGGCCAGATAT
>Kit_p2__coassemble_1535_pt1 | contig 15569 bp, 12 predicted proteins | sample Kit_p2__metabat2_high_PE_038 | metagenome-assembled genome bin Kit_p2 | reverse complement strand
TTGTGAAAAAAACAACGACAAAGCACAATATCTGGTTTTTATTAAAAACACAAGTATAGATATTGTGCTTTTTTATGCCCTTTGATATAATGGAGTCTGTACCCCTTCAGGGGTAATCTGGAAAGGAGAAGGCAGTATGATTAGTGTGATTAAGCGTGATAAAGAGACAGCCGGCTTTCAGCTGACAAAGCTTACAGCTTCCATAGAAAAAGCACTGCAGGCAGCAGGAAATGCCTACAGCCAGGAGATGACAGAGCTTTTAGCGCTCCGGGCTACGGCAGATTTTCAGCCCAAGATCTGTGAGGGAGAGCTGAGAACAGAGGAGATAAGGCCAGCGCGGCGCGCGTGATGGAGCAGGCTGGATATACAGAAGCAGCCGAAGTATACCTTTCATATAAAAAAGAAAAACATGAGACAGGGGAAACAAAGCATACTCTGCTGGATTATAAAGATGTAGTGAACAGCTATGTGAAGGTGGAGGACTGGCGGGTAAAGGAAAATTCCACAGTCACTTATTCTGTGGGCGGCCTGATTCTGAGCAATTCAGGCGCTGTGACGGCAAACTACTGGCTGTCAGAGATTTATGATTCTGAGATTGCAGAAGCACACAGGAATGCAGATATCCATCTCCACGATTTATCTATGCTGACAGGATACTGTGCCGGCTGGTCTTTAAAACAGCTTCTGTTAGAGGGACTGGGAGGCATTACAGGAAAGATTACTTCCTCCCCGGCCAGACACCTTTCCGTGCTCTGCAACCAGATGGTAAACTTTCTGGGTATTATGCAGAATGAATGGGCAGGCGCCCAGGCCTTTTCCTCCTTCGACACCTATCTGGCTCCTTTTATAAAGGTGGATCACCTGTCCTATGAGGCAGTGAAAAAGTGTATAGAATCCTTTATTTACGGTGTCAATACACCCAGCCGCTGGGGAACCCAGGCTCCTTTTTCCAATATTACCCTGGACTGGACAGTACCGGAGGATATGGCTGAGATGAATGCCATTGTAGGCGGAAAGGAGATGGATTTCAAATATAAGGACTGTAAAGAGGAGATGGATCTGATTAACAGAGCCTTTATTGAAACCATGATCGAGGGGGATGCCAATGGAAGAGGCTTCCAGTATCCGATTCCCACCTACTCAATTACAAAGGATTTCGACTGGTCCGATACAGAGAATAACCGGCTGCTGTTTGAGATGACCTCTAAATACGGTACGCCATATTTTTCCAATTACATAAACAGCGACATGCAGCCCAGTGATGTCCGCAGCATGTGCTGCCGTCTGAGGCTGGATCTTCGGGAGCTTCGCAGAAAGACAGGCGGATTTTTCGGCTCTGGAGAGAGTACGGGATCCGTAGGCGTAGTGACTATCAATATGCCCAGAATTGCTTATCTGGCTTCTGACGAGAAGGATTTCTTTGCGCGCCTGGATCACATGATGGATGTGTCGGCCCGATCCTTAAAGATTAAGAGAAATGTGATTACCAAGCTTCTGGACAATGGCCTTTATCCTTACACCAAGCGGTATCTGGGAACCTTTGAGAATCATTTCTCCACCATTGGCCTGGTAGGCATGAACGAGGCCGGCTTAAACGCCAGATGGCTCAGAATGGATATGACCCACAAAGAGACTCAGGACTTTACAAAGAAGGTATTAAACCATATGAGGGAGAGACTGTCTGATTACCAGGAAATGTATGGGGATCTTTACAACCTGGAGGCCACTCCGGCAGAGTCTACCTCCTACCGCCTGGCAAAGCATGACAGAAAGCGCTATCCTGATATTATCACGGCAGGAGAGCCGGGAGAGACGCCTTACTATACAAACAGCTCTCATCTTCCGGTGGGGTATACGGAAGATATTTTCGACGCTCTCGATATTCAGGATGAGCTGCAGACGCTTTACACATCAGGAACAGTGTTCCACGCCTTCCTGGGAGAGAAGCTGCCTGACTGGCAGGCGGCAGCCAGACTGGTGAGAACCATTGCAGAGAATTACAAGCTGCCATATTACACCTTATCACCGACCTATTCCATCTGTAAGGAGCACGGCTATCTGTCAGGGGAGCATTTCACCTGCCCAGTCTGCGGAAAGAAGGCGGAGGTTTACAGCCGTATTACAGGCTACTACCGTCCGGTACAGAACTGGAATGAAGGGAAATCCCAGGAGTACAGGGACAGAAAGACCTACTGTATGGAACACTCCAGCTTAAAGGACGGCAGAGTGCTTTCAGAAGGCCTTGAGAAGGATAAGAAGCCTGTCAGAGAGGACAGGGAGGCAGCGCCCAGAAAAGGAATGGGAGCCAAGGCAGGCGTTTATCTGTTTACTACAAAAACATGTCCAAACTGCCGGATTGCCAGAGAATGCCTGAAAGGAACCGAGTACACGGTGGTAGACGCGGAGGAAAATCCGGATATGTCCCATCGGTTCGGCATTATGCAGGCGCCGACTCTTGTGCTGGTGGGAAAAGACGGGGAGATTAAGAAATTTGTCAACGCATCTAATATCAGAAAGTATGCGGAAGAACATAAATAAGAGTTTTTTCAGACGGCCGGACTCTGTCCGGCCGGTAAATGTATGGGGAGGAAGCTTATGAAAAAACTGGAAGAAAGGTATTTGGAACGGCTTGCAGAGCTGTATCCTACCATTGCGGCGGCATCTACAGAGGTGATCAATCTGGAAGCTATTTTAAATCTTCCAAAGGGAACCGAGCATTTTTTGACAGATGTCCATGGAGAGTACGAGGCATTTTCTCATGTACTGAAGAACGGATCCGGATCGGTCAGAAGAAAAATTGACGATGTGTTCGGACATACCCTGAGCCGTCAGGACAAGCAGACGCTGGCAACTTTAATCTATTATCCATGGGAGAAGATGGAAAGGATTCTAAAAAGAGAGGAAAATCCGGAGGACTGGTATAAAATCACCCTGTACCGCCTGATTGAGGTATGCCGGAGGGCGTCCAGCAAGTATACCCGATCCAAGGTGAGAAAAGCGCTTCCCAAGGAGTTTGCCTATGTGATGGAAGAGCTGATCACAGAGAGGGAAGAGCTGACGGACAAGGAATCCTACTATGGAGCGATTGTGGAGACGATTATCCGGGTGGGCCGTGCCAAGCAGTTCATTGCTGCCATGTGTGAACTGATCCAGAGACTGACCGTAGATCACCTTCACATTGTAGGGGATATTTTTGACAGGGGACCGGGACCGCATATTATCATGGACAAGCTGATGACCTACCACTCCGTGGATATCCAGTGGGGAAACCACGATGTATTGTGGATGGGTGCGGCGGCAGGCCAGATCTGCTGTATTGCCAATGTAATCCGAATCTGCGCCAGATATGGAAATCTTGATATTTTAGAGGATGGTTACGGCATCAATCTGCTGCCCTTAGCCACCTTTGCCATGAACGTTTACGCAGAGGATCCCTGTGCCTGCTTTGCCCTGAAGGGAACGAATACCTATGCCCAGCAGGAGAAAGAGATGAACCTGAAAATGCACAAGGCCATTTCCATTATCCAGTTTAAGGCAGAGGGGCAGATCAGCAGAAAACATCCAGAATTCGGCCTGGAGGATAGAAATCTCCTGCACCGGATTGATTATGAAAAGGGAACGATTGATCTGGATGGAACAGAATATCAGCTGTTAGATACCAGCTTTCCTACGGTAGATCCTGCCGATCCCTACAGTTTTACAGAGCAGGAGGCAGAGATTATAGATCGGCTGGCCAAGGCATTTATGAGCTGTGAAAAGCTCCAGAGGCATATGAAGTTCCTTCTGGCCAAGGGAAGTCTCTACAAGGTGTACAACAACAATCTGCTCTATCATGGCTGCGTTCCTCTCAATGAAGACGGAACCTTGAAATCGGTGGAGATTTACGGAAAACGATACCGTGGAAAAGCTCTCTACGATGCTCTTGACAACTATGTGAGAAAGGGCTTTGTAGCAGTGGACAAAGCGGAACAGGAGAAGGGCCGGGATCTGATGTGGTATATCTGGCAGAGCGCAGGTTCTCCGCTGTTTGGAAAAGATAAAATGGCCACCTTTGAGAGGTATTTTCTGGCGGAGAAGGAGACCCACAAGGAGGTCAAGAATCCCTATTACCGTTTCCTGGAAAGCGAGGAGGTCATTGACAGGATTTTAAGAGAATTCGGTCTGGAACCGGAGGGCGCCCATGTTATTAACGGCCATGTACCGGTGAAGACGAAGGATGGGGAAAGTCCCATTAAATGCGGCGGAAAGCTGTTAGTCATCGACGGAGGCTTTTCCAGAGCCTACCAGGAGGAGACAGGAATTGCCGGATATACCCTGATTTATAATTCCTATGGTCTCATTCTGGCAGCCCACAAACCGTTTGAGTCCACGGAGTCTGCGATTGAGAATGAGAGCGACATCCATTCAGACAGCACGATGGTAAAGTGGGTGGCTAAGAGAAAGCGGGTAGGAGATACAGACGCAGGCAGGGAGCTGAAAGAGAAGATACGGGATCTGGAGGGACTGCTGGAGGCCTACTACAGCGGCGCCATTGCAGAAAAATTTACAGGATAGACCAGAATAACATCTGACAGGAAAGAGGAAAAGACGTTTGTGTTTTAGGTAAAACCAGGGGCTTTTCCTCTTTTTCTATGCATAAATACAACTTTTTTGCCAATTCAACGCATTAATGCGTTATTCTGCTTGTGTTTTCGGGAAATCTGTAGTAAACTGTCTGCAAAGGTATTATATAAAGGAGAAAATGGAAATGGAAAGAGAAAAGTTTTCATCTCGTCTGGGGTTTATCCTGATTTCTGCAGGATGCGCCATCGGACTGGGAAACGTATGGAGATTCCCGTATATTGTAGGACAGTACGGCGGAGCTGCCTTTGTTCTGATTTACGTGGCATTCCTGCTTCTGTTGGGACTTCCGATTATTGTCATGGAGTTCGCAGTAGGACGTGCCAGTCAGAAGAGCGTGGCATTATCCTTTGACATCTTAGAGCCTAAGGGAAGTAAATGGCATATTCAGAAGTGGTTTGGTATGGCAGGAAATTACATTTTAATGATGTTTTATACAACTGTAGCCGGATGGCTGGTATTTTACTTCATTAAGATGGCTAAGGGAGATTTTGTCGGACTGGATCCGGCCGGCGTGTCAGAGCAGTTTTCTTCTATGATGGCCAATCCAGCTATCAACGTAGGATTTATGGTTCTCGTTGTAGTCATATGCTTTGGAGTCTGTGCTATGGGACTTCAGGGCGGTGTAGAGAAAGTTACAAAAATTATGATGGTTGTACTGTTAGCCCTGATGGTTGTTCTGGCATGTAACTCCATTATGATGGAAAACAGCGGCCCTGGACTGGAGTTCTATTTAAAGCCTGATTTCGGAAAAATTAAGGAAGCTGGAATCGGGGAGGTGATCTTTGCCGCTCTGGGTCAGTCTTTCTTTACATTGAGTATTGGTATCGGAGCGCTGGCAATTTTTGGAAGCTATATTGGCAAGGAGAGAAGCCTGACAGGAGAAGCCGTCAGCGTTATGATTCTCGATACATCCGTAGCTTTTATGGCAGGACTGATTATTTTCCCGGCTTGCTTTGCCTACGGGATTGAGGCTGGACAGGGACCATCCCTGATCTTTGTGACCTTACCTAATGTGTTCAACAACATGGCAGGCGGACGATTCTGGGGAAGCCTGTTCTTCATATTCATGTCCTTTGCAGCAGGCTCTACTGTGATTGCAGTGTTCCAGAATATTGTGTCTTTTGCCACAGACTTAACTGGCTGCTCTGTAAAGAAAGCAGTTGCCGTCAATCTGGTAGTAATTATTCTGTTTTCACTGCCCTGCGCTCTGGGCTTTAATGTATTAAGCGGTATTACGCCGTTTGGTCCGGGTTCCACTATCATGGATCTGGAGGACTTTATTGTCAGCAACAACCTGCTCCCGTTAGGCAGTTTGGTTTACCTGGCATTCTGTACAAGCCGTTACGGCTGGGGCTTTAAGAAGTTCTTAGCCGAGGCGGACGAGGGAAGAGGAATCAAATTCCCGGCATGGGCCAGGGTTTATATTTCCTACGGAATCCCGATCATTGTACTGTACATTTTTATTCAGGGATATTGGGCTAAATTCGCCCCGATGTTTATGAAGTAAATTAGAATAGTAGGGAGAAGAATAAACGGTTTTCCTGTTCCACGGAAAGTCACTGGAAAACCGTTTTTTCTTCTTCTTTTTTTGTGTCGCTGGAAAAGTTCTTCCTTTTTTGCGCCTTAGGCAGCTCTCTTTTGGCTGAGATGAGTATTTTAACTATGTAGGAATCAGGGGAGAAGTTGGTCCTGTTTCTGCTTCATGTGCCCAGTTTCCAGGTCATGGAGCCGATTTTAAAGAATCTATGCTGCCAGCTTTCTAGCAAGTCAGATCAGGCGCTGTACGAAGTAAAGGCTCAGTGAAAAGAAAATCCTTTCAGAAATAAAAAGAATTTAAAATTTTTCTGTAATTTTAGTATCCTTATCCGTGATTTAATGGTAGAATAATAGAATGAACAGGAGGTGCTGCATATGAAAATGATCATTGCAATTATCGGAAGCGAAGATGCGGACGATTTAGTGTACGAATTGAACCAGAATTCGTTTTTTGTTACAAAGCTCTCCACCATGGGTGGTTTCCTGAAAAAGAAAAGCACAACTCTTATGCTGGGTGTCGATGATGCCAGAGTCAGTGAGGCTGTCTCTATTATTAAAAAGATGTCCGGACAGAGAGAACAGCTGGTTTATACCCCGCCGACCATGGCAGGAAACTGCTGTCCAACTGTAAACATGACTGTTCCCATGAATATGAAGGTGGGAGGCTCCACAGTATTTGTTTTAGATGTGGAGAATTTCCAGAAATTTTAAAGAAACTGAAAAACAAAGAAGTAAGCGCAAGAAAGCCGCTGCTCTGGAGAATGAAGGATTTTCCAGGGCAGCGGCTTATTATATTTTCAATGGGGGATTTAACTGTATAATAGATAATATCTATAAAAAAGTATCAATTATTAAAAATATCAATTCGTTTTTTGATTCTATTTTTGGCATAATGAATTCGCATAAATAAGAAGAAAAAGAGGTAAGAAATGTGATTGAAATAGAACGTGTAAATCAGTCATTCCAAAATACTCAGGTTTTGAATAATATTGACTTGACTATTCATGATAATGAGATTTTTGGACTGGTGGGGCCAAGCGGAGTAGGGAAATCTACTCTTTTGAACTGTCTGGCTGGACTGGAAGCATATCAGTCAGGAAGTATCCGCGTAGACGGTGTTCAGCTGGAGACGCTGAATGAGCTGGAGATGAGACAGTTCAGAAGAAACATTGGCATGATTTTCCAGAATTTTTCTCTGGTTGGGCGTAAGGATGTGTTCCGCAATATTGCGCTTCCTATGGAGTGCTGGAACTATTCAAAGGCAGAGATTAAAAGCCGGGTGGAGGAGTTGGCGGAGCTGACAGGGATACAGGATAAACTGAAAAACCGTCCCAATGAATTGAGCGGAGGACAGAAGCAGCGGGTGGCAATCGCCAGAGCCTTGTCGATGAATCCAAAGTATCTGTTCTGCGATGAATGTACGTCCGCCCTGGATCCTAAGTCTACGGCGGCAATTCTGGATCTTTTGAAGGATCTTCAGAAAAAATTTAATATAACGATTATTGTTGTAACCCATGAAATGCAGGTGGTTCAGAGTATCTGCAGCCGCATGGCAATTCTTGACAAAGGCCAGGTATCCCTGACTGGAGATGTGCAGGAAATCTTTGAAAAGAAACCAGATCAGCTTAGAAAATTAATTGGCGTAGATGACAGAAAAATTTCTATTACTATGGATATAGAAGATTTTACAAAAATTAAGACATATTTAGATCGCAATCAAGCGGATTACAAGATAACGGGAGGCATGTAAATGTTAGAATTAGTTCAGATGCTGGAAAAATCAAATTTAATACGATATCTGCCGACTGTAATTATTCCAGCTATCGGCGATACACTGCAGATGGTGCTTGTATCGGCAGTACTGTCCATTTTCTTGGGTGTTATGCTGGGTATTGTGCTGGTGATGACAGCGGAGAACGGGCTGTCCCCTCACCCGCTTTTTCACAGTATATTGGGGAAAATTACGGATATTGTCCGTTCCTTTCCAATGATGATTTTGATTGTGGCGATTGCTCCTGTTACCAGATTTTTTATAGGAACCACCATTGGAGTAAAAGCTGCGATTTTTGCCATCACGCTGGGAAGCACCCCCTTTGCCACTCGTATGACAGAAAATGCTTTAAATACGGTGGATCCACAGCTGATTAAAATGGCGAGATCCATCGGAGCCTCCAAGCTGCAGATTGTTTTCAAGGTGATGCTGGTGGAGGCGCTGCCTGCTCTGATTTCAAATTTTACAATCATGATCATTAATATGTTAAATACGTCTGCAATGGCAGGCGCCGTAGGCGCAGGAGGACTGGGAGCAGTAGCTCTGTCCTATGGATATCAGCGTTTTGACTATATGATTATGTATTTTATCGTTGTCATATTGATAGTTCTTGTTATGCTGATTCAGGGAATCGGAAACAGGCTGTATAAATTAACAAAGTAAGGTTTTAAAAGGAGGAAAAAAGATGAAAAAGAGAGTATTCGGCGTGCTGGCTGCCGCTGTCATGGCAGGAGTATTAACTGCAGGCTGTGCAGGTAAGGCTTCGGAGCCTACGAAGGGAACAGAGGCAGAGGCTGTGCAGACCGCAGCTGCGAAAGAGGAAGCAAAGGAGACAGAAGAGAGAAAAACAGATAAGGAAGATAAGGTGATAAAAATTGCCGGTACATCTGTATCACAGGTTTTCTATGAGGCGTTTAAGGATAAATACGAGGCCCAGGGATATAAGACAGAGTTCATTCCCTTTGATGCCAACCCTGTCTGCCTGGAAGCCTGCGCCAGCGGAGAAGTGGATGTATCTTTAGGACAGCAGAAAAAGTTTATGGAAAACTTTAATAAAAATAATGGTGCTGATCTGGCCATGGTAAAGCCATACGGACTGTATACCGGAATCGGCTTATACTCGAATGAGTATACTTCTGTCGAGGAGATACCGGAAGGCGCACAGATTGCAGTTATGAATGATGCATCAAATGAAGATGTGGCTTTGAGAATTTTAGAGGACGCTGGCCTGATTAAGATTTCAGAGGAGGTTGAGCTGGCAACAGTTGCAGACATTGTAGAAAATCCTAAAAATCTTGAGATTATAGAGATGGAGCAGGCTCAGACAGTGACTGCGCTGGAAGATATGGATGCTGCCTGCTGCTGGTTTACCCATATGGCTTCTGTTGGAAAAGATGCGTCTACTTATCTTGTAAGGGACAATGTAATGGTTAACTACCCAATGGGAGTCTTTACAAAGAGTGAAAATGCAGAATCTGACTGGGCAGTGGCAATGGCAGAGTGCTTCCGTGATCCTGAAGTTCAGGAGAAAATTGAGGAGACCTTCCCAGACGTATTTGAATTCTATACCAGCGATGATCAGGTTGCAGAGTAATGAATAATAAATGGTTGGATTGTGTGAATAAACTGTACTGCTCATTGGATTTAAACAGAAAAGCAGTAGGAGTAACATTTTTAAAGACGAAAGAAGAATATGACAAAGCAGAGGGGCTTGTACTGAAAAATCCCATTAACTATTGCCAGATGGTTGCGGCAGCAGTAAGAGGACATTCCATAAAGGCAATGGCGGAGAATTTTCTGTGTCAAAGCGGAGTACAGGTATTTGGCCTGGGTCCTTTAAATCCCCGCAACAGTAAAGGAGAAAACTGGGCAAGGCTTGGACTCTATAAAGATGCTGAGCTGTCTCGGACAGTAAGGGAAGGCCTGGTATATCTGCCTCAGGAAAATTTTGGAGTATCCTTAGCCCCTGTTGAGATGCTGAGAGATTTTCCAGATGTTGTGCTTATCATATCAAGTCCCTATAATTCTATGAGAATCGTACAGGGATATGCGTACTCCTATGGAATGCCAAAGTCAGTGAATCTGATTGGAAATCAGGCAGTCTGCCTGGAATGTACAGCCCGCCCTTATGCAGTGAAGGATATGAACCTTTCTCTGCTGTGTATTGGTACAAGACATCGGGCAGGCTGGAAAGATGAAGAGATGGCCGTGGGGATTCCAGGAGAGCAGTTTGCAGATGTGGTGACAGGTTTGATGAGCACCCTGAATCAGATGGAAAATGATGAGAATAAGAAAAAGATAGAAGCGAAGCTGAAGTCGAAACACATACCGTTTGAGATACGGTACGGCTATAATTATTATATGGACTGTTGATACGATGGAATCGTCCTTAAACCCTGGCCGTGCTAAAACAGGTAAACAAAAAGCCCAGAAGTGTCACTCTGGGCTTTTTGTTTACCTGTTATGCAAAAAAGGGCATAAAAATAAGCTGCTGACGGGAATCGAACCCGTGACCTCCGCACTACCAATGCGACGCTCTACCGACTGAGCTACAACAGCATCTGGCTCCTTGAGCCGAAATCTATAATACCATAAACTGTGTAAACTGTCAATTAATTTTTTGTATTTTGTGCTGGCGGATGAATGAAATATTTATGTGGATGCCATAAACAATTCTTGCGCATACACATATGTCTGATATAATAAAACATGGTATTACTGCACAAATGGAGGAATGAAACATGATAGGATCAAACATTAAAAATATAGTATTCGATATGGGACGTGTGCTCTTAGATTACGATCCGGTTCTCGTAGCTAGGCATATGGGGGCTTCTGAGGAGGAGTCCGCTTTGATTAAAAAGCATTTGTTCGGCTCAGAAGAGTGGATTCTGTTAGACAAAGGAATGATTACAGAGGAGGAGGCACTGGAACGGATTCAGAATAGGCTTCTCAATGAGCGAATGAGAAAACTGGCGAAGGAGTGTTTAAGCTGCTGGCATGAATACAATATCAGCCCCAAGCCGGGAATGGAGGCAGTAGTCAGGGATTTAAAAGCAAAGGGGTACAGGATGTACATCTGCTCTAACGCATCTCTCCGGTTCCGGACATTTCAGAATGAAATCCCCGGTTTTTCTATGATGGAGGGAGCACTTGTATCGGCAGAGGAGAAGCTTCTCAAACCAGATCCGGCCATTTACAGACGGCTGTTTGAGAAGTTTCAGATCCGCCCGGAAGAGTCATTTTTCATTGACGATCTTCAGGAAAATATCGACGGAGCGAAGGCCTGTGGCATGGCTGGATACTGCTTCGCAGACGGGGACGTTGTGAAGCTTAGAAAAGAGCTGGGAATTTAATCGGGCCGGGACTGCTTCCAGTCAATAGGAAGCAGTGTTGCCTGAAGCAGCAGGACATCCTCAGGATCATGGGTGGAAAAGAGAAGCGGTCTTCCTTTCTGCCAGGTTTTGATAAACTGGATGGCCTGCTTTTTTGTATCCTCATCAAGGCCAGTGAACGGTTCGTCCAGAATCAGACATCCAGAAGGAGAGAGAAGCGCTCTGGCCAGAGCACAGCGCCGTTTCATCCCTCCGCTCAGCGTTGATACGGGGCGGGTCAAAGCTTCCTTCGGAAGAAGGGAGGACAGTACAAGGAACAGTTCAGCCCGGATTTCAGCCTGAGGAAGAGAAGGCAGCACCAGGCGTACATTTTCAATAGGAGAAAGAGTTTCTATCAGACGGTTCTCCTGAAAGACAGTTCCGGCAGCTGGAATATCTATCTGGCCCTGATCTGCCTGCTCCAGTCCCAGAAGCAGACGGAAGAGAGTGGTTTTTCCTGTTCCGGATGGAGCCATGAGGGCACCGATCTCCCCAGGCTGTATGGTCAGGGAAATGTCGGAAAGGATCTCCTGGTTCTGGTAAGATTTGAAAAGATGTCTGGCAGTAACTGGATGAGGTGTTTGCGGTGTAGCCAAAGCCCCGATTGCGGAAGCAGAGGAAGCTTTGAAAGGGACAGCTCTTCCTGATACAGAATGGCACAGCAGCAGCTCTGTCTGTTTGAGAAGAAACAGAAAGCCATGTTCCATCATCCAGGACATAAAGATAATAACGGCAGTCCAGGCAAACAGCTGATCGGTTTCCAGATAGATTTTAGCTGTGTAGAGCTGTTCTCCAATGGAATGGTCTGGAATTCCGATGACCTCAGCTGCGATTCCTGATTTGATTCCCATTCCAATCGCAGAACGGCAATTAGCTGCCAGATAGGGAAGTAGGGAAGGCAGATAGACAGCAGACAGCTTCTTTAAAAATGAAATTCGAAATACGGAGGTCATTTCTAAAAGTCGGCTGTCTGCTCCAGACAGTCCCGCATACACAGATTCGTAGATCATGGGAAAGACTACCACAAACGAGATAAAAATGGAAAGTCGGCCGGCTCCGGCCCAGATAAGGGCCAGAATTACAAAGGAGACGACAGGAATGGATTTCATCAGAAGGACTGCAGGGGCAAGAAGCTCCCGGACAGGTATGAAAAAATAGGCGGCAGCCCCAAAGACTGCCGCCAGAAGAAAGGCACCCAGAAAGCCCAGGCTGATCCGCAGGCAGGAAGAAAAGAAAACGTTCCAGAATGCTGCGGAGAGCAGCTGGGAGAGGAGAGCCTTTCCAGTCTCCAGCGGACCGGCCAGGATAATGGAATTTCCAATGCTCAGGGATATCACCTGCCAGAGTGCCAGCCAGAACAGAATCGAAGTGATCCGGCTGATGGAAGACATTTTTGTGCTTCCTGGTTCCAGTTTAATTTGCTTCATTACTCAGCTCCATAGTAGAAATCATCGTTCGGAAGAGCGCCGCCTACGGATTTGGGATCCTGTTCAAATAAAACCTCCAGATAACCGGAGAGAGCGTCCTTCATTTCATTTCCTTTAATAAAGACGATGCTGCAGGAAGGAAGTGCCTTTTTGGCAACTGGCTCTTTTTCGATAATTCCAGTCTTCACTACCAGCGCTGCTGTAGCATCTGGTTCTTCCAGAGCCAGCTTCGCAGATTTTTCATGCTCGGCTAAAAAGTTTTCCACTGCTTCCGGATGTTCCTCTAAAAAGTCATTTCGTACAACAGTGACACCGGTTACCAGGCGGCTGCCGTTTTCAGTCTGCAGCTTATCCCACTCTTCAGTCAGGTCGAATACTGTTTTCAGAGTCTCATTCTGGCTCATCGCTACTGTGGCAAAGGGCTGTGGAAGAAGTCCTACAGATTCTGGATTTTCTTTTAAAACAGCTGCGATTTCAGCTGCCTCTGATTTATATTCCAGAGTAATGTCCTCTGGAGAAAAACCGTCCAAAGCGGCTCTTTCTTTTAACAGATATTGAAGCACATAGTCAGGAGTGGTTCCTTTTCCTGTCAGATAGACAGTTTTTCCGGCCAGATCTGCCCAGGAAGAGATAGAACTGTCGCCTGAGATAATGGAGAGAACACCCAGGGTGTTAATGTCAATGACAGATATCTGCCCTTCTGTCTTCTGATAGAGGACGCTGGCCACATTAGCGGGAATCAGGGCAATATCCAGCTTCTCAGATACCATGGAAGCCAGCAGTTCATCAGCAGCTGGAACGATAGTGAATTCGTAGCTTCCCTCTTCCCTATTTTCTTCCATCATATGCACCAGACCGATAGAGGTAGGCCCCTTTAAGGATCCGATTCTCACAGGAGTGTCTGTCTTGGCAGCTTCTGCTGTCTGGGACGGGGATTCCTCTGATTCAGAAGAGGCAGCAGATGATGTTTCAGGAGCTTTAGAAGCTTCAGAAGAAGAATCATTGGCAGAGCAGCCAATTAAGGAAGCCGCCAAAGCAAGTGCTAAGGCGGCGGATTTGAATTTTTTCATGATCATTACCTCCTTTATCCCCGTAAGTATACAGGAAAATCAGGAAAATATCAATTCCTCTTCCTATTTATTCGGGTGAGGAGAGGGCCAGCTCCTGGCCGATATTTAAAATGTGATCACCGATACGCTCGAAGTCAGTCAGCATTTCTGAATAGAGAATGCAGGCTTCATCGGAACAGATTCCCTTCTGCATCCGCTTAAACTGATTCTGGCGGAACATAAGAGTCAGATCGTCGATCTTTTGCTCCAGGGCAGCTGCCTCGGAGAGAGAGGACACATCCAGTTCTTCCATAGGAAGAAGGAGATGCATTGCCGCAGAGCAGACGTCTTTCATCTGAGAAATTTCCTCCCGGGCCTGGTCTGAGAAGGAAATTTTCTTTTCTTCCATTCGTTTGGTATACTCGCAGATATTCATAGCGTGGTCACCGATTCGCTCCAGATTTCCGGAAACCTTAAAGAAAGCACTGATAAGGGCAGAGTCACGTTCATTTGCCTCGAAGGCAATGGCATGGGAGATATATTTGGCGATTTCCTTGTTCAGGAAGTCGATGTATTCTTCCGTTTCCTCTACCTTGGGGAGTGTTTCAGGGCTTCCGGCTATGACGGCTGAAAAACTGCGTATTACATTTTCCTCTGCCATTTTTGCCATGCGGCCCAGCTCACCGCGGATATTTGCAATCGTAATAGCGGAAGAACCGATCTGATGCTCCTTGGAGTTTTCGTCAGGCTTAATATAGCACAGACGCATGACACCCGTCTCTTCGTTTTCCTGCTCTGGGAGAATTTTCTCCGCTAAATCTGCAAGCAGAGTTCCGAATGGCATCAGAAGCAGGGTCGTTACAATATTAAACAAGGTATGCATGTTTGCAATCTGAGCTGCCGGGTTGCCGGGCGCAACGGACATCATAAAAGCAGTCAGAGGAGTTACCATACAGATAATAGTAAACAGAACCGTTCCGAATACATTGAACATCAGATGGATTACAGTGGCTCTTTTTGCGCTTCTGCTGGTTCCAATGGAAGCTAGAACGGCTGTGATACAGGTTCCGATATTCTGTCCAAAGAGTACATAAACCGCTGTGGGCAGTCCGATTACCCCGCTGACAGCCAGAGCCTGCAGGATTCCGACAGAAGCAGAGGAGGACTGGATAATGGCGGTGAAAATCATTCCGGCCAGAATGCCAATTAACGGGTTGCTGAAATTAGATACCAGATCTACAAAGAAAGCAGAATCGCGCAGAGGCATCATGGAGGAACTCATCATTTCCATGCCGATAAAGAGGATACCAAGGCCTGCGATAATCTGTCCGTAATGGTGGAACACTACTTTCTTTATAAAAACAATAAATACAACGCCGATAAAGGCAAAGAGCGGGGCGATAGCGCCTACGTCAAGAGCAATCAGCTGTCCTGTAATCGTTGTACCGATATTGGCACCCATAATGATCCAGACGGCCTGCTTTAATGTCATCATTCCTGAGTTGACGAAGCCTACAACCATGACGGTGGTAGCTGAGGAAGACTGGATCACTGCAGTGATTCCTGCTCCTACAGCCACTCCAAGAAAGCGGTTGGATGTGAGGCGTTCCAGGATCTGCTTCATCCGGTTGCCTGCTGCGTCTTCCAGTCCTGCACTCATCATCTGCATTCCGTAGAGAAAGAGCGCCAGGCCTCCGAGAAGACCGAGTATGTCTGATGCATTCATAATTAAAATTTCCTCCTGAATATAGTTAAGTAGGGGAGTGCGCCTGACAGGCGCGTCACTTCC
>Kit_p2__coassemble_1498_pt1 | contig 15917 bp, 11 predicted proteins | sample Kit_p2__metabat2_high_PE_038 | metagenome-assembled genome bin Kit_p2 | reverse complement strand
TGTTTTCAGGCTTTCCCTACTATACCACTATCCGCCCGTTCTGGCAAGAGCGGGGAAAGTGTGTGTCACTTACAGCTTACTCTTCCTCTTTCGCTTTCACCCGGTCCCGCTCCTCTTTCTCGTCAATGGCCATCTTCTGCACCAGTTCCCTGAGTCTTGTCTCCATCTGGGACTGTTTAATCGTCATATGGAACAGCTTCACAATCAGCAGGAAAATGACGAACAGGAAAATAAAATTGGAGGTGGAGTAGGTTCCCGCCAGCTCCGCCAGCACAGTGGGCACAATCGGAAACACACTAAATAAGATCAGCATAAAGGAAAAACCGATCCAGAACAGGGAATCTTCGATCTGCAGCTTGGACTGTCTGATTTTTCGAAGAATCAGCACAGTTGTCACAACAGAAGCAATAATTAAAACAATTCTTAAAAGTAATGTCACGGCCTTCTCTCCTCCTTACCCTTCCCGTTTTCGGAAACTCTGAATCAGCAGAATGGACAGCAGAATTTTTGTCATATAAAAAACGGATTTCACTGGTGTCAGATAGCTGGCTCCCTGTACTCTCTCATCCATGACAACAGGTATCTCCGCCACTCTGGCCCCCGCCTTAATCAGATAGGATACGGTATCCGGTTCCGGCCCGTAGTTTAATCCCTCTGCAAATTCCCGTATCATTTTCTGGCTGAACATACGCAGGCCTGAGGTAGGATCCTTGATTGTCACTCCCGTGGTCAGGCGGATGGCCCATTCAATCAGGCGGCTTCCTATCATCCGCATGGAAAATGGCTTTTTCGCCCCCACAAACCGGGATCCAATCACAATATCGTATCCCTCCTCCATCTTTTTTATCATAGCCTCCAGGTACTCCGGCCGGTGCTGTCCGTCTCCGTCCAGCTGAACTGCATACCGGTAACCTTTCTTCGCGGCATATTTGAGACCAGCCTGAAAGCCTCCTGCCAAACCCAGATTAACTGGCAGATCCAGAAATTCATAGCCCCGCTCGCGGCAGATCTCTCCCGTCCTGTCCCTGGAACCATCGTTGATTACAAGGTAATCGTACTGAGGAAAGTTCTGAATCAGGCGATCCACCACCCGCTCAATATTACTCTCCTCATTGTAGGCTGGTATCACAATCAGTAAATCCGACATAATGTCCTCCGTTGCTTGTATCTTCCATCGTTTATCTGTCCCATAATTCACACCGGTCCTGCTTCTCCCAATAGGCTTTATTCATAGTAAGGCCAGACACCAGCTTCTTTGGCAGCCTGCGGTATCTCTTTCCCAGAAAATACCCTGCATATTTAAAGCCGCTGTGCAGTACCAGCCTGGGAATCAGATACCATTTTCCCTGCCTGATCAGAAACGCCGCCGTTTTCTTTACCAGGCGTATCCCCTCTCCCTCCGAGGAAATGCCGGCAAACACTTCCGGATGATCTGCCTGGGATACTGCCAGATCAAAATTCCGGTGCAGCTGTTCAAGGGCTGTATAATTGTGGGAATGGAATACCAGAGCATCTGCCGCATAGGCGATCCGGTATCCCTGCTTCATGGCTTTCGCCGCGTAGATCATATCTTCGTTGAAGATCGTTCTCTTTATGAAACCTCCCAGTTTTCTGTAAATATCTGTCCGGTAGGCAGCGCAGACATTGGAACAGAAGTATGCCTTGATCCCCAGTTCCTCCAAATCCGCAATGGATTTTATCCTGCTGTTTTCCGGATAGTTAAAAGAGCGAGTGTAGGTTTCAATCAGGGAACAGTCATTAAAAGGCAGCTGTCTGGCGTAAGCTGCCGCTATATCCTCCCCTGCCTCCAGAGCTTTTACCAGATTCCCCACCAGCTGCGGATCTCCCGGAACTGCGTCGTGGGTCATACAGATACAGATATCAGCCTTGGACAGGCAGATGCCCTGATCCCTGGTGGCCCCGTGGTCAAATTCTGCCTTAGACAGGTGGTGTACCTCCAGCTCCGGTCCCTCTCCCGGCTTTCCTGGAGCAGCAAATTCTGCCTCGTATTCCCTGTTCCAGTACTGTTTCTCTGTATTCATAATGATTACCCGGTGCAGAGGGTACTCCTGCTGCCTCAGGCCTTTCAGCAGCTTCTCAAAGCTTTTTCCCGGACGGTACACCGGAATCACAACATCCACTGTTTTGATTGTTCCATGTTCCATGGCTGCGTTCTCCATTTTGCCTCTCTTTTGAACCTTATTTCTCATAGGCCTTATAGGCCTTTTTATAAAAATGCATAAAAATTTTCACCAATGATTCCGGCCACATTTTCCGGAACATGGCAGTCTCATCATTCTTTCTGCGGTTATCCTCAATGCACTGCTTCGTGGTAGCGCCGGAATGCACCCGGTAGAAGATCAGAGGCTGCTCTGCGCAGACAAAACGGCCGGGCCGGCAGGCCAGCTGATACAGATTATCCCAATCCAGGGCAAACTCAAAGTCTGAATTAAACAGCTGATCTCCTATCAGCTTTTTATTATATGTGCAGGAAGGACAGCAGATAGAATTTCCAAATAGAAGGGCCGCCTTCTTGACTGCCTTCCTGTCTGAAAACCACTTAAGCCGCAGAGGCAGGCGAAGCAGCTTTTTCACCATCCACACAGGATTCACCAGCTGCAGTTTCGGCGTCCCGGAATCCGGCTCCATCCGGAGGGTAGCATAGTCGCTGCAGAACACTGTCATATCAGGATATTTCTCATACATGGAAAGAAGCGTTCCGGCATAATTTTTTTCATATCTGTCGTCCTGGTGGGCGATAGTTACCAGTTCTCCGGAAGCCTTCCCGTAGGCGAACAGCCAGTCCTCCCTGATTCCGCTTTTTCCCTCTCTTACATACAGGGGAATCCTGTATTTTTCTGCCAGACCTGCAATATAGGGGCTGGGAGTCGAGGTGCAGCAGATGATCTCCGATCCCTGCCTCTGGCAGGCCAGCGAAGCCATACATTCCTCCAGGTAGGGGGAATCGCCGTAGGCACAGATAGCAAAGGTATGCCGCTTTTTTTCTTTCTTTTCTGTCATCATTTTTTCTCCCCGTTATCTTTCACGTCTTTCCTGCCTACAGGCAGAGAACTGCCAGCACATCCGCCGCATAAACAGCATAGAACACAGTCCCGGCCAGGGCCATCACCAGCGGATAATATACAGAATTTTTCAGCTTCACCTGTATACAGGAGGGACTCACTGCCAGCCACACTAAAAACAGGAACGGCAGATAGTATCTTCCCTGGACTCCCTCTATATAAGTATTCCCCGGCGGAGTAAATGCAATATACATGGAGGTCCACACCAGCACGGCGCAAGCCCCGGCCAGAAGAAATATCCACACTCTCTGGCATTTTGTCAGGGTTTTTCCACAGGAACTTCTGGTATCTGTGAGGATAACTGCCGCACTGGCTGCATACAGCAGCCATGGGAAGGAAATTGTCCCCAGGTGTCCCAGTGTTCCAAACACTCCCTCTCCCAGCACATAGGATGGGAAGCTGGCAAATATATTTTTAAACAGTACGGCTGCATAGGCCAGCGGCTGTCCCAGCACATAAGTCATCTGACCTGCCTCACTGGTGGCTCCGCCTCTTAAATCTCCTGTCTCGCTGGGAGAAATCAACACAGGAAGGACAAAGGAAGCCATCATAAGCAAAAACATGGCTGCAAACCCTGCCCGCATCCAGTTTCTCTTTTTCTTTGTCTCAAACCGGTCTGCCGGGATCAGAAATCCCATTAAAATAAGAGGGGCATAGACGGCCTTGATCCGGCATCCCCAGAAAAAAGCTCCCATTATAATAGCAAAATCTCTGATGGACAGCCGTCTCTCCTGATTCAGCATTGCTTCCAGCATATAAGCGCAGGACAGGGCCGTAAAAGCCGTTACTGTCGGATCGTAGGAATAGACTCCCGCTAACATCATAGGAGCAGGCATCAGCCCGATAAAAGCCAGAATTCCCTTTCCCACAGGCGTTTTCCGGATAGCCAGAGCCATCACCAGAACATAGATAATCAGATTCCCCAGACGTCCCAGCTTAAAAAGCAAGGAAAAGGGCAGATGGAACAGCTCTCCAGCTTTTAAAAGAGCCGCCTGGCCCAGGTAGCCGGTAAACGTAGTCTTATTCAGATCTGCGCTCCAGCGAATGGATCCATTTCTATAATCTCCAGTCTGATCCAGGTACTGATTCAGCTCCCTCTGCTCTCTGAGTCCCCCCGGCTGGTTCAGGGGCCAGGTGTCGATTCCAGCAGAAAACTCCTGGAAAATCGTGGGCGACAGCTGCACCGGATTTCTGTAATGAGCAATCCAGCAGCTCTGTTCAAAATGAATCTCCTCATCAAATCCCACCTTATTGGCTGGCAGAGAGAGGGAAAGCAAAAGACCTCCTGTCAGGGCAATCACCAAAAATCCAGCCTCTGCATGGCGTCCAATCCATCTTCTGCAGACAATCAGAAAGACAGCTGTTCCTGCCAGACACCAGAAAAAGCACAGACGGAAAGGATTGACTGCCGCTTCTGTCACTGCCTCGAAACCTGTAAAACTCAGAGGCATAGAGGCAAAATCAATATAGGACAGACCTGGCTCATAAAGATCGCCCCGGCTGACAGAAAGCTCAATGCGGTCAGTCTCTCTTCCTATGGAAATCCAGGCCGTCTGTATGGTCTTGGGATTCCTGTCACGAAGAATCTTCGCGTCCCTCTCCCGAATCTCTCCGTAGTCATTTTCCACATAGGCCCTGGCCGTCATGTTCAGAAGGCCGTCGTAATCGTAGGAGCAGGCCAGCTCTCCCACGTAGGTTCTCACTGGAATCCGTATGATTCCAGCTTCCTCTGTCAGTCTGAGTCGTTCTCCCTGTTCCAGCTGAAAGCCTTCATACTCCACCTGAGACAGTGGAATCGAAAAATTTCCCGTCTTTTCATGCTGAAAAAGAGAACGGTTGCAGCACAGCTCCAGCAAAAGTCCCAACAGGAATACAAAAACTGTACAGGCCACTGCCCTTAAAAGCTGTTTCCTGCGCTCTCCTGTCTGATTCACTGTTCCTGGCTCTCTGTCTGGAGCCTTTCCCTGCTTTCTCTCCTGCCTAAGCATTCCTGTCTCCTCTTATTTTCTATTTCTCCGGATGTGCCGGAATAATACGTTCAATATTTCTGTGCTCCAAAATCCTCTCGTAGTCCTCGATATAGTCCACTTCCGCCCAGAAAAGTCCTCCCACATCCTTTACATACACGTCTCTCTCCTGCGTCATCTCATACAGCACATTCTCCCACCAGACAGAGTGCTTCTGCTCTCCTATCATCTGGTTCATCCTCTCTGAAAAGCAGGAGAGAAAGGAGGCGTCAAACCGGCCGATTCCAATGTATTCTCCTGTAATATCGTCCCCGGACAGTTCCTTTCCATATTTTTTCAGGACACCGTTTTCATAGAAAAACTTATAGTCTGCCGTCTCCCTGCGTGTCTCGTCAGCAAACATCACCGGACTCTTTTCTTCTGCCAGAATCTGGTCTAACAGGGCCTCCTCCATATACACGTCCCCGTTCATGATCATCAGATCTTCCCCCGCCTTTGCCGCCTCCTCCACAAAGGATCTGGCAAACCAGGCTGAGGCAATGCTGTTTGTCACGTCATAAAATGGATTGACATAAAATTTCACCTGGCAGTCCTTCAGTACATCACGAATCACCTGATCCCGGTAGCCCAGGACGATGCCGATATCTGAAATCCCCCTGCTCTTTAACAGATCCACTGTATAGCGGATCAGGCAGAGACCGTTTCCAATGTCAACGGTACATTTTGGTTTTCCTGACAGGTAACGGGAAATTCTGGTTCCACGTCCTGCCGCTAAAATTAATGCTCTCACAGAAGCCCCCTGTTCTGCATGTCTTTCAATGCGCTTATCAGGCTGTCATTGTCAGCCTCCGTCAAATGTCCCATATGGCCGACCCTGAAAATCCGATCTGCCAGCGCTCCCCCGTTGGGGCAGACAAACATATCATACTCATCCTTTAAAATCTCAAAAATCCAGTAGGCAGAAACCGGCGTTCCATCTGGCCTGACTCCTGTGGGATGAAGCGGAGTCTCCCCAAAGGAAAGGGATTCCGACATAATCTCAAAAGGCAGGGACTTTATTTTCTCTCTGAAATCTTCTGCCTGGCGGCGTATCCTGTCAAGCTCTGCAGAAAGGCCTTTCTCTGCAATTCGTTTCAGCCTTCTGTTCAGCTGTATCAGTACACTGACTGCCGGTGTGTAGGGTGTCTGTCCTCTCTCCCCGTCCTTCAGATAATCCTTCAAATCAAAATAGATGGAGTGAACCGTATGCTCCTGCACACGCTTCACAGCCCTCTCTCCCAGCACGAGAACAGACAGTCCCGGCGGAAGAGCCAGGGCCTTCTGGGAGCCGGTCAGAACCAGATCCACGCCCCATTGTTCCATGTGGAAATCGTCAGCCAGAAAGGAGCTGATGGCGTCCACCAGGAGAACCAGCTGATTTCTCCTGCAGAAATCAGCGATCAAATCCATGTCATAATACACGCCCGTGGAGGTTTCATGAACATTGACCAGAAAACCAGTAAAGCCCTGGCCTTCGTAAGCTGTCAGATGTTCTTGTCTCAGAGCCTTTCCAGATTCCAGATAAATGGTCTCATGAGGAATCTGAAGTACCTGGCACAGTTTCTCAAACCTGGCTCCAAAGCTGCCTCCGTTTACCACCAGCACCCGGTCTTTTTCTGTGAACAGGTTGAGAACCGCCGCCTCCATTGCCGCGGTTCCTGAGCCGGTAAGAAACAGCGCTCTGGCCTTCTCTCCGGCACCCATGAACTGCTTCATCAGAGTTTCATTTTCCTTCATCAGGGCTGAAAATTCCGGGGTTCTGAAATACGGGATTTCCTGGGCTCCCAGGCTCCGTATCTCCTCGTCCATCATTACCGGTCCCACTGCAAAATTGATCATCTGGATCCCTCCTGATTTCCTGGTATTTTAAGTTCTTTTTTTCTCTCCGATAGAAAAACGCCGCTGTCAGGCCGAAGCAGGCGGCCAGCGCTGCCATCAGAATAAAATAGGACAGAGCGCCGCCTAAAATGCCGGCTGCCCTGACACAGGGCGAGGACAGGCAGACAGCTAACGCCCCCACAGCCGTGTAGCCGATAAAAATAAACGGCTGTTTCTGCATAATCACAAGTGAATAGTAGAATAAGTTTACATAGGCATTTCCCGCACCTCCGAGAATAATAAGGAGCAGCGCCGTCTGGCAGTCCTTCAGGGCATATCCCAGCTTAGGATAGAGAAGGCTCAGCACCGGAATGCCTAAGAACCAGGTGGCTCCCACAGCAAACACGGTAAGGCCCGCAATAATAGCTGCCAGCTGCTTTACGACTACCAGATAACCGGAAAGTTCCTTTTTCTCCCAGGACGCTGACAGCCTGGTGAGATAAGGCCGGATGACAAAACCTGCTACCAGATTGATAAAACTGGTAGGCATAAACACAGCCCCGAACACTGACATATCGCGGCTGGCCATATTGGCGTCTACCGCGTATTTCGATGCGGAAAATACATAAAAATCAATAATCACAGAGAGAAACAAAAGAAAATTATCCTGGAACAGCCGCCAGGTTTTTTCCTTTCTCACCCTCCAGTCCACTCCGGAAATGGATCCGATTACTGAGAGATCGAACAGCAGAACGCCTAAAATCTGGGCGCCTACAGCTACAAAGCAGGCGAACACCAGATCCCCTGTTCCCACCAGGCTTCCCATAAAACAGATTACGGAAAGAAGGGTTCGGAAGGTATTGGATTTTCCTGTCAGGTACAGGCGCCCGTCTCTCTGAAACTCTGCCTCATAGGCATCGGCAAAGCCGTCTATAACCTTGTAGGCTACCATCAGAAACACTACAAGAGCCTTCTGCCTGCTGTAGGTTCCCCCATGGGCCGCCACATACAAAAGGCCAAAAACCAGGGCCGCCCCACAGGTGATAAACCGCAGCCGCAGGTATTCTCCAAAGGTGTATTTCTGTCTGGTGTCTGTGATGTGAAACGGCCTGATGCCAAAATAAGCCACCATGAACATGTGCTGCCCAAAGGTCGTAAAGGCAAAGGTAAAATCCCCGCCCTGATCCTCCCCTACCACCTGGATCACTGCAATGGTCAGCATCATGGAAGCGAAGGCATATAAAAAGCTTCCAATCATGTTCCAGATCATGTTTCTCTGTTCAATGTTCTCATCGGATCCGATGAGAAGGCGTCTCAGTAAGTTCATTCACTCGTCTCCTCGGAAAACTGAAGCCGGTACGGATAGTGAGTCTTGCGTTTCTCCACTGGCGGCAGAACCATGTAATCGCCGTACATGCTTCTCAGCATCTCATCCAGATTGGCCGGAAAGTTCAGCATCCTTCCTTCAAATTCCAGCTTCTGCAGGGGATAGCATTTCTCCCTGTCCACCACGTTCCAGTAGGGACTGGTATCCGGCAGGAAAGCCATTCTCCTGGTTTTCTGCTTTCGATAGCGGCGGCAAGCCTGCTCACACCGGAAGCGTATGCCCTCCGGTTCAATGGAAAGCAGTTCCAGTCCCCTGTGAACTGCCCTGCATACCGACCAGATAAGCTTTGCCTTGATCCCCTTCTGAGCCAGAGTCGGCTCCGGAATACTTCTCAGAATCAAAAGCTTGCTGTAAAACCAGGCTTCCCAGGACTGAATCTGGTACAGAATCGGATGATCTGACACATTGTCCAGTACATACAGATCCAGGAAAATGCCGAAGGGACAGTCCACATCCTTCATCACCTTCTCTGCAAACACAGTTCCCCTCTTCACCAGCCTGGTGGTCATCAGGGGGTAATTGGGATAATTTTTTCCATTCAGAACCAGATATTTTTCCCCCATGGTCTTCTGTATAATCTTGATAAATTTATCGAAATCATGCCGGGGCATGGCAATGTCAATGTCATCGTCCCAGGGAATAAATCCCCTGTGACGGACTGCTCCGATACCGGTTCCGGCAATTCCAAAATATTCCAGATGGTATTTATCACAGACTGCCATAAAATCGTCCAGGATTGATAAAATCTCTCCCTGCAGACGCTTAAGCGTCTCCGGCTCGTAAAATTCCGGATGTCCCATGCTATAGTTCCTCCTTGGCCCGATCCAGAGCGGAGCGGATCACCTTGTCCATATCGTAATAGCGGTATTCTGCCAGACGGCCTCCGAAAATAACCCGCTCCTCCTTCTCTGCCAGCTTTCTGTACTTTTCGTAGAGAGCCTGATTTTTCTCATCATTCACCGGATAATAAGGCTCCATGCCAGGCTTCCAGTCAGCCGGGTACTCTCTGGTGATCACTGTCTTTTCCTGGGTTCCGAACTCAAAATGCTTGTGCTCGATGATCCTTGTAAACGGCGTCTCCCTGTCTGTGTAATTGACAACAGCCACACCCTGATAATTGTCAGTATCAAGTGTTTCCGTCTCAAACCGCAGGCTTCTGTACTCCAGATTTCCAAACCGGTATCCGAAATATCCGTCAATAGTTCCGGCATACACAATTCTTTCCGCTATATTCTCATATTCTTCTCTGTGTTCCAGGTAATCCACGCCTGTGCGGATTTCACAGCCCTCAAACAGTCGCTCAATCAGAGCATTGTAGCCGTCCACAGGAATTCCCTGATAAGGGTCGTTAAAATAATTGTTATCGTAGGTGTAGCGCACCGGAAGGCGGCGGATAATAAAGCCCGGAAGATCTCTGCATTCTCTTCCCCACTGTTTCTCTGTATAGCCCTTTACCAGCTTTTCGTAAATATCCGTTCCCACCAGGCTGATGGCCTGCTCTTCCAGATTCTTCGGCTCACCCTGAATCACAGAACGCTGCCTCTCAATAATCTCTCTGGCCTCCTGGGGAGTGGAGATATTCCACATCCGGCTGAAGGTATTCATATTAAAAGGCATGTTGTACATCTGCCCTTTGTAATTGGCCACCGGACTGTTGGTATACCGGTTAAATTCCGTAAACTGATTGACAAAGTCCCATACCTCCCGGTCAGAGGTATGGAAAATGTGAGCGCCGTAGCGGTGTACCCGGATCCCTTCCATCTCTTCACAGTAAATATTTCCTCCGATGTGATCCCGCTTTTCCAGCACCAGACAGGTCTTCCCCTGTTTTCTGGCCATATAGGCGAAGACCGCACAGTACAGACCGCTCCCCACCAGCAGATAGTCATATTGTTTCATTTTGCCTGACTCCTTCTCTTTTCACGATTTTTACGATTGTTCTATTTTACTATACTTGATCTGGAAAGTAAAGGCAGGCGGGAGTAAGAGATTCTTCTACTTCTTCCATTATGCACGAGGAAAAATTTTCGGTGACTTTAAGTGGAACAAGAAAATTTTTTACTCGTGCATACTTTTTCGGTGACTTTAAGCAGAACAGGAAACTTTTACTCGTAATGACTGTACTGGTTTTTCCCCTTCTTCTTACTCTCGTACAGAGCCTGATCTGCTTTTCTCAGCTCCTCTTTATAGTCGAAATCGATTCCCTCTGCCAGACTGATTCCTGCACTGCAGGACAGAGATACTGGCTCTGCCGCCTTCAGCCGTTCAAACAGCTGTGTCATTCTGCGGTCTAAAATTTCCCTGTCTGTCACATCCTTGACAAATACCAGGAATTCGTCTCCTCCCAGACGTCCGATCAGGTCATGGCTTCTAAAGGTCTTTCTCAGAACTTCCGCCAGGGATTTCAGCAGTTCATCGCCAGCCAGATGGCCGAACTGGTCATTCACCTGCTTAAAATTATCTAAGTCCAGAATAATCAGAGCGCCTTTTCTGCCCTTTTCAGAAGACATGAATTCCCGGACCTCGCTCTCAAAAATATTCCTGTTATATACATTGGTCAGCGGGTCTCTTCTGGCAGCCCGCTCCTGCTCCATCTCTCTCCTCTTCTCTGCGTCAATGTTCTTCATATACATAAGAGCATACATATTTTCTGTATACCGATCCTGAAATACATGAAATACCAGCTTCATCCAGCACTGGCGTCCGTCTATCATACGCCGGAACAGCATTTCCTGGGTCGGTACTCCACTTTTATACATTTCCTTTATGTTCTGGAGACTGATATGATTCTGATATCGTTCACGGTCTTCCTTACAGATAACCTGTTCAATCTGCCTCTTAATGATTTCGTCAAAGCTGCAGCCCTGCTCCTGGCTTTCTGTCTTGTAATGTTCCCACAGTCCGCCTGCCTGCATCACCTTTTCACTCTCCACATCCACCTCTGCATAAGCCACTGTCTCGGAGAGCAGCGCTTCATAGAAGTCTGTTTTTCTCATGTACTCCAGCTCCATAGACCGCTCCTCATTTGCCAGATCCATCAGAACTACTATGGTATATAAGTCCTCCGCCTTACTGCTCAAATGCCTTGTTTTTACTTTAAACCATTTATACGCTCCGCTCTTGACCCGAAACAGCATCTCCCTGCTGTCCATATCCTCTTTTTTGTGGACATCCTGGAACAGTTCCCGAAACTCCCCGGCAAAATGAGGGTGCACCATCTGGGTCTGGATCCAGCGTTCAGGAAAATCCTCCTCCTTGGCTTCGCTGCCAGCCAGCATGGTTCGGTCTGTATGGAAATAAATGGCCTGTTTTTTTTCATTGTACTCGAACATCTCGCTCTTGACTCCGTCCGGCAGGAAATCCGGACGTTCCAGGTCACTGATAATCCTGTGGTAACCCTCCAGACAAATCATATCGCCTCTGTCTGCAGCTCTGACTGTCATGCACCGAACCGTTACCTCACCTTTCACCGGATGGTTCCAGGTATATTCCACCTGAACAATCTTTCCTGTGCTGATACAGTTTTCTACCTCCATATTAATGTAGTGATAATAACCTGCATTGATCCGGCTGTACCAGTGAGAATAGCACTCCTCAGGCGTAAGCTTCTCTGTAATTCCCATGATCCGACGCATAACCGGATCTGCGTACATTTCGCTTCTTCCCGTCCGAGGATCCAGGCGAATTTCCCAAAGACCCAAATCTGTATTTTCCAGAATTTCTGCATACTGAGAGTCGGAAAGGCAGCTGCCTCTGTGCCGGCTTCGGCAGTTCTCTCCTTTGTCCATCAGGTATTCCCTTCTCTGATGATCCATGTTTTCCCACTCTTCCATATTTATAGCCAGCTCCAGGCGTGCTGTTCTGTCCTGCCAGGCAATCAGCTTATCCTTTAAAATATATCTGGATCCAAGAAAAGCATTCTCCCTTTCCCACACATAAAATCTGCTTTTGCAGAGCTTCCCATTTGTACAAAACTCACAGGGCTTCTCCTTTCCCTGCAGGACTTCATAACATTTTCGTCCCTTGTAATCATAAATTCCCGTGATTTTCCGTCCCTGGGCATTCATATAATACAGCTCATAGGTATCTACATCGCTGACATAGATAATTTCATCCATATCCTCTGCTATCGTTCCAATCTCCTCCTGGCGGAGATTTTCCAGCATTCTGTCCTCTGCATGAAAATCAAGCCTGCGCAGCTGTTCCTCCTTTTTTTCACGTTTCTGATACTCCTTTGTATCATCGCACAGATAAAGGCGCTCAAATTCCTCTGCCCTATAAGGCCGCGCAAAGAGAAATCCCTGAAGGACATCCGGATTCAGCTCCTTTAAAGCTAAAAGCTCTTCCTCCGTCTCCACTCCCTCACAGCAGACCTTAATCCTGGCGCTGTGCGCCAGCTCAATCATATTGCTGAGCAGCCTGTAATTGTAGGCATTGTGCTGAATGCGGCTGACAAAACAACGGTCAATTTTCGTCTCATCCACGTCAATACTCTTTAAATAGCTTAAGCTGGAATAGCCTGTTCCAAAATCGTCAATGGAAATCTGGATTCCATACCGTTTCCACTCATAAAAAATCTTATTAAAATAAGAATAATCCTGAAGCTGCATACTTTCCGTCACCTCCAGGGTCAGAGCCTCCCCTGGAAGATCCATCTGCTGCAGGAGTTCCAGTACAGCCTTTTCAATCCCTTTCTGGCGCAGCTGCACATAGGAAATATTGACGCTGATATGGAAGTCCAAAAGCTTCTTTCTCCACTCTCTGCACTGCCGGATCGCTGTCTCCAGCACCCACATGCCAACCTGGTAGATCATGCCGCTCTGCTCCAGCAGTGGAATAAATTCTGCAGGCCCTACCATACCCCTGGAAGGTGATTCGTAACGAAGAAGCGCCTCTGCTCCATAGAGGCTGTAGTCCCTGCTGCCGATCTGAGGCTGATAGCAGAGGTAAAAGCCGCTGCAGCCATTCCTGACAGAAGCCCTCATCTCATCCTGAAGCGCAATCTGCTCCAGATTCCTCTGGTAATCGTCCGAGGAAAAAAATACCAGAGTGTTCTTTCCCTCTCTCTTTGCCCGATCCAGAGCATTCTCCGCATACTGGCATACCTGGCCCCCATCTATTTCATCTCCGCACCTGTAGGACGCCACTCCGGCAGAGATAGTGCAGTATTTTTCCAGTTCTCTTTTTGCAGCATCATAAAAATGCAGAATATCTTCCCGGTACTTTTCAGGAAAATTCACTGCAAAGCAGTCTCCTGCCAGACGGTACAGCTGCAGCGGAAATTCCGCCAGGTTTTCCAGCGTCTCCGTCATGGTTTTTAAAATATAATTTCCAAAGGTTCTTCCATTCTTTACATTAATGCTTTTAAAATTATCAATTCCCAGAACCATCAGATATCCGCTGCACTGCCCCAGACAGTCGCCCATATCCTCCAGGAATTTGTCATAATTCCAGAGACCTGTTAAATTATCCAGCTTCTGGCTAACTGCCAGTTCGGACATACTTCCTGCTAAAAAAACAGGCTTCCCTTCTTCATCCTTCTGGACCACACTTTTAATGTTTATCCATACCCGGTGTCCGTCCCGATCTGTAATTCTGTAATCTATGGTATGACCATCCTTAACCCCGCTTGCTATTTCCTCAATATCTTTCTTCAGCTGCCTGCAGTCTCTATGGTGTACAATATTTTCCCAGCACTCAAAAGGGATGCCCTCCTCACCTGGAAGGGGAAGAGGGTATTTGTCACATATTTTATCTGCAATATGAATTCGTCGATTCACTAAATCCAATACATAAAGATAATCATTAGTACTCTCCGAAAAAAAGCGGACTGTTTTTTTATATAGCTGCAGTTCTTCGTTTACATTCATACTTATTTTCCTGCCTTTCTCCTTCTCTTCATTTTATCATCCTCATGCCAATTTCTCCATGAGAATTTTCAGAACCGGCACAAAAGGAGCAAAAAATTTTACTCTAAAGCGAAAAAAGGATGCGCCAGCCTTCTGAAACGCATCCTCTTATCTAATATAAATATTCTTTTATCATATCCTCTGCCATGGCGGCAGAAACTGACTTCCCTGCTCTTTAATTTTCTTTGTAAAACAGGCGGTTGACTGCGCTGAAAATACCGCGGATAGAAGCTCTTGTAATGTTAGAACTGATTCCTACACCGTAAGTGGTACGTCCGCTCTTTACATCTAACAGGTGAATGTAGGAAGCTGCCTGAGCTCCGGAACCAGAACGCAGCGCATGTTCCGTATAGTCCAGAACCCGGATTTCCACGCCCAGAGTGTCCTCCAGTCCTCTCTGAATCGCGTCAATCGGTCCATTTCCGACTCCCTCAAATCGCTTCTCTTCTCCATGGTCTGTGTAAATAACGTCTGCCACTGTAGCAAACTCGCCCTCATCCAGCTCTCTGTCTGTAATCTGGCATTTTCTGAAGTGAACCGGTTCCTTGCGCTCGATGTAATTCTTCTGGAACTCTGCAAAAATCTGCTCCGGATCCACTTCTCCCTGAGCCTCCGCAATTTTCTGAATAATGTCTGCAAACTCCTTGTGCATTCCCTTGGGAAGCTTGAAGCCGTAGAAGGTATCCATGACAAAGGCCACGCCGCCCTTTCCGGACTGGCTGTTGATGCGGACTACCGGCTCGTATTCCCTGCCAATATCGCTGGGATCAATCGGCAGATAGGGTACCTCCCAGATGCCGTCTGTTCTCTTTGAAAGAGCCTGCATTCCCTTGCTGATAGCATCCTGGTGGGAACCGGAAAATGCGGTAAACACCAGCTTTCCGGCGTAGGGATGGCGGGGATTCACAGGCATCTTGGTACACCGCTCGCAGGTGTCTACAATCTCCCTGATATTCTCAATCTCCAGCTCTGGATTAATTCCCTGGGAAAACATATTATAAGCAATATTTAAAATATCCACATTTCCTGTACGCTCGCCGTTTCCAAGAAGAGTTCCCTCCACCCTCTCGGCGCCTGCTAAAAGAGCCAGCTCTGTGGCAGCGATTCCAGTTCCCCTGTCATTGTGGGGATGGATACTTAAAATAATGCTGTCCCTGTCTTTAAAATGATTATTCATCCACTCGATCTGATCTGCGTAGACGTTAGGAGTCGTCATCTCCACTGTGGCAGGAAGATTAATAATCATCTTATTCTCCGGCGTCGGCTGCCACTCCTCCTGAACAGCGGTACAGATATCAAGGGCAAAATCAAGCTCTGTGCCTGTAAAGCTCTCTGGAGAATACTCCAGGATAATCTCCCCCTCATGGGCCTGCATATATTTCTTTACCAGCTTAACGCCTTCTACAGCAATCTCCTTGATTTCATCCCGATCCTTATGGAAGACCACATCTCTCTGTAAGGTAGAGGTGGAATTATAAATATGAACAATGGCCTTCTTCACACCCTGGATCGCTTCAAAGGTACGGCGGATCAGATGCTCTCTGCACTGTGTCAGCACCTGAACTGTCACATCGTCAGGAATCATCCTGCGCTCCACCAGCTGCCTTAAAAAGTCAAATTCTATCTGGGACGCAGCCGGAAAACCAATCTCTATCTCCTTAAAGCCCATCTTCACCAGAAGGCGGAACATCTCCATCTTCTCTTCCACTACCAT
>Kit_p2__coassemble_1497_pt1 | contig 15921 bp, 14 predicted proteins | sample Kit_p2__metabat2_high_PE_038 | metagenome-assembled genome bin Kit_p2 | reverse complement strand
ACCTCTTTTCTGAGGGCCATATTTTCCTTCACCAGGTCGAGGAACTGGCGCATCAGCTCATCGCGTTTGTCTTTCAGAAGCTTATGCCCCCGGACAGCGGTAGCCAGCTTTTTCTTAAGCCTTGTAAGCTCCATTCTGGTAGGGTTTACCTGAGCCTGAGCCATGCATCACACCTCCCCTACTCTTTCCCGTAATACAGATCCAAGAATTTATCATCAATTCGTTTTAACTCGCTTCTGGGCAGAATCGACAGCAGCTTCCAGCCGATTTTCAGAGTATCCTCAATACTTCTGTCTGTTTCATATCCCTGGGAAACGTATTCCTTCTCAAAGGCGTCGGCAAATTTGGCATAAATTAAATCCACATCTGACAGAGCTGCCTCTCCCAGAATCACCATCAGCTCCTTGGCCTCCTTACCTCTGGCATAGGCGGCGAACAGCTGGTTCATGGTATTGGAGTGATCGGCTCTCGTTTTTCCCTCTCCGATTCCCTTATCCTTCAGTCGTGACAGGGACGGAAGCACGTCAATGGGCGGCATGACTCCCTTTCTGTACAGCTCACGGCTTAAAATAATCTGTCCCTCTGTAATATAGCCTGTCAGGTCCGGGATTGGATGAGTCTTGTCATCCTCCGGCATGGTCAGAATCGGAATCATAGTGATGGAACCTGTCTTTCCGTTCTGCCTTCCGGCTCTCTCGTAGATAGACGCTAGGTCTGTATACATATATCCTGGATAGCCGCGGCGGCCCGGAACCTCTTTTCGGGCTGCGGAGATTTCTCTCAGGGCATCTGCATAGTTGGTGATATCAGTCAGAATAACAAGAACGTGCATATTTTTCTCAAAGGCCAGATACTCTGCTGCTGTCAGAGCCATCTTTGGAGTGGCAATACGCTCTACTGCCGGATCATTGGCCAGATTGATAAAAAGTACCGTCCTGTCAATGGCTCCTGTTTCCTTAAAGCTCTCTTCAAAGAAATGGGCTTCCTCAAAGGTGATTCCCATGGCTGCAAACACAACGGCGAAGGGTTCGTCCGTTCCTCTTACCTTGGCCTGTCTGGCAATCTGAGCTGCCAGATTGGCGTGCGGAAGACCGGAAGCTGAGAAAATCGGCAGCTTCTGACCCCTTACCAGTGTATTCAGTCCGTCTATCGCAGACACTCCTGTCTGAATAAACTCCTGAGGATAGCTTCTGGCTGCCGGGTTCATGGGAAGGCCATTGATATCCCTTCTCTCCTCCGGCAGAATCTCCGGGCCTCCGTCAATAGGGCGGCCCAGACCGTCGAATACGCGGCCCAGCATATCTTCCGATACGCCCAGCTCCATGGTTCTTCCCAGAAAACGCACCTTGCTGTTGGACAGGTTAATTCCCGTAGAGTTCTCAAACAGCTGTACCAGGGCATTGCCTCCATCGATCTCCAGCACCTTGCAGCGCCTGGTCTCGCCGTTTGCCAGCTCAATCTCTCCCAGTTCGTCATAGGTGACGTTCTCAACGCCTCTCACCAGCATCAGAGGGCCGGCTACTTCCTGTATGGTTCTATATTCTTTCGGCATTTAGAAGTCCTCCCTTCTGAGTACATCGGCGATCTCTGCTTCCAGTTCCTTTGTCACTGCTTCATACTCTGTCTCTATCTTTTCATCCAGCACATATTTAAAACGTCCGATTTTTTCGCGGACCGGCATTTTTATGAGTCCCTGAACATCCGCTCCGTCTTTTAATGCCTTCTCTGATTTTTCGTAGAAAGCCAATACCAGCTTCATCATCAAAAACTGCTTTCTCAGAGAAGTGTAAGTATCAACCTCGTGGAAGGAGTTCTGATGCAGGAAGTCCTCTCGGATAGAACGGGCTGCCTCCATCTTCAGACGATCCGTAGGCGATAAAGCGTCCATACCTACCATCTTTACGATCTCCTCCAGCTCTGCCTCCTCCTGCAGAAGACTCATCATACCCTGGCGGCATGCCATCCACTCTGAGGATACCTTCTCATTAAACCATTTTCCCATATTATCCACATAGAGGGAATAGCTGGTCAGCCAGTTAATGGCCGGGAAATGTCTCTTGTAAGCCAGGGAAGAATCCAGTCCCCAGAATACCTTTACAATACGAAGGGTTGCCTGGGATACCGGCTCTGAAATATCTCCTCCTGGAGGTGATACAGCTCCAATAGCTGAAAGAGCTCCCTCTCTGCCTTCTGAACCATTGCACACCACATGACCGGCTCTCTCGTAAAACTGGGCCAGACGGCTTCCCAGGTAAGCAGGATAGCCTTCCTCACCCGGCATCTCTTCCAGACGTCCTGACATCTCCCTGAGGGCCTCAGCCCAGCGGGAGGTAGAGTCTGCCATTAAAGCTACTGAATATCCCATATCGCGGAAGTATTCAGCAATCGTAATTCCCGTATAGATAGACGCCTCTCTGGCGGCTACCGGCATATCGGAGGTATTCGCGATCAGAACGGTTCTCTGCATCAGGGAATGGCCTGTTTTCGGATCCTTTAACTCCGGGAACTCGTTCAGTACGTCTGTCATCTCGTTTCCGCGCTCGCCGCAGCCGATATAAACCACAATATCAGCCTCTGCCCACTTGGCCAGCTGATGCTGAATAACTGTCTTACCGCTTCCGAAAGGACCTGGAACTGCTGCTACACCACCCTTGGCAATGGGGAAGAAGGCGTCGATTACTCTCTGTCCTGTCACAAGAGGCATCTCCGGGGGCAGTTTTTTCTTATAGGGGCGTCCCTGTCTGACAGGCCACCGCTGCATCAGTGTCAGCTCCCGCTCTCCTGTTTCTGTGGCAATGACAGCCACTGTCTCCTCCACAGTAAATTCTCCTGCCCGGATCTCCTTGACTGTTCCCTTCACGCCATTTGGAACCATAATCTTATGGACTACCACAATGGTCTCCTGAACGGTTCCGATGATATCACCGGCTTCTACTGCATCTCCTGCTTTTACTGTGGGCACAAAATTCCACTTCAGATTCCGTTTCAGGGAAGGAACCTCCACGCCGCGCTTTAAGTTATTGCTTCCCGTAGCCTTCATGATATCGTCCAGAGGACGCTGGATTCCATCGTAAATACTGGTAATCAGGCCCGGCCCCAGCTCTGCTGACAACGGCATATCCATCGATTCTACCGGCTCGCCCGGTCCCAGTCCTGAGGTCTCCTCATAAACCTGGATATATGCCTGATCTCCATGAATCTCTATAATTTCCCCAATCAAACGCTGGCTGCTGACGCGGACTACGTCGTACATATTGGCATCCCGCATCCCCTCTGCAATAACCAGAGGGCCCGCTACCTTTTTAATCACACCTTTGCTCATTGGAAGGCTCCACCCACCTTTCTGTCAACTGGCAGCCTGACGCCGCCTCCTGCACTCTGTTAGACTCCTCCAAACAGAATGTCTGATCCAACCGCCTGTTCTACCGACTTTTTCACTCCTTCAATTCCCTTGCCCGTGTTGCCGGACACACCTGGAATGAGAATCACCGATGGAAGCAGGCTTTCTTTATACCGCTCAATTGTGTGGCTGATTTGGGCAGCCGCCGCCTCTGTAATATAAATCACCGCATACTCTCCGGAAGCCAGCCTGTGAAACACCTGCTCTGTCTCCTCCGGTCCGTCTGCGGGAAATGTGTCAAGTCCCAGGGCGGCAAAGCCGTAAATGCTGTCATAATCTCCCACGACTGCCATCTTATACATACATTTCCCTGATCCTTTCCCGGATCGCTTCCTCCGGAAGATTATTAAACTTCCCGGTCAGAATGATCCGAACCGTCTTAATCTCATTTTCCCTGGCTAACAGATAGGCAGCCAGAGGCCCTGCTGAAAACGGATTGTATTTCTGCGGCTTAATGCTCTCAATCAGCTGATTGTCACACCACCGTTCAAAGGCGGAAGGCGACTCTTTCAGAGCTTCTGCCCCTTCCCGGTAGGAAGTTCCCTCCAGATAATCGCAGATAGCTGAAATACCTGAAAGAGCTGCCATGGAAAGCCGCTCTATATTCAGACTTTCGCAGGGGGCCATGCTCTGCCTCATAAACTCCAGGCTCTTTCCTGTCTTCTGGGAACGAACTGCTGTCTTAATGTCGGCGACTGCTGTGACTGACTCTGCATAAGCCATAAGAACCGGCTCTCCGCTTCGCTTTCCCTCACTGTAGATAGCTTCCAGCGCTGCTCTGTCTATCATAATATCGCAGGCCTGCCCGTCTCCTGTGTGGAGAAAGGTTTCATACGCCTCTTTGGCAGCGTCCTGCATATGCTCCGGGAGGGCTTTGAAATCCTTTTCCGCCACAATCCGCTCCATCTCTGTCCCATCAATGCCGCAGCCGTCATAGTACAGCTCTCCCGGAAAATCGGGAAACGCAGTCTTCTTAATGGCAGCCTTCAGATTGTGATACAGCTTCTGATAGCTGAATACTGACAGAATCCTGTCATTTCCGCCCAGAAGCTCCCGCACTGTTTTCTGTGCCTTCGCCTCCTCAGCCTCTAAAAGCTCTTCTGCTGTCTCGTTTAAATTTCCGCTTCCCCAGCCTTTCTCACGAAGAAAATCAAGGCATCCGGCCCAGGTTTTCACCGCCATCAGCTGTTCGATCACAGAGGAGGAAAACAGAGTTGTCTCCATCGAACGGATTCTGGCGACTGCATACGTATAATTCTTATCCGCCATGATCCTCCCTCCTATTCTGTTTCAAATAAGAGCTTCTGAATCCGGTCGGAGCATTCGTCCCTCTTAGCTGCCAGCAGCGCCTGGAAGGAACAGTTCTCCTCGATTCCGCCATAATCTAACAGGAATCCGCCATCTACACGAGCTGGCTCCGAACCCAGTTTCAGACTGCCTCCCCGTTCTGCAGCTGCCTGCTCCAGCCGCCTGCCAAATCCGTCTGGAAGGCGTTTTAAATCTCTTTCTGAAAAACGGATTTCCCCCTCTTTCGGAAGAGAAAACTGCCGAACCATCTGCTCTATCAAAGAAAAATATTCTTCTGAATCCATCTGTAAAAGACTCTGATGGGCCTTTTCAATCTGCTCCCGGATCAGCTCCTGCTTAGCCGCCAGAATCAGCTGGCGTTTTTTCAGGGCAGCTGAGGATCTGGCTCGCGCCTCCAGCTCTTTTTTTACAAGAGCTTCCTTCTCCTTTGCCTCCTCCTGAAGCCGCAAAAGACTCTCCTCCGCTTCCCGCAGGACTGCACCGGCCTCTTTCTCTGCCTTTTCCCGGATTTCATCTGCTTCAGCCGCAGCTTCCGCTAAAATCCGGTCTGTAATTTTTTCCAGTCCCGTCATACCGGTCTCTCCCTTCTATTAAAGCGCGCTGACTGCCAGGATGGATACTAACAGAGCCAGAATGGCATAGGTCTCTACCATGGCCGGGAACAGCATAGCCTTACCAAACTGCTCCGGTTTCTTAGCTACGATTCCAATAGAAGCTACAGCTGTACGTCCCTGATGAATGGCAGATGCCAATCCTACGATGCCGATAGGAAGGCAGGCTAAAAAGTACAGAAGACCTGTAGCTAAAGACATTCCCATATCAGCGCCTCCGCCTAACAGCCCTGTGCCGGAGAGCACCAGAAAGCCTACTAACAAGCCGTAAATACCCTGGGTACCAGGAAGCAGCTGTAAAATCAGAACCTTGGCAAATTTTCCCGGATCCTCTGTCACTACTCCTGCGGCTGCCTGTCCTGCCATTCCTACTCCGATGGCGGAACCAATTCCTGCAAGTCCTACTGCCACTGCAGCGCCCAACAATGCAAATACAATACCCATCTCACTCATAACTTAGTCCTCCTTAATATCTGCATACTTTGTATTTCTGCAAAACGGCTCAAACATCCGGCCGCCGCCCTCATAAAACTTCCCAAAAAATTCCACATACTGGAGACGGCAGGTGTGAACGTAAGCTCCCAGCAGATTAATAGCCAGGTTAAAGCCATGTCCCACCAGGAATACCAGAATAAATATCACCGCGCCAAAAATTCCGTTTCCTGCCATACTTCCCATCTGATTGATAACTGAGGCAATTACACCAGTTGCCAGTCCCAGCGCCAGAAGTCTGGAATAGGAAAGCACATCAGAAAGCCAGCTTGTAATGTTGTAGAGATCGTAAGCTCCCAGAGCCAGCCTGAGAGCCGGATTTTTGCTGCTTCTTCCTGACATAAGGAGAATTCCGACAGCTCCTCCTATAGTCAGTACCTTCGCCAGCAGATTGACTGATTCCGGAAATACAATGGTCATCTGAGACATGGATGCAAACAGCTCTGACGGAAGAAGAATTAAAATCAACCCTGTCAGAAGACAGTACCAGAGCACTACATCACAGAAGAAATCCAGCACCCGCTTATCCTTTAAAAGCATGTAGCCCTTCAGTCCAAGTCCCAGGAATAAGTGAATCACTCCGAACAGCATGGACATCACAAGCATCTTCATGGGATCATCAAGAGGCGTAAACCAGACGGCCGGTATACCGATCTCTCTTCCAAAAAAGGTCCTGGAAACCACATTGACTACATCTCCAAAGTATCCGCCGAACATAACGCCCCAGAACAGGGTAGAAATGCCGCAGTACATAAACAGGCGAATCGATTTTTTCAGTCCGCTTGCCATTCTTGGAAATTTCTTTAAAAGAATGAAGCAGGCCAGAAATACAATCAAACCGTAAGCTGCATCTGACAGCATCAGCCCAAAGAAAAAAATGTAACAGAGCGACATGATGGAGGTTGGATCCATTTCTCCCTTTGCCGGAAGTCCAAAGGAGGCTGTCACTCCTTCTGCCGACTCTGCCAATGTACTGTTTTTTAAAAGTACCGGAGCTTCCTCTTCTTCCGGAACTGCCTCTGTCTGCACATACAGGTCAAATCTCTCATTCAGACGGGACAGAAGCTTCTCTTCCTCCCGCTCAGGAATATATCCTGTCAGCAGCACTGTCTTCCCCGACTGAAGCATATTCCCCAGCGCCTGGTACTTTTCTGCTCCCATCCGGCAGTAATCTGACAAAAGCCGGATATTTTCTCTGGAAGTGCCGTAGGCTTTCAGTTTTTCCTCTGTCATCCGAATCTCTGCCCGGATATTCTGAATCTCCTCCTCCAGCTCTTCCTTTTTTACTGCCGGAATCTGATCAAAGCTTTGAGAAGGTCTGGCAAAACCTGCTGCCCGCAGAGCCTCCTCCACCTGCGTCCCGTCTTCTTTCAGACACAGAACTGCGGCGCATACCTGATCCTTATCCTTTCCAATCAGCTGAATCACCACATCAGCTGAAGGCGCCCTCTCTGCCACTGTCTGGTAAAGAGATTCCAGCGTCGTCTGCGCTCCTGCCGCTCCAATAAAAAGAGTGGTTTTTTCCGTACCGGAACACTGCATGGACACATCGAGAGGCAGCCACGGAGAAAGAGCTTCTATCTGAGTCTCCAGCTTGGCAATCGATGCCTTCTCTTCTCCTATCTTCCGGCTGTACTCTAAAATCTGCTTTGCGTCCTCCATCACCAGCCGGTAATTTTCCTGAATCGCTGCAAATGTCTCCCCTGAAGTCAGAGGCTTTCCTGCAAGTCCTGCAAGGAGCGAGGATTTTTCCGGAGCATACTGGTCAAGAACCTCCAGAGCCTGCTCTGCTGTCCAGGCATCCCTCTCGCAGCTCTGCCGCCTGGCAGAGGTATCCGGTCTCTGGAAAGCGCTTCCCTCAGTTTCTTCCAGCCGTGAAATTTCCACAACTCCAGCTCCCTGGAGAAACTCTAAAACCTGTTTCCGATCCGTTAAAAGAGCGCAGATGGTAATTTTCTTCATCTGCAGAACTGCCATATCCACATCCCTCCTGTCTGGATTTTCTGCGGTATCTGTCACGTTTTAAGCAGGATGTCCGTAATCAGATGAACTGCTTCCCCTGATTTCTCCTCTGCGCGTCTGCGCATCTGTGAGATCTCTGTCTCCGCTTCCTGTCTGGCTTCCGTAAGAATTTCATCCTCCTTGACCTTAGCAGCGCTTCTTACAGCTTCCAGGCCTTCTCTAATTTCCCGTTCAGCGTTTTCTCTTCGATTCTCCGCCTCCTTCCGGGTCTGCTCCGCCAGCTCCTTTCCCTTCTGCCTGGCCTCGCTTACCAATCCTGCTGCCTTCTCTTCTGCCTCCTGTACTGCCAGAATCGTTTCCTTTACCATTCTCTCACCACCTTCTGCCTTTTATTTTCAGCTATTCCAGCTCAAACTCCCGCCCGGCGGCTGATCCTCTGTTTTGGTCTGCCTGTCTATGCGAAATGTCTGTCTCAAGTCTGTATCTTCCCAAAACCTGCCTGTGCCTCATATTAGTATAGTGCGGCTCTCTTTTCTTCATTCATAAAAAGAATAAGTTCATTTCACATATTTGCAAATATTATACAGCTTATTAATATATCTGTCTATATTATTAATACTAAATTCACTATTTTTGTTTTGTTTTTATTAATTTAATATTTTTGTCAAACATTTGTGACATTTCTGTCTTTTTTTAGACACACGAATTGTCTTTTATTTTCAGAAATTTTGCGGTAAAATGTGTGATAATAACACATTCAGAACAACAGTGGGGAGCACTGTATGAAGCTGAGTATTCTTTTGACTCTCCCGAAGAGCTACATGCCTGGGGAAGCAGGAAATCAGGTAGAAAACTTAATGGTTCAGGCAGATTTAACCCTGCATGCGGGAAATCTGTCCCGGTCACTTCGCCTGCTGCCACAAGGTCTAAAGGCTGTACATCAATAAGCATAAAAGGAGAACTGTCAGGCCCATCAAATCGATGCACCGGACAGCTCTCCTTCTTTTCCTTCATCTTCCTTTATCTTTTAAATCTTATTTCCATTCCGCCCAAACTTCCGTTTTTTAAACCGAAGAAACGGCATTTTTGCCGCAGCCGCTTCCATCCGGCACTGGTTGTCCTTCTGACAGACACGTATCATCTCATCCAGCTGCCTGAACCGCTCGTCCTCTTTCTCGTCAGCTACCCGCATCAGGTAGTCCATCTCTTTCAGAAGCTTTTCATGGACCATATAAGCGATATCCTGGCTCAGCTTTTCACAGTTTTCCTCCATAGCCCGTCCTATTACATGGTTTAAAAGTCTCTGAACCTGCTCCAGCTGACCGCTCTCTACTAACGTCTCTACGGTATTTCCCTGCTGCATATCATCTGCGCAGGAAACTGCTGTCTCCTGCTCTGCCAGTATCTCCGTTCCTGGCTCAGAGCCGTCTTTCCCATCTGATTCTGTCTTTCTGAGAGCTGCCAGTACGTCCTCCTCCAGCACCTCGTTTGGAATAATTACCTTTCCATCTGATTCCAGAGACTTTGACAGAGCCGTTTTAATCGCCTTCAGCTGATACCCCTTGTCCTTCAGCATTTTCACCTGCCTGAACAGCCGAATATGAAATTCTGTATAATAACGATGCCCCATCTCATTTCTGGGAATCTTAAGCTCCAGCTCCTCCTCCCAATATCGCAGCACATGAGCTTCCACATCCACCTTTTTAGATGCGTCTGATATCAGATAATGTACCTCAGCCATGATTCAATCCTCTCCTTTAGTTCACAATATTTCGTAGCCTGTTAATACTATATGCGAACCAGGAGACAATTATGTCAAAAAAAGAATCTGGGCTGAGACAGCTTCTATCTGTATATTTTTCTCCCTACTTGGCCAGATTCTCGAATTTCGTAAGCTCCGGCCTCCAGAGCAGATTGACGGTTCCAATGGGGCCGTTTCTCTGCTTGGCAATGATAACCTCAGCAATATTGGGAGTCTCTGTGTCCTTATGATAATAGTCGTCCCTGTAGAGGAACATAACCATGTCTGCATCCTGCTCGATGGCTCCCGACTCTCGAAGATCCGACAGCATAGGCCGGTGATCCGGCCTGGTCTCACAGGCACGGGACAGCTGGGATAGGGCGATAACCGGCGCGTTCAGTTCTCTGGCCAGAGCCTTTAAGGATCGGGAAATCTCAGAAATCTCCTGCTGCCTGTTCTCTCCGCCTTTTCCGCTTCCGCTCATCAGCTGAAGATAGTCGATAATGACAATGCTGAGTCCATACTCCAGCTTCACCTTTCTGCACTTGGAGCGAAGCTCCATAATGGAAATACCCGGCGTATCGTCAATAATCAGCTTGGAATTTCCAATGGTTCCAATTCCCTCCACAACGGCATCCCAGTCGGAGTCAGACAGCGTTCCTGTCCTCAGCTTCTGGGAATCCACTCTGGACTCCATAGAAAGCATACGGTTCACCAGCTGTTCCTTGGACATCTCCAGGCTGAATACCATACAGGGCATATTTTTTCTCACTGCAATGTGGTCCACCACATTCAGCACAAAAGCAGTCTTTCCCATGGACGGGCGGGCTGCAATCAGCACGAAATCCGACGGCTGAAAGCCTGAGGTCCGAAAATCCAGATCGTGGAAGCCGCTGGGAATTCCCGTCACATTTCCCTGATTTTTTGAGGCCGCCTCAATCTTATCCAGCACGTTCAATGCCACCTGGCGAATGGGTACAAAATCTCCGCTCCCCTTGCTCTGGAGCAGATCAAACACCGATTTCTCTGTGCGGGCTAAAATATCATCCAGCTTGTCCTTCCCCGCATAGCAGGTATTGGCAATCTCCTCATTAATCTTAATCAGTCTTCTGAGCACTGCCTTCTCACGTACAATACCTGCGTAGGATTTCACATTGGCAGAGGTGGGAACCGTAGCCATAATATCCCGGACAAACTCCAGGCTGCTGACCTCAGGGGGAACATCTTTCTCCTTCAGACGGTTCTGAAGCGTCACCAGATCTACTGGTTTTCCCTCATTAAACAGCTCCACCATCGCCTCAAACATCACGCCGTACTGGTGCTGGTAAAAATCGGCGCCTGTGACAATCTCAGACGCCGAAATAATAGCTTCGCGATCCATCAGCATTGCGCCGATTACGGACTGCTCCGCCTCCACACTGTGAGGAAGCACGCGCTTAATCAGCGCTTCATCCATGTTTATGCCTCCGTTACCTTAACACGAAGAGTTCCTGTTACATCCTTGTGAAGCTTAACCGGTACCTCGTGAGTTCCAAAGGTTTTAAGGGGCTCTGGAAGCACCAGCTTCTTCTTGTCAATATCTACCTTCAGCTGTTCAGAAACTGCCTTGGCAATCTCTTTTCCGGAGACAGAGCCAAAGGCTCTTCCGCCCTCTCCGGCGCGGATAGAAAGAGTAATGGATTTGTCCTCTAAAAACTTAGCCAGATCCTTTGCTGCTGCCAGATGCTCTGCCGCAATCTTCTGCTCATTTGCCTTCTGAAGCTTTAAATCATTTAAGTTCTGAGCTGTAGCCTCCACACCCAGATTCTTCTTTAAAATAAAGTTTCTGGCGTATCCGTCATTTACCTTTACAATCTGTCCTTTCTTTCCCAGAGACTTTACATCCTCTAATAATACAACTTCCATTTTATATTTCTCCTTTCTCGATCATCTGCCTGAGAATGGCCTTCAGTTTTTCCCTGGCCTCCTCCATGGTAGCATCCTTCAACTGGGCTCCTGCAATCGTTCTGTGACCGCCTCCACCCAGTTTTTCCATCATCACCTGTACATTGACCTCATCAATGGAACGGGCGCTGAAGAAAATCGTATCCTTCACCTGGGTCATCACAAAGGACGCCTTAATTCCAATAATGTTAAGCAGCTCGTTGGCTGCCTGAGCACCTATGACAGTCGGACTCTCCAGTCCCTCGGAAGGGCACTCGGAAATCGCAAATTCCTTCTCAAAAATTTCTGCCCTTCTGACAGCCTCTGCCCTTGCCCGGTAATCTTCCACCCGATCCCGGAACAGCTTTCTGACTCGTACCACATCGGCTCCATTCCTTCTCAGGAAGGCCGCCGCCTCAAAGGTTCTCACACCTGCCTGGTTCATAAAGTTATTCGTATCGATAACAATACCTGCATACATGGCGTCAGCCTCCACAGAACGCATCTTAATGCCGTCTCCCACATACTGCAGAATCTCAGACACCATCTCACAGGTGGAGGAGGCATAAGGTTCCACGTAGGATAGTACAGCGTTTTCAATAATCTCACTGCTCTGTCTGTGGTGATCCAGAACCATAATCGTCTTAACCATTTTAAGAAGCTCCGGCGCCTCCGTAATGCTGGGACGGTTTACATCCACTACCACAAGCATGGTATTAGCATCCGCCCGGGCCGCAGCTTCGTCTCCTGTGAGAAACAGATCATCCGGATAGTCAGGATTATTCTGAAACCGCTCCATCATAGGCCGCACAGAAGAGTTGACACTGTTAATGACAATGTGAGCCTTTTTATTAAATGCAGCTGCAATCCGGTAGATTCCAATGGTAGCTCCGAAGGAATCCGGATCTCCTATCCTGTGTCCCATAATAAGAAGCTTATCCTTGGTCTCCATCAGCTCCCGCATGGCGTGGGCCTTTACCCTGGCCTTTACCCTGGTGGTCTTTTCTAGCTGCTGGGATTTGCCGCCATAGTAGGTAATCTTGGATCCGTCCTTTACGACCGCCTGATCGCCGCCTCGTCCCAGAGCCATATCAATAGCTGTTCTGGCATACTCATAATTCCTTATATAGGTCTCTCCGTTCATACCCATGCCGATACTCAGGGTGACAGCCATCTCATTGCCGATATTGACTGTTTTAACCTCCTCCAGCAGGGAAAAACGCTCCCTCTCAATCTCCTTCGTATACTTCTGCTTGATAACAAAGAAATATTTATCCTTTTCAAGCTTTTTCACAATTCCGTCCAAATTGGAAATATACTTGTTAATCTTTCGATCAATCAGAGCTACTAAAAGGGAACGGCGCACCTCCTCCACGCTTTCTAAAGCCTCATCGTAATTATCCAGATAAATCAGGCCCGCTACCAGGTTCTGATTGGTAATCTCCTGCTTTAAGGTCAGAAGCTCCGTCTCATCAAACAGATAAACAGCCCACAGGGTTTCGTCCTCATCCCCGTCCGGCGCTTCCAGGCTAAGCTCTCCGTCCTCGCCTGCACAGATATGCCGAAGCTCCATCCGGTAGCAGCTGTCCCCGTAAGTAATGTGGAGGCTTCCCTCTCCGTCAATTCCATTTAAAATTTCTCTGGTCAGCTCCGGAAACAGCCCGAACAGCGTCTTATTCTTCCGGTCATCCCTTACAATGTCAGAAAATCCTTCATTCATCCACAGCAAAAGGCCGCTTTCATCTGCAATCGCATAAGGAAAGGCCATATCTGCTGCAATATGCTCCTGAAGTTCAGCATACTGAGCAGAAAATTCCAGAAGCCCCCCCAGAAGCCGCTTTCTCTTATACAGATAAAGCCATCCGCATACTGCCGCATAAAACAGCGTAAAGCCCGTCATGACAATGCCGGCCTTTAAATCCATCAGACCCACCACTACATTAGCGGCCATCAGGATCACTGCCATAAAAAGCGGCCATTGCAGATACGCACGCAGCTGCCCCTGTATTCTTATATCCTCTTTCATCTCTCTCTCCTGTTTCACTCTCAAGAACGCTCCCCTGCAGTCTCCAGGGGCGTTTACCTTGGTATAGATGGAACTATATTGCTCAGGGTCAGCATACACTGTCCCTGCCTATAGGATCAAATTATAACATAAAGGGGGCTGTTCGTCTAGGCACGCAGAAGAAACGCAAAAAGTTTGACACCATAATCTTCTGGTGGTATACTTTGCCTAAACCAAGGGAGCTCGTAGGCGGGCTGAGAGGAAGTAACCAAACTTCGACCTTTATCACCTGATTTGGGTAATGCCAACGTAGGGACTATACAGGCGCGGCCATCAGAAAGCCGACAGCTGCATTTCTCAGATCTGGATCCATATGGTTTCAGATCTTTTTTTCCGCCTTCGTTCTCCTCTCATTATGAAAGGAGTATATTTATGAATCAGACAGCACATCCGGCCCCAGGCCCCTCTTCCCGAACCTATTCTACGCAGATGGACGCCGCCAGAAAAGGCATTCTTACAAAAGAAATGGAAACGGTAGCCAGACAGGAACATTTCGCTCCGGAACGTCTTATGAGCCTTGTGGCTGAGGGAAAAATTGCAATTCCTGCCAACCGTCTTCACACCTGTCTTCACCCAAACGGCATCGGTTCTATGCTGAGAACAAAAATCAACGTCAACCTGGGAACCTCCAGGGACTGCATGGATCTGGATATGGAACTTTTAAAAGTCAATGATGCAGTGGCTATGGGAGCAGAGGCTATCATGGACTTAAGCTCTTTTGGAGACACCCAAAAATTCCGCCGTAAACTCACCGCCGAGTGTCCTGCTATCATTGGCACGGTTCCCATCTACGACGCAGTGGTCTATTACCACAAACCCCTTGCCGAAATCACCTCTGACGAGTGGATTGATATCGTCCGGATGCACGCCATGGACGGCGTTGACTTCCTCACCATCCATGTAGGAATCAACAAAAATACAGCCAGACGGTTTAAACAGGCAAAACGCCTTACCAACATTGTCTCCAGAGGCGGATCTATTATCTTCGCCTGGATGGAAATGACAGGAGAGGAAAACCCCTTCTATGAGCGGTTTGACGAAATCCTCGATATCTGCCGGGAATACGATGTCACCTTAAGTCTGGGAGACGCCTGCCGCCCTGGCTGCCTGGACGACGCCTCTGATATCTCGCAGATCGAGGAGCTGATCACACTGGCCGAGCTTACCAGACGCGCCTGGGATAAACAGGTTCAGGTTATGATTGAGGGCCCAGGCCACATGCCTCTTGACCAGATCGCAGCTAACATGAAAATCCAGCAGACATTATGCAAAGGAGCTCCTTTCTATGTATTAGGGCCTCTCGTCACCGATGTGGCTCCCGGCTACGACCACATCACAGCAGCTATTGGAGGAGCAGTCGCTGCCGCTGCCGGCGCTTCTTTCCTCTGCTACGTCACTCCGGCTGAGCATCTGAGACTGCCGGATCGGGACGACGTAAAAGAGGGAATTATTGCATCACGAATCGCCGCCCATGCCGCTGACATTGCAAAAGGAATTCCCGGCGCTGCCGACTGGGACAAAAAGATGAGCACCGCCAGAAAAAAACTGGACTGGGAAGAAATGTTCCGGCTTTCCATGGATCCTGAGAAAGCCAGACGCTATCGCGCCTCCTCCAGACCAGAAAAAGAAGACACCTGCTCCATGTGCGGAAATTTCTGCGCTGTTAAAAACATGAATCGGATTTTAGACGGAGAAATTGTCTCTATTTTTGATGAATAAATCTATTTTTCCAGAAGCAGATTTTTCTGCGGGATCAGACAGGAGGGAGCGCAGTGGTCTCACCGCGCTCCCTCCTGTTTTTTATATCCCTGCTGCCGCTAATCCTGCTTCGCCGCATCGCAGAGTATCTGCACACAGGTTTCAATTCCCAGCTGGCCGCTGTTTAACATAATATCATAATTCTCTCTGCGGCCCCATTTCTGATTGGTAAAAGTCTCATAATGAATCCGGCGCTTTTTATCGGTCTGATGCATGAACTCGTCAATGTACTCCTCAATTTCGCCGTACTCAGCCAGAGCCCTCTGCCTGCGGATATCCTTGTCACAGTAAATAAACACCTTCAACACATCGTCTCTATCCTTCAAAATATAGTCTGCGCACCGTCCTACAAAAACACAGCTGCTTCTTCTGGCCGCATCCTGGATAATTTTCTTCTGGGCGATAAAAATCTGTTCTGTAAGAGGCAGTTCCTCCGGCTTCGGCGTCCTGGGATAGGCAATGCCATATAAGCTTCCCATAGCAAAATTGTAGAGAAGGCTGTTCGTTACCCTCTGTTCCTTATCTGCTACCAGTTCCGGCGAAAAACCGATCTCCTTAGCCGCCAGATCAATCAGTTCCTTGTCATAGAAATCCATCCCAAGTTTTTTTGAGACCAGCTGGCCAATCTGACGTCCTCCGCTTCCATATTCACGGCTGATTG
>Kit_p2__coassemble_1432_pt1 | contig 16437 bp, 16 predicted proteins | sample Kit_p2__metabat2_high_PE_038 | metagenome-assembled genome bin Kit_p2 | reverse complement strand
ATTTCCCATAAACATACGTCTCTCACCTCTTTTTCATTCTTCCGTACTGAAATATAATTTTATCTGTCATCCTGGACGCCTCGCTGCGGGTCAGGTATTCTATGTCAACAGATAGATTTATTCTATGATATTTTGCCAATTCCCGCAAGTCTTCTTTTTGCTTTTTTGAGGCTGGCTGATCCCGTTTTACTTTATAAATCAACGGCTTTTCCGAAAAAATTTCCTCATTCCCTGAAAAGTTCTGCTCCCTGATCTTCTGATAAAGAAAATGAGCCATTCTGGCGTCTGAAAGGGCTCTGTGGGCAGTTTCTCTGGGAACCTGAAACCAGGCGCAGGCCGCAGACAGATTCTTTTTCTCCTCTGCAGGCATAAATCTGCGGCAGACCGCCAGAGTATCGATCCCGGCCCTCTCAAATGGAAAACCTGCATTGACTGCAGCGCGCTTTAAAAAGCTGTAATCGAAGATTACATGGTGTCCCAGAATGGGAAGATCCTGACAGAATTCCATTACCTGCCCGATCACAGCCTCCATATCCGGCGCTTCTTTCAGCATCCCGTCTGTAATCCCTGTCAGAGATATAATCCGTTCCGGAAGCGCCTGGTGAGGATTGACAAACAGGGAAAGTTCTTTCTCTATCACTCCATTTTTTACCCGGCAGGCTCCTATCTCTATGATTTTATCGCGTTTCGGATCCAGTCCTGTGGTCTCCAGATCCAGAGCCAGGTAGGAGCCTCCGGCAGCGCAGCACGCTGATTCCCCTTCTCTCCTCTCCATCACGGCTCTTCCTTTCTTCCGGGACATTCCTCCCTTAAAAAGCATTCCCCGCACCTGGGATTTCTGGCTGTACAGATTGTTCTTCCCAGCGTAATAATGTGTATATTCCACAGAATCCAGTGATCTTTGGGAAGCACTTTCATCAGCTCGTACTCGATTTTTTCCGGATCTTCTTCCTTCGCAAGGCCCAGCTTTCTGGAAATACGCTTCACATGAGTGTCCACCACAATACTGGGTTCATTGTAAATATTTCCGCGGATTACGTTGGCCGTCTTCCTGCCAACTCCTGCCAGAGTCAGCAGATCCTCCATTCGTTCCGGAACCTGGCCTTCAAACCGCTCCACAAGCGCCTGACAGCAGGCAATGATATTTTTAGCCTTGGAATGGTAAAAGCCAATAGAATGAATATCCTGTTCCAGTTCTCCCTGATCGGCAGCGGCAAACTTTTCCAGGGTATCGTATTTCTTAAACAGAGTCTCTGTCACCAGATTTACCCTGGCATCTGTACACTGGGCGCTCATAATCACGGCAATTAGGAGCTGCCACGGCGTCTCGTGATTCAGATAGCAGCGATACTCTGTGCCGTATTCCTGATCCAGCAGTGCCAGGATTCTCTTCACCCGCTCCGCTCTCTCTGCTTTCGTCTCTCGTCTCACAGCTATTGTTCCCCTTTTTCATAAAAATGATGAACCGGTTCCGGCTCTTTTTCTGAATCCTTCTGCCCGATTCTGCCAGCCTCGATGATTCTCGCGTTTCCAAGCAGCGCATCCCGGTGCAGGTAATCGAACAGCAGCATCCGTCCGTCTCTCATAATCTCCACATGAACCATACGGCTCATCTGTTTCGAGTCGTATTCCTCGTATCCCATGAGATAACGGCGTTCCTTTCCCTCTCTGATGAAGAACTGCTTGATTTCTTCCTTATAAGGTGTCAAATCCCGTCCAAAGGGCGGACGGCTCTTGGCATTCTCCCGAAGGTAAAGATCCTCGGTCAGAAAATCCCGGTACTGTTCCAGCCTGTCTGTCTGTGCGTTCTTTTCCAGCATTTTTCTGATAAAGCTAAACAGAATCTCATATCTGGCGTTCCGGCTGTGGCTGACTGCTGACAGCTCCTGATCCCTGTAATATTCCCGAAGGGCCTCGTACATGTCAAAAGGTGATGAAAATTCCGTCTGAAGCTCTCTCATGGTGTTTCCAAACTGGCCGCTGTTGTAGTAGACTTCCACCATTTCCTCTACACCCTTCAGGCAGATCAGCTCCCCATAGGACAGCCATCTGGTAGACAATACCTCGTAGGGAGGCGTATCTCTGAACAAAAGTCCGTAGTCCTCTGCCTTTTCCTCCATGTAGGAGCCGGAGAGCACCTTCAAAAATCCCAGCTGCAGCTGTTCCGGCTCCATGGCATAAACCTGGTTAAAGGAATTTTTAAAGGACTCATATCCCTCCCAAGGAAGACCTGCAATTAAATCTAAATGCTGATGAATATTCCGAAATCCATTCACCCGCCTTACGTTTGACTCTAACTTTTCCAGATCCATTCTCCGCCTGATTTCCCGGATCGTATCAGGATTCGTAGTCTGGACTCCGATTTCCAGCTGAACCAGCCCAGGTCTCATCTCTGACAGCAGCGAAAGCTCCTCCTCCGACAGAAGATCAGCTGAAATCTCAAAATGAAAATTCGTAATACTATTGTCATGGTCTCTGATAAAACTCCAGATCTCCATGGAATGGCTCTTTTTACAGTTAAAGGTCCGATCCACGAATTTCACCTGGGGTACTCTGTGTTCCAGAAAGAATGCCAGCTCTTTTTTCACCAGTTCAAGGCTTCGAAACCGCACCGTCTTATCAATGGAAGAAAGACAGTAGCTGCAGGAAAAGGGGCAGCCTCTGCTGCTCTCATAATAGATAATCCGGTTCTCCATGCCCTTTAAATCACTGTACACAAAGGGGATATCATCCAGAGCCATCAGAGGCGCAGGCGGGTTTTTGACGATCTCTCTCCGATGATCGCTGCCGTCTTCCGCCCTGTTCTCTCTCCTGAAAACCAGACCGGGGATCTGCTCCAGGGCCTCATCCTGCCAGATAGTCCGCTCTTTCGGCTGGCAGGCAGACCCGCAGCCGTCTCCTTTCTCCTCCCAGTCTGCAGCGCCCAGAAGCCGGAAAAAGGTCTCCTCCCCTTCTCCGGCCATCACTCCCCGCACAGACGGTTCCTGTATTAAAATTTCTTCCGCCCGGTAAGACACCTCCGGCCCTCCCAGCCAGATCTCTGTCTGTGGAAGCACCTTTTTCAGGTCACGGATCAGCTCCTGCACATAGAGAATATTCCAGATGTAGCAGGAAAATCCCACTGCATCAGGGGCCTTCTCATAGATATCCTGCAGAATATAGTCCATCTGGTGGTTAATGGTATACTCTCCTATCTCAATCTCCCAGTCCGGATCCAGGGCGTCTCCAGTCTGTCTGTTCCGCTTCTCGTCTGCGTACTTTTTCAGGCTGTAGACGCCCAGATTCGAATGGATATACTTGGCGTTTACTGCTGCCAGCAAAAATTTCATTTACAGAAATACCTCTATCTTTCTTCCCGTTGGATTGTACTTGTAATATCTCACTCCTGCTGCATCAAGCATTCTCTTAGACGCCCGGACAGAAGGCGTATTCCCATATTTATCGCTGTCATAGACCAGCGTGCGGATGCCTGCCTGGATAATGGCCTTAGCGCACTCATTGCAGGGAAACAGGGTAACGTAAAGCTTACTGCCCTCCAGGCTTCCTCCCCTGTAGTTTAAAATAGCGTTCAGCTCGCTGTGGGTCGTATAGAGATACTTGGCATTATAAGGATCGTCTGTCTCATGCTCTTTTCCCCACGGGAATTCATCGTCTGAACAGCCGATGGGAAATCCGTTATACCCCATGGAGAGGATCTTATTGTCGCTGCTGACAATGCAGGCTCCTACCTGAGTGCTGGGATCCTTGGACCGCATGGCCGCCAGCTTGGCCACTCCCATAAAATACTCGTCCCAGGTAATATAATTTGCCCGTTTTTCTGACTTGCAGACCCTGCCTCTGATTTTAGCTGTCTTCTCTGTGCTTACTATCTCTTCTGCTTTTTTTGCCCCGTTCATGGATCATGCCTCCTCCTGTTCTGTCTCTCCCTGCTCCGTTTGCTATGCCTGAATGATCTGATAGCCTGCTGCCTTATTCAGACGGTTCATAATCGCCAGCCCAAGCTCATCGGCAGGAAAACTCTCTGAAAAGATAACGTCCGCTCCCAGATCGTCAAAATCCCTGAGAACCCCGTAAAGATTGTGTGCCACCGTCGCCTCGTCCGCCCGAAAGCCGATACTCTTTACCATTCCGGCCGGATAGAGGGCTTTCGTCTCCTCTGTACAGATAATTCCTACCTTGAAACCTTCTCCCAGCTTTTCAGCTACTAGCTCATTGATACGGGCTGTTACCGCCTCCTGGTTTCCCTCTACCAGGGTGAGGGATGCTTTAGGCGCATAGTGGCGGTATTTCATCCCCGGTGCCTTGGGCTTTATATCTGCTCTCATAGGACCTGTGAGAGCCGGATCCACTTCTACCTGGCCTACAACACTGCGAAGCATTTCCATGGTAATAGCTCCAGGTCTTAACAGAGTAGGAATCTCCTCCGTCACATCTACAATCGTAGACTCCACTCCTATTCCCACCGGACCGCCGTCCACAATCATGTCAATTTTTCCGTCCATATCCTGCAGCACATGCTCTGCTCTGGTGGGGCTGGGACGGCCTGATGTGTTTGCGCTGGGGGCGGCGACTGGAACGCCTGCAAGGCGGATCAGCTCCCTTGCCACCGGATCACTGGGCATACGCACAGCCACTGTCTCAAGACCTCCCGTTGTTCCATGGGGCACGATTTCGCTCTTTGGAAATACCAGGGTCAGCGGTCCCGGCCAGAATGCCTCTGCCAGCTTTCTCCCTGCCTCCGGAATCTCAGCCACCAGGGGCTTCAGCCCGTCTAAATCAGCAATATGTGCAATCAGAGGATTGTCAGAGGGACGTCCTTTCGCCTGATAAATCTTTTTGGCTGCCTTCTCATCCAGCGCATTCGCCCCCAGGCCGTAAACAGTCTCTGTAGGAAAGGCTGCCAGCCCTCCTCTGCGAAGAACGCCTGCCGCTTCCCTGAGAACTTCCCGGTCTCTATCTGTCAGCTTTGCCGGCCTGTTTCTGTCTTCCAGAGAAAAGCTCAGCTCATTCTCCCGCATATTTCTATACGCTTCATTGATTTTTACAACCTTTGTCTTTATCTGATCCATGTTCGTTTTCTCCTTTTCCCAGGCTGACTCCGCACTGATCCTTACAGCTGCGCCGCCTTCTGTTCTCTTGTTTCTTTCTATGATATTTCCTGATTTCCTGTATACTGACGCTATCATAGCACAGGAACAGGGCAGGTGCAAGACTGGCCTCCCTCAGCAGATTCAGACGATCATCTGGTATTTAAGTATTCCATCACTCCCATATGAATCGTCCAGGCCATCCGATCCTGGTACTCCGGCGAATTAAGCCTCGCCGCCTCCTGCCAGTTGGAAAGAAATCCGCACTCCACAATCACAATCGGGCATTTTACATGGAGCAGAAGATAATAGCTGTTATTGGCTTTAGCCTTCCTGGTATTCTGCTCCCCCAGAACGTAGCCAAACCTCTTCTGTATGATTTCTGCCAGACGTTTCCCCTTAACGGATCCGGTATAATAAAAAATCTGTCCTCCCGATACCTGCTCCTGATGATAGCTGTTCTGGTGAATGCTCACTACAAGATCTGGCTGCGCTTCATCAATCAGACTGCATCTGGCCTTCATATCAGCTGACTTCTTTCTGGTATCTGTCTCGCTGTACAGCCCCTTGTCTTCCTCCCTCGTCAGGATTGTCTTCACATCTGCCTGTTCCAGATAATGAGCCAGTCTTTTAGCTATGTCCAGGTTAATGTCCTTTTCCAAGCTCTGATCCACTCCTACTTTGCCGGGATCATTGCCTCCGTGTCCCGCGTCAATCACCACCACCGGCTGTTTCGTCCCCACATGAACGCTTCTTCCTGCTGCCGCAAGTCCTGTATACCGGAATACAGAAAACAAAAATGCTGCCAGAAGCACGGCACAAAACGCCCCCGTTATATGCCGCTTTATAAAATGGACTGTCCTCATTGCTCCACCTGCCTGTGCTTCATTCCGTTTAATATATTCCCCCTGGCTCTGTCCCATGTATGGCACCGGTGTACACGGAGACTGAAATATAAAAAAGAATGTGTTCTGGCACATTTTCACGCCAAGCGTGGTCGTTTGTGACATGTTTTTTCTGCACGCGAGCGCTCATCCTAAGCGGAGCGCTTTTTATGACACAGGACGCAATTTCCTATGTCATAAGAAAGAAAGCGTTTCGATCCTTCTTAGAGCAGAATCGAAACGCTTTCTTTTACATCATGGGCAAATACTTCCTGCCCGGTATTTATTTTTCTTTGCTGCTGTCCCACTGGATCACATCCCAGATTTCAGGGCTTTCCAGACCCAGCTTCCAGCCAGCCGTTCCAGCCAGATCATACTTTCTGATTAAATCCATCTTAAGACCCAGTGATTTCTCCTCTTCCATCCAGAGATACTCTGTAGCTTCGCCGGATTCTCTGTGTTCTCCATAATACTGTCCCAGATCCTCCTGCCATGTCAGCTCCACATCTTTCTCCTCTGCCCATTCCTTCGCTTTATAAATGCCGAGCGCGGAGGAGGTTGTCTTTCCATCTTCCTCTGTCCAGAGTCTTGTATAGAACGGCACAGCATTGATAATTTTTTCCTTTGGCACCTCCAGAAGCGTATCTGTGATTCCTTTTTCCACAAATCCGACAGAGGCTGTAGAGCCTTTCTCGCCTCCTGCGTAATGCTCGTCGTAGCCCATAATAATCACATAGTCTGCTACAATTCCCTGCTCCGTTCTGTTATAGTCAGCCGTATACTCAGAAGGCACATAATTATCCACAGAAAGGACAAGGCCTCGTTCCCGGCAGGCAATAGACATCTCTCTGATAAACTGCACATAATGAGGCATGGCTTCTGGCTTCAGGCTCTCAAAATCCAGATTAAAGCCGTCAAAGCCATAGGTTTCTGCCTCCTCCATCATGTTTTCTATCAGCTTTTGTCTGGTGGAGGTTTTAGACAGCAGAATTTCAGACTGGACGTTCCTGCTGCATTCCTTGCTGAAATTATCCAGCATGGCCCAGACCTGAAGCCCTTTTGCATGGGCCTTATCTACATAGCTTCTGCTGGCCAGGGATTCATAAGCTCCATCATTGCTGCTTAAAGTAAACCAGGTGGGCACAATCACATTGACTCCCTTGGACGGCTCCAGAAGCTCTTCCATCTTGCCATTGGCTTCCGGAATGGTTACCTGATGGAAAACCAGAAGAATTTTCTCATCCAGAGAAATATTCTTGTATACAGGCTCTTTAAAATCTGTTTCAATGGTCTCCGCCCGGAGATTTTTAAGCTTTCTGTTTTTCACATAGCCTACATGACCGTCCGGCGTAGCCACCTTGACCCATTTCTCATCTGTATCCAGAACTGTGACACTGTCGCCCCTTGTACACTCCGTCAGAATCGGACTTTTCACATCCTTTTTCGTTCTTACCTGCACGGTTCCCCGCACATCGGCTGTAGGAATGTTTTCAAAGGTGTCTTCAATAAATACTCGCTTTACATCGGTCCTGTCAAAAGCCTGGATTCTGACTTTGGTGTAGTTTAACACCAGTCCCATAGACATGTAAATGCCATCTTCCTTCTTTAAAAATAGAGGCTGACCGCCGCTTCCCACGGTACTGATATCAGCATAGAGGATTTCTTCCGGAAGAGCATAAACCAGCATCTCTTCCTCCTCATCCCAGTAAAACCGGCTGTTAATATGTTCGCTTACCCAGTCCATGGGCAGATAGGTCTGGCCGTTTTCATAAATGCCGAAAGCGTCCTGCTTCTCATAGTTGAAATATAAAACTGTCTCGTTTTCATCCGCCTGGTAAACGCTTTTTAAATCAGCGCGTTCCCTGGACGATCCAAATTTCCAGTAAAGAAAAACGCTGCCTGCAATTACAGCCAGAAAAAACACTGCGCCCAGCGCTTTTAAGATAGGATTTTTTCTGTTTTTCATATCTATCCTCCGGAATATTCTCATCAGACTGCTGCGTAAAACTTGCGTCTGCTCCGCAGACCGTTTGCTCGTGAAACTCCAAAATGCAGCTGTGCTCCGCACATCTGGCACTGCCTTCGGCAGTTAAAACATTTTGTCGTTACCACATCAGGTGAAAACAAATGTCTGCTGACATGCACTCGCAAACCCGCACCTTGTGCTCTCTGTCTGCTTTGCAGACTGTTTGCTCGTTATCGCGGCGAAAAACAAATGTCACCTGCGGTGCCGCTTGTTTTTCTGCCCGCGTACATTATACCATATTCCGGATGAATAGATTTGAATTTTTTCTTACATTTCTGTTCGATTTCTGTCCAGGAAAAGAAGGACGCCGGCCGATTGTTCTGCTCTGGCTTTTAGCCGCTGTGTTCAGGCATAACAGCATCCTCTGAATATCGCCAATGCCAATCTGCCTGGCTTCCTGCCTCTCTTGCAGTTCTGCTCTCCTTATTCACCTGGATTCAATGATATCCCCCCTGTCTGTTCTATCTGTGATAAACCTTGTCAAATCTGATTTCTACCAGTTTTCCTGATTCATCAGCAATATAGTCACCCATATAAAAGGCTCCATCTTCCCGGATCTCCACTATTTTTTCAAGATCGCGTGGTCCTGGTTCCTTTCCGTCTACCAGCACTGTAACGCCCACCTTCTGAAACCGCTTAATTCCTTCCAAATAACGCCGTTTTTCCTCTGCTTCCCTTTTTCTTTTTTCTTCTGCTTTTTCGCACTTATCCTTCAATTTTCTTCTCCTGTCTGAAGGACAGTCTGAAACTCCTCCAGGAGGTTTCATACCTTCAATATTGTGATATATTATGTCTGTTCAGTCTGCCCTTCTTTAATATTTCAGAAATCCCCCAAAGAAAGCAATGACCTCCCCTGACACCTTAAAAGCGTCCTCCGTTCTAGGAATCCGCCTGGCTTCTATGCCCGGATATCTCGAAAGCCCCTTCATAAACTCGCTGCTTCCTGAGCTGATAAAATACTCCCACTTCCCATCTGCACGTTTTTTCTCTTCCGCCAGTTTCAGAAACGAATATATTTTCCATTCAGACAGAGAGCCTACCAGAAATTTGCGCTGGCAGAGCTGAAATTTTGCTCTCACTGCCTCAAAATCATGTCCAAAATCAATCACTACTGTGTCAAATTCTGAATTGGCCAAATCCGAGAACGTCTCCGGATCGGCTTCCTTCATAAAAGAAATCTCCAAAATACTACACGAACCATTTTCCTGTTTTAAGGCAGACCGCTCTGACAGAATCTCAAAAAGACGCGAAAAATCTCCGCTTCTGTTTTCTTCCAGCAGAGCTGTCCGCTTTCCCAGGACGCCTGAAAGATAAGAGGCAGTCATAATAGAAAAATGAGTGGTTCCCACTCCCGGACAGCTTCCCGCCACCCCTATCATCAAAGGACTGTGAAAGTCTTTGTTTCTCCTGCCCTGTTTAAAAAACCTTCTTCCAGGCCGCTTCACTTTTTTGTATCGGTCAGTTACACCTGCCATTTCTGTTTCTTCAGTTTATACCACTCCTCTCCCGCGCCGTCCCCGTCTGCGCTTCTTTTTCCAGACTTCTGCCAACCTCAGAAGTCCAGAAAGCTGCCATGCCGATCCCTTGCCGCCTCTTTCTTCCCTTAACAGCCATTTCTCTCCCTCTGTCCCTGACAGCAGGCGGAAAAATACCTGATCCGCCTCCTCTGTCAACGGCCGCAGAGGATCCTCTATCCAGGGAAACCGTCCAGCTATAAAGCCGGAGGCCTCCTCAGGCAGAACCACCGTTCCCCGGCCTTCCTGCCGGTTGATGAGAATCCTTATGGGGATCTGTTCCGGTGAAAGCATCCTGAAAAGCCTTCTCACTGCTCTTCTGCAGTCTGAAAGCTCCCATTCCCTTCCCCCACAGACTAGCAGAAAAAGAGACGCTTCCTTCACTTCAGAATCCAAGCCCCCGGATTCCTCTCCAGGCCGTCCTCCTGCTACTCCCAGATCCAGCACCCGGATATGAAAGCTGTGCCCGTCCGGACAGACCTGTTCCCCCAGTCGAGGTTTCACTGACAGGATTCCAGCCCTGAAAATTCCTCTTCTGTCAGGTCCCGTGCCCATACACCAGCCCAGCGAAGCCGCTGCTCCAGAATTGTTTCTCTCCTCGTAAAGACAAGGGCCTGCGTGAACCGTCAAAAAGGCCGACAGAGCTAAGGCTGCATGGGTAGCTCCCGATCCCGGGCGGCTGCCCGCCACAGCAATGGTAAGAAGTGGTTTCCGCATTTCACCGGCGGTTCCTGTTTTCAGAGTACAGAGCGCCTCCAGAAGTTCCTCCGCCGTCTGAAACCGTTTTTCCCGCAGCGGATCCAAACACCTTCTTATGACCGCTTCCAGGCGTCTGCCAAACAGAGCTGTGTCTGTGTCAGAATCATTCTCCGGGCTTCTCCCCGTTCCCATAAAAAACAGGAGGGCTCCAATGGCATAAATGTCTGCTCTCTCATCCGGAATTTCACTTCGATACAGTTCCGGGGCAGCGAAGCCTGGAGTTGCAAAACGTGGTTCCGCTCCATGTTGAGCAGACGCAAAGACAGACTGGCCGAAATCAATTAATTTAAGCGTGCCGCCGCAGATCAGAAGGTTCTTAGGCTGAAGATCTAAATGCAAAATAGGGTTTGGTTTGAGCGAATGCAGATAAACCAAGATTCGGCAGAGTTCACTCCCATATGACAGGATCTCTGCGCGAGTAAGACTGCCCCTTTCCTGAACCAGGGCAGATAGAGAATGTCCGTCCAGATATTCCTGGACAATGTAATAATATTCCTTAGACTCATATAAATCATAGATAACCGGTATCCCCGGATGCCGCAGCGTCTTTAAAATCTCTGCTTCCCGAAGCTGTTTTCCCTCCTCCTTTGGTACTCTCTTAATGGCCCTGTATTCCTGAAGGCCTAAGTGAACCGCTAAAAGGACGGAGCCGTTTCTCCCGCTTCCAAGCGTCCCGGTTATCTGGTATTTTCCAAACAGTACCGTATCTTCTGTCTCCCGCACCTCCTCTCGGAACCGCCGGCATCTGAACAGCTATCGGAAATACCACTTCTTAGCCTGTATTCTAATACATGGTTTCACTGTTTACAACCACTTTTAGGAAAATTTCATAAAATTTTCTATAAATTTTTCACATATGAATTGCCAATTCCTTATATTATATAGTATATTGGGTATATAGAATCTTAATTCAGGCTGTAACGAAAGGCGAGTGATCCCATGAAAATAGAACGCATCAACGAAAACCAGATCCGCTGCACGCTCACCAGCTTCGATTTAAGCATGAGAAACCTGAATCTCGGAGAACTGGCCTATGGCTCTGAAAAAGCCAGAAAGCTCTTCCGGGAAATGATAAAAAAAGCCGAAGCTGAAGTGGGATTTGAAGCTGAGGATATTCCCCTCATGGTGGAGGCCATTCCTCTGTCTGCAGAAAGCATTATGCTGATCATCACCAAAATCGAGGATCCCGAAGAACTGGACACCCGGTTTTCCCGGTTCTCTCCTGTGTCAGAAGAGGAACCGTCCGAAACCTCCCTGCCAAATGAACTGCTGGAGGGCGCGGATCAGATCTTAAATCTTCTCTCCCAGGCAGCGGGAAATCAGGAACATACCAGAGCTTCTGCTCCTGCGAAACAGGTTTCTGATAAAAAAGCCGGAACCGCTGAAAGCGGGCAGAATAAAACCTACGCCGACTCTCTGGCTCAGCGAATTTTTTGCTTTGATACCTTAAAGGCTGCTACCCAGGCATGCCGTATCGGCGGACAGGCCTTTGATGGAGAAAGCTGTCTCTACAAAAACAGACGCACTGGAAAGTATTACCTGTTTCTCAGAGAACTGACTCCTGCTTCTGAAGATTTTATCCGGTTCTGCAATCTCCTGGTAGAGTACGGAGCCAGCGTCCGCGCCGAATATGCGTCCCGCGCCTATTTCGACGAACACTATGAGCGTATCATCCGCGAGAATGCTGTAGCTGTGTTAAGCAGACTTTAACAGCTTTCTCTCCGCAGCGGTGAAAAAGGCAGATGAAAAGGGAACTCTCCCTCTCATCTGCCTTTTTATTTCAGCCTGTTTCAGAATTACTTCTGAGCCAGGTATTCATTGATCGCATTTACTAATGTATCAACCGGGATTCCATGAACCATACTAGCCTCTTCCAGAGACTCCATCTGAGAAGCCGGTCAGCCTAAGCAATGCATTCCTGCTCCCATAAGGATAGGTGCAATCCCATCGTCCAGACGAACCAGATCACCGATTAACATATCTTTATTAATCTGCATGTTTGTACCTCCTTGTGCTGTTTTTTACATTCAATAATATAATACTTTTTACTGACCATTGCAAGGCATATTTCATCCTGATACAACATACTGATATCAGAAAAGAATGGAAATTTGAAAAATACTGTCAGAAAATCACTCATTCTATTCTATTGTTTCCCTTTATCCGCCAAAATACTCCCTGTTGTTCCCTTGCTTTTATTTTAGAACAAGTTTTTTTAGGGTACCATCTTGAATATTTTCGGAGTTTAGTATAAAATGTAGGCACAACCATAATTAAAGGAGGTAATTTATCATGGCATATGTAATTACAGATACATGCGTTAGCTGTGGCGCTTGCGCTGGCGGATGTCCAGTAGGCGCAATCAGCGAGGGAGATGGCAAGTACGAGATCGACGCTGCTGCTTGCATCGACTGCGGAGCTTGCGCTGGTACATGCCCAACAGGTGCAATCGAGGAGGCTTAATTTAAGCTGATTTTTCCGTCTCAGACGGATTCAGATTGTAAAAGAAAGAGACTGCTTCAAAACAACCGGTTCATCGGTGGTTTCGGACAGTCTCTTTTTATTTGCTTCTCTCTTTTATATCATTCCCATACTCCGGAACAGCAGAACCCACAGGAAAATGGTAAGGATAGAAGCCGCTGTACTGACAACTACAAACTGGCCTGCCAGTTCTCCGTCTCCTCCCATATTCTGAGCCATGGAATAGGATGCTGTAGCCACAGGAGTCGCGTACATGGTAAACAGAACAAACCTCTCTAGATTTCCGAATCCCATAACCGTAGCGATGCCGGTAATGACAGCCGGCAGAAGCACCATTTTCACAGTCAGGGAAGGAACAAGATATTTGAGATTTCCCTTCACAGCAGAAAAATGCAGAGTTCCCCCCAGCACAAACAGCGCTAAAGGCGTAGTCAGCCCGGCAAACTGAGAAATCGTCCCATTCACACAGTCCGGCAGTTTAATCCGAAGCAGAAAAAAGACAAGTCCTGTAACAGCTCCCATAATCAAGGGATTCGTTACCACATTCCTGGCCAGTTTTTTAATATCCGACTTTCCTCCATGAAACATTTCAAGAATAATCACCGCCGTTACGTTATAAATCGGTATGACAATAGCCACCATCATGGATGCCAGAGCCGCCCCTGCCTCTCCGAACAGGCTGGTAGTCAGCGGAATTGCAAACAGAACAAAATTGCTCCTGTAAATACCCTGAATCACCACTCCTCTCTGAGGATTTCCCTTCACAAGCCTCGGCACAATAAGCACCAGCAAAATCTGAAGAATCAGAACACTGGCAATACCCGCTGCAGCCAGCCTTCCATCCAGCGAAGAGCCCGGCTCCATTTTGTAGAGATTATTGAACATTAAAATGGGGAAAAACGCCCTGAAAATCAGCTTATTCAGCTGATTCATAAAATCCTCGTCCACCAGACCACTCATCCGTACCCCGTAGCCGAAGGAAATATAAATCAAAAACGGCATAACCGCATTGACTGCCACTAAAAAACTTTCCATCAATTCTGCCTCCTTCGTCTGCTCTCTCTATTCAGACGCCGCATCTTTTTCTACCCTTCTATTTGGCTTCTGGCTTTTCCAGCGCAGGCTCCCCGTCTGACAGTTCTATCTCCTCAGTCACTGCAGCCTGAACCACAAACCGGTGGCTGTATCCATTTCCTGTACAGGTCACAAGAGTAATCAGGCGATCTTCTGCGCCTGCAGAAATCCCCGTATCATACCAGGCCTTGGACTTAATCCTGTCAATATAGGCCATTTTCTCTTCTTCATTCCCAAACTGCATAGGAAAATTCTCCTCCTGGGCTTCCTCCTGATGGCTGGAAATCACACTGCAGCGCAGAATCCTGTCTGGAAGATATAAATCAATCTCCGGATAAGCCCGGAAAAACTCTTCTTTTCCGTACTTTTTCAGCAGTCCAAACATAGAGCCATCCCTCATATTGTGGCCGTAGAGAATCGTATTATCATCTGTTACAGATGGATTATTTCTGTAATCCATAAATACTGTACCTGCAAAATTATATTCCCCTTTCAGCGTCTTTCTCAGATAATAATCATTATCCTCCGCCTGGGCCACCGGATAGCTGACGCCTGTACCTGGGATATCAATCCAGAGAACCACATCCTCAGAAACAGACCTTAATGCATCAAAATCGACAGTCAAAGGCGCCCAGACAGCCTGTCCACCCCCACTCTCTCCCAGCTCTCCGTATGATGAATCTTCCTTTCGCTGAATCACCTGATCCGCCAGCTGTTCATATGCCTGTCCGGCAGAATGATAAGAAAACCATACAAATCCCAGATATCCCAGCGCACCGAGAAAAACCAGAAGCGCCAGAATGAAAATAGCTTTTGTTACATTTCTTTTCACGTTATGTAAACCTCCTGTCAAGAAACTTTTTTATAAAATCTTCCCTTTTAGACTGGGGCCGATATCTATCTGCCCATATTTATTTATCAGTATAACAAAAATACACTGCAAAAACCAGTCTTCTGTCCAGCTTCTGCCTATTTGTGTTTCCATTGTAGTTTCCTCTCTCCTATGTTATACTGAACCTACAAAAGCATACATTTCACCACATCAGGCCTGGTTCTTCAGGCCTTATATCTCTGATTCCTTTCTTTCAGAACATCAGAAAATCTATGCTTTTTCCACATTTATATCAGAGCAGGAGATTTTCATTTCTGAAGACTCCTGCAAAAGGAGGTCAAATGAATCAGAAACAAAACAGCCGAACTGCAGGTTCGTCACACTGGCAGCAGTTTCAGACACAGCAGGCACAGCAAATTTTACAGGCACAGCCAGCTCAACCAGTCCAGCGCAGCTACAAGGATACTCTTTTCCGTATGCTCTTTAACGATAAAGAGGCGCTCCTGTCTCTTTACAATGCAGTAGGACAGACAGATTACAAGGATGCCTCGCAGCTGGAGATCGTAACATTAGAAAATGCCATTTACATGAACATGAAAAACGATCTGGCCTTTCTCATTAACCTGGAACTGAATCTCTACGAGCACCAGTCCACCTGGAACCCAAACATGCCCCTCAGAGATCTTTTCTATGTGGCAAGAGAGTACGAACAGCTGATTCGGAAGGATACCCTCTATTCCTCCCGGCTGGTAAGGCTCCCCGTTCCCAGATTTCTTGTCTTCTGCAATGGAAAAATGCCGGAGCAGGCGGAACGGATCGTTTTAAAACTGTCTGATTCCTTTGAAAAGGCGACAGACGATCCGGAGCTGGAACTGAAGGTGACAGTGCTCAACATCAACGCTGGCTGTAATGAGGCCTTAATGAACGCCTGCAGGCTTCTGAAGGAATATTCCCTCTATGTGGATCGGGTTCGTACCTATGCTGCACAGATGGATATGAACACAGCAGTCAACCGGGCCGTGGAGGAATGTATCAGCGAAGGAATCCTGGAAGATTTTCTTTTAAAATCACGGGCGGAGGTAGTTGCTATGAGCATTTTTGAATACGATGAAGAACGGGAACGAGAACTGATTAAGAAAGCGGAGTTTGAGTGCGGAAAAGAAGAAGGCATGAAAACTGGTATTGAACTGGGCAAGGCTCAAGGTATTGAGCTGGGCAAAGTTCAGGGCATTGAATTAGGCAAAGCCCAGGGCGTTGAGCTGGGCAAAGCTCAAGGCATGAAAGCTTTAATTCAGGCATTACAGGAGCTCGGCGCTTCCAGGGAAGCTGCCCTTCTCTCCCTTAAAAAGCAGTTTTCCCTCTCTGAGGAGGAGGCTGAAAGGCAGCTGGAAATGTTCTGGACAAAAGATAACTGATAAAACCTAAAATACAAAAACCTGCATGACATTTGCAGCAAAAGCATAATAAAGGAGCCACAGTTTCTTATCATCTGATGATGAAACTATGGCTCCTGTTTATATGATTGCTCTTTCTACTCTTATATTCTCCCTTTTATGGAGATGGCCATTCAGGTCTTACTGCTCCTCTTTCTTTCTGCGAAGGGAAGATCCCATCCAGAGAAGAATAATTCCGCTGCCAATAAGGGTTACTACGGCTGGAATCACAGGAGTATCATCTCCTGTTTTTGGAAGCACTGCCAGCGGTACCGGGCCGTCTTCAATGATTGTCTCATCTGTAAGCGGCGCTCCCGGCGCTAACGGAACCTCGCTGTCTGTAATGG
>Kit_p2__coassemble_1431_pt1 | contig 16439 bp, 11 predicted proteins | sample Kit_p2__metabat2_high_PE_038 | metagenome-assembled genome bin Kit_p2 | reverse complement strand
TACTCATTATATCAGATTGTCGGCTTCTGTCAAGGCTTCCGGAAGATTTTTTTCATGGTTTTTCCTTGATACTGTGAGGGTTCAGGAGTTTTTTCCGCTTCAGGGCTTTTCTGTTTTTCCCAGTTAAAAGCTGCCTGCCGTTTCCTGCCGAATCTCTTTATGGTATAATATCGTCAGATATTATGCCGCGCCGGTTTGAGCGAGCATCGCGAAGCAGTTACCAATTCAAACCGTGCGCATCCGCCGGAGGCTCATATCAGCTTCGCAGATATGGTATAATAACTGGTATATTATTATTAAGAAAGAAGGAATCCACTTATGAAACTTGTAATAATCGAGCCCCTGGGCGTGGAAAAGGAAAAACTCCTTTCCATGGCGGCAAAACAGCTGCCGAAGTCTGTAGAGGTGGTTTACTACGATACCCGCGTCACAGATACTGAAACATTGATTGAGAGGGGAAAAGATGCTGACATCATTGCTGTATCTAATCTGCCGTTAAATGCTGATGTCATCAACGGCTGCAAAAACCTGAAAATGCTGTCCGTGGCCTTCACTGGAATCGATCACATTGCCATGGACGCCTGCAGGAAAAACGGGGTTCTGGTGAGCAACTGCGCCGGCTATTCTACTGCTGCTGTAACAGATCTGGTCTTCGGTCTTCTGATCTCTTTATATAGGAACATTCCCGCCTGCAATGAGGTGGTGAGAAGAGAGGGAACTAAAGACGGGCTGGTTGGATTTGAACTGGAGGGCAAGAAATTCGGAGTAGTTGGAACAGGAGCTATCGGCCTTCGTGTGGCAGCCATTGCCCAGGCCTTTGGATGTGAAGTTCTGGCCTTCAGCAGGACGAAAAAGGATGTTCCCGGCATTACCTACACAGACCTGGACACTCTCCTTTCCCAGTGTGACATTGTATCTCTTCACACACCTTTGAACGATTCCACCAGAGGGTTAATCGGCAAAGAACAGCTGACCCTGATGAAGAAAAACGCGGTTCTCATCAATACAGCCCGCGGCCCGGTAGTAGACAGTCAGGCGCTGGCAGAGGCGTTAAATGAGGAACGGATTGCCGGAGCCTGCATCGATGTCTTTGAGACAGAGCCGCCTGTTAAAAAGGAGCACCCCCTGTTACATGCCAAGCATGTGATCGCCACTCCCCATGCAGCCTTTGCTACTAAGGAGGCCCTGGTAAAGCGGGCAGTCATTGTCTTTGACAATATTACTGCATGGTTAAATAACTCTCCTCAGAATGTGATGTAGAATCGGCATAAATAGTATACATTTAGCATTTAATTCAAAAAATTTATACAAATTTATATTTCATAAGAACTGATTAAAAAGAATGTTTTACGGCTCTGTAACATGAGGCTGCTAAAACATTCTTTTTTCCATACAGGCCTCTTGAATTTCCCTCCATCCTCTGTTATAATGTTCAATATCTTTTTATTTTATATAAAATTGAACATTATGAACATGACTTCTATGTATAAAAACGAGGAGGTATCTTCCATGAACGAACCGCATTCAGATAACAAAAAACTGGCCGCACGGCTGGATATCATGCCTATGGCAGTATCCCTGGCCCTGATTCTGGCTCTGTGTCTGGCCTTTTTCCTGGTTCCGGAACAGTCTAAGCACGTCCTGGATTCTGTCCGTTTCTTTATCGGGGAGGAATTTGGCGTCTACTATCTGGCAGTAGGCCTGGGAATTTTTCTGCTGTCCCTCTACCTGGCCTTTTCCCCATTTGGAACCATCAGGCTGGGAGCGCCGGGAGAGAAGCCGCAGTATTCCGCCTTTTCCTGGGGGGCGATGATGTTCACCTCCGGTCTGGCAGCTGACATCCTGTTCTATTCCCTGTGCGAGTGGATCCTCTATGCCAATGATCCCCATATGGCAGAAATGGGCTCCATTCAGGACTGGTCCAGCGTCTATCCCCTGTTTCACTGGGGGCCGATTCCCTGGAGCTTCTATGTGGTGCTGGCCTGTGCCTTCGGCTTTATGCTCCATGTAAGAAAATGCAAAAAGCAGAAATATTCCGAAGCCTGCCGGCCGATTCTCGGCGCTATGACAGACAAGGCTCCTGGCCGCCTCATCGATCTCCTGGCAGTTTTCGCCCTGTTAGCTGGAACTGCCACTACCTTCAGTCTGGCTACCCCACTGATGAGCCAGACGGCAGCCAGCCTGCTTCATGTGGACAGCTCTAAATGGATTACCATTGGAATTTTAATTGTCACCTGTATTGTATACACTATTTCCGTTGTCCGGGGTATGAAGGGTGTCATGAAGCTGGCTTCCTCCTGTGTATATCTGTTTTTCGCCCTGTTAGCCTATGTATTTCTGGCCGGAGGAGAGACACGGTATATTGTAGAAACGGGATTTTCTGCTGTTGGAACTCTGATTCAGAATTTCTTTACTCTGGCTACCTTTACAGATCCTCAGAGAACCACCTCCTTCCCACAGACCTGGACCATGTTTTACTGGGCCTACTGGATGGTGTGGGCAGTCGCGGCTCCCTTCTTTATTGGAAGTATTTCAAAAGGGCGCACGGTAAAGCAGACCATTCTGGGCGGATATGTCTTCGGCCTGGGAGGAACCTTCACCAGCTTTATTATCCTGGGCAATTACAGCCTGGGCCTGCAGGTTTCCGGACGTCTGGACGTTATGGGGCTCTACAATGCCAGTCAGGATCTCTACAGCACCATCATTGCCATTATAAACACTCTGCCAATGGCACAGATTGTTCTGATTCTCCTGGCTCTGGCCATGATTACCTTCTACGCTACCAGCTTCGACGCCATCGCCCTGGTGGCCTCCGCCTACTCCTACAAGGAACTTCCTGATGGACAGGAACCTCATATGGGTGTTAAGGTTTTCTGGTCCCTGATGCTGATTCTGCTGCCCATTGCCCTGGTCTTCTCAGACAGTTCCATGGCGAATTTGCAGACAGTATCGATTATTGCTGCCTTTCCTCTGGCTGCTGTGATTCTCCTGATTGTGGCCAGCTTTTTAAAGGATGGGAAGAAGTATCTGGAGGAAAATCGGAAATAGGATTTAAGAAGAGGGAAAGTTTTCACGCTCCACTTAAAGTCACTGGAAACTCTTCCTCTTTCTTACTCTATTTTCTCTCTTCTCTTTCGATTCCCCCACCATAAAGCGCAGGAGAAAAGGACGTATTTTGGTGACTTTTGTGGAACAAAAAAATACGTCCTTTTCTCTCATTTTACCTTATTTTATTTTCATGGTCAGTCCAATTCTCTTTTTCTCCTGGTCAACTTCCAGAACCTTGACTTCCACAATGTCTCCTACGCTCACCGCCTCCAGGGGATGCTTAATGTAGCGCTCGGTCATCTGGGAAATGTGAACCAGGCCGTCCTGATGTACTCCGATATCCACAAAGGCTCCGAAATCAATGACGTTTCTCACCGTTCCCTTTAAAATCATGCCAGGCTTTAAGTCCTTGATATCCAGTACATCCGTTCTCAAAATCGGCTTCGGCATCTCGTCTCGCGGATCTCTGCCAGGCTTTTCCAGCTCTTTTACAATATCCCGAAGAGTGATCTCACCAATGGAAAGCTCGGAGGACAGCCTGCCGTAATCGCCGATTTTCCGTCCTATTCCCGCAAAACCGTCTCCAGAAAGCTCCGCCACATGATAGCCCAGACGCGCAAGCAGCGTCTCGGCGGCCTGATAGCTCTCCGGATGTACGCTGGTGGCATCTAAAGGATTTTTTCCTCCCTGAATACGCAGGAAACCAGCGCACTGCTCGAAAGCCTTCGGTCCCAGTTTCGGAACCTTTAAAAGCTCCCTTCTTGTCTTAAAGACGCCGTTTTCTTCCCGGTAGGCCACAATATTTTTCGCCACCGTTTTGCTGATTCCTGAAATATAGCCCAGCAGGGAAGCGGATGCTGTATTTAAGTCGACTCCCACACTGTTGACGCAGTCCTCTACCACTCCCTGCAGCGCCTCGCTCAGATTCTTCTGGTTCATATCATGCTGATACTGTCCCACTCCAATAGATTTCGGGTCAATTTTCACCAGCTCAGACAGGGGATCCTGAAGACGTCTGGCAATGGATACTGCGCTTCGCTGTCCCACGTCAAACTCCGGAAACTCCTCTGTAGCCAGCTTGCTGGCAGAGTATACGGAAGCTCCCGCTTCATTGACAATCACATACTGCACCTGCTCCGGAATTTCCTTTAACAGCTCTACAATCACCTGCTCCGATTCTCTGGACGCCGTTCCGTTTCCTACAGAAATCAGCGAAATATGGTACTTTTTAATTAAATCCTTTAAAATCTTTTTGGACTCCTCCACTTTATTCTGGGGAGCCGTAGGATAAATGACCACCGTATGGAGCACCTTTCCCGTCTCATCTACTACCGCCAGCTTACAGCCGGTACGAAAAGCCGGATCCCAGCCCAGCACGACTCTTCCCGCCACTGGCGGCTGCATCAGAAGCTGCTTTAAATTCTTGCCGAACACCTGGATTGCGCCTGCCTCTGCCTTCTCAGTCAGACTTCCTCTGATCTCTCTCTCGATAGCTGGGCCGATGAGGCGGTTAAAACTGTCTGCCGCTGCTTCCTTCAGCACAGGAGAAGAATATTCATTATTTTTTGTAATAATCTGTTTTTCCAGATATCTCAGAATTTTCTCCTCAGGAACCGTTATTTTGACAGTCAGAAGCTTTTCCTTTTCTCCCCGGTTCAGCGCCAGAATCCTGTGGCCTGCCGCTTTTTTCACCGGCTCGGAAAAGTGGTAATACATTTCATAGACCGATTTCTCTTTCTCATGTTTAGCGGAGGACTCAATCATCCCCTCCTGGAACACCGCTTTTCTTATATAGGTTCTAAACTCAGCCGTCTCGGCAATTCTCTCTGCCAGAATGTCCCTTGCGCCGTCCAGGGCTGCCTTTGCATCCGCTACTCCTTTTTCTTCAGAAAGAAAATGCTCCGCTTCCGCCAGAGCCGGCTGCTCCAGATTCTGATCCCAGATTTTATCTGCCAGAGGAAGCAGTCCTTTCTCTTTCGCAGCTCCGGCTCTTGTCTTTCTCTTCGGCCTGTAGGGAAGATAAAGATCCTCCACAGCTACCAGCGTTGCAACGCTTAAAATCTTCTTTTCAAGCTCTGCCGTCAGTTTCTCCTGTTCCCGTATGGAAGCAATTACCTGGTTCTTTCGATCCTCCAGGTTTCTGAGATACTTTAATCGTTCATCCAGATTTCTAAGCACCTCATCGTTCAGTGAACCTGTAGCCTCTTTTCTGTATCTGGCAATAAACGGAATGGTATTTCCCTCATCAATCAGCCTGACTGCAGCTTCTGCCTGATTTACTCTGATCTGAAGCTCTGATGCAAGCGCCTGTATAATATCCATAACATTTTCCTCATTTCCCCAAAAATCAATTCAGCAGACACTTGGAGCATCTGCATTCCTTATTATAATAGATTTTAAAGGCAGGCGCAACTGAAACCCCTCAGTCAGAAACAGGCAGGGAAACGCTCCCTGCCTGTCTCCTCTAAATCTGCGCCCGGATCATCTGCCTGATATCGCTGAATGCCGCAGATATCTTTCTGTAGTGTTCTTCTGTCATGCTTCCTGTAAGAACAGCGAATTCATCCATATCCGGAAGCTCCACAAATCTGACCGGACCAAAGACTGCCTCGATCTCCGCTTTCTTCTCCTGCGCTTTTCCCTCAAACCGCAGGAAATAGGAAAATTCCGTCTTCTCCACCGGAGTCAGGGTCTGGCGCTCTGCTCCCCAACCAAATGGTAAATTCCGGTTCATGTTCATGGCTGTTTCCATCATATCTGCCACTACCGCGCTGGCCGTCGGTCTCTTTCCTGCGCCGCTTCCATAAAACATCAGCGTTCCTGCCATGTTTCCTTTTACCATTACAGCATTAAAGACATCATTCACACTGAACAGGGGGTTTTCCTGGGCAATCATCATCGGACACACAAAAACGGAAACCTTTCCGTCCTCCATACGGCTGCTGCCAAACAGCTTCACTGATGTTCCAAGCTTGGCCGCATACTTAAAGTCAGTGTCCGTCACAGCAGTAATTCCTTCTGTATACACATCCTCGTAATTGACTTCTCTGCCTGTAGCAAGAGCTGTCAGGATCGAAATCTTCCGGCAGGTATCATATCCCTCCACATCGGACTCAGGATTTCTCTCAGCGTAACCCAGTTCCTGGGCTTTTCTCAGGGCCTCCTCAAAGGTCTGCCCCTCTTTCGCCATCTTGGTAAGAATGTAGTTGGTCGTTCCGTTTAAAATACCGCTGATCTCCACAATGCGCTCTCCTGCAAGAGCTCCTGTCAGCGGACGGATTAACGGAATTCCGCCTCCCACACTGGCCTCAAAGAAGAAATTCAGCCCTTTTTCTCTCGCAATCTGAAGAAGCTCGGTTCCGCAGGCAGCTACCAGCGCTTTGTTGGATGTCACTACATGCTTTCCCGCCAGCAGGCTGGCTTTTACAAAGTCGTAAGCCGGGCGGACGCCTCCCATGGTCTCCACCACAATTTTCACGTCGTCATCCTGTTCAATCACGGAAAAATCGTGAATTACCTTGTCCTCATTGGGATCTCCCGGAAATTCCCGAAGATCTAAAATATATTTTACCTGTATCTCTTCTCCGGTTCTGGCTGTAATTACATCCCGGTTCTTTTCCAGAACCTCCGCTACTCCTGAACCAATCGTACCATACCCCATTACTGCTGCATAAATCATGTCCTATCACTCCCTGGCAATTATTTTCACATAGTGAATTCCCTTCTGAATCTCCATCTCTTCCACCATTTTGGAAATATTTCCTGTATCCGGCCTTACCTCTACGCTCAGTGTCAGCGAAGCCAGATTCCCCACAGGTATACTCTGATGGATGGTCAAAATATTAGCCTTATAAACAGCTACAATATGAAGGATATCAGAAAGCAGCCCTCTTTCATCGTCCATCTGAAGAACCAGCGTAATCGTCTTTCCCTTTGCATTGTCATGAAATGGGAAAATGTCATCCTTATACTTGTAAAAGGAGCTTCTGCTGATTCCAACCCTGTCTGAAGCCTCCTGAACCGTCATGGCTCTCTCTGATTCAAGCAAGCGCTTTGCTTCCACTACCTTTAAAAGCACCTCAGGCACTGCTTTCTGCTTCAAAACGAAATACTTTGTCTGCTCTTCCATTCCTCATTCCTCTTCCAGTCAGGTGCCGTCCGGCCACCTGCTTCAGCTTATTTTATCATACAAAAAGCGGCTGAAAGCCCTGCCTGGCATCCGCTGGCCTTTCAGCTGAACGGATCCCCTGCTTTCTGCCTTTAGCCGCTTTTTACCTGGCAGCCCCGGTAGGGACTGCCGAATTAAAATGTATGCGTATGAAAAACACTTGTACTCACAGGAAAGATATTATCACATTTATCCAGTATATTCAATCACTTTTTGCTATCCAGGTTAATCCATTTTAAATATGCGCTGATGAAGGAATCAATATCTCCGTCCAGCACGGAATTCACATTTCCGCTCTCCGCGCCTGTACGGTGATCCTTCACCATGGTATAAGGCTGCATCACATAGGAGCGAATCTGGTTTCCAAAATTGATATCCTTCACATCTCCGCGGATATCAGACAGTTTCTCTGCGTTCTCCTCCTGTTTCATCAGGTAGAGCTTCGCCTTCAGCATCTGCATCGCCACTTCCTTGTTCTGGAACTGAGATCTTTCATTCTGACACTGTACCACGATTCCTGTCGGGAGATGGGTAATTCGGATAGCGGAGGAAGTTTTATTAATGTGCTGTCCTCCGGCGCCGCTGGAACGGTAGGTATCGATTCTCAGATCGTCCAGATTAATCTCCACGTCCAGATCCTCCTTAATATCCGGCATTACATCGCAGGATACGAAAGACGTCTGCCTCTTTCCGGCAGAGTTAAAAGGAGAAATTCTGACAAGACGGTGAACGCCTCTCTCAGACTTCAAAAAGCCGTAGGCATTTTCCCCGGTAATCTTGAGCGTAATGGATTTAATACCAGCCTCCTCACCGTCCAGATAATCGATGACAGCGGTCGTAAATCCCTTTCTGTCCGCCCATCTCTGATACATCCGGTACAGCATACTGCACCAGTCACAGGCCTCTGTGCCTCCTGCTCCTGCATTCAGCTTCATAATGGCGTCATTATTGTCATATTCGCCGGACAGAAGAGTCTGAATCCGGATGGTTTCCAGCTTTTCTGTAAAATCATCCATCATATCGCGGATTTCAGGAACCAGGGCCGGATCATTCTCCTCATAGCCCATTTCAATCATAACCTGGATATCCTCATACTCCTGCTCCAGCTTATTATAGCTTTCCACGGTATCCTTCAGATTCTTGGACTCCCGCATCAGTCTCGTCGACGTCTCCGGATCGTCCCAGAAGCCTGGTTCCTCCATGGATTTCTCTAACTCGTCAATCCGTTTCACCTTGCCGTCCAGGTCAAAGTGAATCCCTCACTTCCACCAGGGTATCCTCATACGTTGACAGCATATACTTATACTGATCAAGCTCAACCATAGCTTCACCCACTTTCTTTTTTTATATTTCTCCCTATTTTAACATGAGCAGGGGAGATTGTGCAAGATTGTGAATGAGAAAGAGAAACTGTTTTCTTGTTCCACTTAAAGTCACCGAAAACAGTTTCTCTTTCTTGGCTGCACTTCCGCACTAAAAAAGGAAGCAGGGCAATATTCCAAATTTGCTCTGCTTCCCTTATATTTTACTCTTCGTTATTTTCTGCTTTCTGTGCTAACCGCTCTGCTTTTCTCTCCTGATACTCGGCTCTGCGGGCAGCTTTTTCTGCCTGGTGCTCCTTGCGGCGCTCGTCCCGGCGTTCTTTCTTCTGCTGCTCCTTTTCCTTGCGTTCCTGCATATCTGCTAACATCTTGCGTCCGCAGCACTGCTTAAACTTCTTTCCGGAACCGCATGGACACGGATCGTTCGGATAAATCTTCCTTGTCTCTCTCTTCTGAGGAGCCTGAGGAGCTGCATCCTTATTCGTTCCCGTTACCCTGGCAGCCGGTTCTCTCTCCACCTTCTGCTCTACGCGGATATGGTAAAGAGTTCTTACGGTATCCTCACGGATGGAAGCAGTCATAGCGTCAAACATTTCATAGCCGCTCATCTTGTACTCAACCAGCGGATCCTTCTGGCCGTACGCCTGAAGACCAATACCCTCCCGGAGCTGATCCATATCGTCAATATGAGCCATCCACTTGTTGTCAATTACCTTCAGAAGAACTACCCGCTCCAGCTCGCGAATCTGCTCTGCCTGCGGGAACTCCGCCTCCTTTGCCTCATAGAGCTTCGTAGCAGACTCTTTCAGCATATGCTTTAACTCGTTCTTCTTCATATTCTTCTGTTCCTCTGTCAGAGTGACAGGCGGAAGAGGAATAATAGGAAGAAGCAGGGAGTTAAGTTCTGTCAGATTCCAGTCTGCCGGACTCTGCTCGTCGGAGATAGAGAGATCCACTGCATTTTCCACGATATCTGTGATCATCTTCATAATCACGTTTCTCATGTTCTCACCGTCCAGAACGCGGCGGCGCTCCTCGTAGATTACCTCACGCTGCTCGTTCATAACCTCGTCGTATTTTAACAGGTTCTCACGGATTCCGTAGTTATTTGTCTCGATCTTCATCTGAGCGTTCTCAATGGCTTTAGAAAGCATCTTGTGCTCAATCTGCTCATTCTCCGGCACTCCCAGAGCGTTAAACATGCCCATCAGCTTCTCGGAACCGAAGAGACGCATCAGATCGTCCTCCAGTGAAATATAGAAGCGCGACTCACCCGGGTCTCCCTGACGTCCGGCACGTCCGCGCAGCTGGTTGTCAATACGTCTTGACTCATGGCGCTCTGTACCGATGATCTTCAGTCCGCCAAGGGCCTTGGACTCGTCATCCAGCTTAATATCTGTACCACGGCCTGCCATATTGGTAGCAATGGTAACAGCGCCGTGGATACCTGCATCTGCTACAATCTCAGCCTCCAGCTCGTGGAACTTGGCATTTAACACCTTATGAGGAACGCCTCTCTTTTTCAGCATCTTGCTTAAAAGCTCAGAGGTTTCGATGGTAATCGTTCCCACCAGAACCGGCTGTCCCTTCTCGTGAGCTGCACATACCTCTTCCACAACTGCATGGAATTTCTCTTTCTTGGTTTTATAGACAGCATCATTCTTATCCTTTCGGATAACCGGGCGGTTCGTCGGAATCACGATAACATCCATCTGATAAATATTTCTGAACTCTTTCTCCTCTGTCTGGGCAGTACCGGTCATACCGGCCTTCTTATTAAATTTATTAAAGAAGTTCTGGAATGTGATAGTAGCCAGTGTACGGCTCTCTCTCTTAACCTCTACATGCTCCTTGGCCTCAATTGCCTGGTGAAGACCATCTGAATAGCGGCGTCCCGGCATGATACGTCCTGTAAACTCGTCGACAATGAGAACCTCATTATCCTTTACTACATAGTCCTTGTCACGGAACATGAGGTAGTTGGCACGCAGAGCCATAATCATGTTGTGCTGAATCTCCAGATTCTCCGGATCTGCCAGGTTCTCAATATTAAAATACTTCTCTACCTTCTTAACACCTTCTAAAGTCAGGTTGACTACCTTATCCTTTTCATTGACAATGAAATCACCTGTCTCTTCAATCTCCTCACCCATAATAGCGGAGAGCTTTGTAAACTCTGCAGATGCCTCGCCCTGCTCCAGCTGCTTGGCTAAAATATCGCAGACCTCATAAAGCTTTGTGGACTTGCCGCTCTGACCAGAAATAATCAGAGGTGTTCTGGCCTCATCAATTAATACAGAGTCCACCTCGTCGATAATGGCGTAATCCAGATTTCTTAAAACCATCTGCTCCTTATAAATGGCCATGTTGTCTCTCAGATAGTCAAATCCCAGCTCATTATTGGTCACATAGGTGATATCGCAGCTGTAAGCAGCCTTTCTCTCCTGAGGAGTCATGGAGTTTAATACAACGCCTACTGTCAGTCCCAGGAAACGGTGAACCTCTCCCATCCACTCAGCATCTCGCTTTGCCAGATAGTCATTGACTGTAACGATAAACACGCCTTTTCCAGCCAGGGCGTTTAAATAGGCCGGACAGGTGGAAACCAGTGTCTTACCCTCTCCAGTCTTCATCTCAGCGATACGGCCCTGATGAAGGACAATACCTCCGATCAGCTGTACCGGATAATGTTCCATATTCAGCACTCTCTTAGCCGCCTCACGGACAGTAGCAAATGCTTCCGGAAGTAAATTGTCTAATGTCTCTCCGTTTGCCAGGCGCTCTTTAAACTTCCTGGTATTGTCCCGCAGCTCCTCATCTGTCAGCTTCTCCATCTCCGGCTTTAAAGCCACGATTTTATCGACAATGGGATAAATCAGCTTCAGCTCTCTGTCACTGTGAGTTCCAAACACTTTCTCTATCAGATTCATGCTCTACTCTCCTATTTTCTGCTTTCTTTTTTATAATTTTTTATGTTTCATTTTCTTCTGTCTCTTTTTTGTCTGATCGTTCTGCAAAAAAGCAGATCTATAATCTTACTTATTCTATCATTAACCGCCCTATCTTTCAAGAAGTTCATAATTTTTTTACAGTTTGCCTGTAACAGTACGGCCCTGAATCTCTTCTGCACAATTTACATAATTCCCAAAATTATTGTACACCCAGCAAGTTGCACAAAAAATATGTTCTGTTTTTCACTTATGCACATTATCCACATTATTCCCAACGACAATACACACGATTTATGCACATGATTTCTTGTCCATTTTATGGGAAAAAGCAGTTATACACCGATTTATCCACATTATCCACAACTTTTTTCTGTTTATCACCACTTTTCGTCAATCCTCCCTGAATCTTCCATTTTTTGTATACTTGTAATAAATTTCATAATTTCTGCAAAAAATACACCTTTTCTGCTTGACAAAAAAACGGCAAAAACTTTCGTTGGATAATCCTGTTATTACCCATATAAATGAAAACCTTTTATGGAAAATTCACAATAATTTTCTTAATACTCTCATTTTTTAATTGAATTTTTCTGATAAACGTGGTATACTAAGGACATCCCAATAAAAAAGGAGCGATGACTTATGCGTTATACAATTACCGGAAGAAATATTGATGTTACGCCTGGACTTAGGGAAGCAGTTATTGAGAAGATCGGAAAACTGGAACGATATTTTAACCAGGATACAGAGGCCATCATTACTCTGAGCGTTACAAAAGACCGCCAGAAAATCGAGGTTACTATTCCAGTGAAGGGCCACATTATCCGTGCCGAAGAGCAGAGCACAGATATGTACGTATCCATTGATTTGGTAGAAGAAATTATCGAGCGCCAGCTCAAAAAATATAAGACGAAGCTCATCGATAAAAAGCAGTCCCACGTAGATTTCAGTGAATTCTACGTTCAGGAGGAAACAGAGGCTGACGATGAGATTAAGATTGAAAAGGTAAAGAAATTTGCCATGAAGCCTATGGATCCGGAAGAAGCCTGTGTACAGATGGAGCTTCTTGGACACTCTTTCTACGTATTCTTAAACGCAGAGACCGAAGAGGTAAATGTAGTTTATAAGAGAAAGGGACAGACCTACGGACTGATTGAACCAGAATTCTAATCACATTGAACCCTTTAACAAGCAACAGGAAGCCAAAATGGCTTCCTGTTTTTTCTGCTTTTTTCTGTGTTCTCTTTTTTTCCTGACTCTTTCTCATCCCTTACAGAAAACGGCGCAGTGGAATGACCAGCACTCTCATGACAGAATAAAACAGCTTCTTCCCAATGCTCATCTCTCTGGGGACGTAGCCTTCCCCGTACTGATATTCTCCGTCTTCTCCCATAATTCTGCTGCTGTTCTTATCCTGCTCTGCCTCTTTCCGGATCACACTGTTTAACTCAGGGCAGTCTACTGCCAGCATCAGTTCTGTATCCTGGTAGGTGCTGCGCATATCGAAATTGTAGGAGCCCACCAGGCTCATCCTGTCATCCAGCAGTACTGCCTTTGTATGGCTGGAATACTCTCCCATCAGCTCGTATACCTTCACTCCCGTATCCCAGATTTTCTCTTTCTGGTTCAGGTAGTCGGTACAGCCCCAGGGATTAGCTCCGCTGGCCACATCATTGGTAATCATTTCTACCGAAACTCCTCTGTCTCTCAGCTCCTCCAGTCCCTGATACATCTCTTTACCGCAGATAATATAGGGTGTGTACATAGTGACCTGATCTGCCTCCAGCATCAGCTGCTGAAGCGAATACCAGAGAAGCGGTTCCTTATTTTCCGTTTCCACAGGATTGGAAAGCAGGGAAATTTTATTCGTTTCCATAGTAAGAGCTGTATAATTCCAGTCTGTATATGCCTCCTGATACGTCTCTTTCAGATACCCGTATCTTTCCTTCAGCTCCTGTTCTGCCTGCTCTATCGAGGAAGTCTTCTTCCGGCAGACGTATTCCCTGCTGTCAGGAAGTGCCCATATCCGTTCAAAATACCGTTTTACCTGAGAAATAGAGGCAGTTTCATCCGGCTTCTCCGTCTCATAGACAAACAGCTCCCGATCCATATTTTTCTGTTCAGAATAATCTCCCAAAAACAGTTCCATGGTATTGCGTCCGCCCAGCATGTACATGCTCTCGTCAATAATCAGGTACTTGTCGTGAAGCCTCGCCTGCAGATCCCAGGGTCTGAATGGACTGATAGGATTATAAATCCTGATGGAAACACCCGGACAGGATACCAGCGCCTTAAAATACTTATTTCCTGTCAGTTTCAGAACTCCATTAAAGCCGTCCACAATGACTCTTACCTGCACGCCCCGGTCTGCTGCCTGCATCAGCGCAGCTATAATATCCTTTCCCGCTTCATCTGATTTGAAATCAAAGGTAGAAAGGATAATTTCCTCTCTTGCCTCCTCAATCAGATGCAGCCTCCACAGTAGGGCATCATTATTATTGTCTATGTAAGCCACTCGTTCCGGCCCCGGCCCGCTGCCGTAAAAAGCAGAAGGAGAAAAACTGTCCCTGTAAGCTGCTGGAACCTTCTTATGGCAGACATAGGGAAAAATCAGCAGCCCAATATAAATAATCAGTAAAATCAGCAGGATTTTTCCCACTGTTAAATGTTGTAAAATTACGCCTTTTTTTCCTGTCATGGGTTTCCTCCTTTTGTACAGCCCCTTCTATTATTCAATAGGCTTCTGATAAAATCCTCCAAAAAATGTCTCTGTAGGAAGAACATTTACTATAATCTTCGGATCTGTCCGCTTCATCAGATGGACAATATCCTGTACCTCATAGGAGGAAACTACCGTATGCAGCAGAGCCATTCTCTGCCTGCTGTAGCCGCCGTAACCCTCCATCACAGATATTCCATGACGGTAATATTTCACATATTCCTCCACTACCCGATCCGGCTCATGGGTCGTAATCTGCAGGGTTACCCGTTTATATCTGTGGTAAAAGCTGTCAATAGTCTTTGTGGAAATAAACTGAAACATAATGGAATATCCTGCATATTCCCAGCCAAAAATCGCTCCGAACACACAGAGCATACAGGCATTAAAGACAAACACATACTGCCAGATCGCCTTGCCCGTCTTATTCGACACATACAGGGCAATAAAGTCCGTTCCTCCTGTGGATGCGTTTCCTTTCAGGGCCACCACAATATTCATGCCATAGACAAAACCGCCAAAACAGATGTTTAAAAGCTCATCATCAAACAGCGGCGCAAAATGCAGCGTTCTAAGAAAAAAGCTGGCCAGAAATACCTGGAGCATGGAAAAGATTACGAATTTTTTTCCTATGTGCTTAAAACAGAATACCGCTACCGGAAGGTTCAGGACAATCATTCCCAAAAAAGTAGGAAAATGATACCCAAACAGGGAAGCAATCCTGTCTATGAGCACCGCCACCCCTGTAAAACCGCTGGACAGAATCTGGGCAGGTGTTAAAAAGGCCTGCATGGCAAAAGCCTGAAGAAGCGCCGATGCCGTTACCGCAGCAGCTGTAACGGCGTACCTGTAAATTGGATGGTTCCAATCACGTTTCATTTTCGCTGATAGTTCCGTTAACTTTTTCACCCTGTTCTCCTTCATTGTTTTCTTTGCTTCACACTTTCCATCAACTGTCTCACCAGTACCTCATCTACCATATCGTAGTCATCTTCATGGGGCGTCCCGGCAAAGCTGTAATTTACATGTTCTCCTGATGTGGTCGGATCATTTCTCCAGCCTTTGCAGGAAGAGTGAATCTGAGAAATGCCTGTAAATTCCATCAATCTTCCGGCATTTCCTGCGTTTACACCACTTCCGGCCAGCAATTCAATCCTGCCGCCAAACTCCTGCTGAAGCTTCTTTAAAAGCTCTCTGCCCTCCCATGCTGTTCCTCTCAGGCCGCTGGTCAGAATTCGATCAGCCCCCAATTGGATCAGCTGGGAAACGGCTGCTTCCGGATCTGCGGTGCAGTCAAACGCTCTGTGGAACACTGCCTTTTGTCCATAGCTGTGGATCAGCTCTGTCATCCTGCCGGTCTTTTCCAAATCAATTTCCCGGTTTCTCGTCAGAAAGCCGAAAGCCAGACCGTTGCTTCCACACTCTAACAGCATTTTAGCCTCCTCAAACATCTGCTCTGTCTCCAGCTCTGTGTAGCAGAATCCGCCTCCTCTGGGCCTCACCATGGAAATCACCGTCAAATCCGTCGTTTTCTTTACCAGCCTGATACATCCCGCCGAAGGCGTCAGACCTCCTAAAGCCAGAGCAGAATTAAGCTCTATCCGTTCAGCGCCTCCCCGTTCGGCAGCCACTGCATCTTCATAGCTTCCGCAGCAAATTTCAACCATTGTATCATCCTCTCTGTTTTCTGTCTGTTACAGCTGCAGTATTCATTCTTATTATATCCTATTCTCTCTGCTTTTACCACCAGGGAACCTGCGTTTGCCCTGGAACAGGGCGCCCATCTCTCATGCGCAGGGAGCAAAAAAGAGGCAGAATACAGCTCTTCCTGTACTCTGCCTCTCCCCTGAACCTGTTTCATGCGCCTGGCGCGTTCTATGATCTCTTTTCCTCGATTTCCTTAGTGGCAATCACATCGACTCCTGTGCCGCAGATATCAGATACAATTACATCTCCAATGTGTACCGGAGCTTCCACGCAGACTCCCTTTAAGGCGCGGACACAGTCGAAGATTTTTCCCTTGGGAATATCGTTCTTCGTCTTTACGGAAACCATATCCAGACTTCCTCCCTTGACCATAACAGTGGAGGTTACAATTCTGGTAGGATTCGTCACTTCCTTATGGGCGTAATCCTCGCCGCGCTTGCAGGTGTTGCCTGTCACGCTCTTCACCTCACCGTTTTCCATCTCAACGGTCACCATACATCCCAGAGGGCAGCCGATGCAGATCA
>Kit_p2__coassemble_1387_pt1 | contig 16899 bp, 18 predicted proteins | sample Kit_p2__metabat2_high_PE_038 | metagenome-assembled genome bin Kit_p2 | reverse complement strand
CACGTACTGCCAATACGCAAATCCTTCCAATGTCTGCGAGATTAGCTGACGGATTCGGAAAAGAAGGTTTCCTATGGCATAGACTCTGCCAATTCACCCCAAAAGATTGGTTCTCCCGCTGCCGCGGCTGACGGCATTCGACGTTCTGCATTGATTGTATGCTATTATACAATAAATGATTCCTGAAAACAATAAAATTTGTCTTAATTTTTCTGTCAAGTTGTTACATCTGTCTGATCCCAGCCGTCTCCTGTCAATCTTTCTCCCTCGGCACTGCGGCAGCCTGCAGCCCAAAACAGGCCACGGCGGCGCTCAGCAGCAGCCTCAAAGAGCACCGCTTCCGGAAAAGGATAGCCATTGACTGCTGCATCCCGGCACGCCCAGTGAAGACGGTAATACAAATCTGCCGCATCTAAAAGTTCCCGTTTTGGGCGAAGCTTTGTCTGGCCCACCAGTTCATCCAGAGAGCGAAACTCTCTGATTTTCGTCACACAGTCCCCCACGCTGCAGATTCTTTCCGGCCAGTCCAGTGTTTCAAATAATCCCAGCGCCCACTCCATCACATACAGGTTTTCATACTGCCAGGAAAACTGGATCTGCGTGTTTTCATCCGGCTGCCTGCTCTTCAGATAGGCTTTTTCAGACGGTGAAAAAAATTCCTCCGCCCGGAACTGCTTTACTGTATCCCTGATAAATGCTCCGGCTTCAGACGGTTTCATTCCTTCCCCCAGAAGACATTCTGAATAGAGGGACACTGCTAAAAGAGCGGCGGCTCTTCCGCAGATCTGCCGTTTTGTTCTTTTTTCTGCCTCTCTTTCCGTCTCTATGACAGGCAAGGCGAGAGGAGTGTAAATCTGCCTTCTTCTCAGCTGCATCACACTTTTTCTGCGCCGCTCCAGCGCCTCCCTCATTGGGATTTTCCCATCTGGATCCGCTGAATCCTTTCTCTCATCCAGAGGCGGCAAATAAGATTTCACCTGGCTGTTTCCGCTTTCATCAAGAATGATTCTGCCGTCCGGCCCTGCCAATGCTCCGCCCCTCTTCGTGCGAATACCCTGAAGTCCCTTAAGAATCTCATTGATCAGGTTCTCTGCCAGAAGAATTTTCTCCCTGTCTGCCCTCTCATTTTTCTGTTCAAAGGAATAATGAACCCGCACAACACTTCTGAACCTTCCTATCGTATAAAAAAGGTGGCGTTTCACATCTCCATAAACGGTATCCAGACTGTGCAGGTATCCATGTACGCCGCTTAACTCCTGTCTGGCGTAAACCTGAGCCTCTCCTTCGTCCTCTGTGCCAAAAGCGGCAAAGGAAAACTCTATTCCCTGCTGCCGTAACAGGACTGTATTTTCCTCCCTTTGTACCGGAAGCCTGATCAAATCGGAGATCCGGTCAATCGCCTGTCTCCCCAGGGCTTCCCGGCAGAATAAAAGCTCCCCCGCTTCATATCTGGACGCGCTCTTTTTTTTCATAAAAAATCTCATAGCATCCTCCTGCGCCCTGTTTTCGGCACTATTTTTCTGTCAGCTCTCCCTCGTTTGCCTCTTCTTCCTGGATCTCCTTCTCCGCCTGCCTGTCTCTGATGGATATCTCAATTACAGACTGAGGTACGTTCACAGAAAGCGCTGCAAATTTTCCTTTTTCCCCTGCTGCCTGGCAGGCTTCCTCATAAAAGAAGCGCACCAGCTCCCGGTTCAGTCTTCCGCCTCTCCAGTGAAACACAAAATAAGGCTGTTTTTTCCTGAGCACTGCTTTCAGACGCTTTTTCACATCCTCTTCCTTTGTCAGAGAAAGCCGCTGCTCCCTGTAGTAAAAATGATCGCTGTCCGGACAGGCTGGAACGGGATAAAGAAGCTTCTGATGATCCCTAAATATCTCCCTGTCTCCCAGGTTAAAATAATCAAATCGGGGCGCTCCATATCTTCCCAGAGAGTTGTCAAAAGTGGCATCCAGGTGATACCAGCTTTTTCCAGGCTTCACCAGATTCCAGGCATGCCGGTACTTCACGCCCTTGTCCGGAGCGGCTTCACTGACTGCAATCACACACTCGATGTTCAGACGGTCACAGAGAATTTTCACTGTTTTTGCGATCCCCTCGCACACCCCTACTCCCTGCTGAAGCGGGCCGATAATTTCATGGGAATACTGTTTCTTTAATTTATCATAGGAGACGTTTTCACATATGAAATCGTGGATAAACTGCTCTGCCTCCTCCTTTGTCTTTTCCTGAACCTGCCGTATTAAACGGCTGATCCGGCCCTCCAGAGCCTTCTGATGCTCCTTTATCTTCTTTTTTTCAAACATATAGGCCGGCTTCATTCTCACATACTGGGAGTCCTCTGTAAAACGATACTGAAAGCTTTCCACATAAAAAATCTCCGGATGATCCAGCCGGAGCCTGAAAAAGACGTCGGAAAGCTGCCGGTTCTCCAGCCTCCTCACAGAAATTTCCGGAGCAATTTCACTAAATCCGGAAAACATATTTCGATATGCCTCCTGCTCCTCACGGTTCATCTGTCCGTAGTAATATTCCTGCGCCATTGGCGTCTCTCCTCCCTGTTTCTTAATTCTCTTTTCCTTTTCAGGAAGTATATCACAGGCACCCTTGTTTGACTAGCGTCCAAGTCCCAGTTCTTCTGAGAGCTTTCTGGCAAACATCTGATGCCCCTCTCCTGTCCAGTGTACCCCATCATGAGCCAGGGGAATCTCCCAGTCGGACGTGTCTGCAAACTGCACTCCCAGTCTCTGTGCAATCCTTCTGTAAACCGGTCCCAGAGCCTTTACCTCCCGATCAAAGACCGCTTCATCTTCACCGTATCTTCCTATATCAATTACAGCGGGAGCAATAAGCAGAATCCGTCTCCCATCTCCGCCAATCTGCGAATGGCTCAGCGCATGCCTGAGAAATGCCTCCATCTTCTTTCCCACCTCCCTGGCATCAGGGCGAAAGGAATTTAAAATGTCATTGGTTCCCAGCATCACCGCCAGGATGTCTGCCGGAGCGTCCTCCTCCAGAATCCTGTCAAACCGCTCCAGAAACCATCCTTCTGGAATTTCCCTTCCATTCATTCCCTCATTTACAATGTCCCAGCCTGTAACATCTGCAAATACCTCCGGCCATCTCTCCTTCTCTTCCAGCTGTCTTCCCAGACGGGAACCAGCGTCATATCCGAAGGTATTGGAGTCTCCAAAACAAATCATTCGTTTCATTTATGATACGGCGCCCCCTCAATAATGCGAAAGCTTCTATATATCTGCTCCAGCAGCACCACCCGCATCAGCTGGTGGGGGAAGGTCATCTTAGAAAAGCTGAGGGCAAAATCAGCCCTGTCCATTACCTTCTTTGACAATCCCAGGGAACCGCCAATCACAAACTGGATATGGCTTTCCCCCCTGAGTCCCAGGGAGCTTATTTTCTCTGCCAGAGTCTCTGAATCCAGCATCTTCCCCTCGATTGCCAGAGCAATCACATAGGCGCTGTCTTTGATATGGCTTAAAATCCGTTCTCCCTCCTTATCTTTGATCTGCCTCTCCACTGCTTCACTGGCCCGATCTGGTGTCTTCTCGTCTGCCACCTGGATGATTTCCAGCTTGCAGTATCTGGAAAGGCGTTTGGAATACTCCCCAATCGCCTCCTCAAAAAAACGCTCCTTAATTTTGCCTACCGCAATCACCGTCATTTTCACTGTCTTTTTCCCTCCTGTTGCCGGAAAATTCTCCTCGTATCATAGCCTTTAACAGTTCTTTTGCTCTTACCTCTGCCTCAGGCCTTCTGTTTTTTACCTTTTTCACTGATTTTCCATCATCATTTCTTTGAATTCCATAGACAATCCTTAAAAACTCTCCTGCCTCTTCCCATGCCTCCCGGCTCTCCGGAATCAGGTCAAGGCCCATCTGAAATACGTGGAACATTCCTGCATAGACAGAAGTCCGCACCTTCACGCCTGACTTTTTAGCCTTCTGGGATACCTGCATTGTATCGCTTAACAGCACCTCATACTCTCCCACCTGCATCAGCATAGGCGGAAAACCGGTAAAGCTGCCAAACAGCGGAGAAAGATACGGATTCTTCGGATCTGCCTCTCCAATATAGCTGCACTGGTACAGCATATTTTCTTTTGAATTGCCAAACAGAGGATCGATCTCATAGTTACCTTCATAAGATTCTCCACTGAGAGTTACATCCGTCCATGGGGACATAGTGATAATTCCTCCCGGAAGCGGAATGCCCTGATCCTTTAAATACATGACAAGTGAAAGGGCCAGCCCTCCTCCGGCAGAATCCCCGGCAATTACAATTTTTTCCGGCTCATAGCCTTTTTCCTCCAGAAGCCAGCGGTATCCGGCCACAGCGTCTTCAAGGGCTGCCGGAAAAGGATGTTCCGGCGCCACCCGATAATCCACGCTCAGCACATCAGCGCCATAACTGAGTTTAGAATAGCGGACTGCAAAACGGCGGTAAATATTTTTCATAGGGCCAATGTAGCCGCCTCCGTGAAGCTGCAGAATCACCCGGCCAGTCACCGCGTCCTCCGGGGTCAGATATTCCATGGTACAGGTATCAGACTCCACCAGCTTATAGACATAGCCGGCCGGACATCTCCAGGCTGGCTCCACTGGACGTTTTCTGAATTCACCTGTCTGGATTGGCTTTTTCAGCGCTGTCTCCATCACATCGCTGACCATCTCTCTGGTCAGCCGGCCAATGGCGCTGACCTCCTCCCGCTTTTCCACTCCCTTTTTATTCTCTTCTCTCTTTTCTACTGCCTGAGGTCTGATTCTGTCTCTCTTTTTCTGTCTCTTTTTCTGTCTGCTGTTCATCTTTTATCCCTCTTCTAAATATGAAACCTTCTTCCCAGCTCTCTCTTTACGCTTCTCGTTCCCATCGCTCCGGTAACTGCCAGAAGCAAAAATGCGGTCCCCGCTGTAAACAGCGATAAGAACGGCTTTGTCACCAGGCCAGCCCACCATAGTGCCAGCGGTATCATGGTAAACAGAGTAATCACAATCTGATACATAAAGTGTATCTGCCAGTTCAGCCGGTTCAGAGCCATCAGTCCTCCCACTGCGACTACATTAAACAGGAGTACGCAGGGAATCGCATAGTTGAAGGCCCATCCCCCATAACCGCAGAACCAGTCAATCAAAGCCAGGATCACGCAGGCTCCTAAAGACTGCCTTACCAGCCGCCCGGCCAGACTGGAATGCCTCAAAATAGAGAACCGTACTGTCATAGCCGCGTAAGCAATGCCTGCAATAGAAAGCACAGACCACCATCTTCCCAGCCATCTGTAGGTGGCCGCATTAACAATACCTGTAATCACTGCTGCTGCCAGAAGCGCTCCATAAAACCAGGGGGCCGCTTTCTTAATCCGGTTCTTCTCCTCTGTCATCTCCGGATAGCTTCCTCTGTCAAACTCAGAGGCAAATGCTCCATTCTCCTCTCTTCCAGTCAGAATCCCTGCCTGCTCCAGCTGGCCATACACATAGTCGGGAAGGCGTCTGTCCGCCTTGACGCTGGAAAAGGTTAAATCCACCGTATCCCCAAAAGCCATTACGCCACACTTTACCGGCTGTCGGGGAGAAACTCCTATTACCACATGAAAATCTTCTATTTTCTCCTGAAACGGCTCCTCCACGGCTATCGGTCCCAGGTTAGACAGAGTCAGCGTATAGCCTTTTGTATTTTTCGCAAATATCATTCCTGTAATCAGATGTTTTAAAGCCAGAGGCGTAATTCTCACATACCACTTTTTCTCCTGGGATACATTGCTGGCAATGGTTTCCTCCAGGCGATCTCTGACAATCTTTTCATCCATCTGCCGACTGACTTCCAAAAGCACCTCGTCAAACGATTCTGGCCTTCTGTGCGCGGGAAAGGAAATATTGGTCACAGCAAAAAAATTAGCCATGGTATCAGACTTGAAAAATGCTCTCAGATTAATGGGAAGATTGACTGCTACCGGCTCTTCCTTCGTCTCGCCATCCAGATATACCTGAATCAGAGACCACAAAAGAAGCGCTGCCAGATATTTTGTCATGCTGACCTGCTTTTCATGACACAGAGCCTTAAATTTCTTTAAATTCAAATAACCATGAAAAACAGCTGTCTCTCCGAAGGACAGATTTTTCCCTTTCAGCTGAAACGCCCGTTTTTTCTCATATCCTGTGATGGTTCCCTTTTTTTCACGGCTGTAGTGAAACAGATATCCGTCATCACTGTATCCGGCTTCTCTTTGGAGTATTTCCTGGCTGTTTTCTTTTGCTTCCGCCGCTATCTCCCCTTCTTCAGAAGCTTCTTGTTCTCCCAGTTTCAGATAATTTTCCACCAGCTTCTTTAGAAAATTCATAGCTCCCATGCCGTCTGTCAAACCATGAAAAACCTCAAAATTAATCCGCTTTTTAAAAAAACTGACGCGGAACAGATACATCTGGCTGCTGTGCGGCTCTATAAAACGGCAGGGATAGGACGTTTCCTGCTCCACTTCCGGCTTTCTGGTATTCGTCTCAAAATAATTCCAGAAAAAACCGCGTCTCAGCTTCACCTGGAACACCTGAAACTCCGGAAGTGTCTGGTTCAGAGCCCTTTGAAGCCGTTCCTCCTCTACCTCCTCTGTCAGCACTGCACTGACTCGGAATACATTGCTCAAATCCTCGCCGGTCACCATAGCAAACAGCTTTCCTGTATTGTCAAGACGTCTCCAGCTGGCTCCCTGAAAACGCTTCCTGTCCTTCCATCTCTTCATTTCAGCCTCTTTTTACTGCTCGTCAAACTCCAGACGCATATCATACCATACTACATTTCCATGAACTGATTTGGAAACTCCATAGTTTACATAACCAAATTTCTCGTAGTAGTGGATCAGACGATCCTTACAGGTGAGAATCATGCCTTTTCTTCCTGCCTTTCTGGCCCGCTCCATAAGCGCCCGCATTAGAAGCTCTGCTGTTCCCTTATTTCTCTCCTGTGGAATGACATCCAGTCCAAACACGCTCTGGTATGCGCCTCTCTCCTTATGAAACGACTCATTCTCATACATTTCATCACAGATCGTGTTCTCATCTGTCACACACCCGTTAATAAATCCTATCATCTGTCCATTCTTTTCCGCAATCAGAAAGCTCTCCGGAAAGGTTCTGATACGCCTCTCAAAATCTGCCTTACCTGCTGCCTCTGCTTCTGGAAAGCACTCTGCCTCCACAGCTGTTACTGAATCCAGATCCTCTGGCTTTACTGTTCTGATTTTAATATCCATCTTTCTATCCATCTTCTCCTGCCTGTTTATTTTCTTTTAGATCCATTTTTCCTGCTAAAGCGAGAGGAAAGCCCGGCATGGCCGGGCTTTCACAGTTTTGCGGGCGGGCCGCTCTCATCGCTATGCCCTGAAATAATATCCCACTCCCCACTTGGTATGCACATATTTGGGATCGCTGGGACTCGGCTCAATCTTTTCACGAAGACGTCTCACATGAACGTCCACTGTCCGCACGTCTCCGCCTGCTGCCGCCTTGTTTCCCCAGACACAGCCCAGAAGCTCCTCGCGGCTGTAAACCTTATTGGGATGGCAGACAAGAAGTTCCAGCAGGTCAAATTCCTTCGCTGTCAGGTTAATCTCCCTGTCTGCAATAAACACTCGCCGGCTGTCTGTATCCAGTTTCAAATCCCCAGCCGAAATCACATGGCTTTTGGGCTTTTCCTCTTTTTTCATGCGGCGGGTATTTCTTCTCATAATCGCCTTGATTCTGGCCTTCAGCTCCAGAATATTGAATGGCTTGGTCACATAATCATCTGCACCATATTCCAGACCCAGAATCTTATCCATATCTGTGCCCTTAGCTGTCAGCATAATAATCGGCATTTCCGAAAATTCCCGGATGGCCTGGCAGACTTCAAAGCCGTCCCTCTTGGGAAGCATCACATCCAGCAGAACCATGTCATACTCCTTCTCTTTGGCTTTCTGAAGCGCCTCTTCTCCATCGTACGCGCAGTCCACCTCCATCCCATCCTGCTCCAGGCTGAAACGGATGCCCTTTACAATCAATTTCTCATCATCTACTACTAAGACCTTTGCCATTCTCACACCTCTTCATCACATTTTCATACTGTGATACTATCTTTTATCCTTTGAAAGGCAGCTTCCTTAATTCCGGAAACCTTCATAATATCCTCTGGTTTCTGAAAACCGCCATATTCCTCCCTATACTGGATAATGGCCTCTGCACGGGATTCTCCTATTCCGGGAAGCGTCATCAGCTGAGCCTTATCAGCTGTGTTAATATTCACTAAAGCTCCAGACCGGGATATCTGAGCTTCGGCTCTGCCTGATCCTTCCTGGGCAGAGCCTGATATCTGGATCAGCTCCGTCTCTGCAGACTGCTCCTCTATAAGACGTCTGACTGTCTCCTGATCCGGAACCTGGATTTTCATACCATCCGTGACCTCCTGAGCCATATTCAGCCAGTCTGGCGCTCCCGTCTCTGTACAGCCTCCCGCCAGAGCCACCGCCTCATATACGCGGCTTCCCTTTAAAAGCTGATACACACCTGGAGAAACTACCTGGCCGCAGACATGGACATAGACATAGTCTGTCTCCTGTGACGTTTCCGTCTCCGGAGTATCGGAAATCTCTTCCCTAACTGTCTCTGATTCCAGGGAAAGGCTCTCCTGTTCCAGCCCCGCCTCACTGCCAGTCTCTCCTAGCACAATTCTGGTCTCAGTCTGACTGCTCAAGCCTCCTCTGCCCATGCAGCTGCAGCTGTAGCATATCCCGGCTGCCATCATACACAAAACAACAGATATTATCTTCCTCCGGCCTGCTACCTCTTCTTTTTTCATATGTATCGGTACCTCCTGTCCTTCTGGCAGAAGATACTGTTATGCCTGTATTCCTATTCTACCTAAAACCCCTGTCAAACACAAGCACTAAATCGTCAGCTTTCCCACTGAAACATAATAATTCCGGCCACAGCCACAGCTGCCCCTATGGCCTTGCGCCACTGAAAACCTGCCTTATCCACTCCGAACAGGCCCAGCACCTCAATCCCGTAGGCCACCAGAATCTGGCTCACCACAATCAGAAGAGCTGCCTTAGCCGGTCCCAGGGATCCCATGCTTTTGATCACAGTAAATGTAATAAATGCCCCTATTACACCTCCGGCCAGCATATATTTCGGCTCCACCTGAAGCAGCCCTCCGATCTGTTCCCTGCCTGAAAACAGCCAGAACACCACGCAGGTTAAAAAGGCAGACGCCTGCACCCATCCCGATGCAACCCATGTGCCAGTCTGCTTCGTCACCTCTGTGTTAAACACTCCCTGGATACTCATCAGCGCTCCTGAGAGCAGAGCTGTAATCGTTCCCCACATAATAAAAAACCTCCATGGTTTAAGATACCTATAGTATCCCTCCCCATGGAGATTCTATGCACATTTGTTCTATTTAATTGCAAAATCTATGGAAACAGAAGCTTCAATTTCCACCTCTCCGCCCATGGCAGCCATTGCATTCATATCTGCCTCCATGTCTACTCTGGCAGTCTCCAGAGCCATAATCTTTGTTTCAACAGGTCGGGCCGACTGGTCTGAGCTGAGCTCGCTGATAGAAATCATCTGCCCAATGGAGCATCCCCCTGCCTCAGCCATAGCTTCCGCCTTCTTCTTTCCATTTGCAATAGCCAGCTGAAGCGCCTCCTCATATTTCTCGTCAAAGGAGCTGCAAAGGTAGGATACAGCATCAATCCGATTAACGCCTTCATCCACCACAGAGGATAACACGTCTCCCACCTGCTCAATGGGGATGTCCTTTACAGTAAGCCGCGTCTCCATCTCATATCCTGTGATGGCCTTTCCTGCATCCCAGTCATAGATAGGATTCAGTCCAAAGCTGTATGTCTGAATGGATGTCTCCGCTATTCCCTGTCCCTTCAGCGCCTCCACTGTTTTTTCAAGATCCGTACTGTTCTAGGTCTGACAGGTTTTCGCATCCGTTGCCTGAGAATAAACCATAAGCTCCAGTTCTGCAATATCTGGCTCCGCCGTCACAGTTTCCGATGCAGTTACGTTAATTACCTTCTGCTGGGAAGCGCCTGCAGGCGGGCTGCGTCAACCAGGCGTTTGGCCAGCACAGAAGTAGTCACAGAACCCACGCCGCCCGGCACCGGAGTTGCCATGGACGCCGTTCCCTCAATATCCTTAAAATCCACGTCTCCGCAGAGCTTTCCGTTTTCATCCACATTGATTCCCACGTCAATCACAACTGCTCCCGGCTGGACAAAACGTCTGTCCACCATGTTGGCGCATCCTGCTGCCACTACCAGAATATCAGCACTTCTGCACAGTTTGGGCAAATCTACTGTCTTTGTATGGCAGACTGTCACTGTAGCATTTTCCTGGAGAAACAGCATGGCCAGAGGTCTTCCCACCACCATGCTCCTGCCTACAATCACAGCTCGCTTTCCGGCTGGAGAAATTCCGTTAAAGCGCAGAATATCCATCACCGCTTCAGCAGTACAAGGGGCAAAGCCTGTATTGTCTCCACTGAAAACCTTGGCAATATTTACCGGTGAAATTCCATCCAGATCCTTTAATGGATCAATCATTCTGTCAATATCCTCCTGAACAATCTGCTCCGGCAGAGGGCGGAAAACTAAAATTCCGTCTATCTTTGGATCACTGTTAATACGGCGGAATGCTGCCTTAAACTCCGAATCTGTAATGTTCTCCGGAAACGTATACTTCACCGCCTCCAGTCCAAAGGCAGCCATCTTCTTAACAGCTCCTTTTTCATAGGAAATATCATCCGGGCTCTCCCCCACCCGGACAATAGCCAGTCTTGGAATGCGTCCCAGACTGTTTAAATCCTCCTGAACCTGTACCTTCAGCTTCTCAGAAACCTCTGCTCCTCTTAATGTAATCATTGTCTCTCCTCGTTTCTGTTTTTGTCCTCTGTCTTGTATATTCGCCTTATTCCAGTTGCTCCCTCTGCAGTCTCTTAAACTGCGCCTCCGGCAAGCAGCTCCAGCACATAAACTGCAAGAATAGCAGCTACTGCCACTACCACCAGACTCTTCCCTTTATATCCTAACACTACAGCCACAGCAGTTCCTCCTGCCGCGGAAAACAGGTGGCCTGTGCTGAAAAAGACGTCCGGAAAGGTCAGCGCCCCTAAAACGGCATAGGGTGTATAATCCAGAAAGGAACGGATAAACCGCGACCGAATCTGTTTTCTGAAAATCGTCACCGGCAGAACCCTGGGAATATAAGTCACCAGTGCCATCAGCGCCACACAAATCAATACACGTTTAAGCTCCATCGCCGTCTCCTCCTGTTTCCTTACTCATATCTCTTATCTCTCCGTCCATTTCTTCCTCATTAGGCTCCATTTCCCTGGCTGCCTCTGTCTCTCCGCCATCGTCGGTTCCAGGAAACAGCCATGCTCCCAGTCCTGCGGCAGTCACTGTGGAAATAATCACGCGAAAGCCGTCTGACAGGAAGGAAAACACCGGAATATACTTCAGCCCGCACTGCACTGCCACAGCTATACAGATAATGCAGAGTACATGCGCCGAAGCCTTGGCAGCCGGAATAATCAAAGCGATAAACATGGCGTACAGGGCGATTCCCATGGCATTCTGAAGTGCTTGGGGAAGCAGGGTAGAAATGCATCCTCCCATCAGTGTTCCCAGGTTCCAGCCTGCTACTGGCATGAGAATCAGTCCCAGCATAAACGGCGCTGTCAAGGTTCCCGTCCTCAGAGAACCTACCACAAAGGTCTCGTCTGTAATACCGAACGCCATCACCAGCCTGGCCAGCGTTCCTGTTTTCCTCTCCAGCTTCTGTGACAGCGAAAGAGACATCAGCATATATCTTATATTAATCACAAACGTAGTAAGCGCTACTTCCAGATAACCGGCTCCGGCAAAAATTAAATTTGTACCAGCAAACTGCCCGGCACTGGTCAGGTTTGTCAGGGAAATGATTACTGCCACCCAGATAGGAAGTCCCCCTGAAACAGCCAGGAATCCAAATGTAAACGATACCGGAATATATCCTATTCCAATGGGCAGTCCGCTCTTTACACCCTTTTTAAATTCTCTTTTCCAGTCCATCGTGCCTCTCCCCCTCCTTTTTTTCTTCAAAAATTCCTCCCCCGGCAAAATGCTCCTGCTTCATCTGATTCAGCCATTCCACTCCTTGTTCTATGCCTTCCTCCGAAAATGAAAACTGTTTCCTCGTTTTCTTTTCCTCTGAAGTGGCATCATAGCTGTAAGGCTCCGGCCACACAGTTACTGTGAGAACCGTCTCCTTCTCCCCGTCTGTTTTTTCCATTCTGTATCTCATGCCCTGATCGCTTCCTGTAAACTTCTCTTTCTTCAGGAAATTCACCGGCATAACATCTTTTCTGCTGATCATACCTTTCTCCTTCACTCCCTGACAGCCCTTTCTGGCTGACTCTGTTTGACATTATAGCACAAATACTTCTGTTTGTGACTTCTGATTCTTTTCTTTTTTCGCCTGAAATCCAAATATATTGCATGCATATTATTCACATTGTTTTTTAATTTTTTCAAATATATCTTGATTTTTCTTTTTCACTATTGTATATTTATGTCTATATTTCAAATAAATATACATTTGTATGAATCTGACACTCAGCAGGCTCTGGCTGCGGCTGTAAGAATGCGCCTGCAGGGAAGAACCGATAGGAAGGAGAAAATAATTATGAACGAAAAAGTTATTTTAGCATATTCCGGCGGACTTGATACTACCGCTATCATCCCCTGGCTGAAGGAGCATTTTGATTACGAGGTAATCTGCTGCTGCATTGACTGCGGTCAGGGAGAGGAACTGGACGGACTTGAAGAGAGAGCCATGCTTTCCGGAGCATCCAGGCTCTATATCGAAGATATTGTAGATGACTTCTGCGAACACTACATCGTTCCCTGTGTACAGGCCGGAGCTGTATATGAAAACAAATACCTGCTGGGAACTGCTATGGCCCGGCCGGGCATTGCCAAAAAGCTGGTCGAAATCGCACGCAGGGAGGGCGCCAGCGCCATCTGCCACGGAGCGACTGGAAAGGGCAACGATCAAATCCGGTTTGAGCTGGGAATCAAGGCTCTGGCGCCTGATCTGAAAATCATTGCCCCCTGGCGTATGACTGATGTATGGACCATGCAGTCCCGTCAGGAGGAAATCGACTACTGTAAGGCCCATGGCATTGATCTTCCGTTTTCTGCCGATTCCAGCTACAGCCGCGACCGCAATCTGTGGCATATCAGCCATGAAGGCCTGGAACTGGAGGATCCTGCGGCAGAGCCAGACTACAGCCACCTTCTGGTTCTCGGCGTAACGCCTCAGGACGCTCCTGACGAATCAGAAACTGTCACCATGTCCTTTGAAAAAGGCATTCCCGTCTCTATTAATGGGGTCCCTATGAAGGTTTCCGATATTATCCGCACTCTGAATCAGCTGGGCGGAAAACACGGGATCGGGATAGCAGATATTGTAGAAAACCGGGTAGTAGGAATGAAATCCCGCGGTGTTTATGAAACCCCAGGCGGAACGATTCTGATGGAAGCCCACGCACAGCTGGAAGAACTGGTACTGGATCGCGCTGTCATGGAAGTAAAAAAAGAAATGGGAAATAAGCTGGCTCAGATCGTTTACGAGGGAAAATGGTTCACTCCTCTTCGAGAAGCCATCCAGGCTTTTGTAGAAAAAACGCAGGAATATGTCACAGGTGACGTCACCTTTAAGCTCTATAAGGGCAACATTATAAAAGCCGGCACTACCTCCCCCTACTCTCTGTACAGTGAATCTCTGGCCTCCTTCACAACGGGAGAGTTATACGATCACCACGATGCAGACGGCTTCATCACTCTCTTCGGCCTTCCCTTAAAGGTCCGCGCCATGAAAATGGCAGAAGCCGCAAAACATCAATAAATACCAGCTCTGACAAAAGAGGGAAGGCCATACATGACCTTCCCTCTTTTATATTGGCATCCAGCCTGTGCTCTTCCCTTTATAAAGAAGGAAATTTATAATTTCTGATCACTGCCTGGAGGCTTCTGTTTCCATTGTATTCATTTATTTCCGGATAATAGATAATATCTATCATGTTTCTGCCGTCCCGCTCTTCTTCAAAGGCAGGCCCGTCTGTAAAAAGGATCCCATCCATCGGCATTCCGCTGCTGCCTTCCAGAACGAGCTTCACTACATTTTTATTCTTTCCAATTACCCGGCAACTTCTGATCCGTACTTTTTTCTGAGCAAACAGAGGCTTCTCATTTCCCTGGCCAAACGGCTCCAGAATCTTCAGTTCCTCCACCAGACGCTCCCTTACGTAGTCAATCGGCATAGGCACATCAATCCACAGCCTGGCTTTAAAATCCTCCTCTGTCAGTCCTGATTTTTCATTCAATTCTCTCCGGAACGCATCAATATTTTCCTCCAGAAGGGAAAGTCCCGCAGCCATAGGATGTCCTCCAAATTTCAGCATCAAATGCTTTACCTCAGACAGCTTTTGAAACATGTGATAAGCTTCTATCGAACGGCCAGAACCCTTTACCGCCTCCTCGCTACGGGTCAGCACAATAGCCGGCTTCTGACAGTACTCCCTGAGACGTCCTGCAATAATTCCAGCCAGGGATTCATGGCATTCCGGAAAAAAAATCACCAGTACCCTGTCATCCCGGTACTGCGTGTCAGCCAAGATCTTCGCTTCAGCCGTCCAATGCTCTGTCATATCCTTTCTCATATCGTTGAGATCCTTCAGCTCCTGAGCCAGCGCCTCCGCCTCATTTTCATCTTCCGCCAAAAGCAGAGACAGTGCCAGCTTCGCTGTCTGAAGTCTTCCCCCTGCATTCAGGCAGGGTCCAATGACAAAGCCTATGTGATACGCTGTTATACTGTTTAAATCCAGATTTGTCTTTTCCGCCAGCTTTCTGAGTCCCACATTTTTTGTACGGCCCAGCTTTTTCAGCCCATACTTTACAATAATGCGGTTCTCGTCCTGAAGCTTCATCACATCGCCCACTGTGGCAATCGCTGCAAATTCCAGCAGATCCAGCCACTCCTCTCTGGAAACACCAAACTCCTCATAGAGAGCCTGAACCAGCTTATAGGCCACCACTGCTCCACAGATTTCCGGAAACGGATAGCTGCACCCCTTCTGCTTCGGATCAATCACAGCATCTGCAGGGGGCAGAATTTCCATCTCTCCATCAGTGGGAACCTCATGGTGATCCGTCACCACCACTGTCATCCCCAGCTCCCTGGCCAGCTGAATCTGAGAAAAAGCAGAAATTCCATTATCACAGGTCAAAATTGTATTGATTCCATCCTCCTCAGCCGCCTGAATCATCGATTCATTGATGCCATAGCCATCCTTAATCCGATCTGGGATAGCATAGTCTACCCTGCCGCCCAGACGTTTCAGGGCCTGATAAAGGATATAGGTAGAGCAGACACCGTCAATATCATAGTCGCCCACAATCCGGATTTTCTGTCCCTCTTTCAGCTTCCCCTTTAAAATATCCACTGCCAATCTCATATCTTTTAAGAGCCATGGAGAATACAGCCCGTCAAGATTGCCATAAAGGTATCTCTCAATATTCTCCTGCCCCTCGATTCCCCTGTTTCGGATCACTCTGGCTGTCACCGGATCAATTCCAAACTGCCTTGCAATCCCGTCAAAATCTGCCCTCTTCGTCTGAAGCATCCAGATCTGTTCTGCCATCGTACCACTCCTTCACCTTTTATCATCAGCACTGCTGTTCCCCTGTCTGATGCTTTTATTCCATTCGATTTCTTTTTCTGCCTTTCTCCCTGCCCATGCAGTTTACAGGCCCCTCCCTTTCTCTCTCAGCCACTGCCGCCGCTCCCTGTAGTCTGGTAGAATGTCCTCCACCACACGCCAGAATTTAGCCGAATGATTCATTTCAATTCTGTGAGCCAGTTCATGGACAACCACATAATCAAGAATTTCATCAGGAACCAGGGACAGCTTCCAGTTAAAACTCAGATTTCCATTCCCGCTGCAGCTTCCCCATCTGGTCTTCTGGGCACGAATCGACACTCTTTCATAGGAGACCCCCATTCGGAGGGCAAAAACAGGCAGACGCTCTTCCAGACGTCTTTTCAGTCTTCTTTTTCCCTCCTGTATCTCAGCGTCCGTATAAACTGGCCGTTGAGATATGCTCTGCAGCATCCGTTCTCTCGTCCTCAAAATCCACTCTTCATGGCGCTGGGCAAAGGAAAGGGCCTGTTCTGCTGTAACAGTCCTTGGCACACGCACTGTAACCTGGCCGCTTTCTTCCATTTGAAGCGCAATTGTCTTTCTGGCAGAAAAGAGAATCCGGCAGGGAATTTCCACTTGTTCCTGTTCCAGGCTACCAGGCTGTTTTCTGAATGTATTCGTAATCTGCAAAAACCGCATACATTCTGTCCTCTTTAAATTCGACTGTCTGCGCGGCACGCTCCATCACACCTTCCATCTCTTTTACAAAACCTGCCAGAGGAAAATCATTTTCTGCTCTGACTATCTCTACACAGGTATTTTCCTCCATTGCTAAAAGCTCCGCATACAGCTCATCCACGCTTCCTTCAAAGTCCTCCGGAAACTCTAACTCTTTTTTCAGGAAATCGTAGACCTCCTGCTCGCTCTTCATCTGCTTCATATTGATTGTCACCATTTTCATAGTGCATACCTCCTTTTCCTCTGACTCTGCAAAAAAATCTTCTAAATCTGCTGCAATACTTTTTGAAGCAGCCGTATCACATTTTCTTATGTAAATAGAAAAAAGGACACCTGCAATCAGATGTCCTTCGCTTGTCCTGCCTATGCAGGAATCTCTACCGTGCGTGAGAAGATTCGAACTCCCGACACCTTGGTCCGTA
>Kit_p2__coassemble_1376_pt1 | contig 17025 bp, 21 predicted proteins | sample Kit_p2__metabat2_high_PE_038 | metagenome-assembled genome bin Kit_p2 | reverse complement strand
CTGTGATCATATCCTTTCTGTCGCAGACACCTACTGCAAAGCCTGCCAGATCGTAGTCTTCCTCCGGCATCAGTCCCGGGTGCTCTGCTGTCTCGCCGCCGATTAAAGCAGCCTCAGACTGTAAGCAGCCCTCTGCCACGCCCTTTACAATCTCCGCAATCTTCTCCGGATAATTCTTACCGCAGGCAATGTAGTCCAGGAAAAATAAAGGCTCTCCGCCTGCGCAGGCAATGTCGTTGACGCACATGGCTACTGCATCGATTCCAATGGTATCGTGCTTATCCATAATGATGGCCAGCTTTACCTTGGTTCCGCAGCCGTCTGTACCGGAAAGGAGTACAGGATCCTCCATATCCTTGAAAGCTGCTGCTGAAAAGGCTCCGGAAAAGCCTCCAAGGCCTCCCATTACCTCTGGCCGCATGGTTCCCTGAACATATTTTTTCATCAGCTCTACAGACTTATATCCAGCTTCAATATCAACTCCGGCGTTCTTATAATCCATTACGATTCTCCTCTTTTTTGCTTTTTGCGTTTCTTCAGTTCTACAGGCCGTAAACGTTTATTTCATCTGGGCCACATACTCCTTGTAGCCGATTTTGTCTAACTTCTCAGCCTTCTCCACAACCTCGTTTTTCATCTCCTCAGAGTATTTCTTTAATTTCTCAAGAAGCTCTGCGTCGGAAGCTGCCAGAATCTTGGCTGCCAGAATACCTGCGTTCTTTCCTCCGTTGATCGCTACCGTGGCTACCGGGATTCCGGACGGCATCTGGACGATGGAGTACAGGGAATCGACTCCTCCAAGATCTGAAGTCTTCATCGGCACTCCGATAACCGGCATGGGGAACAGAGCCGCGCACATGCCCGGCAGGTGAGCCGCTTTTCCCGCTCCTGCGATAATCACCTTGTAGCCTCTGGCCTCTGCGGATTTCGCGTACTCGAAGAATACATCAGGCTCTCTGTGGGCGGAAATCACTGTCATCTCAAACTCAATGCCCATTTTCTCCAGAAAATCTGCCGCCTGTGCCATAACCGGCATATCTGAGTCGCTTCCCATTACAATTCCTACTTTTGCCATAGTGAATTCTCCTTTTCCTTGTATTTTAACATTAGTAATTCTAATATTTATCAAGTTTTATCTTAGTTTTACTAATTAATAATACCTGTTTTATTTTCCCCCGTCAAGACAGACGTTTATGAAATATACTTATAAGCAGATATGACCTCAGCTGTTTAACAGCCTTTCACCATTTCCAGAGGCGCATTCAGCTCCTCTGTTCCAGGCAGCACAAATGTTCCGTCCTTTATAATGTAAACAACGCTGCCATCTGCCTTTACTGCCTCCACAGTGTCCAGTTCCGAGTAAGGGATAGTAATATCTGTGTGGCATCCAAAGTAAGCCCTGGAAGGATCTTCCTTCCTTAAAAGAGAGATTTCATTATCTCTGGCTGCCACCTCTTTTCCATCCGGATTGTAGACCGGCGCGTCCTCAGACCAGCTGTAGCAGGTATCTCCTACTGCAAAGTGGGGGCCTGTCTTCTCTGCTATGAGAATCGGGAACCGGTCGGAAATTCCGTACTTGACGCCCACCGCGTATGCCGTGGTATTGGTTCCCACTGCAAACTCTCCCATAGGAAGGCTGTCGTGATTCTTTAAAATCACCTGCTTTACCAGCTTTCTGCACTCCTCTTCATCTGCAAAATTCTCACAGGTATAATCTGCTGTCCTGCCGTTTTCAAAGCGGATACACAGATTTTTAAACTGGAAATCACCGATATAAACATTCCCTACAAACAATGTGCCCTCTGTTCCCTGAAGCACCGGGGAGGTAAAGACCTCGCCAACCGGGATGTTTACATCTGCCACACAGTTTTCAAACCTTGTCTCCTTCTTTGGATCCTTCAGTTCCAGCAGATTGATTTTCAGATCTGTCTTATTTTCTCCCTTACCTGTCACTCTGGCATACTCTGCCTGATCCAAAGTGTCGATTATCGTCTGCTGCACCCGTTTGTACAGCTCGTAGTCCAGGGTATTGATCCGGATGGTCTCCTCAAAAATCTCCTGGAATCTTTCTCCAATTTCTGGAATCGGAAACGAAATAATCGTAAAGCTTGTCTCATCTCCTGGAATATAACTGTCTGCAATCTGCATGGACTCATTTGCATAGGCGTGAACCAGCTTTTCCTGCTTTTCGCTGAGGGCAAATGCCTCCTTTTTGTTCTCCGGATGGAAGCCTTCCTCTCCAAATGTTTCTAACACTGCCGGACCGCCATAGGCTGCTGCCAGCTCCTTCTGTTCCTCATAGGCCACCCGGAGTACAGAGAGCTTTCTCTCCTTGAAAGCTTTATCCATATAAGGGCATTATCATACCGATGGTCATACTCATACTGGCGGTTTGGAGAAAATCCGAAATAGCCGTTAGTGCGGGACACTGTCCTGTTCATGGTTCCCACTGCCGCCCGCAGAAAGATGGGAGACAGACCCATGGCTTCAAAATTTTCTGCTGCATACCGCATCATTCTCTCAAACCCCAGAGGGAAGCGCAGCTGTACCGTCTGCTTTTTAGAAAGGTCTCTTCCCATAACCTCAAATCCCTTTTTGTAACCTTCTGTAAAGGTGTCAGCCATTTTTCTTACTGTTGCCTCAGGAAGCTGATTTAAGAAGGCAGAAATGGATCTCTCTGTATCGGAAATATACTCGCCGAACTGATAGAGATACCTCTCGTCTCCCAGATCGCTGTTCTTTATAATACTTCCCGCAAAATCCAGGGATGGGTCAAGGGATTCCCGGATCCGGTAGCTTAAAGTCACATCACAGTAATCGCTGACAAACCAGTAGAGCACCGATTTTAACTCCTTCTCCTCCGGCTCCTCCCCCTCAAACAGGTTGTAGACCTCAATAAATACCTCCTCCAGAATCGTCATGTCCGTCAGCCTGCTCTCATAGGCGTAGACAATCATCCCGCGGATCTCTGTATAGAGAAAGGACAGATAGGTTCCGTACTCCTCTGTCAGTTCCTGACAGGCATAAGCAGGATTTGCAAAGCTCTCTTTGTAATTCTCTAGTAAAATGTCTTCATACAGCCTTCTGTTTAAACTGCGAAGTTCAGAAAGCTCTGCCTTTAACAGCTCCCCCGACGCCTGCCGCTCAAAAACCTCCTCACACAGCAGAATAAATTCTGCTGTCTTCTTAAAATATCTGCCAAATCTTTCTCCGGTAGTGTGTTCCATAGGAATTTCCCGGATTCTGGCTGCTGCCAGCTCATGACGCTCTCTCACAGCCTCATTTTCTTCCCTGAATTTTTCTGCGTAGCAAACTCCCTTTTCGTAATTCATCCTGTCATCCTTTCAATCCGATTAATATAAGCACAATCCAAAAAATTACAATTACGCCGCTGATAGGTGTCCCTATTTTCGCCAGTATGTAGTTTTTTTCCTCCTCCTGAAACGAAGCCCAGCCGTAAACTACACCGAACACAGCAAACAGAAAGCTGGAAAAACAGACTGCCGTCCCTCCTACAGGAGTATTTCCCTGATTTCTGATGCTGATTCCAAGGCCAGACAGGCACAGAAACAGGGCCACAGCCGCCAGGCCCAGACAGATAAAACCGTTCTGAGCCATTGGTTTTTTAATATATGAAATCTTCTTAGTTTTCTGAGCCATGGAAAGCCCTCCTTATCCACTTAAGCGCCGTCACAGAGATATATCCGGCCGCCCCTCCTACCGTATTGAGAAACATGTCGTCCACATCAAAGCTTCCCACCCGGAACACCAGCTGAATCGTTTCGATAGAAAGCGTCAGAAGGAAGCTTAAAAGCAGCGTATTAAACCATTTTTCTCCCAGCCTTGAAATGATCGGAAGAATAAAACCAAAGGGCATAAAGCACACAACATTTCCCACAATGTTGATGAGAAAGGCTCTCGTTCCCAAAAGCTCTCTGTAGGTATAAAACCGCCGTATTTCTTTAAACAGCGTCAGGTTATAATGATACTCTGTATACTCTGACCGCCCGAAGCCGTCAGAAAAAAACATAAAATATGTCAGCATCAGCAGATAGCTGAAAAACAGAATCCAGCATATTTTCTGATGCGTTTTTTCTCTCTTCCACATAGATTCTCCAACCCGCAACTTCTATTATTTCTAAAAAGAATCCTTCCCCATGGATTCTGAATTTTCTTTTTCATGGTAAAAAGAGTGTTGCAGATGTATTCCTTTCTTGCAACACTCTTCCGGTTCAGCATAAAGCTTTTTATCAAAATGTAATCTCTGATTTGCGTCTCAGAAGAGCCGCTCCGCTTACAATCGCCATAACACCGGCTGCAAGCCCTGTTACAATCATCACGCTTCCGATCACAATGCTGCATGCGCCTGCATTGCGCATTGTCTTATAGACCTTTTCCATCAGATTCTCCTCACTATCAACCGCGGACAGCCTATTTCGCTCCGTACTGCTCGTAGTAAGCGTCAATCGCCGCCTTAATCTGGTCGTCAATGACTACCTTGCCCTGGCACTCTCTGTTGTACAGATGCTCTACCACATCCTTCATGGAAACAATGGCATTTGTAGGGAAGCCGTACAGATCCTTTACTTCCTCAAGCGCGCATTTTACGCCGCCCTTGCCGACTTCCATACGGTCTAAGGATACCATCAGACCTACAATCTCCACATCTGCAGCTCCCTTTACCTTCGGAACTGTCTCCTCCATGGATTTTCCGGAGGTAGTTACATCCTCAATCATAACGACGCGGTCTCCGTCCTGCAGCTTGCTGCCTAAGAAGCTTCCCTTATCTGCGCCGTGATCCTTCTCCTCCTTACGGTCAGAACAGTAACGGATCTCTTTTCCATATAATTCGCTGTAGGCAATGGCTGTCACTACACTTAAAGGAATTCCCTTATAGGCCGGTCCAAACAGCACGTCGAAGTCATCTCCGTACACGCTGTGGATGGCTCTGGCATAATACTCGCCCAGCTTTTTCAGCTGGGAGCCTGTCACATAACCTCCTGCATTCATAAAAAACGGAGACTTTCTGCCGCTCTTTAATGTAAACTCGCCAAACTTCAGTACCTGGCTTTCTACCATAAAATCAATAAATTCCCGCTTATAGCTTTCCATCTCTCTGAAACCTCCTGGATTGATCTATTTTACAATACCGATCAGGCTGTTAATGTCCTCCACCTGATACCGTTTCATGTAGGCTTCCATACCCTCCACAATCTCCTGGGTTGCATAAGGATTGTGGAAATTGGCAGTTCCCACTGATACGGCTGTAGCGCCTGCCATCATGAATTCAATGGCATCGTCTGCACACATGATTCCTCCCATTCCAATAATCGGAAGCTTCACGGCATTCGCTACCTGATATACCATGCGGACAGCCACCGGCTTAATGGCCGGACCTGACAGGCCGCCCGTTTTATTGGCAACGGCAAAGGCACGTCTGTGGATATCAATTTTCATGCCTGTGAGGGTATTAATCAGAGAAAGCACGTCTGCTCCTCCTGCCTCAGCTGCCTTGGCCATCACTGTAATGTCTGTCACATTGGGACTCAGCTTCATGATAACCGGCTGCCTGGCGTGGCGCTTCACCTCTCTGGTAATCACCTCCACTGCCTTGGGATCCTGGCCAAAGGCAATTCCGCCTTCCTTGACATTAGGACAGGAGATATTAATCTCCAGCATATCTACCGGCTGATCAGAAAGCTTCTCCACCACGTCAATATAGTCCTCTGTAGTCTTTCCGCATACATTGACAATGATCTTTGTATCAAACTGCTTTAAATATGGAATATCTCTTTTGGCAAATACATCAAAACCTGGATTCTGAAGGCCTACCGCATTGATCATGCCGCCGTAAGTCTCTGCAATACGAGGGGTAGGATTTCCCGGCCACGGCACATTGGCCACACCTTTTGTCACCACTGCCCCCAGGCGGTTCAGATCTACCATCTCGCCGTACTCTGCTCCAGAGCCGAAGGTTCCCGACGCTGTCATAACAGGATTTTTAAGCTCCACTCCGGCCAGATTCACCTTCATGTTCATTACAGCTCCACCTCCTCGGCTAAGAATACGGGACCGTCCTTGCAGATCCGCTTATTGTGTACGTTCGTGTGGTGATCCACGTCCTTGGATTTACAGACGCAGGCCAAGCAGGCGCCGATTCCGCAGGCCATCTTCTCCTCCAGAGAAATGTAGCAGCGAATATGGTGCTCTGCAGCATACGCCTTCAGAGCGCGGAGCATAGGCGTAGGACCACAGGCGTACATCACATCAGCAGTCAGAGCGTGCTCTTTGATCGCATCCAGCACATTTCCTTTCGTACCTGCGCTTCCGTCCTCTGTCGCAACATAGACCTGACCGTAGGACTCAAATTCATCCTTTAAGAAAAGATTTGCGTCTCTGTATCCTAAAACCATTTGCTTTTCACAGTTTAACTGCTTGGCAAGTTCCAGCATAGGCGGGATTCCGATTCCGCCTCCGATGAGGAATACCTTCTCCCCCTCCTGTGGAAATCCGTTTCCCAGCGGTCCCATAATCTCAATGGAGTCCCCGGACTCATAGTGGGAGAATTCCTCTGTTCCCGCTCCTGCGATTCTGTATACAATGCGCAGGCGTCCCTCCTCCTTCTCAATTTCACAGATGCTGATGGGCCTTGGCAGAAGCCTGGAACCATCCTTTGTGTAAACAGAAACAAACTGTCCCGGCTTCGCATCTGAAGCTGCCTTTGTGGTAATCCACATGCTGTAGATATCCGGAGCCAGCATTTCCTGGCTGTATACAACAGCCGTCTCCTTAATCTGTGCCATATCTCTCTCCTGTATTTGAAAGCCGACGATCCTTCGGCCCTATATTATCTGTATTTCTATTTTCCTGCCGTTTCTGAATCTATATCAGACTTCCGGCTACAGTACGCTGTTAATATCTGCAATCATATCAATGACAGCCTGTCTGGATGCCTCGCCAAAATGCTCCGCTCCAAACTTAGCGTATGCTTCCTTCTTGTATGCGGCGATAATGCCCCTGGAAGAATTGACAACTGCTCCCAGTCCATCCTCATTGAAGCAGTATTTTAAATCCTCTGCTGTGCCGCCTTGAGCGCCGTAACCCGGAACCAGGAAATAGGTTCTCGGCATCAGCTTTCTGAGCACCTTACTCATCTCCGGGTAGGTAGCGCCCACTACGGCTCCTACATTGCTGTAGGCTCCATCCATGGAGGCATCTCCCCACTCTACCACCTTCTCTGCTACCAGCTCATACAGCGGGCGGCCGTCAATTAAACGATCCTGGAACTCACCGCTGGAAGGATTGGAAGTCTTTACAAGAACAAAAATACCCCTGTCACACTGATTGCACACGTCTACAAAAGGCTTCACCCCGTCTGTTCCCAGATAAGGATTGACTGTAATATACTCTGTATTAAAGCCGCTTAAGGTCTGGCTTCCTACCTGGACTGTGCCCAGGTGACCTGTGGCATAGGCTGCTGAAGTGGAACCGATATCGCCTCTCTTTACATCACCAATCACGATCAGGCCCTTCTCCTGGCAGTATTTTACTGTTTTATCATAAGCTGCCAGTCCCGGAAGGCCAAACTGCTCGTACATGGCAATCTGCGGCTTAACAGACGGAATCAGATCGCAAGTTGCATCCACAATCTCCTTATTGAACTGCCAGATAGCCTCTGCAGCTCCCTCCAGTGTCTCTCCGAACTCGGCAAACGCTTTCTTTGTCACATGCTCCGGAATATAGCTTAACATCGGATCCAGACCAACGCAGATCGGAGCCTTTGTCTTCTGAATTTTTTCGATTAATTTACTTACCATCTTATCCTCCTGTTTTTAAACACGCTCTGGTTTAATTCTAGATCATTTTATCATAAGTACAGTAGGGGATCAAGTGCGGTTTTGCTCCTCTGGCTCTCTCCTACTGCCGGATGGTCAGCGTCGCCACATACACACCATTTTTGTAGGATTTGGCCGAAAACTGTTCTTCTGTGGCCGTCTCCAGTTCCAGCCACAGCTCCTCGGCAGCCAGCATAATGTGAGACAGCATAATTCCCACAGAAAAGTCCCGAATCAGACCAGCAGAAGGAGCCAGTCTGCAAAAGCCCTGCAGAAGTCCTGAATCTTTTCTGGCAAATACATAAATACGATCTGCATAGACAATAAAACGCCAGGGCTGGGAATTGAAAGCGGAAGGAGCCAGCCTGGCTGCCTTTAACACGGTTTTCATTGTCTCTCCCGCCTCCTCCTTGAACACGCAGAGCTCATTTAAAGGAAGACGTTTGGCCAGAGAGCTCTCGCGGAACAGCTTGCCCTCCGGATAACCGAAAGCCACAATCATCACCTGACGCTTTCCATCGCTTCTTTTTTTCTTTATGAAACTTCCTCCCAGGTAGCAGGTTCCCAGTCCCTTCACTGTCATGTAGAGGACAATCTGCTCCATGAGGTATCCGCCGTTCCTTCCATATCCTTCTTCAGGCTCCGAGTAGAGCACAAGATACCAGGGTGCCTCTGCCTTCCAGACTCCCTTGATCCAGGCGTCCTTATCCCGATTGTCAACAATCTCAAAATCCACCTGGATTCTGTCGTTTAACGGAGAAGCCGTTCTGGCAAACGCCAGAATCTGCTCTCTCATTTTTTCTGTCACTTCCTTATTTGAATATTTCCGCACTGAACGGCGGACACCTATCGCCTCATACAGATTCATTCTTTTTCTTCCCTTCCCGCACTTCTCAAACTCCTGCCTGCACCAGACTTAAATCATCTCTGAAATAAGCGGAACCACAATCACAGTCAGAATACCGGCCACTGCAATGGCAAGGCTTGACATAGCGCCTTCCACTTCTCCCAGTTCCAGGGCTCTGGCTGTTCCAATGGCGTGAGCCGATGTGCCAAGAGCCAGTCCCTTTGCCATGGGTTCCTCTATTTTGAGCAGCCTGAAAACCAGATCTGCTATAATATTCCCTATAATTCCTGTCACAATAATACTCACAACTGTCAATGTTACGATACCGCCCGCCTCTTCACTGACTCCCATTCCAATGGCTGTAGTAATCGATTTAGGGAGCAGCGACACATAGAGCTGGTGATTCAGCCCAAATGCCTTGGCCATTACAAAAATGCTTCCTGCGCTTCCCAGAACGCCAGTCAGAATCGACGCCGCTACAGCCAGCTTATTGTTAAGCAGAAGTTCCAGCTGCTTATAAAGGGGAATCGCCAGACAGACCGTTGCCGGTGTCAGGAACCAGCTTAAATACTCTCCTCCCTTATTATAGGCTTCATAGCTCACATGAAATACCTTTAAAAACAAAATAACGGCAATAATTGCTACCAGGAGGGGATTTAACACAGAAAGCCCCGTCTTCTCCTTCAGCCACATGCCAAACAGATATGCTCCAGGCGTCCTTATCCCGATTGTCAACAATCTCAAAATCCACCTGGATTCTGTCGTTTAACGGAGAAGCCGTTCTGGCAAACGCCAGAATCTGCTCTCTCATTTTTTCTGTCACTTCCTTATTTGAATATTTCCGCACTGAACGGCGGACACCTATCGCCTCATACAGATTCATTCTTTTTCTTCCCTTCCCGCACTTCTCAAACTCCTGCCTGCACCAGACTTAAATCATCTCTGAAATAAGCGGAACCACAATCACAGTCAGAATACCGGCCACTGCAATGGCAAGGCTTGACATAGCGCCTTCCACTTCTCCCAGTTCCAGGGCTCTGGCTGTTCCAATGGCGTGAGCCGATGTGCCAAGAGCCAGTCCCTTTGCCATGGGTTCCTCTATTTTGAGCAGCCTGAAAACCAGATCTGCTATAATATTCCCTATAATTCCTGTCACAATAATACTCACAACTGTCAATGTTACGATACCGCCCGCCTCTTCACTGACTCCCATTCCAATGGCTGTAGTAATCGATTTAGGGAGCAGCGACACATAGAGCTGGTGATTCAGCCCAAATGCCTTGGCCATTACAAAAATGCTTCCTGCGCTTCCCAGAACGCCAGTCAGAATCGACGCCGCTACAGCCAGCTTATTGTTAAGCAGAAGTTCCAGCTGCTTATAAAGGGGAATCGCCAGACAGACCGTTGCCGGTGTCAGGAACCAGCTTAAATACTCTCCTCCCTTATTATAGGCTTCATAGCTCACATGAAATACCTTTAAAAACAAAATAACGGCAATAATTGCTACCAGGAGGGGATTTAACACAGAAAGCCCCGTCTTCTCCTTCAGCCACATGCCAAACAGATATGCTCCCACACTGAGCAGCATTCCAAAATACAGAGATGTTCCGGCTATTGATTCCATTCTATTGTTCCTGTCCTTCCTGTTTATTCTTTCTGATTATGTACTGAGCTGTCCCTCCCGTCACAGCCATAACGATAACTGTGGATGCGGCGGTAATAACTGTCAGGGGAATCAGTACGCTCTCCATCACGTCCCAGCTGCTCATCAGACCTACTCCTGCCGGAATAAACATGAGAGGCATGGTATCGAGGAAAAAACTTCCCGGCTCCTCCACATCCTCCAGTTTCACAGCTTTCAGACACAATCCTGCCAGAAGAAGGAACAGTCCATATACCCCAGAGGGAATTGGAAGAGGAAGCAGGACGTTGAAAAATTCTCCTGTCATCGTGATGCCGAAAATGATTGTAATACCCTTGATGAATTTCATCTTCAGTCCTCCTTATTTTTATAAACTCTTTTTATTTTATCACTGCGATTTTCATCGCACAATAGAAAAAACTCTTATATTTTTGTTGAAATTCATCATTTCTATGGACTATACTCATAAGAAGAGTAAAAAGAAGTTTAGGAGACTTTTATGAATATCATACGAACCGACCATCTTTCTGCCGGACAGACAGAAGCGATAACAGAGCTTTTAGATGAATGCAGGGATTGTAACGGCTATACTCCGTTCTTCCCTTTTGAAGACGGGGATCTGTTTTATCTGCTTTTTACAGATAACGGCACGGCCTCCCATCCAGGGGAATTAGCCTGTGCAGCAGCTTTAAGTTTTTTTGAAGAGCCGGATGGAAGCTGCGCCGAATGCGCGGCCTTTACCAGGCCCTGTTTCCGCCAAAAAGGATATTTTTCTTTACTTTTTGACGAATTATCCCAGGACATTGAAGAGGTGGATCTCTATTTTCCTGTAAGCGATCCTGAGCCTGGAACTTTGGCTGCCCTGGCTTCCCTGGAAGCCGTTCATGACAGGGATGAATACAGGATGGAACTGGAGCCGGCATGTGTAGAGGCTTTTTCTGGCGCTCCTTTTCAGGAGACGTCTGCGCCTGGCACCTGGAAAGTTCCTGGCAGCCGCCTCCATGCCCAGTGGGAGGAGACAGAAGATGACTCCTTTCTCCTCTCCTTTTACCAGGAAGAGAAAGCCGTTGGAAACTGCTGCCTGTCCTTTTTTGGTGACAGCGCCTGTTTCTACAGTTTTGAAATCAAAGAGGAGCTGCGGGGACAGGGACTGGGCTGGGAGGCCCTTTCACTTACTCTCTCACTCCTTCTAAAGGGACTTCCGCGTCCTGGCTGCAGACGCCTTTCTCTCCATGTATCAGGGCTTAACGTACCTGCCGTATCCCTGTACCGGAAGGCAGGATTCCATATTAAGGAGAGCTTATCCTACTATTTATACTAAAAATGGAGGGAAACTGAGTTATGATTCAATACAGAGATCTGCATGAAAACGAAATATACAGAATTAGACGTCAGCTGGAATGTGTCTTAAAGGAGGAACCTGTGTATGTTCAAACAAAATAGTATCTATGCTTTCCTATCAGCCGCAGTCATGCTTGGGCTTCCATGGCTTGCGATAACCTTCGTTCCCGCTGACAGCGGTATGGCGGCTTTGCTGCTTATGTTTTTCATCATAAATCCTGCCGCTGCAGCCGCATCAGGCATTTTCGCCGGAAAAAATATCTCCTCCTCCTGGTTTCAGCCTCTGCTTTTAACAGGATTATTTATTTCGGGAAGCCTTATATTCCTTGATATGAAAAGTCAGGATTTTATGTTTTACGGGATCCTGTATCTTGTGATTGGATATATTTTTATGGCAGTCACTGCATTCAAAGGCAAAAAACGGCAGTTTCCGCCCTGTTAATGCCTTTCACCGAAGATAAAAAATATAAAAAGAAAGAAACAAGTTTTCCAGTGACTTTAAATGGAACATGGAAAACTTGTTTCTTTTTTATATTTTATATTTTATATTCTTTTATACTACCTTCTCTCGGCCTTTATTGATGTCGTACTCCTTCATCTGCTCCCGATCCTCAATCTTTCGGCGGATTTCCAGCATCTTCCAGTCTGTTCCGGCAATCACTTCGGCGCATCTGCGTAAATCTTCTCCTATCTCCGCAGCTTCCTCCTCTGTCATCTCCTTTTTGTACTTCAGCTGGTGATCCAGGCTGGCCCAGAAATCCATGGCAATGGTTCGTATCTGCACCTCTGCACGTATGTATTGTTTGCAGTTGGAAAAAAACACCGGAACCTCCAGGATCATGTGATAGCTTCTGTAGCCGTTCACCTTAGGGCTTCTGATATAATCCTTAATGGCAACCACTTTAATATCATCCTGTCTGGCCAGCATCCGGCTGACATCATAAATATCGTCAATAAAGGAACAGATCACACGGACGCCTGCGATGTCATCCAGATGCTCCCTCATAGACTCCACTGTGACAGGAAGTCCTCTGCGCTTCAGCTTTTCGAAAATACTCTGAGGCTTCTTCACACGGGAGCGGATCATCTCGATGGGATTTCTCTGATTTCGAACAGAGAGCTCATCATTCAGCACCTCTAACTTTGTCTTAAGCTCCCTGATTGCACAGGAATACTTCATCATCTCATTCCTGAACTCTATGGCCTCGCCAATCAGGCTCTCCGGCACTTCTACCTCTCTTGGTCCGATCACAACGGACTGATTCAGCTCGCTGTTCGGATTCTGGTTAAAACTCATATCGCACACCTCTGGTTTGTCATTCTGTTGTTTTTCTTCTATTATAGCTGAAAAGCGTCAGGGAAACAATGAATCTTTCATTAATTTTACCTGAACTTTCGAGTGGCTTTTGAAAGAAGCAGAAATTCCACAAAATTTCTGAAAATAATCCCAAACTCAAAATCCCGTGTTTACAAACGATACCTTTAATGGTATGCTATCCATAGATAATACCAAACGGGAGGCAATTTATGAAAAACTTAGGTTATTACAACGGAAATTTCGGCCCTCTTGAGGAAATGACCATCCCCATGAACGACAGAGCCGGCTATTTTGGCGACGGTGTATATGAGGCTACTCTGGCCAGAAATGGAAAAATTTTTGCCTTAGAAGATCATTTAAACCGCTTTTACAACAGCGCTGGTTTAATCAAGATCCCGGTTCCTTATACCAGACAGGAGCTGACAGATATCCTCTACTCCATGCTTGAGAAAATGGACGATTCAGAAATTCTCGTGTACTGGCAGCTGACCAGAGGAACTGCTATCCGGAACCATATTTTCCCAGACGCTTCCGTAAAGCCAAACCTGTGGATTACTATGAAGCCAGGAAAGAATTCCAACCCTGATCGTGCATTAAAACTTACCTCTACAGAGGATACCCGCTTCCTTCACTGCAATATTAAGACTCTGAACCTTCTGCCCAATGTTATGGCTGCACAGAAAGCTGAGGAGGCAGGCTGCGGCGAGTGTATCTTCCATCGCGGCGACATTGTCACAGAATGCGCTCACAGCAATGTTTCCATTTTAAAGGACGGAGTTTTCATCACCCATCCGACCGATCACTATATCCTTCCCGGCATTTCCAGAATGCATCTGATTCAGGAGTGCAAACGGCTGGGAATTCCGGTTGACGAGACTCCGTTTACCATGAAAGAGCTTTACGAAGCTGATGAAATTATTGTATCCAGTTCCACCAAACTGATCGTGAGAGCCTGTGAGCTGGAGGGAAAACCGGTAGGAGGAAAGGCGCCTGAGCTGTTCAAGAAGCTGCAGGATGCTTACCTGGAGCGTTTCCAGAGAGAGACCGGGAACTAAATCTAAGACACTGCTGATCTGACAAAAGAGGATGTCTTCCTGTTTGAACTGCCATTTAGGAAAACATCCTCTTTCATCTTTACTGCTGTAACTGTTTTACATCTTTTCGATAATGTCAGCGGCCTCATCCAGCCACGGAGCTTCTACATATTCTACAACACCCTGATCTACACTGTCTGCAATTTTCGGATCAATAGGGAGCTGGGCCAGCATGGGAATGCCATACTCCTTAGCCACCTCTTCTGCCTTGCTTTCTCCAAATACAGAAATCCTGCGGCCGCAGTCTGGACAGAGCAGATAGCTCATGTTTTCTACCAGTCCGATAATCGGCACATTCATCTTTTTCGCCATATTGACTGCCTTTGCCACAATCATGGAAACCAGATCCTGCGGAGAAGTCACAATGATGATACCGTCTAAGGGCAGAGACTGGAATACAGTGAGAGGAACATCTCCGGTTCCTGGAGGCATATCTACAAACATATAGTCAATATCCTTCCAGAGAGCCTGTCCCCAGAACTGCTTAATCACTCCTCCTACAATGGGGCCTCTCCAGATAACCGGATCCGTCTCATGCTCTAAAATAAGATTAGAGGAAAGCATCTGAATTCCTGTCTGGCTCTCACAGGGAATCATCAATTCATCCTCTGTCACACCTACTGTTTCGTGTACGCCAAACGCCTTGGGGATAGACGGCCCTGTGATATCTGCGTCTAAAATTCCCACTCTGTGATTTCTTGCCCGCATCTTACATGCCATCAGGGAAGTAACGAGGGATTTTCCCACACCGCCCTTTCCGCTGACTACTCCGATTACCTTCTTTACCGTGCTCTGTGGATTTAACGGTTCTAAAAAGCTGGCCGGCTGTCTGCTGGCACAGTCAGCGCTGCAGCTGCCGCAGTCATGATTACATTCACTCATGATTTTTCTCCTCTCTTTATCTGTTTTATTTTCAAAAACGCTCCTGCAGTTTTCTTTTCAGCAGAAAATCATTTTGATTATACCACGCTGACAGCCGTTTGTCCCGTTCTTTTTATGCTTTCCCTGGATGGCCGAATTTCCGGATTGCCCGCACCAGGCCAAAATCCTCCAGTTTTTTTGCTATAATGAAAAAGAGAAATGAGTCTATGGGCCACATCACTATATTTTTCACAAATCTTGGTCCTATCAGCACGGACATTCCCTTTCCGTACAGAATGCTCAGGCACCAGGTATTCAGCAGCACATTGCAGATTAAATCGACACAGAGCGTAACTGCCAGCACCCTGGAGAAGGTGAGGGGTCTGCGGTACAGAAAAGTTCCGTAAATCAGCGCCGCCAGCATGGTAACCATGGTAAAGCCCGGGAAGAAAGCGCCTGTGGGTTTTGCCGCAAATTTTACCAGATCCAGCAGGCAGCCATAGACCACCCCCAGGACAGGGCCAAACAGATAGTAGACAAACTGATTGGCTATGCTTCCAAAGCCAATTTTCAGGTACGGTCCAGCTTCAATCGTAAAATATCCCAGAACTACTGATACTGCCATAAACATAGCCGCTGTAGTCAGAGAACGCACGTGTTTGACTTCCTTCCAGGACCGTACATACACTTCCGCCAGTTTCTTCATAAAAAATACCTCCTTTGCGCAGAATCTCAAACCGCACCAGGGAGGTTATTTCGCACCGCCCTGTACGAAACAGGGCAGCAGTATATTCCGAGGATGCAGCGGGATGCGGGGAACCGACCGCAAAGAAACTCTTTTTCGTCCGGCTGGCAACTCCCTGTCCAGCCGGCACTTAACGCCTGATCCCCTACTCTGCTTTCTTGTTGTTTTGTATTCTCAGTATATCACACAAACGGTACTTTTCAATCCCTTTGTTTACAAACCATGCAATAAAAATTCCAAGGGCTGCTCCTCCTAACACATCCGTAGGAAAATGTACAAACAGATACATCCTGGAAATCCCGATTAAAACCGCAAAAGCCAGGAAAACTGTTCCCCATTTCCTGTTTGCCAAAAAAATGCTGACAGCCGTCTCAAAGGCTGCAAGGGTGTGGCCGGATGGGAAGGAATAGTCGTGAGGTACTGGAATTAACAGCGGCACAGCTGCGTCCATCCAGCAGGGCCTTGGCCGCATGACCAGATTTTTCAAGCACAGATTTCCCAAAATCAGCCCGCAAAGCAGGGACAGAAGCACAGAAAGTCCTGCTCTGCGGGTTCTGGGAATAAGAAAGAGCGCTGTCCCCAGCAGAATGAAAAACCAGCCCTTATCCCCCAGGTGGGTGACGGTCTCCATCACCTGATCTAAAACCGGGCTGTGAAATCCCTGAAGCCAGTACAGAATCTCAAACTCCATGTCAAGCATTTTAATTCTCCTCAGTCTCTTTCTTAAATTCCCGGAATGCCTTGTCCATCTCAATATAATTGCGTTTCAGGGAAACCGGATTCCCGTCTCTTGTCAGGAAACAGTGACGGCTCTCTCCTACGCAGCGCACCTGACCTGTCTCACAATCCAGCACAGTATACTCAATGGTCATCCTGATTCCATTATATTCCTTCAGGTTCGTAATAATCCTCACGGTCTCTCCAAAACGGGTCATACTCTTGTACTCGCAGTGTATGGAAATCACAGGACTGATTACACCGGCCTCCTCCATGGCGTCATAGCCCATTCCCATCTGCTCCATCATATGAACTCTGGCTTCCTCAAACCAGCGAATATAGTTGGAATGATGAATGATTCCCATCTGATCCGTCTCATAATACTGTGTCTTGTGTTCATAAACTTCGTATTTCATAGCCATACCTCCTGCCTTTTCATAATTACGAACTTACAAGCTTTTGGCTTTTATAAAGCAAAAGTGTGCGCAGAGGCGCACACTTTTGTACCCATATAAACGGAATTATTTCTCGCCAAGTCCGCTCTCAATAGCTGCGGAGAGAGCTTCCATAGCTGCCTCCTCGTCCTCGCCGTCGCAGATCAGGTTAATCTCTGTTCCGCACTTGA
>Kit_p2__coassemble_1322_pt1 | contig 17424 bp, 18 predicted proteins | sample Kit_p2__metabat2_high_PE_038 | metagenome-assembled genome bin Kit_p2 | reverse complement strand
CGGGAAACTCAAACTCCGCTGCGCTCCGTTTGAGTAGCGCACAAATAACTTCGTTATTTGTGCTTTACCACGGAATGGCTCCGTAGAGTAATACAGCTGCGATAGCACCGATGATTGGTCCTACAACAGGAACAAGTGCGTAACCCCAGTTGGAATCACCTTTGCCCTGGATAGGAAGAACTGCGTGTGCAATTCTCGGGCCAAGGTCACGGGCCGGGTTAATTGCGTAGCCTGTCAGTCCGCCTAAGGACATACCAACGGATACGATAATTCCGAATACTAAGAATTTATCAAAGCCAACTTCTGCTGCGCCTGGAACATTGCCAAGACCCTTAATAGCAAATACGAGAACGAAAGTTCCGATTGCCTCAGACAGAATGTTTAATGGCTTATTGTCAATGGATGGTCCTGTACAGAATACGCCGAGCTTTGTGCCTGCGTCTGGTGTAGCGTCAAACTGTCCCTTGAACAGAATGTATACAAGAACAGCGCCTACAAATGCGCCTGCAAACTGAGCAATGATATATCCAGGAACAAGAGCCCAGTCAAAGCTTCCGTCAATAGCCAGAGCCAGTGTCAGCGCCGGGTTAAAGGAAGCGCCGGAAGCTGCTCCGAAGATGAATGCCGGAACCATAACTGCAAGGCCCCATGCAAAGGTAATCTGGATGGAACCTCCGCCCTTCATACCGGATTTATTCAGGTTTACGTTTGCTACAACACCATCACCTAACAGGATCAGCATCATGGTTCCTAAAAATTCAGCTATATATGGCAGCATAAAAATTCCCCCTTTTCTATTATCCGATTGATGAATCTGACTGCCAGTTAATCTTCTTTAGCCCAGCCAAAGGAATACTTCACAGCCTTATTCCAGCCCTTAACCTTCTTATCTCTCTCTTCCGGTTCAATCGCCGGAGCGAATACACGGTCAATGGCCCAGTTCTTAATAACTTCTTCCTTGCTTGCCCAGTAGCCAACTGCCAGACCTGCCAGATAAGCGGCGCCCATGGCTGTTGTCTCTACGCACTTCGGGCGGTGAACCGGAGCCTGGATAATATCAGACTGAATCTGCATTAACAGGTTGTTTGCGCTGGCGCCTCCGTCTACTTTCAGAGCTTCCAGCTGAATGCCGGAATCTGCCTGCATAGCCTGCAGTACATCGTTTGTCTGGTATGCCAGAGATTCCAGTGTTGCGCGGATAATATGGTATTTATTTACGCCTCGTGTAATTCCTACGATAGTTCCTCTTGCATACTGATCCCAGTGAGGAGCTCCCAGTCCTGTGAAAGCCGGAACTACATAGCATCCGTTTGTATCCTTTACCTTCTTAGCCATATACTCAGAATCCGGTGAAGAGTCGATGAGTCTCATCTCATCTCTCAGCCACTGAATAGAAGCGCCTGCTACGAAAATAGAACCCTCTAACGCGTAATTAACCTTTCCGTCAAGTCCCCAGGCAATCGTTGTAACAAGACCGTTCTTGGAGAATACTGGCTTCTCTCCTGTATTCATCAGCATGAAGCATCCTGTTCCATATGTATTCTTTGCCTCGCCAGGGTTGAAGCAGGTCTGTCCAAACAGGGCGGACTGCTGATCTCCGGCAGCGCCTGCGATCTTGATCGGGCCGCCGAAGAATGTCGGATCGGACTCGCCGTAAACACAGCTGGACGGTTTTGCCTCAGGAAGCATGCACTTCGGAATATTTAACTCAGCCAGAATCTCATCATCCCACTGTAAGGTGTTGATATTGAATAACATTGTTCTGGATGCGTTAGAGTAGTCTGTCACATGGACAGCGCCCTTTGTCAGTCTCCAGATCAGCCAGGTCTCAACTGTACCAAATAAAAGCTCGCCCTTCTCAGCTCTCTCTCTTACGCCAGGTACATTGTCCAGGATCCATTTTAACTTGGTTCCGGAGAAGTACGCATCAATCACAAGACCTGTTTTTTCTCTGAACTTGTCTGTCAGTCCTTTTTCCTTCAGGGAATCGCAGTATTCGGAGGTACGGCGGCACTGCCATACAATCGCATTGTAAACCGGCTCTCCTGTGGCTTTGTCCCAGACAATCGTGGTCTCACGCTGATTCGTAATACCGATAGCGGCAATGTCTTCTGCGTTTGCTCCGATCTGAGCCATAGCCTCAACCGCTACAGAAAGCTGAGAGGACCAGATTTCATTTGCATTGTGCTCAACCCAGCCTGGCTTCGGGAAATACTGTGTGAACTCCTTCTGCGCTACGCTGCACATTTCACCCTTCTCATTAAACAGGATACATCTGTTGCTGGTTGTTCCAGCGTCCAATGCCATTACATACTTTGCCATAAGAAACCCCTCCTTACATGATATGCATTTATAGTATCACCTTTATTGTCAAATGTCTTTAGACAATGGTTTAAATTTGTTAAAACATTTTTTATTAAGCTGTCTTTATCCTGTTTTTAATATAGATTTCATCTATATTTTCAGACGATGAACTGCACTTGGCGCAGAGAAGGGAGCAAATCTGAAGCAGTTCCTTAAGGCTGGCTGCATTCTGCTCCTTCTGGACCGTCCGGCTGGTAATGTAGCGGAATATATACTGGATCACGGAAACTGTGAGAAAATCCACCAACAGTTCTCTGCCGCCGGACAGACATCTCGTCTCCTGTTCTGTCAGCATCCCGGCCACCAGACGGCGTATCTGAACCTCCACTGCCGGCTTCAGATAGCCGGAAACCCGATCCCAGTCCATATCCTGAAGCATCTTCCGGTAAAACCACTTATTGGATTCCACAATCTCCATCAGACGCTCCATCCAGTGGGCAAAGCTTTCCTCTTCCCGGTAGGCAATCTGATCTACCAGCTCATACTGGCAAATCAGCTCCAGCACTTCATAAATATCCTGAAAGTGGTAGTAAAAGCTCTGGCGGGTCATGTGGCTTCTCTCCACAATGTCCTGAATGGTAATTCGCTTTAGCGGCTTTTCAGCCATCAGCTCCCTCAGTGCCTGAGCCATTTTTCTTTTTGTATCTGGCATCCTTCTCCTCCTCTCTTAAATAAACCAGGTATTCTGATTTGTGGATGAGATGGAAATGGCTCCGGCCTCTATAGCCGCGTAGATGTCCGCCTTCTCCGCAATTAAACCGCCTGCAATCACAGGCGCGGATACCATTTTAGAAACCTTTGCAATAATTTTCGGCATAATTCCCGGAAGAATCTCTACAAAATCCGGGCAGGCCGCTTCATACTGCTTCTTAATATTATCAAATGCCATGGAATCAATGACAAAAAAGCGGAACACGGTAGCCATACCCAATTCCTTCGCTCTTTTAATAAATGACAGCTTTGTGGAAATAATTCCATCTGCCTGGGTACTTCGCTTCAGAAAGTCAATGGCTATCTCTTTTCCAGACAGACCTGATATCAGATCTGCATGCACCATGGCTATTTTTCCTTTTTTCTTAATCCTGTCTACAATTTCTGGTATGCTGACAATATCGCCATACAGCACAAAGATGATCTGTATGTCTGAATCCAAACATCGTTCCAGCCCTGAATCATCCTTAATCGCCGCAATCACCGGACAGTCCGTCACGGTATCGTAAAGTTTCTGCTCCATGCTTCACCTTCCTTAAAACTGCTGGTATGAATCAATTCCGGGCTGCCGCGGCGGAACGCTCTTCCTTCGATAGGTGCAACGTCTCTTATAAAGGAAAAAAGAGCAGATTCAATAAGCGGCATGTCTGCCGTTATTCACCTGCTCCTCTCGCCCGGTTCATATTCAACTAAAGGGATACTAACACATTACACAATAGAAGTCAATATATCGTTATATTATTATCATTTTTGCACAAGTTATTTTAATACTCCATCTGTATCTAACACATTTTCGTCAATATATGACATAATACATCAAAAAACTACAGCTCTTTTACCAATCCCTGTTTTTTCATCCTGAACCTGACTGCTGCGTTCTACCGGAGAAGAGACACAAGCTCTTCCATATCCTTCTCGCCCATATAAAGTGCTTCTCCAATCAGAATGGCCGGTACGCGGGACAGCTTATACTGTTCTACTAAATCCGGATACAGCCTTGCATCAATCATAATGCACTCCACATTAGGACTTAAGAGAGCCAGAGTCTGTCCGGCAGTCACTACGCTCTGACAGTGATGGCAGGACAGGGACACACATATGCGGATCACATTCTTTTTCTTCAGCTTTCCCAGCTTTTTGAGCATTTTTTCATCATATTCCTTCTTTGGTCCTGCTGCATTTAAAATGGCTGATACGAAAGAATTAATCTCCTTGCCCCCCGGCACACCGCAGAAAGCCACACCCAGATACTCCTCATTCTGGAACAGACCTGTCACTGGCAGATGTCTGGTATCAAGAAGCTGATCTGTATCCGGATCCTCCCCCTGCTCCAGCAGCTGCAGCTCCAGCAGTGGACTCAGTTCTGTCACCGCCTTTAAAAAGGCTCCCATCTCCACACTCTCCCTCTGTTCCGGATCTAAAACAGCCTTCAGGCAAAGTGGTCTTTCCACCCGTTCAAAAATAATTTTAAGATTTTTCTTTAATTCTGCGTCTGCAAGACGGCTTTCATTTGGAATTTGTTCTGTCAGCTTCTGGCTCATGGCTCTCTCCCCTTCCTGTACTTTTCTGCACCTGCTGTACCAGCAGTTCTCCGGCCGGCGCTCTGGCGTACAAAAATCATTCTGCCTGTACGCCGCCCTGTTCTACTCTTCATTATACTGACAGAAAAAAGGAAAAGCAACTGAATAGGGAAAAGAAGCAGGCCTCCTTCTCCTCCTCCTTCTACTGTACAATCCTTTCAAACTGTCAAATTCTCCCTGAAATTCCCACTTTTCCCGTCTGACTCCTCCTTGAATTTTCCTCTGGCCGCGGATATAATAAAATTATTAAACAGTGAGGAGGTATGGGATATGGAAGAGAAAAAACAGAGCGGCTGGTCTAACTTAAATGGAATCAGCGATGATGACAAAACCTGTGGTTTAAACGATATGAACTGCCTGGGCGAGAACGACGATTCCAGCTGTGGTCTAAACGACATGAACTGTGTCAGCGAAAAAGATGACATTTCCTGCTCTCTCAACAATATGAACTGCGAAGAGGAGCAGAAACAGTAGCTCATTGATCAAACGACGATTTGCCAGCGTCCAGAGTAAGACGCCGGATACGGATGCCTCCCGTACCCGGCGTCTTTTCCTGCTGTAAGTCCTTCTAAATGCTCTTTTTCCACTGGTTATATCCATTTTTTATACATTCTAATGCCTGAAGAAGTACTTTTCTCTGTGTTGCTATATTTACCCTTAAAAATCCATTTCCGCCTTCTCCATACATACTGCCATCATTTAATTTTACTCCCCACTGAGCAAACAGTTCGAGAAGCTCTGTCTGAGGAAGTCCCAATTCTCTGCAGTCCATCCATAAAAGATAACCACCTTCAGGCTCTATAATATGCAATTCCGGTATATTCTCTTTCAAAAATTCTTTTGTGATTCGGATATTTTCTGCAAAGTATTGATTCTGCTGTTCTACATAATCTTCACACTCATTATAAGCTGTAATCAATGCCTCTGTACCCATAAAGTTATGATCAAAATGAAATTGATGATATACTTTTTCATACGCAATTCTCATAAACGGATCTCGAATTACTACATAAGCAGAATAAAAACCGGATAGATTAAAGGTTTTCCCCGGCCCGCTCATGACAATTGAAAATTTTTCAGCTCCTGGTATAGAAAAGACAGGTGTATGAGTATGACCTTTATAAACAATATCTCCATGCATCTCATCACTAATAATTACAACATGATTTTTTTCGCATATTTTACACAATCTAGACAGTTCCTCTTTTGTCCATACTCTTCCTACTGGATTATGTGGATTGCAAATTAAAAGCATCCGAGTAGTGGGATTATTCACCTTATCCTCTAAATCTTTCCAGTCGTTCTCATACCTTCCATCTTTAAAAAGCAGATTATTGCTAAGCACTTTTCTGCCCATATTTTCTGTAATAATACGGAAATTATGATATACTGGTTCCTGGATAATTAAACCATCTCCCGGATTAGTCAAAGCCAGAATCAGCATCCACAAAGCACCTGTCATAATCCCCTGAGCGTGGCAGATAGCTTCCTTCTCCAAGGTAATTCCATACCGCCTTCTATACCACCCTGCAACAGCATTTCGAAATCGTTCTTCTGGAAATTCATGATATGCATATATTCCAAATTTTGCTTTCTCACATACAGCCCGGATTACTTGCGGTGGACAATGAAAATCTGTATCTGCGACTCCCATCGGTATCCTTTTTCCACTCTCACCTTCTGTATCCCATTTATACGATCCGCTCCCAATACGGTTTATTGGTTCATCGAAATAACATATATCCTTCATGGTCATCCTACATCCTTACAATGCATTAAAAATTTTTTTGTCTGCTCCTCTTTAGGGTTATTAAATATTTGTTCTGGTGTACCTTCTTCCACAATATAGCCGCTATCCATGTAAATGATGCGATCTGCCACCTCCCTAGCAAATGCCATTTCATGAGTCACGATAAGCATCGTTGTATTATGTTCTCGTACAATACTCTTGATCACACCCAAAACTTCTCCTACCAGATATGGATCCAAAGCACTGGTAGGTTCATCAAACAAAAGCACCTTCGGCTTCAAAGCCATGGCCCGTCCAATCGCAACTCTTTGCTGCTGGCCACCCGAAAGCGTAGATGGATAAGAATCTGCCTTATCTGCCAGCCCCACTTTTTCCAAAATTTCCAAAGCAGCCTTCCGTGCCTCTTCTTTTCCTCTTTTTTTAACAATTTCCGGTGCTAAAGCAATATTATCCAGAATTGTTTTATTGGAAAAGAGACAAAAATTTTGAAAAATCATAGCGCTTTGCTTTCTAAGTTGATATACTTCTTTTTTATGGTATTTTTCCGCACGAATCTCTACATCTCCAATACGAATTGAACCTCTATCAGGAATTTCCAGAAAATTAAGACATCTAAGGAGTGTAGACTTTCCAGTTCCAGATGGTCCGATGACAGCTACCACTTCCCCTTCATTTATTTCTAAATCAATTCCTTTTAAAACCTTTAAGTCTCCAAACTGCTTTTCCAGACCTTTAATGCTGATCATACTGCTCATGCTGACCTCCCTTGTAACTGAAACCGTTTCTCCAGCTTTTTCTGACCAAAACTGATTATTTTTGAAAGGACAAAATACAAAATAAAGGCATCTAAATATGCTTCAAAAAACCTAAATCCTGAATTTCCTACCAGAGAAGCCTCACCCATAATCTCTCTAACTCCTAATGTAAATGCCATAGATGAATTTTTCAGTAATGCGATAAAATCATTTGCCAGCACGGGAACCGCCACCTTGGTTGCCTGCGGAAGAATAATATGCCACATCACCTGCATATTGGTCATTCCAACTGCAAGGCCCGCTTCTGTCTGCCCCTTTGGAACAGACTCCAATGCAGAACGCATATTTTCTGTCGTATATGCTGAGGCATTCAATGCCAGAACAAGAATTGAAGCTGTAATCGGCTGCATGTCACGAAATACTGTAAAAAGCTGAGCAAGCCCATAATAAATAAAAAACATCTGCGTGAGCAAAGGAGTTCCCCGAAAAATATCTATATAAATATTCACGATAGGAGTCAGAAATCTGATTTTATAGTATCTGATGATCGTAATCACAAGTGAAAATGCTAGTGTCAAAACCATAGAACAAATGGAAATCCATAAAGTAACATGGATATATGAAAGAATCTGCGGCATTTTCTCCAATGCATAAAGTAAATCAATTTTCACAAATATTTCCTCCTGCAAAATATATCTTAAACTTCAAAAAAGGATGTCCATTATAAACAGACACCCTTTTTCTTTTACTGGAGTAACGGGTCATATGCAGTTACATCTATCTCCAGCCATTTATCACAGAGTTCCTTCATTGTTCCATCATCAATCATTTCCTGAGTTGCCTTTGAAAACATTTCACAGATTTTTTCAGATCTAGGATCATCCTTTCTCCATGGAAGCGCACAGGAAGCTTCTTCCACGGTTGGACATTCTGCCACTTCAAATTCTACTCCCAGAGTTTTAGATTCTACCATAGCTGAAACAGGAGATTTATAAATAATATCCAGCCGTCCCAATGCCAGATCATTTACATAGTTTTCGTTATTGTATGCAACTATCTCAAAATTCAGCCCTTCTCTTTCCTGAAGCTTCTCAACTGCCAGAATAGAATTTCCTCCTCCTGCCACACCAATCTTATGCCCTTCCAGATCTTTATAAGTCTTATACAGGCTTTCGTCACCTGCTCTTACAATAAATCTGTTTTCATCATAAATATATTCTCTGGAAAAAAGATATTTTTCCTGTCTTTCCTCATTCGGGAAAATACAGCAGGCATATGTATCAATCTTTCCTGTATCTAACTGTCCAAAAACACCATCCCAAGGCACTGTTTGAAGCTTAATATCAAGATCTGCACGTTTACCGATTTCCTGAATCATTTCGATTTCAAAACCTGTCGGTTCCCCATCATCTCCCATATAGTTAAATGGTGGGTATGTACCATCGATTCCGACAATGACAGTCCCAATCTCATCCTCTTTCACTGCCTCTGTATTTTTCTCAACTTTTTTTTCAGCCTCTGCAGATGATGTTTCTCCCTTTCCACATGCAGTCATACATACTGCTGTCAAGGCAGCCATTGCCAGTAATCCCCCTCTCTTTCTCATAATACCTATCTTCTCCTTATAACAATCTTGTCCGCTATGGTTTTTGAGCCATATTGGCAGATACCTTTCTTTTCATACGAAAATGCGAACTCTATACAGATTATCATATTTTTATTGATAAGTTAAATTGAAGTTTTAAATATTTCTGTATAATGATAATATTTTTCTATAACATTATACTTATTTAATAAATATATCTAAAAATATACGTCCCTCTTCCTTCCACAAACTCTATTTTCCTCTTACACCCACATGCCCCAGCCACATAAGGCTGCCTGTCAGCACACCCCCCGCAATATTTCCAAGGGTAACGGGAAGCAGATTTTTCAGGAAGAAATTTCCCCAGGTGAGGACAGACAGAGCAATTCCTGCCTCTGATGCCAAAGAGGCATACTCCGGTACAGACGAAGCAAAAATTCCAGCCGGAATATAGTACATATTGGCTATGCTGTGCTCAAAACCACAGATAACAAAAAAAGCAAATCGGGAAAAATAGGCTGATCACCTTTCCTGCCGTATCCTTTGCGCTCATGGCAGCCAGCACTGCAAAGCACACGAGAATATTGCAGAACACTCCCAGTACAAAGGCGCTCTCAAATGGAAGAGTGCACTTGGATGACGCCAGTTTCATGGTGAACACAGCCAGCCCACCCGGAAATAGAAATCCTGATAGAACCCGCACAGCTGACACATTATCAATGCTGTGTCCGGCTGTATTAGTCACTGCTGCTCCCAAAGCAATAAACATTCCCGCCAGAAACCCCAGAATCAGCATATTGAATACAGGCATCTCTGCCTTTTTCTTTCCGGCTGCCCCATAATTTTTTATCATTTCTGCTGGTGTAAAAAAATTCATTGTACCTCCTCCCGGCAAACGACTGTTTCTTTTTCACACGGATACACATTCTAAGCAAAGCGCTTTTATAGCATAGGCACAATTCCTATGTCATAAAAAATGCCGCAGGAGAAAAAGCCTCCTGCGGCGAATACTGTGTGTTTCTATTTAGAACAAACCGGAAATTCTTCCTTCTGCATCCACGTCAATCTTTTCTGCTGCCGGAACCTTTGGAAGACCTGGCATAGTCATAATATCTCCTGTCAGGGCTACGATAAAGCCTGCGCCAGCAGATATCTTTAAGTTTCTGACTGTCACGGTAAAGTCTCTCGGAGCTCCTAAAAGCTTCTGATTATCAGAAAAGCTGTACTGTGTCTTAGCCATACAGATTGGACAGGAACCAAAGCCCAGTTCAGTCAGCCTCTTAGCCTGCTTCTTAGCAGCATCTGTCAGCACTACCTGAGCACCTCTGTATACATTCGTAACAATTTTATTCAGCTTCTCCTCAATGGAAAGCTCAGACTCATAGCAGAACTGGAAATGATTCGGCTCCTCACAGAGACGGATTACCTCCTTAGCCAGCTCTACGCCGCCGTCGCCTCCTTTTCCCCATACCTCAGAAAGGGCTACATTAACACCCAGCTCCCTGCATTTTTCTGCAATCAGGGCCAGCTCTGCCTCTGTATCAAACGGGAAGCGGTTAATCGCTACCACGCAGGGCAGGCCGAATACCTTCGTAATATTTTCTACATGCTGAAGCAGGTTTGGAAGTCCCTTCTCCAGAGCCTCCAGATTCTCATTGTTCAGATCTGCCTTAGCTACTCCTCCGTGATGCTTTAAAGCTCTGACTGTGGCTACTACAACTACAGCTGACGGCTTCAGCTCCGCCATACGGCACTTGATATCGAGGAACTTTTCTGCACCCAGGTCTGCACCGAAGCCTGCCTCTGTCACTGCATAATCTCCCAGTTTTAAGGCCATGCGGGTAGCGATAATGGAGTTGCATCCATGGGCAATATTGGCAAACGGGCCTCCATGGATAAAGGCAGGAGTGTGCTCCAGAGTCTGAACCAGGTTCGGCTTTAAAGCATCCTTTAACAGAGCTGCCATAGCTCCGGCAGCCTTTAAGTCGCCTGCTGTCACCGGTTCATCGTCATAAGTATAACCTACAATAATACGGCTCAGTCTCTCTTTTAAGTCAGTCACATTTTTAGCCAGGCAGAGAACCGCCATAATTTCGGAAGCAACAGTAATGTCGTATCCGTCCTCTCTCACTACTCCGTCTACGCGGCGTCCTAATCCGTCCACCACGTTTCTCAGCTGTCTGTCGTTCATATCCACTACACGGCGCCAGGTAACACGCTTTGGATCGATCCGCAGCTCATTTCCCTGGTAAATGTGGTTGTCAAGCATAGCAGCCAGAAGGTTGTTCGCAGCTCCAATAGCATGAAAATCACCAGTAAAATGAAGGTTAATGTCCTCCATAGGCACTACCTGGGCATAGCCGCCGCCTGCAGCTCCTCCCTTAACTCCGAATACCGGTCCCAGAGACGGCTCTCTGAGAGCCACAACTACATTTTTTCCCAGCTTCTTCATTCCATCTGCCAGACCTACAGTAGTAGTAGTCTTTCCCTCCCCAGCAGGAGTCGGAGTAATAGCTGTCACAAGAATCAGCTTTCCGTCAGGGCGGCTGTCCTCATTTAACAGGTTATAATCTACCTTTGCCTTGTATTTTCCATACTGCTCCAGATACTTCTCATCAATCCCCAGAGAAGCTGCTATCTCTGTAATATGTAACGAGGTTGACTCCTGAGCAATCTCGATATCTGTTTTCATCTTCGTTCTCCTCCTACTAAAAATGATGCCGACTTATGATTCATCTGCATTTTTCCATTCTATCCTTTATTTCTGTGAAATGCAATCCCATTTTCTTAATTTTTAAAAATTCCAAAGTCTTATCACTTTATTTCAACATCTCAGCAGAAAGATCTGAACTTTTTAATATCTTCCTCTCGTACTCAGACGCCGTCTCCTCCAGACGCCTTACCTGAGATTCCATTGCTGTTCTGAAGGCCTCATCCTTAATAGAGCTTAAGTTAATTTTCACATTTAAAAGAGCGCTCAGTACAGCGGTGCGGGCCATCATGGCAGATACCAGACCGTCTGTCACCGCATTTGCGTTTCCTCTGGCTGCAGCTGCCTCAGACAGCGGGAAAATTTCCGCCGCCGTCTCTGCCACAGAAAGCGGAACCTTGGCAGCTTCTTTTAAACCGTTCTGCATGGCCTCTCGTCTGGCCGCCTTTTCCTCCTCTGTATCCTTGGGCATTTTCAGAGCCGCCATATAGAGATTAAAAGAAGAACTGTCCCTCTGAATGTCTGCTATTAATTTCTCGCGGATAACGCGGCCTTTCTCAGCCAGTTCCTTCATCTCCTCCTCTGCCCCTGCGTACTTTTCTTTTCCTATTGTCAAATTGGCTACCATTTCAGCCAGGGCTGCCGCCAGGGATCCTGCTGCTGCTGCCACGCTCCCCCCTCCTGGCGCCGGGGCGTCGGAGGCCGTCACCTTTGCAAATTCCTCTATGGTCAAATCCTTTAATTCTGTCATTTTATTCCTCCTCGAGAAGTCTGTTTTCCATCACCTGGGCGGAGTCAAAATTCTCCAGCTGCATGTAGTACTCCGCACAGTCAATCAGAGCCTGCATGGGAAGAAGACCAACAATCTCCGTGCCCACAGCCCTCACGCCATAGCGTCTCGCCTCCATCTTCACAGCCTCAAAAGCCTGGTAAATCGCCGTCTTGGTGTAGTCTGTCAGGTTCATGGAAACCTGGGCAATATTTCTCTCTTCCAGCATGACGCCGATAGCCTTCACGCAGCGGTAGCCGCCATTAATATGCCGTACTTTTCTGGCAATCTGATTGGCGATCTCCAGATCCGATGTGTCCAGATTCACGTTAAAAGCTACTAACGGCATCCGGGCTCCCACTGCCGATACTCCGGCTCTCGGATGAATGGTATCCGGGCCGAAATCAGGCTTCCACATCTCCTGATCTTTCATCTTCTCTGCCATTCCCTCAAACTGCCCTTTCCGTATGCTGGCCAGATTCACACGATGTGGCGCAGTGGCGGAGGATTCGTACAGGAAACAGGGAATGCCGAACTTCTCTCCCACTGCTTCAGCTACTTCTTTTGCAATGGCATCAGCCTCCTGAAGCGTCGTATTCCTGCAGGGAATAAACGGAACTACATCCACCGCCCCCATCCGCGGATGCTGGCCCTCGTGCTTCGTCATATCAATCAGCTCGGCTGCCTTTCCAAAAGACTCGATCACAGCATCTCTCAGGGCCTTTGGCTCTCCGATAGCTGTAATTACGCATCGGTTGTGATCCTTATCAGTCTGATAATCTAAAAGTCTTACTCCAGTTTTTCCGCGAAAGCAGTCTGCAATCTGCTCTACTTTCTGCATATCGCGCCCTTCACTGTAATTTGGTACACACTCTAATAACTTCCCGCTCATAAACCCCTTACCTCCTGTTTCTGTATTTATGGCGTATAGCTTCCTTTTCCGCCCTGTGTCTGTTCTGCAGACTCTGTTATTGTACAATAATTTTATCATTAAAAAGCTGTTATTGTACAGTTCTTTCACATAGAATAACAATGCATTTCCCTGAGCTGTGTACTCCGGGCTTCTAACTATCCCCATCCTGATCAGCAAACGGGCCGGCGCCAGGTAATTTCCCTGCGCCAGCCCGCTTGTCACAGCTGAAGTATTTCTTTCTTATCTCTGCTTTCTTTTATCCTTACTCTGTGTTTCCAGCTTTCTAATCCAGGAAAGTGACAGCCTTGCACGGCGTCCTGTAGGTGGACGGAGCGATGCAGATTCCCGTTTTAGGGTTGCTGGAGTGGATAATCTGTCCTCCTCCTATGTACATGGCTACATGGTTAATGTAGCTTCCGCTGGCATAGAACAGCAGATCTCCTGGCTGAGCCTCGCTGATCGGAATCTCCTTTCCTCTGGCAGCCTGGTCTCTGGAGCTGCGGCCTGTGGAAATGCCAAAATGCGAATAAATAGCCTGTGTAAATCCAGAGCAGTCTGCTCCCTTAGTCAGGCTGGTTCCTCCGTAAACATACGGATTGCCTAAGAACTGCTTCGCATAAGCGACAACTGCTGTTCTGGTGGCTTTCTCTACACCAGAGGAACTGCCTCCTGGTGTCTTAGAGCCGCCAGGTCCTCCTGGTGTCTTGTCTGAGGAAGGCTTCTGCGTCTCTTTTGGCTTCTCTGTTTCTGGAGCCTTTGCAGTCTCCTTTTCCTTCTCTGTCTCCTTCGGTTTTGTCTCCTCAGCCTTTGTAGTTTCTCTGGGGCTTCCATCAGGATTCTGCTCTATCGTACCGCTGAAGGAAGTTTCCGTCTCCGGAGCCTTTGTAGTCTCTTTTGCTTTCTCTGTCTCCTTCGGCTTGACTGTTTCAGGTGTCTTAACCGTTTCTTTCGCTGTAGTCTCCTTCGCAGCAGTCTGCTTTGCTGTGGTCTCTTTTGCAGCAGTCTGCTTCGCAGCCTCTTTCTTGGCCTCTTCCAGCTCCTTCAGAGCTTTTTCTGCCTCTTCCCTGCGTTTAGACTCTTCAGCCGCCTTCTGCTCTTCTTCAGAATTTGTCACAGCGTGATCAAACTCAACACGAGTATTTACATAATCCTTAAATACATAGCCTACTAAATCTGTATCAACAGAGACCTTGTAAAAATCTCCTTTTTCCTCGATCACTTCATACTCTGCGTCTGAAGACAGCAGGTCAAGGGTTTTACTGTCCAGACTGGGTTCCTCCCTCAGGCGCAGAGTAGAGGTATTCGCTACTTTTGCATAGGTCGTTCCCACCTGTCTGGCCTTCTTCTCTGCCTCTGCTCCTGTAATGAAATACTGGGCTTTGATGTAGCCATTAACAGAACCGGACTGGATCTTGTACCATGTTCCGCCCTCGCCGTTTACTGTATCCAGAATCGTGGCCGCACAGTTATTGTAAATCTTTCCTACAACGGCACTTTTTGTGTTCGCTTCATTTCTCACGTTCACATAATTAGATACCTGGGATACCGCTACATTGTCATAGGCAGAGGAGGACGACGGATTTTTCACTGTCGGGGCATCCTCTTTGCCGCTCTTTACCACCTGATCCATGGCTTCATCTGAGGAAAAAGCCTCTGCCAGCTCATTTTCCGGATCAAGGCTTCCTGCATAATAGTTATTCATCGCCACGGAAACTCCAGCCACAGATGAATCCGTCTCCAGGTTAATCGCTGCCTGGGCTCCAAATCCTGCCGTCACAGAGAGGACGGCTGCTGAGCACAGACAGGCCAGTATCTTAAATGGCGTCTCCATTGTATTTATTCCTCCTATCTCTCTGCCAGGTACCGCTCCACGCTTGTCACGCAATTAGCCCCGTCTGATGCGGCTGTCAGCACCTGACGCAGCTGCTTGGTCCGCACATCCCCTGCTGCGAACACACCGGGAACAGAAGTGACTCCGTCCTCTCCGGCCGCAAGATACCCCTGGCGGTCTGTCTCTATGCTCCGGGAAAACACATTGCTTTCCGGCTCAATTCCTACAGCGATAAATACGCCGTCTGTCTCAAGCCTTTTTGTCTCCCCTGTTTTTCTGTTTGTAAGTACCAGGCTCTCAACTCTTCCATTCCCCTCAATGGCATCTACTACTGTATCCCAGTGCACTTCTATCTTATCTGATTCAAGCACACGTTTCTGCAGTGTCTTAGCTCCCCGCAGCTCGTCCCTTCTGTGAATCAGGTGAACCTTGCTGCACAGTCTGGACAGGAATATGGCATCCTCCAGAGCCACATCTCCTCCGCCTATCACTGCTGCTGTCTTATCCTTAAAAAAGGCTCCATCGCAGGTAGCACAATAGGAAACTCCGCTTCCTGAAAGCTCCTCCTCGCCTGGCACACCCAGCTTTCTGTGATGAGCTCCTGTAGCTATAATCACAGCCCTGGCCTGGTAGGTTTCCTTCTGACCGAACAGGGTCTTAACCTCCCCGGAAAGCTCTGCACTCTCAATGCAGTCCTCCGTAAATACTGCTCCCAGCCGATCTGCATGCTCCCTGAACTTCATTCCCAGATCAAAACCTGAGCTTCCTGGCAGTCCTGGGTAGTTATCCACCTCATAGGTACTCAAAATCTGGCCGCCGCTCATCATCTCTTTCTCAATCACAAGTGTATCAAGCTCTGCTCTCTCTGCATAAATCGCTGCCGCCAGTCCAGCCGGGCCGGAACCTGCAATAATTAGATCGTAAATCTTCCCCATCCCTTATTCTCGCCTTTCCTCATGAATCTGCAAAATACAGATCCGCACGTTCCAAGTTTTCCCATCTTCTTTCCGCCAAAAAGCCGGTGTTCTTCGTGTTGTATTCCTACTTTTAAGTATAACACATCTTGTCCTGTCAGTATACATAATTTTTTATTTCCATGATAAATAGCAATGAAAATCTTCCTCTCTTTTTCCGATTTATGATATAATATTGTCAAAGCTTGTTTTAGAAAGGATGTGACCATATGGCAAGAAAAACCGTACTTGTCACAGGTGCTTCCCGCGGAATCGGGAAAGCCATTGCTGTGAAATTTGCCAAAAAGGGATGGAATGTAGTCATCAGCTGTGTAAAACGGGAAGAGCAGCTTCTTCAGACGAAAAAGGAAATCGAATCCTTCCAGGTATCCTGTCTGGCCTTTCTGGGAGATATGGGAAACATGGAAGACTGCGCTGCCCTGTTTAAAAAAATCAGAAAACAGTTCGGCGGATTAGACGTCCTGGTCAACAATGCAGGAATCTCCTACATCGGACTGCTTCAGGATATGAAGCCGGAGGACTGGGATTTGATTGTGCACACGAATCTTACCTCTGTATTTAACTGCTGCCGTCTGGCTGTGCCTATGATGATTGCAAAACAGCAGGGAAAAATCATTAATATCTCTTCTGTCTGGGGAATCTGCGGTGCTTCCTGCGAGGTGGCCTATTCCGCCACGAAAGGCGGTATCAATGCCTTCACAAAAGCTCTGGCCAAAGAACTGGCCCCCAGCCATATTCAGGTCAATGCCATTGCCTGCGGAGCCATTGATACAGAGATGAATCACTTCCTGGATGATGAAGAACTGATCGGATTAATTGAAGAAATTCCTGCCGGACGTCTGGGACGCGCGGAAGAGGTAGCTGATCTGGCTTACCATCTGGGCTATAAAGAAAATTATCTTACCGGACAGGTCATCGGACTGGACGGAGGGTGGATTTAAAAGCGACGGATAAAATGTGGAAGAAAGATTTCTTGTTCCACTTAAAGTCACCGAAATCTTTCTTCCACATTAAAGAGAAAAAACGAACTGAAAAAATATTTTTTGTTTTCTTCCACGTTAAAAGTTCAAAAAAGGATCGTAAAAACAGCCCGGCAAAAGCCGGGCTGTTTTTCTGTCTGGGCACTGCGTCCCTCTCGCTTTCGTAAGGACGCCGTCCGGCGTGGGAGGGCTGTCCCCATGACATGAGCATACGGACCGCCGTCCCCCGGACGATTATTTATTTTATGATAAAATTTCCGTTCAGATTAAGCGTTCTGAACAGCCTTAGCAGCTTTCAGCTTCTCTGTTAATAACGGAACTACCTTGTTCAGGTCGCCTACAATACCGTAGTCAGCTACGTCGAAGATCGGAGCTGTCTCATCCTTGTTGATAGCGATGATGATATCGGACTCCTCCATACCAGCTACGTGCTGGATAGCGCCGGAAATACCGATTGCGAAGTATACGTTCGGACGTACAGTCTTTCCTGTCTGTCCTACCT
>Kit_p2__coassemble_1295_pt1 | contig 17744 bp, 14 predicted proteins | sample Kit_p2__metabat2_high_PE_038 | metagenome-assembled genome bin Kit_p2 | reverse complement strand
AAGCAATCTTTTGCAGGCATTACAGGTGGTTGCGTCAACGATTGAAAATTCTGATGTCAGCGGCTGCCCGGGAGGATATTCCGTGCTGGCAGACGGAAGTGACAAAATCAATCAAAAGTTGGGAAAAGCCGGAGGCTACATTGGAGAAATGTCAGGTACGGTGATTAAAAACAGCGATGCGAATCTGTTTGCGTATGTGATTGGCCGGGAGGCAGCCGGAGGCTATGCCGGTGTGATGGAGCCGGGAAATGTTGCTTCTGTATTAGAACAAGCCAGTGTTTTAGATGGAGTTTTAAATGTAGGAGACAGCCTTGCAAGCCTTGTGCAGTCATTTATTCCTGTTATTAAAAACAGCCAGACAAACAGTGTTCCCTGTGGCGGCGCAGTGCGTGCCGATGGCCTGACCGATACAAAGTGTGTCAGAGGTCTTGCAGGCGGCTATGTGGGCTATAATCACGGCGGAAGAATCGAAGGAAATGCAGGAGCAGTTTCGAAAGAATGTGCTGCGATCCGCATCCGTTCTGTATATGGCGGGGAATTTGCCGGAGGCTTTACCGGGCTGATGGAAACAGCGGATCTGGCTGCAACAGGAAATTTAGAGCTTTTATTTGGGTTACTGCAAACCAGCAATGTATTAAGTCTTCTGGGGGCTGTTTATCCCACGGAAACCAGTACGGCTGTGTACGGTCCTCTGAGAAAGCTGGATATCGAGACATGGAACAAGTGGGTAGAGGCAGTTGGGGGAAATGGTGTCTATGGATCGCAATTCCCTTCTAAGCCTGTTGCAACAGAAGCTGAACTAAAGGAGCTGATCCGAAAGTATGCCTATGGATACCATGTGAAGGCAGGAAGAGACACGGTGGGCGCACAGGACAAGCAGTCAGGCTCAGCAGGCGGCTATGTGGGCTGTATGAAAGCAGGAGCTATCACGGGGGCCCATGCCTGGGATGCAAAATCAGTGACTGCCTATGAGAGCGCAGGCGGCTTTGCCGGGAAGATGATAACAGGAGGTGCGGCCGAGGTAGGGAAGGTTTCTTTGATCAATCTGGATATTACCGGTTCGATCAGTGCGGTACAGACCTTTGTTCCTGTAATCAGGAATTCAGATATGCAGGTTTTCAGTCGGGAATGACTGTTAAGGCAACCGGAATTCCCAAACCAGTTTCTTCCGGTAAAATAGAAAAGGCCGGTTATGCCGGCGGCTATGTAGGGCACATGCTGGGAGGACAGATTTGGGGCAGTTGGATGCAGCCTGCTTTCTACGGCGCGACAGACGCAGAGCCGGACCCGAACAACCATCGGTGCTTTGCTGCAAACCTGAGAAAAGTCGAAGGAACAAAAGCAGTAGGTGGCTTTGCCGGCCAGATCGATCCGGCCAGCGCTGCGGCACTGGATACGGCAGGCAGCAACGGACTTCTGGGCGGTCTTTTACAAAAGCTGATCAAAGCGCCAGGCGATTTGCTATCTTTACTGAATACTACGGTTTCTACTGTAAAGGGGGCAGATGTCAGCGCGTGGGACAAATGGGGGATTATTGTAAATGGCGCTTATTCGGACGGCTCAGGTAATACGGTTTATGCAAAGGCAGCAGGCGGATTTGCAGGAGAGATCAATGGCGCAGTGATAGGAGAGTTAAATCATCCGGAAAATGGGATCCATGTGACAGATTTGCGGAGTGTGACCGGAGGCGAATATGCCGGAGGATTTTTTGGGCTGGCAGACGTATCAGCAGTAGTGCAGCTGAGTGAAGGGGGAAATACAAGTATTCTGAAAGCCCTTCTGGAGCTGGGCGGAACAAGTGTGCTGGATGCATTCCGGACCTTCATTTATGATTCAGAGGTATCAGGCCCGGCACAGGCAGGTCTGGAAGTTCGGGCAAGGGATAGTAAGAAGACAGAATATGTCAATCGTCCAGTATTTTCTGGTTCCGCCGGAGGCTTTGGAGGCGCACTTCTGAATGGTTCTGCAAAAGATTCGTGTGTGACAAATCTTCGCAAGGTAAGCGGAATGAACTATACAGGAGGCTTTATCGGACACCTGGGAAAGAGCGGAACGGTCGACCTAGATCAGTTAGGCACACTGGGAAATCTTTTAAGTGCAGGTGCAGGGGTACTGGATATTTTTGGTTCCCATGTGGATCGATGCAGCGTTTCTGGTCTGCCAGGCGGCTTTACAGTGCACAGTAACCAGACAGCTGGCCAGAAGGAACGATCAGAAATTGCAGGAGGCTTTGTTGGCTGTGCAGATTTGGGAAGATTATCTGAAAATGAGGTATTGGAACTGAAGCAGGTGACAAGCGGAGAGACAGCCGGGGGCTTTGCAGGAAAAACAAGCTTTGCCTATCTTGCAGATATTAAGGTGGATTCTGAACTGGTACAAAAGCTGGTTCAGGCAGTCAATGATATTTTGAAAGCACTCCAGTTGGGAAACCTGCAGCAGGGTGATGTGATAGTGATCGATCTGGGGATTATTAAGCTGAAGGCTCTGTATGATGGGGATCTGGTTTCCCTGAATCTGCTGGGGCTGAAGATAAAGGTTGGCCTGGCTAAGGATCAGAGTCTCGCCACCATTTATATCGGTGACAGCAAAATAGAAATTAACTGTTCAGAGGATGGTACAGTTGATGAAGCGAAACTGAAGGATGAGCTCAATGTCTCCCTGATTAAGGCAAACCGTACCAGAATTGACAGCTGCTGTATAACAGGCATTCCAGACGGTTATGACGTTTATGGAGGAGGAGCCGGAAATGATAGAAATGGAACGGGGGAGAAGGGCTGTGCCGGAGGTTTTGTAGGTCTGAATGATGAAGGACTTTTGAAAAATAACGATATGTTTTTAGCAGATGTGATCCGGGGGACACAGAGCAAAACAGGTCCGTTTACTGGGGTCTCCACGCTGGATTCCAGCTGGGATTTTAATACCATTTTTGGAATTGAAGGAGATGAGAACCGATACAGGATTTACCGTCCTCTTGATGCAGCATATGGAAAACTTCTGAAAACAGCGAAAGGGACAGAACTGCAGGAGAGCTGCCAGAATGAGGGGGATAGGAATATTTATACCATAAAGCATATGACAAAAGATAAGGTGGAGCGGTTCATCGATCTGAAGAATGCAGTCATCAGTAATGGTAATGAAGACGGAAATAAAAATCTGGAAGCATATCAGGAGAATGGCGGTATGGCAGTGCTGATGGCGAATACGCCGACTGACCCCACAGAACCGGAAGAAGAACCATTGCCTCCTGATATACAGGATCCATGTAAGGATCTGGTTGAACTGACAATCGAAAAGATCTGGAAGTCGGATCAGCCGGAGGATCGTCCCAAAGAGGTGATCTTCCAGATTCAGAGAAGCTATGAAGTAAATGGAAAGACAGAGTGGGATACTGGATTTAACCAGCAGGTCATTTTAAAGCCGGAAGATGCTGTGACAGAACAGATATGGGAAACGATCCTTTCAGGGCAGATGTATACAGCATATCATGTAGGCGAAGACGGAACACACTACTATTATACGTATCATATTACAGAGGATACAGTAGACGGTTACAAGACAACCGTCAAATATCAGGACGATTACCACTACAGTATCATCGTCACAAATCAGAAGAAGTGGTTCGACCACATTCTTCCTGAGACAGGCGGCATGGGAACCGCCTGGATTTATGGAATAGGAATTCTGCTTCTGGCAGTTTACAGTATCATGGGGTACAAGAGGAGAAGCCGGAATACAGAATGACTATAAAAACAAAGGAAAAAGGAGAAGAAACATGAGAGCAACAAGAAATGCAATCAAGAAAGTGACAGCAGTCTGTCTGACTGTTATTATGATGCTGTCCATGACAGTCACTGCACTGGCCGCAGAGCAGAACGCACTGGCAGCAGCAGGAACAGAGACGGGAAGTCTGACTGTAAACGTAAATGACAAGAATACATTAGAAGGGCAGACCATTTACCTGTATAAGCTGTTTGATTTATCCATCAGTGGAACAAACTATACCTATAAAGTGAACGATAAGTATGAATCGATTTTAAATAACATTCTAAAGCTGGATGTAGCTACACCGGCAAATGCAGACTACGATACGACAATTGATAAATGGAAGGATAATTCCACTGAACTGCAGACATTCGCAGATGATTTTACAGCAGAAGCATTAAAAGCAAAGCTCTCCGCGGAAGAGAGTAGTGGAAAGCTTGGAAAAGTGAATAAGCATGTATTTACTGATGTTCCTTACGGCTATTACCTGGTCTATCAGACAGGAACCAAGGAATTTCAGTCTTCTTTAGTTTCTGTGGATCATGCAACAGAGAATACGGTTAACTTAAAAGGCGAAGCTCCCAGCATTACGAAGACAGCCGATAAGGAGACCGTAGAGATCGGACAGGTGGTAACCTACACCATTACAGGGACGATTCCGGATACAACAGGATATGATACGTATACTTATATCATCAAGGATACACTGACAGAGGGACTCGACTTTGTTACAAATGTAAATGGAGATCCAGTAGTAGATCCAAATAGCTATGCAGTCACTGTGAAAATCGACAATCAGAAGTCTGGCAGCCAGAAGAATGCCAAGTTAAGCGGAGATGGTAATCGAACCATGACCTTAGACCTGTCTCAGTGGGTTAAAGAGAATCAGGATGTATATAAAGGCAAAATATTTACGGTAACTTACTATGCGAAAGTAAACGAAAAAGCAGTGGTAACCACAAACAATAAAGCAGAGTTAGAGTATGGAAATAATTCTAATAATACGATAACAACGACACCGGTTCAGGTCAACACACCTACCTACCCACTGCAGATCCACAAAAAGGTTAAGGGCGGAAGCAGTTATCTGGCAGATGCAACATTCCGTCTCTATAAGACAGAGCAGGATGCAAAAGACAAGAAAAATCCGATTGGAGTCACAGGCAGTAATGGAAGCTACACGGTTGGCGGAACTTCGCAAACCTTTGATATGGTATCTGTTGACTCTGCACTGGCGGACGGGAATATGAACCTGAGACTCAACGGTCTGGCAGCAGGTGACTACTGGCTGGTGGAGACAGAACCGCCGAAAGGATATAATGGTATTACAGCACCGATTCAAATTACGATTACCCAATCTATAACGGAAGATGTTAATGACTGGAAAATCGCAAAAGATAGCACAGAGGAAGTCGATAAAATCATCGATATCGAAAACAGCACAGGAGCCCTTCTTCCGGAAACAGGAGGTATGGGAACCATTCTCTTTACTGTGGTGGCTGTTGCGATGATTGCAGGAGTGGTGCTCAGCTTTATCAGAAGCAGGAGAGATGAAGAGTAAAAGAAGCCTTTGTCTGAAACAGCAGGGAGAATGAAATGGGTGGAAAAAGAGCGCAAAAGAAAAAAAGAAATAGAACATTACAGGATGCAGTCCGCCTGCTGGTGCTGTTGATTGCATTTTCCATCCTGCTCTATCCGACCGTCAGCAATTACCTGTACCAGAAAAACCAGTCAAAGGTGATTTCTTACTATGATGAAGAGGCAGTTAGACACAGCGGCCAGGAAAATGAAACCATGCTGGCAGATGCCAGAGCTTACAACAAAGAGATGCTGAGTAATGTAGAACTGCTCGACCCCTTTGGAGCAGGGAAAAAGGAGGTCAGCGCTTACTACGAAAGCCTTTTAAATGTCAATGGAGCTGGAATGATGGGATATATCCGTATCCCCAAGATAGAGGTAGAGCTTCCTGTCTATCATGGAACCAGCGAGTCAGTTCTGCAGGCAGGGGTTGGACATTTCGAAGGAACTTCTCTGCCTGTAGGAGGCGAAAGCACCCATTCTGTGCTGACAGGGCACAGAGGACTTCCTTCCAAGCTGCTATTTACCGATATGGACAAGCTGAAAGAGGGAGATGTTTTTTATATTAAAATCCTGGGAGAGACCTTTGCCTATGAGGTGGATCAGATTCTTACGGTTCTGCCTGAGGATACAGAGGCTCTTACCATTGAAGCAGGGAAGGACTATGTGACCCTTGTCACCTGCACTCCATATGCGGTCAATACACACCGCCTTCTGGTGCGGGGACATCGGATCCCTTATGAAGAAGCTATCCAGACGGCTGCTGATGTGCCGATGGAAGTAAAACTGCCCTTCCAAGTGAAAATACTCATAGGTGCTATCCTATTTTTGATTGTGATGTTTGCAGTATCCTGTATCTATGGCTCAGTGAAGAAGAAAAGTGAAAAAGGACAGACAGGGGAGGATGGACATGCATAGAAGCAGACAGAAAATGAAAAAGATACTATGCAGCTGCTTTCTGACAGTCTGTTTCCTGATGTCTTCTGTCAATGGACTGGCTGCAGAGACCGGTTCGATTCAGATTTCATATCACAGCAGAACCGATGAAGGGACAGTCATACTGTCAGGAGCATCCTTTGTCTTATACCGCGCAGGATTCTGGAATGGATGGGAATGGGAGTTGTCAGAGGAGTTTCATGGCTCTGGTGTGTCGATGAAAAACTCAGATGCCTCAGAACGAAAAAAACAGGCAGAGCTGCTTTATGCATATGCTGCAGCAGAGCAGATGCAAGGGGTTGAGCAGAAGACAGATGAATCAGGGAACACGAAATTTGAGCATTTAGAAGGCGGGCTTTATCTGATAGCCCAGACGCAGGATCTTAGGAAGGGAAACTGGACGTTTCGCTCTTCCCCCTTTCTGGTCAGCCTTCCTGGAAAGGAAAGCGGTACAGATATATGGGACATAACGGCAGAGCCTAAGAGTGAACAGACAGAGTCTGGATCCGGTGGTGGTTCTGGAGGCGGCAGGCATGGAGGAGGACATCCAGGCAGCTCTGTGGATCCGGAGGGCAGTCCTCCTGCCAGTCAGGCAGAGGAAAGGCCTGAAGCAGCACAGGAAGAAAGCCTTTCAGAGCTTCTGACATACGAGGGCAGGGTGGAAAAAGCAGGAACACCGCAGACAGGAGACTTCTCTTTACTGGAATTCTGGATCCTGCTCCTGGCTGTCAGCGGAGCAGTTGCAGGAATTATCTTGTGGAAAATATGGAAACAGAGGCCGGGAGATGAGAGTGAAGGCAGGGATTGAGGATGAGAGTCCATCATAGTAAGAAACGTCTCAGGATTCTTCTGCTCTTCTGTTTACTGCTGTTTTGCATTTCTGCCGTCCAGGTGGTGCGGATTACGTCAGGGTTGCAGAAGGAGCAGAAGGCTTTGGATATGCTGGCTGTTCAGAAGTCAGAGAATCAGGAAAAATCTGTGACAGGGACAAAAGGAGAGAACGGTATGCTGCAGGCATATGAAGCTCTCTACAAGGAAAATCAGGATCTAGCTGGCTGGATTCGAATTGAAGGCACGAAATTGAATTATCCTGTGATGTTTACGCCGGAAACTCCGGAATATTATCTGCACCGCTCCTTTGACAGAAGCGATTCAGTAAGTGGAGTCCCGTTTATTGGAGAAGGTTCTTCTCCAGCTGGAAGCAATGTCATGGTTTATGGCCATCATATGAAAAATGGAACTATGTTTGCAGTGCTTCTAAAGTATGCAGAGGAGGATTTCTGGAACGAGCACCCGGTGATCTGGTTCGACAGTTTATATGAAGAAAATGTCTATGAAGTGGTCGGAGCATTTTACAGCAGGGTGTGTGACCAGAAAGAGAACGCATTTAAATATTATGAATATACAGATTTAAGTTCTCCAAAGCAGTTTGATGCGTATCTCAGGCAGGTAAAGGAAGCTTCCTTATATGACACAGGGATAGCGGCAGAGTACGGAGAGCAGATTCTTACGCTGTCTACCTGCAGCTATCATGTAAAAAATGGTCGTTTTGTGGTAGTAGCCAGAAAAATCAAGAACAGATAATAGAAGTCAAGAGAAACCGATTAAAAAAGAAAGAAGAAAAATTTTCCATAGCACCTGATTGGACGCAGGAAAATTTCTCTTCTTTTTTGTTTTGTTCAGAATACTGTTTTTTTACAGTTATTACAGGAATATGTATTTTAGAATAAACAGCACAGTCAGCACATACATCAGCGGTGTGTTGTCCTTAGCTTTTCCTGTGAGCAGGTGAATCAGAACATAAGAGATAACACCCATGGAGATACCTTCAGAAATCGAGTACATAAAAGGCATGGCAGCGATAGCAATAAAGGCTGGGATTGCCTCCGCCAGATTCTCCCACTGAATTTTAATTACCTGCTGCATCATCAGGAATCCTACTACGATCAGAGCAGGAGCAGTAGCAAAAGCCGGTATGGCTAAGAATACAGGTGATAAAAAGAGAGCTACCAGGAAGAGGATGCCGGCTGTTATGGAAGTAAGACCTGTTCTTCCGCCTTCTGCGATACCAGAGGAGGACTCCACAAAGGTTGTAATGGTGGAGGTTCCCAGGGCAGCTCCCAGAGTCGTTCCAACCGCATCTGCAAACAGGGCACTTCTGATTTTTGGAAGTCTGCCGTTTTCATCCAGCATATCTGCCTTGGAAGCGCATCCGATTAAGGTTCCAAGCGTGTCGAACATATCGACAAACAGGAATGCAAAAATTACGACTGCAAAATTCAGGGTTCCAACAATGGAAAAATCCATCTTCATAAACGTAGGAGCCACAGATGCTGGCATAGAAATAATGGCGCTTGGAAAGAGGCTGTAAAAACCTGCTTCAGGGTTAGGTACATAGAGTCCGGCTGCCTGGCAGATCATTCCGAGTCCCCAGGTTGCCAGAATACCGATCAGGATATTTCCCTTCACCCGCTTGATGAGAAGCACAGAGGTGATGATAATTCCGATCAGGGCCAGAAGTACAGTAATTCCTTCTGAGGAGAAGGTTCCGGCTGCTACAGCTCCCCGGAAGGAGAACAGGCTTACAAGAGTGGAGGAAGCTACCACAATGTGAGCGTTCTGAAGGCCGATAAAGGTAATGAAAAGGCCGATTCCTACGGCTACCGCAATTTTCAGTGTAGCTGGAATTGCATTGAAAAGGGCTTCCCTTACTCTTGTCAGAGAGAGCAGAATGAAAATAATTCCTTCAACAAAGACTGCAGTCAGTGCCACCTCCCAGCTGTATCCCATACTGCCGCAGACTGTATAGGCGAAATAGGCATTTAATCCCATGCCGGCAGACAGTACGAAGGGAAGATTGGCCAGAAATGCCATTAAAAAGGAAGCAACAGCAGATGCCAGGGCAGTTGCTGTGAATACAGCGCCAGAATCCATTCCTGCACCGTCCGGGCCCAGCATAGCAGGATTGACTGCTAAAATGTAGGCCATGGTCATAAAGGTAGTTACGCCCGCAATAATTTCTGTGCGGACATCTGTTCCATGCTCTTTGAGCTTGAAAAAGTGTTCCATACTCTTAATCCTCCTGTAAAAATTCCGCATTTTTCATTGAATAGAAAATATTTGCGGTTTGTTAATGGAAACGAGGTCTATTCTAACAGATTTTCTTGAAAATTCCTAGGGAAACCAGGAAAAATATGGTTACAATCGGCGTTGTTTATCGTACAATAACAAAATAAGACAAAATATAGAGATAACAAAGGAGAAAGAACCATTATGACAAAAGAGGAACTTACGCTGGAAGTGATAGAAAGACTGAAAAAGGAATATCCGTTAGCCGTCTGTACCCTGGATTACAATGACGCCTGGAAGCTGTTAGTCAGCGTCCGTCTGGCTGCTCAGTGTACAGATGCCAGAGTAAATGTAGTAGTAAAGGATTTATATGCAAAATTTCCGGATGTGGATGCCCTGGCTAATGCGCCGGTAGAGGAAATTGAAGCTATTGTAAGGCCCTGCGGCCTGGGAAGGAGCAAAGCCAGAGATATCAGCGCCTGTATGAAAATGCTGCGGGATCAGTTTGACAGCAGGGTTCCGGATGATTTTGATGCCCTTTTATCTCTGCCGGGCGTAGGCAGAAAAAGTGCAAATCTGATTATGGGGGACGTGTTTGGAAAACCGGCTATGGTGACAGATACCCATTGTATCCGGCTGGTCAATCGAATTGGCATCGCAGACGGCGTTAAGGATCCTAAAAAGGTAGAGATGATTCTGTGGAAGCTGGTTCCGCCAAAAGAGGGCAGCGATTTCTGCCACCGTCTGGTTTACCACGGACGGGATGTCTGCACAGCCAGAACAAAGCCACGCTGCGAGAGCTGCTGCCTGGCTGATATCTGCGCCAGAGCAGGCGTTTAAAAAATTTAATTTAATTTTGTGAAGACAGGGGGGAGGCTGGCTCGTTTAAAACTACAGAAGGAACGTAGGAGACGGAAACGGAAGGGCAGACGCTTTTTCCGAACCTGTGCAGACTGAGAAAGGGCAGGATACTGTATGGAAGAGAATAAAAATACTCCTTGTATTTCTCCTAAAAGCGGGGAAGAGGTAGAGAGGGAGCTGGAATCCTATATCAATCAGCCAAAGGAGAGAAAACGACGCAGATTTTCTCTGTCAGGGGCAGTCAGAAGCTTTAAGGGGCAGAGTCCAAAAAGGAAGCGTATGGAAGTCATACTGGCTGTTTCTGCCGCTGTGCTTCTGGCCGTTCGATGTGCAGCTGGGGGAAATGGACTGCTGCAGATTGCTTCGATGCCTCTTGAGAAGGGGGATGTAGTTTCTGTCCTTTCTCTGACAGGTCCGGTTTCAGGAACAGACAGTGCAGATGTGGTTTCCAATCTTCACTCTGAGGTGCTGGAAATCAGAGTGAAGGAGGGCGATATCGTGGAAAAGGGGCAGGTGCTGGCAGTGCTTGACAGGACAGATGCCCAAAAGGAGGCAGATATTGCTCAGAACGCCTACGATCTGGCAGTCAGCGAGTACAATGAGAACTTCAGAGATACAAAAATCGGTTATGAGAAGGCAAAGCAGGATTACCGCACAGCCAGCCTGAATTATGAAAGAAATAAGACCCTGTTTGAATCAGGAGCTATTTCCTCCTCAGAATTTGAGGCGGCGGGAAATGCACTGGCCGACGCTGGGAGAACTGTGGAAGGGTATCGGCTGGAGGAGGGACAGCCTGTACCGGATGAATCCTATGAACTGAAGGTGAAAGCGGCTCAGTTTGAGCTGGATCAGAAAAAACGTGATCTGGAGGATACGGAGGTAAAAAGCCCGATTTCAGGGACGGTTGTCAGAGTCAATTCCAAGGTGGGACAGTTTGCAGACAAGCCGGAGGATGAGAAGCCGATGTTTATCGTCGAAAATCTTTCTCAGCTGGAAATGGAGCTTCAGATCAGCGAATATTCAGTAGGTGATGTGGCTGTGGGCCTTCCTGTGGAGATTACAGCAGATATTTTAGACGGAAAAACGGTGACAGGAACCATTACATCCATTTCTCCCACAGGAGAAGAGAAGACGGGAAGCTCTTCCACAGAAAGAGTTGTGCCGACTATTGTGTCGATTGACAAGGCAGATAGCGGACTGATTGCCGGGATCACAGCGAGAGCCTCTATTGTGACGGAGAGGGCAAAGAATGTCTTTAAGGTTCCCTCCTCTGCCGTCCAGACAGGGGAGGACGGCAGCAGACAGATTGCCATTTTGAAGGAAGGCACGAAAAATGTACATATCATTACGGTAGATACGGGAGTGGAGAGCGATCTGGAGATAGAGATTATTCCCAAGGACGAAGAACTGTCAGAGGGGATGACGCTGCTGCTTTCCCCTGACGGGCTGACTGAGGGAATGGAAGTGGAGCCGGTATGATGAAAAGATGGATAGAACGCATTGGGCTGCGGCTTTGGAAGATGAGACCTCAGACGCAGCTTCCCGATTCAGAGTCTGAGGAACTGATACGGATCGTCAATTTGTGCAAGGTGTACGATACTGGAACCATGAAAGTGGTGGGGCTCAGGAATATTAATCTTAGTATCAGGCGAGGAGAATTTGTGGCCATTATGGGACAGTCCGGCTCAGGAAAGTCCACCTTTATGAATATTTTGGGATGTCTGGACCGGCCGGTAATCGGTCACTACTATCTGGATGGGATTGATATCAGCGAGATGGATGAGGATCAGCTTTCATTTATACGAAATAAAAAGATAGGCTTTGTCTTTCAGTCCTTTAACCTGATTTCCAGAACGACAGCCAGGGAGAATGTAGAGCTTCCCATGACTTACGCCCATGTTCCCAAGAAAGAGAGGGAGGAGAGGGCAGTGAAACTGTTAGAACGGGTAGGCCTGGGAGCCAGAACCGAGCACATGCCCAATGAAATGTCGGGAGGACAGCGGCAGAGGGTGGCGATTGCCAGAGCGTTGGCCAATGATCCGCCGCTTATTCTGGCAGATGAACCCACGGGAAATTTAGATACAGCTTCTTCCATAGAGATTATGGAACTGTTTTCTGCCCTTCACAGAGAGGGAGCTACTGTGGTAGTAGTCACTCACGAGGAGGATATTGCTGCTTTTACCCAGAGAATTATCCGTTTCCGGGATGGACAGATTATCAGTGACGAAAAAAATGAGGCACAGGAGAGGAAAGCGGAGGAGAAGGGGAGGACGAGCTGATGCTGGTTGAAAATATGAAGATGGCTTTTACCGCCCTGCGGGCCAATAAGATGCGCTCGTTTTTGACGATGCTGGGTATCATTATAGGAATCGGATCTGTTATTTCCATTGTCTCGATTGGAGACACCATGCGCGGCCTGTTTTCCAGCCTTTACAAGGATGTGGGACTGACCCAGACCTATGTGGGAATTGGCTACTGGATTGATGACGTCAGAGAGAGCGATTATTTTACAATGGACGATCTGGCTCGCATCAAGGAGGTATTCGGCTCTGATATTGCCTACATAGACAGCGGGGCCAGCGCCTCCGCGGAGGCCTCATCAGGGCCGGATCAAATGCAGTTTGATTATACAGGGATTGACTGGAATTATAATGAGGTGCAGCCGGTGGAGGTGATTTACGGACGCTACCTTAACGAGGCGGATATCAAGGGAAGAAAAGAAAATGCAGTGATTGATATTGACACAGCCAGGAATTTTTTTCATACAGATAATCCGGTAGGCAGGAGATTTCGTACGGTCCTTTATGGAGAAATGAAGGAATTTACGGTGGTTGGCGTTTATAAGAAAGAAATGAGTCCCTTCCAGGAACTGATGATGGGAGGCGGAAATGACAGGGGAAACGCCTTCATTCCCTGGACGGTTCTTACCTGGCCCAATGATCGGTTTTACTACTGCCATCTGTTTGCCGAGGAGTCCATGACCTCCAGCCGTCTGGATCGTTTTTACGATGAACTGGTATTTTATATTTCCAAGCTGAAAAACAGAAATCCGGAGGACTGGTATGTGGAGTCTGCTGTGGAGCAGATGGGACAGGTGGATTCTATGATGGCAGGCCTGTCGGTGGCTGTAGGAGGGATTGCAGCTATTTCGCTGCTGGTCGGCGGAATCGGGATTATGAATATTATGCTGGTATCTGTGACAGAACGTACCAGGGAGATTGGAATCAGAAAGGCTCTGGGGGCCAGAACGAGAGACATTCTGATTCAGTTTTTGACGGAATCAGCCATTCTTTCTGCCTGCGGCGGCCTGATAGGCATTTTAATAGGAGGAGGAATTGTTATGGCAGCAGGAACCGCCCTGGGAGTCGAGGCGGTGATCAAACCCTCTGTGGTGATTCTGGCTGTTACCTTTTCTGCGGTGGTGGGAATTTTCTTCGGTCTTTATCCAGCCAGAAAGGCAGCCATGTCAAATCCCATTGACGCGCTGCGGTATGAATAGAACAGAAAAGAGTCCTGAACCGTATAATAAGGCGGTCAGGATTCTTTTTTACAATTTTATGAAAATTTTCACAGCCCCTCGAAATTTAAAGGATTGTATGATATAATAAAGCGATATAATTAATTTAGCAGATTGAAAGCAGGGAGTGGGGCTATGCTCAATGAGGACAAAATCAAATTGATGACAAGCATGGCTATGTTTGCGAAAAAAAATGGAAAGGCTATGAATGCCGGAAAGAATTATTTTAAGAGCGATTATGTCAGCCGCCAGATGATCCGCGGCTTTTTTAACTACACGATCAGCTGTATGGCAGTGTTTTTTATCTGGCTTCTCTACAGTATGGAGCAGTTTTTAAGCACACTTTCTTTCGAAGGAATGATTGGGCTGATCCGAAATTGTGTGATGTGCTATATTATTGGTCTGGCTGTCTATATGGGATTGGTACATACGGTTTATTCCAGACGTTATGACTATGCGGCAAAAAATATCAGGCTTTATACTGCGAAGCTGAAACATCTTGACAAGCGGTATGATTACCATAGCCGCTCAAGAACTCTGGCAAAGGAGGACAGGAGGGTATGATGGGACTGCTTGTGTTCAAGGAGCGTCTGAGGATATTTTACGCCAAGAACAGCCAGATTGTGATTCCGGCAGTGAAGTTTGCTGTGGCGTTTATGGCCTTTTATTTAATAGGAAAGAATATTGGCTTTGTAGAAAAGCTGAATTTTCCCCTGATGCCTGTGATGATGGGGCTTGTGGGGGCTGCGGTTCCTTACGGGGTAACGGCATTTCTGGCAGGAGCTTTCCTTATGGCCCAGCTGTTCGCTGTATCCCTGGAGGTGGCGGCGATTACCCTGGTATTTTTGATGATCGTGGTACTTCTGTACTACGGTTTTCAGCCGGGAGACAGCGTGCTGTTGCTGGTGACTCCGATTATGTTTTTTCTTAAAATTCCTTTCGCAGTTCCTCTGCTGGTGGGGCTGGGAGGAAGCATGCTGTCTGTGATTCCCGTCAGCTGCGGAATCTTTCTGTACTATGTGATTCTGTATGTGAAGCAGAATGCAGGTGTTTTGTCAGGAAGCTCCCAGACAGAGCTGACACAGCTGATTATCCAGCTGGTGAAAAGCCTTGTCACAAACCAGGAGATGCTGATTATGGCAGCGGCCATGGCGCTCTGTATTCTGCTGGTGCATATTATAAAGAATATGCCGATTAACTATGCCTGGGGAATTGCCATTGCAGCCGGTGTTATCGTGCAGCTTCTGGTGATTTTTATCGGAGATTTGAGGTTTGATGCTTCGGTTTCTGTCCTGGAGGTGACGGCAGGCATGGCTGTTTCGGCAGCAGCAGCAGCTGTTTATCATTTCTTTGTATTTGCAGTTGATTACACCAGAACGGAGTATGTGCAGTTTGAGGATGACGACTATCACTACTATGTGAAGGCAGTGCCGAAAATTGCAGTGTCCAAGCCGGATGTGAAGGTACAGCGGATTAATACGAGAAAAACACCCAGAAGAAAAGAGTAGAAAAATTTAAAATATAGAAAGAGGAGGTGAGAGTATGGCAGAGTATTTGAAGGAACTGTATTCGTGGATTGCATTTGTTCCTAACATGACATTCAAAAATTTTCTGGAAATTGGAATTATTGCATTTGTAGTATATGAGGTTCTGGTCTGGATTAAGAACACAAGAGCCTGGACGCTTTTAAAGGGAATCCTGTTTATCTGCGGCTTTGTTCTTATGGCTGCTGTACTGGAACTGGACACCATCCTTTGGCTGCTGGGGAAGGCTTCTTATATTGCCATTACAGCGCTTATCATTATTTTTCAGCCGGAGCTTAGAAGAGCTTTGGAGCAGCTGGGAAGCAAGAATGTGCTGACCGGAATTTTTGCGGCTGATGACGGCAAGGTGAAGGAAAGCTTTAGTGAGAAGACGATTAACGAGCTGACCAGAGCCTGCTTTGAGATGGGAAAGGTAAAAACAGGAGCACTCATGGTAATCGAGATGGAGACGCCTCTGACGGATGTAGAGAGAACCGGAATCGAGGTAGACGGAATTATCACAAGCCAGCTTCTGATCAATATTTTTGAGCACAATACGCCGCTTCATGACGGCGCTGTGGTAATTCGGGGGAACCGGGTGACAGCCGCTACCTGTTATCTTCCTCTCTCTGACAACATGGACATCAGCAAGGCGCTGGGAACGCGCCACCGTGCCGCTGTGGGAATCAGTGAGGTAACGGACAGCCTGACCTTAGTTGTATCAGAGGAGACAGGACGGGTATCTGTGGCAACCGGGGGACGCCTGATCCGTGTGGCTGACGCTGACGAACTGAGAGGAATTTTGGTTCGGGCTGTGCGGCACGAGGAGAACACATCGGGACGATTTAAGATTTGGAAGGGAAGGCGGAAGAATGAAAGAAAAGCTGACTAAAAATGCTCCGTTGAAGCTGATTTCACTGCTCTGCGCTTTTCTGGTCTGGCTGGCCGTCGTCAATGTGGCGAACCCGATCCAGACAAAGTCCATAGAGGTTCCGGTAAACATTACGAATGAAGAGGTTCTGGAAAGCTCCAACCTGACCTATGAGATAGAAGGCAAGAGCACCGTGACGATTTTAGTCAGTGCCAGAGCCAGGGATATTTACCGGTTTACGTCAGAGGATTTTAAGGCTTATGCAGATCTTTCAGAACTCTATTCTGTAACAGGTGCAGTTCCTGTTACAGTGGAGGTGCTGGATGACGAACAGTATCTGACCAGTAATGGGGAAGGTGTCAAGTACGAGGTCAAGGCGCCGGGAACTGTTCACATTAAGACCGAGGAGCTTCAGACAAAACGGTTTGCATTGATCTACCATGTGACGGGAACTCCGGCAGGAGATAAGGACTATCTTCCGGGAAAGGTGAAGCTGACTCCGAATTATGTATATGTGAGAGGCCCTGTTTCCCAGATTGGCCAGATCAGCAGCGTGGGCGTGGAGATCGATATAGATGGAAAGGACAGCGATTTGTCAGGAACAGCAGTTCCGAAATTCTATGATGCAAATGACAATGAGCTGACACTCAGCAGTACTGTGACGATTTTAGGAGGAGACATTTCCTATGAGCTGACGATGCTGAAGGTGAAAAAACTGGCTCTGGATTTCCAGGTGTCGGGGCAGGTGGCTGATGGGTACAGGATGATAGGAGTGGAATGTGATGTGGACAGAGTTTCTGTGGCAGGTCTGCGTTCTGTTCTGGCTCATATGAATACACTTCTGATTGAAAGTCCGGAACTGAGTGCAGAGGGGCTGACTGCAGATAAGGAGTGTACGATTGATCTGGCAGATTTTATTCCTCCGGGGCTGGATCTGGCAGGTATGGACAGCACAGCTGTAACAGTGACGCTGAAGGTGGAACCTCTGGGAAACAGAACCTACACTATCGACAGCAATGATATTCAGCTGAAGGGGGCGTCTGAAGAATATACGTATGAGCTGGCAGACGGCACAGCGCCTCTGACAGTAAGGGGACTCAAGGAGGATCTGGACAGCTTGTCTCCGGATAAGATGAGTTTGAGCGTCGATGTTTCAGGCATGAGGCCAGGAACACATACAGCAGTTCTTTCTTATCAGCTGGATGACGCCTATTCACTCGTTGGGACACCCAGCATCACCCTGGAGGTGAAGGAGAAGGCATCAGCAACAGAGGATGAGACAGAGGAGAGTGGAGAATCTTCTGACACATCAGAGGATGCTGCGAATGGAAACCAGGAGAAACAGGAGTCCTCTGCAGCGGCTGCCGGCAGCCGGAAGCAGTAAGAGTGAGAACACAGGAGAAGTTTATGGTTAAGGCAAAAGTAACAATCAAAAATACAAGCGGCCTTCATCTGAGACCGGCGGGTATTCTTTGCAACGAAGCGGTAAAATATCAGTCCCAGATTACATTTAACCACAGAAATAATGTGTCAAATGCAAAAAGCGTGCTGAGTGTTCTGGGAGCCTGCATTAAATGCGGGGATGAGCTGGAGTTTATATGTGAGGGGAAGGATGAAGAAGAGGCGC
>Kit_p2__coassemble_1276_pt1 | contig 17930 bp, 21 predicted proteins | sample Kit_p2__metabat2_high_PE_038 | metagenome-assembled genome bin Kit_p2 | reverse complement strand
TATGCTAACTCACGGAAGCATACACGGCAGATGCCGTATTTTCTTAAGTATGCGTGTGGACGGCCACAAATTCTGCAGCGGTTGTACTCTCTTGTGGAGAATTTTGCCGGGCGCTGCTGTTTAATCTTCATTGAAGTCTTAGCCATGATAATCCTCCTAATTATTTCGCAAATGGCATGTTGAATAAAGTTAACAGTTCACGAGCTTCCTCGTCTGTCTTAGCGGTTGTAACGAAAATAACGTCCATACCTCTTACCTTATCAACCTTATCGTACTCGATCTCCGGGAAAATTAACTGCTCCTTGATACCAAGAGCGTAGTTTCCTCTTCCGTCAAATGCGTTAGGATTTACACCGCGGAAGTCACGAACTCGCGGCAGAGCCAGGTTGATTAAACGATCTGCAAACTCGTACATCTTCTCACCGCGAAGAGTAACCTTACATCCGATAGCCATACCCTCTCTGATCTTGAAGTTAGCCACAGACTTCTTAGCCTTTGTTAAAACTGCCTTCTGTCCTGTGATGATTTCCATATCTCTTACTGCGGAGTCCAGAACCTTAGCGTTTTCCTTAGCCTCGCCAACACCCATGTTGACAACAATCTTATCTAACTTCGGTACTTCCATGATATTCTTGTATCCGAATTTCTTCATCATAGCGTCTACGATTTCGCTCTGATAAAACTCTTTTAATCTAGCCACTTTTGTTCCTCCTCTCCGTAATTAGTCGATTACCTTGCCGGTAGCCTTCGCAACGCGAACCTTCTTGCCATCAACAGTCTGGAAGCCAACTCTTGTAGCTTTTCCGTCAACAACAAGCATTACGTTGGAAATATCAACCGGGCCTTCCTGATGAACGATGCCGCCCTGCTGGTTCTGAGCGCTTGGCTTTGTGTGCTTAGTAACCATGTTGCAGCCCTCAACAGTTACGGTATTCTTCTTTGTGTTTACGGCGAGAATTTTGCCGGTCTTGTCTTTATCTTTACCTGTGATAATCTTTACGAGATCACCTTTTTTGATTTTATGCACAGTCGGCACCTCCTTACAGTACTTCCGGAGCCAGAGATACGATCTTCATGAACTGCTTCTCACGAAGTTCTCTTGCTACCGGCCCAAAAATACGAGTTCCTCTTGGGTTCTTGTCATCTTTGATAATTACTGCTGCGTTCTCATCGAATTTGATATAGGAACCGTTACTGCGGCGAGCGCCCTTAACGGAACGTACGACAACGGCCTTAACTACATCGCCTTTTTTTACAACACCGCCTGGTGTTGCATCTTTAACGGAAGCGACGATAATGTCACCGATATTAGCATATCTTCTTGTAGATCCGCCCATAACACGAATGCAAAGAAGCTCCTTCGCACCTGTATTATCAGCAACCTTTAATCTGGATTCCTGCTGAATCATGCCGAATACTCCTTTCTGATTAAACTATCTTGCCTTCTCGATAATCTCAACAAGTCTCCATCTCTTGTCCTTGGATAAAGGTCTTGTCTCCATCACTTTAACAGTATCACCGATTCCGCACTGATTCTCCTCATCATGCGCCTTTAATTTATATGTCCTCTTAACGATCTTGCCGTATAAAGGATGCTTTACGTGGTCCTCGATAGCAACAACGATTGTCTTGTCCATCTTATCGCTTACTACCTTGCCAGTACGTGTTTTTCTTAAATTTCTTTCCACGGTAGAGATTCTCCTTTCGATTATTCTCTCTATGCCTCAAAATGCAGATTAAGCTAACTTGGACTTCTCTGTAATAACAGTCTGAATCCTGGCGATGTTCCTGCGAACTTCCTTAATTCTGCTTGTATTATCTAACTGGTTGGTTGCATTCTGGAATCTTAAGTTGAAAAGTTCCTTCTTAGCAGCTACTAATTCTTCATTTAATTCTGCAGCTGATTTTGCCTTTAAATCTTCTACAAACTTATTAATTTTCACTGTTATCACCGCCTTCTAAATCTGCCTTAGAAGCAATTTTGCACTTGCATGGAAGTTTGTGCATTGCAAGACGTAATGCTTCTCTCGCTGTTTCCTCTGGTACTCCCGCGATCTCAAATAATACGCGGCCTGGCTTTACTACTGCTACCCAGTATTCAAGAGAACCCTTACCGGAACCCATACGAGTCTCAGCTGGCTTCGCAGTTACTGGCTTATCTGGGAAAATCTTGATCCAAACCTTACCACCACGCTTGATGTAACGTGTCATGGCAATACGGGCTGCCTCAATCTGGTTGCTTCTAATCCAACATGGCTCTGTAGCGACTAAACCGAACTCACCGTAGCAAATTACATTTCCTCTTGTAGCTTTTCCTCTCATGGAGCCACGGAACTGTTTACGACGCTTAACTCTCTTAGGCATTAACATTATTTATCGCTCCCTTCCTTATTTCCTTTCACAGGAAGAACCTCGCCCTTGTAAATCCAAACCTTAACGCCTGTCTTGCCGTAGGTTGTGGTTGCTTCGGCGAAACCATAGTCAATATCTGCTCTTAATGTCTGAAGCGGGATTGTGCCCTCGCTGTAGAACTCTGTACGGGCCATATCTGCTCCGCCAAGACGTCCTGCAACTGCTGCCTTGATACCCTTAACTCCAGCCTTCATGCTTCTGCCCATAGCGGACTTCATAGCACGACGGAAGGAAACACGATTCTCAAGCTGCTGTGCAATGTTCTCTGCAACGAGCTGAGCGTCTCTGTCTGGTCTCTTAATCTCTTTGATGTCGATGAATACCTTCTTGTCAGTAAGCTTCTGAACCTCAGCCTTTACCTTCTCAATCTCAGAGCCGCCGCGGCCGATTACAACGCCTGGCTTAGCTGTGTAGATGATGATTTTTACTCTATCGGATGCACGCTCGATTTCAATCTTGGAAACACCGGCGCTGTATAATTTCTTCTTAAGGTATGTTCTGATCTTGTGATCCTCAACCAGGTTGTCAGCAAAATCAGCCTCAGCATACCATCTGGAGTCCCAGTCTTTAATAACACCGACTCTTAAGCCGTGTGGATTAACTTTCTGTCCCATATTTGCCTCCTTAATTATCTCTCGTCAAGCACTACAGTGATGTGGCTCATTCTCTTCTCGATTCTGTAAGCTCTTCCCTGTGCTCTCGGTTTAACTCTCTTCATTGTCGGTCCCTTGTTAGCGTAGCACTCTGCTACATACAGGTTCTCAACATTCATCTGGTTGTTATTCTCAGCATTTGCGATTGCTGACTCTAACAGTTTCTTTATTAAAGTAGAAGCATATCTGGGATTGTAAGTTACAATACCAAGTGCTGTCTGCACGTCCTTGCCTCTGATGGCATCTAATACGAAGCATGCTTTCTGAACGGATACTCTAGCGTAAGATAACTTTGCGGATGGTCTTGTATCCTTGTTAGCATTTCTTTCTCTCTTAATCTGGGATCTATGTCCTCTAGCCATTTGTAAAACCTCCTTTCAAAGCTTAAGTCTATCGACGGGACTTCTTCTCGTCCTTGCCGTGGCCTCTGTAAGTTCTTGTAGCAACGAACTCGCCGAGCTTGTGTCCTACCATATCCTCTGTTACGTATACCGGAACATGTTTTCTTCCGTCATGAACTGCGATTGTGTGTCCTACCATCTGTGGGAAGATAGTGGAACGGCGGGACCAGGTCTTAATAACCTGCTTCTGGCCTGCTGCGTTCATAGCGTCGACTTTCTTTAAAAGATGCGCGTCTGCAAATGGTCCTTTTTTAAGTGAACGAGCCATTTAATTACCTCCTATCAAACGATTACTTATTAGCGTTTCGTCTTCTTACGATTAACTTGTTGGACTGTTTGTGTTTCTTTCTTGTCTTAAGACCAAGAGCTGGCTTGCCCCAAGGTGTGCATGGACCTGGACGACCGATACCAGTCTTACCCTCACCACCACCGTGTGGATGGTCATTCGGGTTCATAACGGAACCGCGGACTGTAGGTCTGATACCCATGTGACGCTTTCTACCAGCCTTACCAATGTTAATCAGGTTGTGATCTCCGTTTCCTACAACGCCGATAGTAGCGCGGCAGATAATCGGAACCATTCTCATCTCACCGGAAGGTAATCTTAATGTGGCATATTTGCCCTCTTTAGCCATTAACTGAGCGGAGTTACCAGCGGAACGAACCAGCTGTCCACCCTTTCCTGGATAGAGCTCAATGTTGTGAATCTGAGCACCAACCGGAATCTGGGAAAGCGGTAAGCAGTTTCCTACCTTTGCTTCAGCCTCCGGACCGGACATAACTTTTGCTCCAACTGTCAGTCCCTGTGGTGCCAGGATGTATGCCTTCTCGCCGTCTGCGTAGCAGATTAAAGCAATGTTTGCTGTTCTGTTCGGATCGTACTCGATACCGATAACGGTTGCCGGGATACCATCCTTCTTATTTCTCTTGAAATCGATGATTCTGTATTTTCTTCTGGAGCCGCCTCCGCGGTGTCTCACAGTGATTTTACCCTGATTGTTACGGCCAGCGTTTTTCTTTAAAGATACTACTAAGGATTTCTCTGGTGTTGTCTTTGTAATCTCGGAGAAATCAGAGCCGGTCATATGTCTTCTGGAAGGTGTATATGGGCCATATGTTTTAATTCCCATGACTTAAACTCCTTTCTGATGCCGGATATAGTGTTCATCCGGTTGCTGCCGGAGGCTACAACGCCTCCTGGTGTGTTCTCTATAAAGCGACATAGTGTTCGCCGCTTCTTCTAATTAAAGTCCTGCGAAGATCTCAATCTCCTTGCTGTCCTCTGTCAGCTTTACGATTGCCTTCTTTGTCTTTGCAGTCTTTCCGAATACCATGCCTCTTCTCTTTGTCTTTCCGTCAAGGTTCATGGTGCTTACAGCTGCTACCTTTGTTCCTGGGAACATTTTCTCAACAGCCTCTTTAATCATGGTCTTGTTTGCCTCTGTGTGAACTAAGAAAGTGTATTTCTTCTCGCTCATAGCGTTCATGCTCTTCTCAGTTACAACTGGCTTGAGGATTACATCATAGTACTGAATATTTGCCATTATGCGTACACCTCCTCGATAGAAGCTACAGCAGCCTTAGTTGCTACTACTGTGTTGTATTTCAGAATGTCATATACGTTGATTGTGTTTACGAAAGCTGTCTTAACTGTAGGAATGTTTCTTGCAGATAATGCAGCGTTCTCGTCAGCGCCTACTACCAGGGCCTTCTCAACCTTTAAGTTCTTCATAACCTCAGCAAATTTCTTTGTCTTGATCTCTGCGAAGTTTAACTCATCAACTACGATGAACTTGTTCTCGTTTACTCTGCTTGTAAGAGCGGATTTGAGAGCCAGTCTCTTCTCCTTCTTGTTTAAGCGGATTGTGTAATCACGTGGTGTCGGAGCGAATACTACGCCGCCGCCTGTCCACTGCGGAGCTCTTGTTGAACCCTGTCTTGCGTGGCCTGTTCCCTTCTGTCTCCACGGTTTTCTTCCTCCGCCGGAAACTTCGGAACGTGTCTTAGCCTTCTGTGTTCCCTGACGCTTGTTGGCTAACTGAGCTACAACAGCAAGGTGAACCAGGTGCTCGTTCACTTCTACGCCGAATACAGCATCGTTTAACTCTAATGTGCCAACTTCGTTGCCTTCAATATTGTAAACAGATACGTTTGCCATCTGTATGTTCCTCCTTTCCTATTAAGCCTTACTTACGAGCTTTAACAGTCTCTTTAATTGTTACTAAGGATTTCTTTGGTCCTGGTACAGCGCCCTTAACAAGGATCAGGCTGTTCTCAGCATCTACTCTTACGATTTCCAGGTTCTGGATTGTAACCTTAACGTTACCCATGTGTCCTGGCATGCCTTTGCCCTTAAATACGCGTCCTGGTGTTGTAGCGGAACCATTGGAACCCTGGTGACGATGGAACTTGGAACCGTGAGCCATAGGTCCTCTGTGCTGACCATGTCTCTTGATGGCGCCCTGGAATCCTTTACCCTTGGAAACAGCAGTTGCGTCAATCTTGTCGCCTGCTGCGAAGATGTCTGCCTTAATCTCGTCCTTTACGGAATACTCGGAAGCATTCTCAAAACGGAACTCTCTGACATATCTCTTGTAGGAAACTCCTGCCTTATCGAAGTGTCCCTTAACTGGCTTTGTAACAAGCTTCTCTCTCTTGTCAACATAACCAACCTGTACTGCATCGTAACCATCGTTCTCTGCTGTCTTAACCTGTGTAACTACACATGGTCCAGCCTGAAGAACTGTTACTGGAGTTAAAACTCCGTCTTCGTTGAAAATCTGAGTCATTCCAACTTTTGTAGCTAAAATCGCTTTCTTCATTTTTTGACCTCCTGTCTTTTTCTACAGCGGAACGCGGGATTTTCCGCGTTCATCCTAGAACAGTCCAGAAATCTATCTAAACCCTTCAGGATAACTGACAAATCTTATTTGTTTTTCATCTTGATGTTGATGTAAACGCCAGCCGGCATTTCCAGTCTGGATAAAGCATCCACTGTCTTCTGGCTTGGTGTGATGATGTCGATGAGTCTCTTGTGAGTTCTCTGCTCAAACTGCTCTCTGGAATCTTTGTACTTATGAACAGCTCTTAAGATTGTTACAACCTCTTTCTTAGTTGGTAACGGCACCGGTCCGCTCACCTTTGATCCGTTCTTCTTTACAGTCTCAATGATTTTTGCAGCAGACTGGTCAACCAGCTGATGATCATAAGCTTTAAGTGTGATTCTCATTACTTGACTTGCCATAAAAAAAGTCGCCTCCTTTTCGTACTATTTGAAGCACGACAAGCGGTGACTGTACACATATCCGTGTGTGTCCTACAAAACTCCACACTGAATCCTCCATATATTAGGTATTCTCTAAAGTTGTACAGTGACTTGTCGCCAGTTTCCTAACTTGACATTCGCTCCACGGAAAACCTGCCATCTCTCAGGCAGCAACCTCTCGCTTCATTGCTATCATGCCACAGCTTCTGTATCATATCATATGTTTCCTGTAATTGCAAGGGATTTTTCTACTTTTTTCGCCGATTTTTCTTTAGAAAATCGCGGCCTGTTTTTGACGTTTTTGTGCAGAATGACGGAACCAGGGAATGGCGCAGAAAAAGAAATGTTTTCTTGTTTCATCAAGGGCTTAGTCACCGAAAACATTTCTTTTTCTGCGGGGGGAACGAAAAGCGAAATGGATAGGCCAGGTGATGATGGCGAGGCTTTCGCGCCTCACTCAAAAAGCACAAAATATCCGAACACAAAGGAGCAGATGATCGCTATCCCCCCGCAAATTCTTGCAAGAATGAAGTAAAATCGAGTCGGAGAACCATCTTTGACATAGAGGAAATTTTCTATTTTCCAAACCAGATCCGGTTTTGCTATCAAAAAAACACCAATAGCAAACATGCAGAGCACCTGCAATATTTCAATCATAATTGAATCCCCCGTTAAATTGTTGTTACATGACACCTGTCCAGTCTGCTGCTTCCTCTGAAACTATAAAAGGAAGAAGAGCAAACCTCCCGTACCTTTATCAGAGCAGGGAAAGTCTTCTCTTCTTCCTTGTTATAATGTCTATTTAATTAATCCCACTCTACCGGCTCGTATGGATCTCTTGCATACTCATCGCCATTGTCAGATTCCTTATTTACCTTTACTACAATGCCGGAGTTGCTGGTTTCAAATTTTGTGCCGCTGGAATCTTTCACAGTCGTATCCTTCATAACCTTTCCGGATGTATTGACCAGGTAGTTCTTACCTTCTACGCGGATAACCTCGTATTTTGTTCCGTTGTCAGCCTCCTGAAGCTTTCCTTTATAGAACAGGTAATTATTCTTCACACCGGTAAAGCCGCGTCCTGCCTTTCCGCCTGACTCTGTAAAGTAAAACTCACTCTTGGTTCCGTCGCCTTCCTCAATCGTCATCCGGCCCTTCTGCACAGAGCTTGTCTGCCTGTCACCGAAGTAGTAGGTCTCAAAGCCGCTGCCGCTGTTTAAATTCCGCAGCCCGTAAACAGGGTTTCCATTCTCATCAAACAGGTAGGTAATGCCGTTGATCTTCTCCAGATCTTTCACAAAGGCATTCTCCACAGACGGGCCCACCTTCGGTTCACCATCGTTTCCGAAATAATACCACTGTACCTCATCTTCCACGTCGCCCTCGTAATCCTCCGGCGGATAGGTGGAATACCAGCCTGTCGTCAGCTTTCCATTGTCCTGAAGATAGCGGTAATCCTTAAAGTTATCCTCATCGCCTGTCACGCAGATCCAGCCGGTCTGCATCCGCCCCTCTTCATCAAAATAATAGTTTACGCCGTCAATCTTGTATTTCTTATAACTGTCTCCGCCTGTCTCCGGCACATAGCGTTTTCCGGAGCTCTGGAAATAATACCAGTGGTGATCGTCGTCATCCTCGTAAGGACGCACATCATCATTGTCATCGTCATCTGCATCCGGATCTTCCAGATACTGCCAGCCTGTGCGCATGGTTCCGTCGTCTCCCAGGTAATAGAGATCGTCGTCTGCCCAGCCGGTCTGCATCTCGCCGTCACTGTTAAAATAATACCACTTCTCTGAAATCTTCTGCCAGCTGTCTGAAGCAGCGCGGCCGTCACTTGTAAAATAGTACCACACCTGTTTTGCATTATTATCCCAGCGGTCGCTCTTCTGGGGCAGCTTCATCCATTTTCCCGAAACCATAATACCATTGGCATCCACATAGTAATCCCCGTCCACCCAGGAATTCAGCGCCATATTGCCATTATAGTCCAGGTATCTCCACAGCCCGTCGGCTCCCTTCTGCCATTTATTCGTCAGTTTAGAGCCGTTCGTATCATAATAGACCCAGTTATTTCCTGATTTCTGCCAGCCAGAAGCGCCAAAGCAAACCGCCGCGCCTGCCATAGTCAGCACAACAGAAAGAACCGCTGCGGCAATCCCTTTTCTCTTCATTTCTGCTCCTCCTATCAATTCCGCTTATACTCCTATGTATCATTCTAACAAGAGCAGGTAAAATATTCAAGCAAAATAATCTTTCAATTCTATTACGAAATTCCGCCTGGCAGTCTTCCTGCGTGTGCCGCAGTTTCGGAAACAAACCTTTGACACCTGTCCCGCAGCCATATATAATATCACATGTGAACAACGAACTATTATATATAGAAGAAACCAGTTTCATTATCTTGTTTTTTCAATCGAATGATAAAAAGAAAGGATCATAATACTATGTGGATAGCTGATGGCTGGAAGGATTATGAAGTATTAGACTGCTCCAGAGGAGAAAAGCTGGAGCGATGGGGAAAATATCTGCTGGTCAGGCCGGATCCTCAGGTTATCTGGGATACGCCTAAGAAAAATAAGGGTTGGAAACGTATGAACGGCCATTATCACAGAAGCACCAAGGGAGGCGGAGAATGGGAATTCTTCGATCTGCCGGAGCAGTGGAGCATTCATTACAAGGAGCTGACTTTTAATTTAAAGCCCTTTAGCTTCAAGCACACAGGACTGTTTCCGGAGCAGGCCACGAACTGGGACTGGTTCGGCGATAAAATCAGAAAAGCAGGACGTCCGGTTAAGGTTCTGAACCTGTTCGCCTATACAGGAGGCGCGACTCTGGCTGCCGCCAAGGCCGGCGCCCATGTAACCCATGTAGACGCTTCCAAAGGCATGGTGGCCTGGGCCAAGGAAAACGCCCGTTCCTCCGGCCTGTCTGAAGCTCCGATTCGCTGGATTGTAGACGACTGCGTCAAATTCGTAGAGCGGGAAATCCGCCGCGGAAACCACTATGACGGAATTATCATGGATCCGCCTTCCTATGGAAGAGGACCCAAAGGAGAGATCTGGAAAATCGAGGAATCCATCCACCCGTTTGTACAGCTGTGCGCCAAGCTGCTGTCAGATCAGCCCTTATTTTACCTGATCAATTCCTACACTACAGGACTGGCTCCGGCCGTCCTCACCTATATGCTTTCTACAGAACTGGTTCCGAAGTTCGGCGGTTCTGTCCGTTCTGAGGAAATCGGACTTCCTGTTACAGACAGCGGCCTGGTACTGCCCTGCGGCGCTTCCGGACGCTGGGAGGCATAATAAGGAGCGGGTAATTCATATTTTCAGCAGAAACAGCCCATTCAAGTGTATCAATCCCTTGAATGAGCTGTTTTTTTGACGCCGTTTTACCGGCCTCCGTTTATCAGACGCCAGAATGGGCCTGCATGTTTTTTCAGGAATTCTCCCGCCTTCCAGGATACCACAACACAGACAGCAGGAATGGCCAGATAAACCAGAAGCGCCGTCACCGCCGTGCGGGGGAGAACCATTGCCGCTATTTTATTCATTCCTCTGGCCAGAATAAAATGAATCGCATACAGGAAAAAACCGTATTTCATCCACTCCCTGGCTTCTGGAAGCCTTGTTCCAGATACTGCTGCCCAGAGCGTAACAGGAACTGTAAAACGGTACAGCACAGTCTCCAGCACAGAATGGCGCACTGTTATTCCCTGGTAAAAATATACCGCCAGGCCAAGCCCCACTGCCGCCGCAAGCAGCCTCAGCCACGGTTCCCAGTGTTTTATTCTCTCTCTATCCTCTATCCTTCTGCCTGTCCCCTCTCTGTTCCAGGCCTCCTCCACCAGCCAGCTTCCGTGAATGGCTCCATAGGCTGCAGCGCTGTAGTAAAACAATGCGTCCATATTTATGATTGGAAGGCTGATCTGCTCCCTGATACAGTAAAGCTCCAGAAAAATCGCTGCCAGTCCGACAAGCTTATGTTTCAGAACCAGGTAAATCAGCGGGGATATGGCAATCAGGAAAATCAGCTGATACATATACCAGAAAACTGGATTATAGGTAAAATGAAGCACTGCCTCCGCCATAGACGGAATACTGAGCTCCACGGCTGTTTTATCAGAAAGCCCGGCCAGAAAAGGGAGCTTTCCCGCCAGGGCGTAGCCTGCATAATAAAAGAAGTTCCACAGAAGATAGGGAATCAGCACTGTTCTGATTCTCCGTTCCATCTTAGGGGCTATATCCCGAAAGGTACAGTTCCGGTAAAACTGGTAGGCGGAAATCATAAAAAATCCCGGTACAGCCACTGGACCCAGAACGTCTGCCAGCACGTGTTCAAACGCCCATACCGTCCGTTCTCCCAGAGAGGAGGCCGGCAGGTTCAGAAACATATCTGCATTATAGCTGTGAATCATTACCACCATCAGACTGAAAAAAAAGGCGGCAAAGCACACCTTATTGCGAAACTGCTTTTCACTCAAATTTGCGTTCTCCTTATCCATGGCGCCAGCACCTGTGTGTACTGACGCTAATTTCTTTTTTTACAAAGGCAAAGCAAAATCACAGCTGCCAGAAGAAGCGCAGTCCCGGTCTGAAAAAGCAGAACCGTCCTGCTGCCTGCAAGCCACTTTCCATAATGAACCATTTCCAGCAGGACTGCCGAACTGTTGGCAGCTGCATGAACGATAACAGAAGAGGCCAGGGTTCCTGTACACTGGTACAGACAGGCCAGAAGAAGGCCTAAAAGCCCTGCATAGATCCCCTGCAGCAGACGTCCGTGGTACAGGCCAAACAACACAGAGGACATAAGGACAGCTCCCAGACATCCCAGGTGTTTTTCCTCTCTCAGAGTCCCGTATAAGGCTCTTCGAAAGAGAAATTCTTCCACAAAAGGGATGATGCATCCAGTGCAGAGAAAAGCTGTCATCAATGAAAAAACGCGGACTGACGCTGGCTGAATTTCTGAGCCCACCGCTTCTGCTGCCGCACCTGTCCCGAAAGCTGAAACTCCCGCCAGCGCGTTTCCAAGCAGAAATATCAGCCCGCTGCCGCCCAGGCAGCAGCAGATACCCAGAATCATCAGCAGAAGAAAACGGCCTGGCTCCCGCCGAGCATTCCGGCGCTGCTTCCTGCCTCCGCCTTTCTCTTCCTCTCTGTCATACCATTTCCAGAACAGCGCTGCCGCCGCCAGACCTGTAGCTGCATTGGCCCAGGGAAGCACTGTGTTCCATTCCAGGAAAGCCGCCCAGGACCAGCTCTGTGAAACTGCTGCACTGATTCCTGAAAGGCCCCAGAGAGCCAGCTCTGTAAGAATTCCATATGCTGCCAGAGGCAGAAACGCTCTAAGAAACAGATTTCCCCTCATCAGGCCTTCCCTGCCAGTTCCATGGCTTTTCCCACATCCAGCATTCCCGCTGTGACAGTCTTCCCCTCCATAGCGCTGTTTTTCTCTGAGGAAGACAGGAGAATTTCACGGATTTTTTCTGTGCTTAAATCTGGTCTGGCTGATTTTATCAGGGCAGCTGCCCCTGACACCATAGGCGCAGCCATGGAGGTTCCGCTCATGTAGGCATACTGATTATTGGAAATGGTACTCAAAATGTATTTGCCGGGAGCAGCCAGATCCACTGCCCCTCCTCCATAATTAGAGCTGGGTTCCAGATTTCCGTCCAGACGCATACTGGCTACTGAAATAATATTTTCCAGGTCAAAGGCAGCCGGGTAGACAGGCTTTTCATCCAGATTGATTCCCGCCCCTTCCTTATCTCCGTTTCCTGCAGCCACCACAAACAGCATCTTGGAATTTTTCATGGTATCGTAAAGCTCCTGGTTAAATTTTCCCGTTCCGAAGCTGAGATTGCAGATGGAAGCGCCCTGAGCCTCCGCATAGCGGACAGCCTTTGCCACATTTTCCGGGGTTCCGATGCCATCCTTAGTTCCCAGTACCTTTAAGGGCATGATTTTCACATAACCAGGAGCGCAGATGCCGGTTATACCGACTCCGTTTTTCCCCGCCGCAATGGTTCCTGCAGAATGGGTTCCATGATTATCCTCGCTTCCCTGATACAGGTTTCCGTTTCCAGAATAAAAATTCCAGCCATGTACATCGTCTGCAAAGCCGTTTTTGTCATTGTCAATTCCGTCCCCGGCAACCTCTCCTCCATTCGTCCAGATACTGTTCTTCAGGTCTTCGTGATCCAGCTGAACTCCTGTGTCAATCACCGCCACCACCACCTGGCTTTTGCTCTCCAGGGCATCATAGGACTGCCTGGCCGGAGTCAGGTTAATATCCATGCCAGCCCTGGCAAAGGTAGTCACCCTCCCTTCCGTCTCAGGGCCGTAGGCAGAGCTGTCCTGACTGTCGGAAAGATGTCCCGGCATGGTAGAATTCATATTTTGATTTCCAGTCACCAGGCGGAACTGGCCATTATTTAAAAAAGCCCACTGATAGCTGTTGTAGGGATCTCCCTGGCCGTAGGAGGGAGTCCCCGGCCCTGCTGCAAAAGCTGTAACAGAGCCGCCAAAAGGATTTCCACAGGATAGAGAGAGTGCCGCAGAGGTAAGGACAGCCGCTGCCCCCTTTGCCAGCTTCTTCCCTGACTTTTTATCTGCTTTTTTATCTGACTTCTTCCCTGTTTTTTTTCCGTTTTTCTCCGGCTCTGGATCCTTCAGTCCGATAAACACTACAATGGTCCTGGACGGAACCAGAAACTGCTTCTGCTGCTCCAGGCACGGTTCCTTCCCCTCCTCATAAATGCCGTTTTTCTCCTTGTCATCTGTATTAAAAGCCAGATGCCATTTCATTCCTTTCGGAAGTCTGGGAAGGGCAAATTCATGGGGCTCCCAGTGCATGTTGTAGGCCACGAAAAAGAAATCGTCGCTGCTTCCATCCGGCTTTCTGGCGTAGTTTCCGCAGTACATGATGCCCAGCTGCCTGCGGAAATTCTCAAATTCCGGACACCAGGCCTTGACTCCGTGATAGGAGACATCAGGATGGCCGCAGACCAGATAGTCCATTCCCATTGGCTCCTGAGACATGTGGAACACAGGATGCTTTGTTCGGAAGGCAATGACCTGCTTTGTGAATTCAAACAGCTCTCTGTTTGTCTCCAGAAGTCTCCAGTCCAGCCATGAAACAGCGTTATCCTGACAGTAGGAATTATTATTTCCGCTCTTTGAAGCGCCGAATTCGTCTCCTGCCAGCAAAAGAGGCGTGCCCTGGCTCAGAAACAGGATCAGAAGGGCATTGCGCAGCTGCTTCTGACGCATATTCACTACCTTTTTCTTGCGGCTTGGCCCCTCCACACCGCAGTTCCAGGTATAGTTCCAGGCACTTCCATCCTGATTATTCTCTCCGTTGGCCTCGTTGTGCTTCATCTCATAGGAGACAGAATCCATCAGGGTAAAGCCGTTGGAATGGGCCATATAGTTGACTACTCCCATATGTTTCGGGTTTCTCCTGCTTCTGAAAATCAGACCGTTCATCTGATCCTCATCCCCTTTCAGGAGACGCCTCATATCCACCAGAAAGCCGTCGTTATATTCAGCCAGATGGCGCCCCTTCTCCTGTCTTCCCCTTTCAGTTCCATTCTCCTCCCAGTAAGAGGCAAACAGCTTTGTTCTGGAAAGCCATGGATCATCTGCAAGGGACGGGCAGGAGGAAATTCCTGTCAGGTGTACGCCGTCCACATGGTACTCCCGCACCCAGAACCGTACCGCCTCGCTGATAAAGGCAGGGCTTTCCTTTCCAGTAAAATACAGCTCAACGATCAGCTCCAGCCCATTTTTGTGAAGCTCTTTGACCAGATCCTTAAATTCCGCAGAAGGATTCTTTTTTCCAGGCTTTCCTCCTGCATAGGAAGCTTTGGGAGCAAACAGGAAGCCCGGTCCATAGCCCCAGTAGTTGAGCTTTCCTGTAGGCTCCTCCGAACCATAGGGATTGCCGTCTGAGCCGTCAGGCATCATAACCTCCTCAAACTCATTCGGAGGCATCAGCTCCAGGGAGGTAATGCCCAGCTCCTTAAAATATGGAATTTTGTCCCGGATTGCCTGAAAGGTTCCCGGCCGGCCCGCTGTCTTATCTTTCCGATCCGTTCCTGCCGGCCCCATGGTAAGGCCCCTTGTGTGGATTCGGTACAGGATCATATCCTCATAGGGAATCTGAAGAGGCTTATCATCCTCCCAGTCAAAATAGGGAAGCTCAAAGGGGGTTCGCAGCGGATTTTTCACATGGGACAGGTCTCCCCATGTCTCCCGTCCTGTAAACGTCCTGCCAAAGGGATCCGGACATTCTGTCCCATCACAGAGCAGAGAGTAGGAGAGTCCGGAAAAATCCTCGCCTAAAATCCTGATTGTATACATATTTCCAAGCCTTGAACGCTCCGGAAAGGGAAACACTCTCTTTTTTTCTTTTCCTCCGGACATCTCAAACACAGCCAGGCTTACACTCTCTCCCTCCGCCATGGTGCAGATGTGGAAGCCTCCCTCCGTCTTAACGGCTCCTGGCGGAAAATATCCCGGCATCCCTTCTGCTGCAGCAAGTTTTTCTATCTTCACGTTACACTCTCCCATCCCGTCCTAACGGCCGTTCTGCTCCGCTATCCGCTCCGCCAGATCATTCAGATACATCCAGCGCTCCATTTTCTCCTCCAGGAGCGCCTCGGTCTCTTCCTTTTCCTTCATCAGAGCGGCCAGCTTTGCGTAGTCTCTGGCAGCTTTGTTAATCTCCGGCCCCAAAGCCTCCGCCTTCTCCTCCAGCGCCGCAATCTCGTCTTCAATGGTCTCCCATTCTTTCTGTTCCTTATAGGTGAATTTCAGCTTTTTAACCTGGCCGTCCTTCCAGCTCTTCCTGGTATTTTTATCAGCGCCATTCCCTGTTTCTTTTTCCATGATGGTTCCTGATGCTGTTGCTCTGAGACTTTCCTGAGCAGCCTCTTCCTCCTGTCTTGCGGCCTGGTAATCCGTAAAGCCGCCCTCATACTGACGCAGCTTTCCATTTCCCTCAAAAGCAAAAATACGGCGCACTGCCCTGTCTAAGAAGTACCGGTCATGAGATACGGTAATCACAATACCCTGAAAGCTGTCCAGGTAATCCTCCAGAATCGTCAGTGTCCTGATATCCAGATCATTAGTCGGCTCGTCCAGAATCAGAACATTGGGAGCCTCCATCAGAATACGCAGAAGGTAAAGGCGTCTCTTCTCGCCGCCGGACAGCTTTCCAATCACCGTATACTGCACAGATGAAGGAAATAAAAACCGTTCCAGCATCTGGGAGGCAGAAATGCTTCCCTCCGGCGTTTTCACATACTCGGCTGCCTCCTTAATATAGTCAATCACCCGGAGAGAATCATCCATGGCCTCGTTTTCCTGGGAGAAATACCCCAGCTTTACTGTCTGTCCAATCTCAATCTCTCCGGAATCCGGCTGCACCCAGCCGGCGATCATCTTCATCAGAGTTGATTTTCCGCTTCCGTTCTGCCCGATAAAGCCCACCCTGTCATTCTTCAGGAAAATATAGCTGAAATCCTGAATCAGAACCTTATCTCCATAGGACTTGCAGATATTTTTAAGCTCCACTGTCGTCCGGCCCAGGCGGCTGGAAACAGATCCCAGTTCTACCTCCCCGTCGTACTCAGGGCCCTTTCTGGCACTCAGCTCCTCAAACCGCTGAATCCGGCCCTTCTGCTTGGTAGAACGAGCCCTGGCCCCCCGCTTCATCCACTCCAGCTCCACCCTTAAAATAGACTGGCGCTTCCGCTCTGACGCTTCCTCCATGGCCATCCTCTCTGCCTTCAGCTCCAGAAAGCCCTGATAATTCGTCTGATAGCTGTAGAGTTTTCCCTTATCAAGCTCCACAATCCGGTTTGTCACACTGTCCAGGAAATACCGGTCATGGGTAATCATCACCAGGGCTCCTCTGAACTTTTTCAGATACTCTTCCAGCCAGTCTGCCATGCCGCTGTCCAGATGGTTGGTGGGCTCGTCTAACACCAGCAGATCTGCCGTGGAGAGAAGAACACTGGCCAGGGCGGCTCTCTTTCTCTGGCCTCCGGAAAGAGTTTCTATCTTCTCATCCCAGCCAGGAATCCCCAGAGTCATCAGCATGGTTTTTGCCTGCCCCTCCAGATCCCAGACCTGCTCATGGCCCTGGTTTTCCCGGATTACGCTCTCCAATACTGTATATCCTGGTTCAAATACAGGATTTTGGGGCAGATAGCGGATATAAAGGTTTCTCCCCTTCACCACACTGCCCTGATCCGGCTCTTCGAGGCCTGCCAGGATCCGAAGAAGCGTCGATTTTCCCGTCCCGTTGATGCCGATTACCCCGATTTTTTCGCCTTCATTGACAGAAAAAGCTGTGTCGTCAAACAGCAGCCTCTCTGTATAGGATTTTGTAAGATGTTCAATGGTCAATAAATTCATATCTGTTCTCCTGCTTCCGATCTGGCCTTACTGAATCACCAGCTCTACAGGGCAGTGATCCGATCCCATAATTTCTGAGTGGATAGACGCGCTTACCAGCCTGTCTCTCAGACTTTCTGATACGCAGAAATAGTCGATTCTCCACCCTGCATTCTTCTCCCTGGCCTTAAATCGGTAGGACCACCAGGAATAGGCTCCCTCTGTATCAGGATAGAAATGGCGGTAGGTATCGATAAATCCCGCAGAGAGCAGCTCAGAAAACTTTCCTCTCTCCTCGTCGGTAAATCCGGCGTTTTTCCTGTTCGTCTTAGGGTTTTTCAGGTCAATCTCCCGGTGGGCCACATTCAGGTCCCCACAGAAGATCACCGGCTTTTTCTCCTCCAGCTTTTTAAGGTAGGCGCGGAAGGCGTCCTCCCACTCCATCCGGTAGGGCAGGCGGGCCAGCTCGTTCTGGGAGTTAGGCGTATAGCAGGTCACTACATAGTAGTCCTCGTACTCTGCCGTAATCACCCGCCCCTCGTGATCGTGAACATCAATTCCCAGGCCATATACCACGCTTAAAGGCTCCTCCTTCGTAAACAGGGCGGTTCCTGAGTATCCCTTCTTGTCTGCATAGCTCCAATACTGATAATATCCTGGTATGTCAAGATCAATCTGCCCGGCCTGAAGTTTGCTCTCCTGAATGCAGAAAATATCGGCGTCAAGCTCTTTAAATATGTCGAGAAATCCTTTTCCCACACAGGCCCGCAGGCCGTTTACATTCCATGAAATC
>Kit_p2__coassemble_1250_pt1 | contig 18198 bp, 14 predicted proteins | sample Kit_p2__metabat2_high_PE_038 | metagenome-assembled genome bin Kit_p2 | reverse complement strand
AACAGGATTGCCTACGAGGTGGATACTTCCTTTATGGAGGCGGGTGATGAGATCGACGGAATGTTTCACCTGGTTACAAGCTGCGGTGAAATAGAAATTCCGTATGTTTTTTATGTGGCTCTGGCTGCGTCAGGGAACGTGCTGAGCAGACTGAAGACGCCGGAAGACTTTGCCGAACTGGCAGGAAAGGATGGAGATACGGCGCTTAGGCTGCTGGATTATCCTGATTTTCTGGAAGCGCCCTTTATGCAGGATCCTCATGTGCGTGCAGTTTATGAGGGGCTGAAGGGGCATGGCAGCAGACAGTGCCTTTTGGAAGAATTTCTGAACGGTCTTAGAGTGAAAGAGCCTTTCTGCATTTTTTTCGATGAAGAGCAGAAAATCTACGAGAATCCCTCTGGTCATGTCCAGGACGCCATAGAGATCCGAAGCAGAGGATGGGGGTACATCTGCCTGGAAGCAGAGGCAGATGGAGATTTTATTCATCTGTTAAAGAGGACTATGACTCAGGAAGATTTCAAGAATGGAGTATGTAGTCTTCCATTCCAGATTTTATCGGAAAATCTTCATGGAGGAAGAAATTATGGAGCTGTTTTTGTGACAGCTGCCGGAGAAACTCATAAAATTCCTGTTTCCGTAACAGTGGGAGGGGAGAAAACCAGAAGAAGTATTTCCTTTAGAGAAGATCTGAAAAATTACATGGAACTGAGGCTGCAGTATGAGGCCCTGTCAGAACCTGCTTCCGATTTAGAGGGAGGGGAGGAAGGACAGGATGAAAATCAGTCCAGACAGACAGGAAAGCGGAAGAAGAAAGCGGAAGTGAAGGATGAAAGGATCCTGCGCCAGAGACGCCTGGCTTCCACGATGGGGCGTCTTCTGGATCGGATGAAGATTTCTTACGAGGATGTGTCTGTCCGCCTTCTGGAGGCAGAACAGCTTCTGTCTGCCGGGCGCAGAGAACGGGCTCAGGCGTTGATAGACTCTGTGAAGGAGCAGGTTCTGGCGGAGCGGGACAGCCGAGTCATGAATTATTTTCTGTTCCAGTATATACAGGTTTCACTGTCCGGAGACGAGGCACAGAGAGATGCCTTTTTAAGACTTCTGCGCCGCTGCCTGACAGCAGAACCGGGAAATTTCTATTTATATATGATGACGCTTCGGCTGGATCCGGAGCTGGCAGCCAGCCCGGCTGCTGTCTATGCAGATCTGCGCAGACAGTTCAGAGAGGGAGCCGCCAGTCCTTTCCTTTTCATGGAGGCCTGCAGGATTCTGGTACAGGAACCGGAATTTCTGAGAAGTATGGAGCCTTTTGAATCCCATGTCATTTATTTTGGAGCCAGAAGAGGCCTTCTCACAGAAGAGACAGCATTAATGGCAGCGAAAGCGATTGACAGAAAAAAGGAGTTCTGGCCCTTTGGCCTTAAGATACTAACAGCTCTCTATGAACAGTTTGAGAGAACAGAGATTCTTTCTGCAGTCTGTGCGATGCTGATTCGGGGAGGCTGCCGGGAGAGCCGGTATTTTCTGTGGTATGAAAAGGGCGTGGAGGAGAGGCTGGCCCTGACCAAGCTCTATGAGTATTATCTGTACTGCCTGCCGGAGGACTATGACAAGCCTCTGTCCAGAGAGATGCTTCTCTACTTTTCCTATGGCAGTGAATTGAATGAGAAGGAAAAAGCCAGACTGTATCGGAACGTATTGGAGTTTTACAGAGATGACGAGTCCATCTTCCGTTTTTATGAGCGTGAGATTGAAAAATTTGCCCTTTCTCAGCTGTTTGCAGGCAGAATCAGCAGAGATCTGGCAGTCATTTACCAGAATGTGATTTATCCGGATGTAGTAGATCGGCAGCTGGCCCAGGTGCTTCCCTCTGTGCTGAAATCCAACTGCATTACCGTAAAGGATAAAAATATCCGTTATGTAGTTGTGCGCCATGAAGAGCTGACTGTGGAGGATGCCTATCCTCTGACTGGTCAGACCGCTTATGTGCCATTATTTTCCGGCCGCGATATTTTAATGTTCCAGGATGAAGCGGGAAACCGGTTTATGAGTACCGCCTATGAGACATCTGCGGCTATGGATGGAGAGGAACTGGCTAAACGCTGTTTCCAGGTGTATCCGGAGCATCCCAGCCTGCTTTTAAATGCCTGTCAGAAGGTGCTTTACCAGGAGGAAAGAGAACGAGAGGGACAGTCTGATTCTATGACAGAAGAAGAGGAGGAAATTCTCTTAAAAGCGCTTTCTGAGCCTTCTCTTCACCCGATTTACAGAAAAAAAATCATGTCTGCCCTGATCCGGCATTATGTGTGCAGCCTGGCTCCGGGAGGACAGGGAAACAGAGAAAAGGCAGCAGCTTTCCTGATGTCAGCTGATAAGGATTCCATGAGTCCCGGCGAGAGAGCGCAGATTATGAAGGCTCTGATTGCCCAGGGCTGCTACGGTGAGGCTTATGATATGCTGTGCAGGTACGGAAGCGAGCATCTGGGGACAGCTGAACTGAAGAAGCTGGTGATCAAGATGCTGTTAGACAGCCTGATGGGTGAGGATGAACGTCTGTTAAGCCTTTCCTTCCAGATTTTTCAGGAGGGCCAGGCGGACAGCACCATACTGGACTATCTGTGTGAGTATTTTAACGGCACAGTGGATCAGATGTTCTGCATTTTATTAGCCGGAATCAGGTCCCAGACAGATACGGCTGACATGGAGGAACGGCTGCTCTGTCAGATGCTTTTTACCGGCTGTACTGAAAAGATGGATCGGGTGTTTGATCTCTATGCATCCAGGAAGAAGACCAGGGACATGATCGTAAAGGCCTATTTTACTGTAAAGTGCATCGACTATTTTATGGAAGAGAAGCCGGCTCAGGACAAGGTGTTCGCCTACCTGGAGGGGGCAGTTTACAACAGCTCTGACAGAGATAAAATCCCTGATATTTATCTGCTGGCTTTAACAAAGTATTATGCCTCTCTTCCGTCTCTCAGCGAAGAGCAGGAGGAGCTGTGCAGAACCATTACAGAGGTGCTTTTAGAGGCAGGCATGGAATTTTCCTATTTCAAAGATTTGTCCAGGTTTGCCCCTGTTCCGGAGCGTCTTCTTGATAAAGAAATGATTGAATTTCACGGCGAAAAGGACTCAGATCCGGTGTTGATGGTTCGGGTGCTTCCAGAGGAACAGGAGTTTGTCTGTGAGGAGATGAAAGAGGTCTATAAGGGCATTTTCGTTCGGGAAAAGGTAGTGTTCGAGGGAGAGGTTCTGGAATATCAGATTTATAAACAGCGGGGGGATGAGACGCCTGTTGTTTCCGGAAGCCTGGAGCGCAGAGAACCGCCTGTGAAGCAGAAGGGAACGCGGTTTGCCCTTCTCAATCAGATGAGTTTAAGCTTTGATATGCAGAATGAGAATACTTTGAGAAGCCAGATGGAGGAGTATCTGACAGCAGATGCCGTTTCTTCCTCTCTGTTCGGGCTTTTGTAGCAGAGCATACCGGAAAAGCCCAGAGAGCGGCAGGGCCGGGAAACAGATATGATAAAGTAATGAAGAAAGGGGCTTGCTGAAAAATGGACGGACTTGTACTGGGAATCGATCTGTGCGATACCTATACATCCATCACGGCTTTAGAGCCGGAACGGACATGGACGATAAAAACAGCAGTCTGTAAAAATAGACAGGCAGAGGAATGGTATGTGGGGGAGGAAGCTTCTGTCCGTGCCATGGCAGGAGATCTGCACTGGGATGGCCTGCTTTCCAGAGTACAAAGGGATGAAAAGGAACCAGGAAAAGAGGACGGCTATACAGGGCTGGATCTGCTGAAACGCTTTTTAAAGGCAGCATTAGAACTTCCGAAAAAGGCAGCAGATCAGGAGAGTGTGAGCCGTCTGGTTATTGCCCTGAGAAAGCCGGAGATCCGACTGATGGACAGCCTGCTCTACTGTGCTGACTATCTGGGAATTGACAGAAGCCGGGTTCACATTGTGAGTCATACAGAGAGCTTCGTCTACTATGTTATGAGTCAGAAGAGGGATGTGTGGAGCAATCAGGTGGGAATGTTTGAGCTGTCGGAGGGCTGTGCGGCCTATTATGAGCTGAAGACACAGAGAGGATCCGGAGGAATGATTGTTACTGCTGACCGGGAAGCGCTTCAGGAGGAAATTACGCTGGAGTATTTAAAACGGCCGGAAGGAGCTTCTTCAGAGGATCAGTTTCTGTCCGCCTGTGCTGACAGACTGCTGGATAAACGCCTGTTCTCCGCAGTCATTCTCACAGGAGACGGATTTGCTGTTACTGACTGGGCCGGCAGTTTTATGAAGAAAATCTGCAGCAAGCGCAGAGTGTTCGCGGAGTACGGCCTGTTTTCAAAGGGAGCTGCCTATCGGGGAGCAGATTACGAGAAGGAGCATACGGATTATCCGTTCGTCTGCATCTGCGAGGGAAGGCTTCAGTACACAATTTCCCTTCGGGTTCTGAACCGGGGAAAAGATATGAATCTGGTGCTGGCAGCTGCAGGAGACAACTGGTACGAGGCCAGAAGTACAGTGGAGCTGATTGCCGATGGAGAGGACCATCTGGAATTTACCATTTCCTCTCTGGATCAGAGGAAAAAGAGAGTGGTTCCCGTAGCCCTTCAGGACTTTCCGATCAGGGATAATAAGACCAACCGAATTCAGGTGACCATTGGATTTTCAGACGAGAGTACCATGATTATTATCGTGAAAGATAAAGGCTTCGGCGAGCTGTTTCCTGCCACAAAAGCCATGGTAAGACAAGAGGTGGTATTATGAGTTTAATACTGTGCAGACAGGAGGAGGTAAAGCATCCTTTTTATATTGAAGCTCTGGGCGTCCACATCTGGTCATCCCAGGAGCTCTGCTATGTGATTTATAATTATCCTCTGCTGGCCATGGATCATTTTCTGGATGAGAGGCTGACAGAGTTTATTGAGAAGGAGCTTCGAATGACAGTTCTGGCAGCAAAGCTGGAAAATGGTCTGAGAACAGGAGCAGATGAGGACGAGCTGATTTTCATGTTTTTGGAAGAGTGTCATTTTTACAGTTCTAAGGAGATCACAGCTTTCAGACAGAAGATCAGTTCTTACCGGAATATGGGTTCCCTGGAGTTTGCAAAGGCTACTGCAGACTATTATTACACGCTTCGCCAGTACGGCACAGCGCTGCGGGGGTATGAGAAGCTTTTAGACTGCCAGAGAAACAAGGCTGCTGACGATGAATTTCTGGGAAAGATCTGGAACAACATGGGCGCCTGCTATGCGGGTCTGTTCTGGTTCGACAAGGCTATGCAGGCCTACGAGATGTCCTGGAGCTACAGAAAGGATCCGGACACAGTAAAGAAGATGTACCACCTGACTCTGTTAGACTCCAGACTGTCCGTTAAGAACCGGTTTGGGGCCGGACTGCTGGAAACCAGGAAGGATCAGTGGAAGGAAGAATTCGAAGAGGCGGTGAAGCAGGCCAGACATTCTGAGAGTGTGAGACAGGCAGAGGAGCTGTTCAACCAGGAAAAATCTGCCCGCAGACAGGCAGAGGGAGAACTGCTGTCCAGGTGGAAGTCAGGCTACAGGGCCATGATATAAATAAAAACGGTTCAAGCGAACAGAAAAAGGCGGAGCATCTGGCTCCGCCTTAACTATTTTGACATGAGATGGCCGATATTTTTAATGAGAACAGAGATTGTTCCATCTGGATTTGTGATAAATTCCACCCGGTCCGGATTCTGATATTCCTCCATGGGAATAGTAATTTCAATACCCGTATCGGTAGTCAGATGCTGCCTCTGAAATTTTTTAACCGTCTGTTCATTTTTAGGCTGAACGGTCTCGTAGGACAGGTTGTATTTCTCCATTTTTTCATCAAAGGCCGTCTGCATTTCAGGGCTGTCGGGAAAAACCTTTTCCCGGAGAGATTCTACCTTGATGGCGCCTTCTTCTTCCAGCTCTTTATAAATCACATTTTTAATTTCCATTTTGCGTTCAGCATCATCATCCCCGTAATACTTCCGGCTGACCTGATCCACTGCCCTTGTCACAATATCCAGCTTGGACTTCTGAGATAAGGGGGCGTGGCATTCCAGATAAAGTTCTGAAAAATAAAGGCGCTTTTCGCCGTTTACCTCGTACTTTTTCTCTGTCACCAGAAGCTCTCCAGTCCCAAGATTTACAGCAAAGGCCTCGGAAAGCTTCTGCCCCTGACTGGGAAGCAGAGCCTTCTGAAGAATAATGCTGTTGGTATTTTTTCCCTCCTGCTCCCTGGTCAGGTGAGTGTAGGAGGTCTTGTAATTCATTTTCAGAAGAGCCAGATAATCGTTTCCCCCGGCAGAGAAAACTACCACTGCAATGTCAGCGGGGGGAATATCGATATTGGCATTCATAATGTCATAGAGCAGCTGGGCCAGCTGTCTGCTGGTTTCTACAAAGGTATCCGGAGTACACTGCTCCAGCAGCTGCCTGACAGGAGAGTCATTCCCGAAACGGCAGAGCTTTACTTCATCGCTTTCTGTAAATTTTTCAATGTGGGCCTTAAAAAAATCGGACAGATCGCCAGACAGGTCGATAGGGCAGTCGGAGAGAACCGGTACGCCTACCGACGAGTCCAGGATATGTACAATCCCTGTTTTCATAATGATATCTTCTGATTTCATAGGAAAACGCCCTCCTACTGTTCAGCTGCCGTCTGTTCAGCTTCAGCATCTGCCGTCTTGCCAGCAGGGAAGGTTTCATCCATGCTTTCTGGCTGAGAAAGAGCCGGTTCAGCGGGAGCCTGAGCGGCTTCCAAAGAAGCCGCAGGCTGACTGGATGCAGAGGCTCCGTCAGGAAGAATCAGTTCATGTACCTCTGTTACACGCCGCACAGCGCCGTCCTCAGAATAGGAGAAGGAAAGCTCTGCGCCCGGCTGCATGAAAGGCAGTTTTTCATGGACATCTACAAAGGCAGTATACACCTGGGAATCACCTTCAAGAGTAAAGTAATAGCAGGTATTTCCAGATACAACTGCGTTTGCAAGGGAAGCAACAGTACCAGTAATTTCTGTACTGTCTGCCGGCTCCTGTACCTCTACCTCTTCCAGATTCAGGGCCTTTCTGTAATTTCTCTTGGCTTCATCAATCGTCTGTCCTGTTCCTACGATCTGGTACTGTTCTACGTCAACAAAGGCGTACATTTTAACAAGTCCGGCATTATCCTTCAGTGAGAGGAAATAGGTAGGACGGTTGGAAATATTAAGGAGCAGCGGGAAGGTAGCAGAGTAGTTTAAGTGCTGCACCTGTCCCTGGGCGGAAGCCATGGCAGAGGTCTCTGTAGCTCCCGGAACGGTATAAAATTTTGTTTCTTTTGTACGGCAGTTCACAAGAACAAAGCCGATGTTGGACTCGTCTGCTGTCACGGAGCTCATGCCTGTATACAGATAGACGTCGTCATTGATAGCCATGTAATTGTAGCCATAGGTAGTGCGGCGCACATCTCTCTGGCCGAAGACAGAGTTGATATATCCATGCTGGAATCTGCCGTTGTCATCCAGCTGGCCGATTAAAAGCTCTGCATAGTAGAGCTGATCCACCCACTGGGGAACTTCTTCTTTTGGATACCACTGACTTTCACCTGTTACAGCATTGACTAACACAGCGCCGTCAATGTCCTTGCCGTCCCACCAGCCAATCTGGTAAGTGATAGTAGGAGCGATCCAGTAGGGAGTTCCGCTGTCATCGATCTCAAAGGATACAGTTTCAAACATCTTTGTGGGATATTTAAAACGGATATACCGGTAAATGTTGCGGAAGAAATATTCGCTGGGGGAGTATCTCATTCCATTTTCCAGCCATACCAGGTTAGTCTCCTGAGTTACCATATCCACGGTCAGATAGGCAGGAAGACCTTCCTTGTGGTTAAAAAGCCACTTGACTGGATCCGCATATCGAAGCGGAGTGACGCGGTAAGGAGAACCCTTATAGTTAATCTGGGTATAGTCATTCTGAATTTCAAACTGGGAAACCAGCTCCGTCATTTCGCCTAATTTCCGGCTGCCGAGACGGGAGGCAGTGTCCTTGTCAACGACAGGGATCTGGGACATATTAAGCTCTGCCACATCCTGGGAGAAATCACCGTTTTCAATGGCAACCAGATCGCGGTAACGGGTGGCATTAAAAAACTGAAGACCCATCAGGGAAGCAGCTGTCATAAGGATAATAATGATGCCAATGGCAATAAAGCCATATTTTAAAGGTCTGCCAAGGCTGACACTGCTTTTCTGACTGCTGTTTCTGCGAAAAACAAACTGTCCTGTCTCTTCATCCTTTACCATCTGAACGCCCCGTCCGGAGCCCAGAGTCTGCAGAAAATCCTTCATATAGGACAGAAAATTGACAACAAGAAAAATAAGAATACAGAGAATCAGAAAAACAAGAAAATTCTTATCTTTCAGATTCACAGCCGGAAGCATGGAATAAAACAGCAAAAACATCAGAGCTGCCGATACCAGAATCCGGATTACCATAGATGAAATATTTTTGGCTTTCATAAAGTCCTCCTTTAAAGTATGTAGAAACTATTTTATCATTTATGGAGAGAAAATCAAGGAGATGGGGAAGGTTTATAGAAAGTTAATAGAAGGAAAAAACAGAAGGAAAGAAGAAAGCGCGAAAAAGCAGGGCAGGCAGGAATCTGAAAGATATGCCTGGAATTGTGTTTTTACAAAAAGTAGGGTATAGTGGTGGTATCTGACATCAGAGAAAGAAAGGAGAAGAAGAGGTATGATATGTATTGAGGGAGGGCTGATTCATGATGCAGTGAATCCAACGGCCTGGGAGGGAGATATCTTAATTGAGAACGGAAAAATAAAAGAAATGGGAACAGAACTGTCAGTGCCGCCGGAAACAGAAATCCTTCACGCAGAAGGTCTTTTTGTATATCCGGGATTTATTGACGCCCACAGTCATTTAGGACTGGCGAATTATGCCTGCGGATTTGAGGGAAGAGATTATAATGAGATGACCGATATTTTATCACCGCAGCTTCGGGGAATTGACAGTATTAATCCGATGGATCCGACGTTTAAGATGGCGGCAGAAGGTGGAGTTACCTGTGTCGCTACAGGACCAGGCTCTGCCAATGTATTGGGGGGAACCTTTGCAGCAATTAAGACAACCGGAAAAAGGATCGATCATATGATTGTCAAAAATCCGGTTGCGATGAAATGTGCATTCGGAGAAAATCCAAAACGCTGCTATGCAGATAAATCCAGTTCCTGCCGTATGGATATTGCTTCCAAGCTGCGTGAAGCCTTAAACCGGGCCAGAGATTATATGGAGAGAAAAGAACTGGCTGGAGACGATGTGTCTAAGAGGCCGGTATATAATGAAAAATTAGAAGCGCTGATTCCTGTCATCAAGAAAGAAATTCCGTTAAAAGCCCATGCCCACCGGGCGGATGATATTTTTACAGCCATCCGCATTGCAAAGGAGTGCGATGTCCGCCTGACCCTGGAACACGTTACAGACGGAGCTTTGATTGCAGAAGAACTGGCAGAGGAACCGTATCCTGTGGCAGTGGGACCAAGTTTTGGATATGCTACCAAGCTGGAACTGATCAATCAGTCCTTTGAGACACCGGGAATTCTCGCAAAAGCAGGATGCCAGGTGTCCATTATTACAGATTCTCCTGTGATTCCACAGAACTATCTGGCGCTGTGTGCGGGACTTGCAGTTCAGCATGGAATGGAAGAGTTCGAGGCACTGAAGGCAATTACAATCAATCCTGCAAAACATATAGGAATCGAGGACAGAGTCGGGACATTGGAAGTGGGAAAGGATGCAGATTTGGTGATTGCAGATGGCTCTCCGCTGGTATCTTCTTCTAAGGTACTGCATGTACTGATAGATGGAAAAATTGTGAAATAGAACAGAAAGAAATATTCTACAATGAAAGGCCGGAGCTGTTTCCGGCCTTTTATCGTGCAGAAAATGGGTACTTATGAAAAACAGAACCCAAAATAGATAAAATCAATATATTCCAAAATATATGGATAAAATCAATTTTTTAACAAAATCAGGATATGGTAGAATTATTAACTGGAAACGATGAAGAAAAAAGTTAAAAGATAAAAAATATAATGGATGACAGAACGAGCAGTGAAATTTTAGAAGTAAAGGATTTAAGTATTTATTTTGAATCAAACTACCAGACGGTAAAAGCAGTGGATCAGGTAAGTTTTTCTTTGAAGAGAGGCGAAATACTCGGAATCGTGGGGGAATCCGGTTCAGGAAAAAGTACACTGGCCTACGCTGTTTTAAATATGATTCCGAAACCAAAGGGACGGCTGGCCGGCGGAGAAATTATCTATAAGGGAATTAATTTACTGGAATGTAAAGAGATTGATTCCATACGCGGAAGGAATATTTCGATTATTCTTCAAAATGCGATGAGCGTACTGGATCCTGTATTTACAATTGGCAATCAGCTGATTGAGAATATCAGGATCAAAAGCAGTGTCAGCAAAAAGGAAGCAGGCAAACGTGCGCTTGAAATTTTATCACTGCTGGAGTTCGACAGTCCTGAACTCATTATGAAATCATATCCATATGAGCTTTCAGGTGGTATGAGGCAGAGAATTCTGATAGGGCTGGCAATAGCGAATCATCCAGATATTATAATAGCGGATGAGCCTACTACGGCATTAGATGTGATGGTTCAGAAGAAAATCATTCACTTGTTAAAAAAGATCGTATCAGAACTTCATATTTCGCTGCTGCTCATAACCCACAATTTCGGACTGGTTTGGGAAATCTGTGATCGGGCAGTGGTGATGCAGAATGGCCGGATCGTAGAGAGTGCAGAAGTCACAGAAATCTATGATCACCCCATTCACCCCTATACGCGAGGTCTGCTGAAGGCAATTCCAACCTTTGAGTCAGACCCGTCAAAGCCGCTTCCAACCGTTGAGGAAGAAATGAATGGAAACCGCTGTCTGACCGGGGAATATGCAGAGATAAAAGCAGGACATTATGTTCTGAATGAGAAAGAGACAGAGAATCATGCCTGAATTATTATTTTCAGTGGAACATTTATGTAAGGAATATAAAGCAGGAAACCGCTTATCGAAAAAGGAAACGAAAGAGGCAGTCAGAGACGTTTCTTTTGTAATTAAAGAGAGCCAGGCAGTTGGGCTGGTAGGGGAGTCCGGAAGCGGAAAAACAACCATAGCCAAATGCCTTGATATTTTAGAGAGGCCTTCTTCCGGGGACATTAAATTTAAAGGAGAGTCTATTTTCCAGTTCAATCGAAAAGAAATGAAATATTACCGCTCACAGGTCCAGATGGTTCTGCAGGATCCCTATGCGTCGCTGGATCCGCAGAAAACTGTGGAGGATCTGATTCGTGAACCACTGCTGATTCATCATATCTGCCCGCGCCGGGAGGCGGAGCGGGAGGTTGGAAAAATAATGGAATTAGTCGGCCTGCCGGCAAATTTTAAAATCCGTTATCCCCATGAATTATCAGGAGGGCAGAGACAGAGAGTGTCCATTGCCAGGGCATTGTCGATCCGCCCAGATGTTCTAATTGCAGACGAGCCAGTCTCTGCTTTGGATGTTTCGACACAGGCGCAGATACTGAATCTGTTAAAAGAATTAAAACGAGAGCTGAATCTGACTTTGATTTTTATATCCCATGATTTGGCAGTTGTGAAATATATCTGCGACTATATGATTGTGCTGAAGGATGGCGTCATCGTGGAAAAAGGAGAAACCGGCAAACTGTTTGCCAACCCCTCCAGCGATTATTTTGTTAATTTAATTCAGGCGGTTCCCAAGTCGTCGCCATATGATTCCGGACAGAGATAGAAAGTTTGGCTGCATGGAGTGAATGCAGATGAAACCATAAAAAATACAACAGAACATGGAGGTGCGTCATGACAATATTTGACGAATTAGCAGACAACCAGAGATTGTACAATACCTATATGGCAGATGATGCGGAGGCGGCAAAGCAGAAATTCAGGGAAGCGAAAGCGCTGTCAATTTCCGGAGAAACAATTGATAAAAAAACAACAGAATTAATTATTCTGGCAATTGCAATTACTGAAAAATGCGAGGGATGTATTGCAAGCCATGCGAGAAATGCAGTGCTGGCAGGAGCTACTATGGAAGAAATCGGAGCTTTGATTGCTATCTGTACCCATATGAGCGGTTCTGTGTCTGCATTTTTCGGAGGAAAAGCTCTGCGGTATGCAGAACAGGCGATGCAGGAAAAAGACAGAGAGCAGGAGGGAAAATAAGTATGAGAACAGAGTTAAAGTTTCATGACAATTTTCAGTCGGAAATTCAGCTGAAAAATATTGAAAACAAGATTGGAAAAAAGGATTTTACCATTCGCACCGATTATCCTGAGGTGATGGGAGGAGACGAGGAGTATCCCACCCCCTGGGGTGTGTTTCTGACAGCGCTGACGGCCTGCCAGGGAATGAATATTCATGAGTACTGCACAAGAAACGGCTTAAAGCCAGATGGGATTACAGTAAGTCTGGATATCCACTATGCAGAGGTTAAGCCGGGAGAAAAGCCAAGAGAAGTTTCAAGATTTGACATTCAGATTTCCGCACCGGCAGATTTTCCGTCCAGCCATATAGAAGGCATGAAACAGGCGGCCAGAGACTGTAAAATTGTAAAACATATCCTGGATTATAAACCAGAATTCCATTATACAGTCGTAGAGCAGTAGCAGAGCTGTTCATATATTCAGAGGGAGGATAGACAGAAACATGAGAAGAAAAATTTCTATTTTGTCAGCCGGTATTTTGTTATCAGCAATGCTGATGGCTGGGTGCAGCGGAAAAACGGCTGAGACAGGAACAGAGACAGAAGCAGGAACAGAGGAAGTCTCTGAAACTGTCCAGGAGACGGAGGAAGTTCAGGAGCTGGTAGTAGGTATTCCAGATGCTGTGAAGTCGATTGATCCCATGAGCCAGGATACAACGGTTTATGGCGGCAATGCAATCGGACATGTCTTTGATACCTTAGTTGCCAACAATTTTGAAACAACAGAAATTATTCCCTGCCTTGCTGAAACATGGGACATTTCTGAAGATGGTCTGGTTTACACCTTCCATTTGCGTGATGACGTCTATTTCCATGAAGGAGAATATCAGGATGGCCGTCAGATGGTGGCAGAGGATGTAGTTTACACCTTTAACAGAATCAAAGAGCTGTATAAACGGAACAGAACCCAGATTGACAATATTACAGAGATTCAGGCAGTTGATGCTCAGACAGTTGAATTTACGCTGGCCAAGCCGGATTCCCAGCTGCTGGCTGTTATCACCCAGGAAAACTTCGGTATTGTTCCGAAGGAAGAAGTCGAAGGAATGGGAGAGGAGTTCGCTTCCAAAGGAATTGGAACAGGACCTTATAAGATGGAAGAGTTATCAGCTGATAATTATGTAAAGATGGTTAAAAATGAGAAGTATTGGGCAGGCGAGTCTAAGGTGAACAAGGTTACCTTTGAATTTATAGCTGACGCCAATACAATGGCCAATGCTTTAAGAAGCGGTGAGATTGATATTGCGGCCAATTTGAATGCAGATTTTATGGCAGAAATTGAGAAAGAAGAAGATCTGACTGTTGTGAATACTCCTATGCGTCAGCATGTCGCCCTGCTGCATATGAATATGGCAGAAGGTCCTACTGCAGACATTAAAGTGAGAGAGGCCATTATTAAGGCAGTTGATATTGACGGCATGGTAGCGGGAATTTATCAGAATAAAGAAGGTACACGTACTTACCTTCCTGTTCCCAAGGCATCCTGGGGCTATGATGAGAGCCTAGAAGAGCTGGTTCCGGACTATGACCCAGAAGGAGCAAAACAGCTGTTAGCGGAGGCTGGATATCCAGATGGCTTCGAGCTGAATTTATATATGGGAGCAAATCCAATCAGAAATAAGATGGCAGCGATTCTTCAGCAGCAGTTAAAAGAAAATTTGAATATTACGTTGAATATTCACGCTTCTGACTGGGCAGGAATGGCAGAAGTAGTGACAAAAGGCAAAGCTGATATTTACGCAGCATCGTTTGCATTTTCAGAGTCAGGCGATCCATATTTCTATCTGAATGGATTCTTTAATACACTGTCTATTGGAAGTACTCCAAATGGAGGCGGATTCTCAGATCCGGAGATAGACAGTCTGTTAGAGGAAACCACAAGAATGGAAGATGCCAAGGAGAGAGGAAAGGTTTATTCCCAGATTATGACAAAGGCGCTGAAGCAGTATCCGGGAATTTACTACGCCAATGAAAATCTGATCTATGCATACAATAATAAAGTGAAGGATTTCAGAATCAATCCAAGCACAATTTTCCGTCTTGAGTCTGTTTCAATCGAAGAATAGATTCAATCGAAGAATAGCAGGAATTAGTTATAAAGCATCCACGACTCCATAATGGTGTAAGGCACCATTATGGGGTTTTTGCGGAGCGTGGGATTTTAGGCCGGCTGGATTTGGCCGAGTGGGAGGTGGTAACTTGGCAAAAGTTATTTTTAAAAGAATGATCCATATGATTCCTATTTTACTGATAGTTGTATCGATTACGTTTTTTGTTACCCGCATTTTGCCAAGTAATCCAGCTGTGCTGGTACTGGGTCCTGAGGCGTCCACAGAAGATCTGAACCGCCTGCAGGAGGAGATGGGACTGAACGACAATATTTTTGTACAGTATGGTTCGTATCTGTCAGATCTTTTAAGGGGAGATTTAGGGCGATCCTATGTTCACAGAAAACCGGTCATTGAATTAATACTGAATGTTCTGCCTAATACGGCAGTTCTGGCAGCAGGGGGAATTTTACTGTCTGTTTTAATTGGAATTCCCTTGGGAATCCTGGCAGCAGTACACAAAAACAGAGGGCTGGACTATCTGGTGTCGTTTTTAACATTAATTGGTGTTTCAGCGCCCTTGTTTTGGATAGGACTGATTTTGGTACTGGTTTTTTCTGTAGAACTGCGGTGGCTTCCGGTAATGGGAAAAGGAGATCTGGAAAAAGGCCTTTGGGACTGGATTTCCCACATGATTCTTCCCATTATAACGATATCAACGGTTTCTCTGGCCAATATCCTCATTATTACCCGTTCCAGTATCATTGATGTTCTGAATAAAGACTTTTCTAAAAGCCTGACAGCTTTTGGCATTCCAAAATCAGTCATTCTGTATAAGCATGTACTGAAAAATGCAATGCCGGCGATTATCAATGTAATCGGAATTCAGCTGGCTAAGGCACTGTCCGGAGCAATGCTGGTGGAAATGGTTTTTAACTGGCCGGGAATGGGAAAACTGATAGCAGATGCTATTTCAAGCCGTGATTACACATTAGTGCAGGGATGCGTCTTGTTTATATCCATTGTTCATGTGCTGGTTAATTTATGCACAGATATTGTCACCTATTGCGTCAATCCTCAGTTTGCGGAGGAACGCTAACATGAATCAGAACAAAGAAAACAGGGAAAAAATTATGTCAGTCATGGATGCACAGTTAAGTGAAGAACGAATCATTCAGTACAGGAAGGAAAACCGGTTCTGGAACCGCTACAAAAGAAATAAAGCTGCAGTAGCAGCCTTGGCTGTTTTACTTATCATTATTTTATCGGTTATTTTTGCAGATATTCTGACACCATATGATAATTATAAGCTGGACTTAACTCACGTTTATCTGAAACCAGGAGAGCAGAATCATATACTGGGAACAGATGAAGTGGGGAGAGATCTGCTTACGAGAATTCTGAACGGAGGAAGAGTATCATTAACAGTGGCTCTGATCAGTCTGATCATGGGAATGACACTGGGGACAATTCTGGGTATGATTGCCGGATATATGGGAGGATTTTTTGATAATCTGATTATGAGAATCATGGACGGAATGTCCGCGTTTCCAACCATTCTGTTATCTCTGCTTTTAATGACCGTTTTCGGGGCTGGAATTGTGAATATGATCATTGCCATGACCATAGGCAGTATTCCAAGATTTGCCCGCATTTCCAGGGGACTTATAAGCACAGAGGTAAAGCAGGACTATGTAATTTCAGAGCAGTCTTTAGGGGCATCCAGATATCAGATTATTTTCCATCATATACTGCCTAACATTTTTTCCACTATTTTAGTATATGGGACACTGAATATTGGAAATGCAATCATTTCAGAAGCATCTCTGAGCTTTCTGGGGCTGGGCGTGCCTCTCCCAACGGCATCCTGGGGAAATATACTCCAGGCAGGAAAAACGGTAATCGAAACACAGCCGCATATTTCTGTATTTTCAGGTCTGATGATTGTCATAACCGTGATGTGCTTTAATCTGATTGGAAATGGCGTGCGGGATGCACTGGATCACAAGATGAAATAAAAGAAGAAATGGTAGGATATTTTCTGCGGAAGACATCAGTGGATGAGTTTCCGCAGATTTTTAATATTCTGAAAGGGGAAATGAGCCTCATCGATTCCTGTTCAGCTCTATAGAATCAGGACGATTTGATTGCAGAGCGGAGAAAAAACAGAGAAAACCATTAAAAAAGAATCGTAGAGACAGTATTTTGAGAGTATTTGAGTGAAGCGAAGTTTGATTACAGTGGAAATGCCAAGAAAAGTATAGTCATATAATTTTTTGGGTCTTGTCCTTTGTTTCTATTATAATATGTCATCTTTTTTCGATTAATTAAAAAGTTAGTGTAGAAATTGACGATTCCTACATAGTGATATATGATTGCTGATAGCAAATCGATAGGAAGGTGATAAACAATGTTTATGAAATGTTCCGAATGTGAATTACAGGTAAGCGATAAAGCCATAACCTGTCCGCATTGTGGTTTTCCATTGCAGACCAATATAAAACCGAGAAAACCTCGAAATAAGAATAATAAACGCCGTAGATTACTAAATGGATTCAGTCAAATCAGCGAAATTAAGAATAGAAATCTTCGTAATCCTTTCAGAGTAATGGTAAGTATAGGTAAGGACGCAAACGAGCGCCCCATCTGCAAGCCACTAAAACCAGAGCCGTATTTTCCTACTTACAACGACGCTTACGCTGCTCCCGTAGAATATAACAAGAGCCCGTATGATCTGGGGCCGTATATAACGGTGAAGGAACTTTATAATAAATGGTTTTCGGAATATGAAAAGACTGTCAAAAGTACCAGATCAATCGAATGAGCCTGGCTTTATTGTACGACTGTGTATGATATGAGAGGTAAGGATTTGTGTGCTCGCCATGTAAAAAGATGTATGGAAGAAGGTACTTCAGTTTATCGCGGCGAAACGTGTACATCTACCGCTTCGATGAAGAATCAGATTAAGTCATTGTTTAACCTGATGCTGGACTATGCACTTGAATATGAACTTGTAGATCGAAAGAGATTGTGACCGTTAAGCAAGAGCATATATCGTTTACGGACGAAGAGATGGATTTGCTATGGAACCGTGTTGATGATAAAACGATGGTTGATGTATTACTGATTCAATGCTATTCGGGTTGGCGTCCCCAAGAAATTGGTTTGCTTGAATTGAAAGATGTAGACTTGGAGATTTGGACCTTTAGTGGCGGTATGAAGACGGATGCTGGTACTGGAAGAGTTGTACCTATTCATTCTCGTATCAGACGCTTGGTTGAGCGTAAATGCAAGGAAGCCCAAGAGATTGGGAGTTTGTATCTGTTTACTATGTTAATCCAAACGCTCGTCTTAAGAGCACAGCGTTAACATATGCTCGTTATCAAAAGAGCTTTGGAATGATTAGAGATGAGTTAAATCTTAATCCTGAACATAGACCTCATGACGGACGAAAGCATTTCGCTACGATGGCTAAGAAATATAAATTTGATAAGTATGCTATCAAATACATGGTGGGTCATAAAATTTCGGATATAACAGAAAAAGTATATACGCAGCGAGAATTTGAATGGATTAAGACCGAAATGGAAAAAATAAAATAATTTCATAATAAAGAAAAAAGCCTCTTCATAGAAGGAACGTCCGTAAACATTCCCGCAGTGAAGAGGCTTCTTTGTTTTGATAGGAATATAGGTGTAGAAGTAGTATAGAAATAATGCACGAATTACTTATTTCTATCCCCTCAATCACTTCTTATTACCTCGAGATTGATAAGAAAACCACACCTCATCCACAGCTTCATTACGGAAAATCAAAATACCAGGCAGAAAAAACT
>Kit_p2__coassemble_1249_pt1 | contig 18205 bp, 17 predicted proteins | sample Kit_p2__metabat2_high_PE_038 | metagenome-assembled genome bin Kit_p2 | reverse complement strand
GCAGTGCTGTTTCTTATGGCTCTGTTCAGCGCCGCATCTATTCTTTGGGGGTAAAATAAAATGAAGACAGAAATTCTTAGATATTTAAAAGAAGCAGACGGATATATTTCCGGACAGGAGCTATGTGAGAGATTCCATGTGTCGAGAACAGCCGTCTGGAAGGTAATGAAACAGCTGGAAGCTGAGGGCTATGAGATTGAGGCAGTGAGAAACAGAGGTTACAGGCTGAAGACTTCAGAGGATATTTTGAGCAGAGAAGAGATTCTCAGCAGTGTGAAAGGCCAGTGGGCGGGGAAGGAGGTTCTCTATTTTGCAGAGACCGATTCCACGAATACAGAGGCAAAAAAAGCGGCAGAAAACGGTGCTCCTCATGGAACACTTGCAGTAGCTGAACATCAGACAGGAGGAAAGGGAAGGCGGGGAAGAACCTGGGATTCCCCAGGCGGAACAGGTATTTTTATGAGCTTGATTCTGCGTCCTGATATGGCGCCGCCCCATGCTTCCATGCTGACTCTTGTAGCGGCGCTTGCGGCAGCGAAGGGAATTGAAGTATGCGCTCAGGTGGAACCTCTTATTAAATGGCCTAATGACATTGTGATAAACTGCAGGAAAATATGCGGAATTCTCACAGAGATGAGTGCAGATCCAGACTGCATTAATTATGTAGTAGTAGGAATCGGAATTAATGTAAATATGGAACAGTTTCCGGAGGAGATCTGCCAGGTAGCTGCCTCCATCTATACAGAATCAGGGAGAAAGCTTAAAAGAAGTGTATTGATCAGCGCAGTGATGGAAGCCTTTGAAGAATATTACAGCGCTTTTATGGAAACTGCCGATATGAGCGGATTGCTGGAGGAATACAATGGAAAGCTGGCTAACTGTGGCCGGACAGTCCGGGTGCTGGATCCAGCAGGAGAGTACAGCGGTACGGCTCAGGGAATTAACAGTCAGGGCGAACTTCTGGTGGAGATGGAGGATAAGACGGTCAGAACAGTTATGTCCGGTGAGGTATCCGTGAGGGGAATTTATGGATATGTTTAGACTGCAGGGATATGTTTCAGAGTGCCTGACAGAGAGTGAAAAAAATAGAGGAAGCAGAGGAAGGACTACATGGAAAACAGCTGGGTAAAGCGCCAGTACGGCAGCCTGATGCAGGTAGAAACAGATGATCGGATTCTGGACAGAAAAGAGAGGCTTCTGGCAGTGAGAGAGCCGCTTCTTTCCTGGTATCATAAAAACCGACGGATTCTGCCGTGGAGAGAAGAGCCGGAGCCGTACCGGGTGTGGATTTCAGAAATTATGCTTCAGCAGACGAGAGTGGAGGCGGTAAAGCCATATTTTGCCAGGTTTATGGAGACTCTTCCAGATGTACAGGCTTTGGCTTCTGTAGAGGAGGAGACACTTTTAAAGCTGTGGGAGGGTCTTGGATATTACAACAGAGCCAGAAACCTGCAGAAGGCAGCTCAGGTCTGCATGGAGGAGCATGAAGGCCAGCTTCCGGCCTCCTACCAGAAGCTCCTTTCCCTGCCTGGAATCGGCAGCTATACAGCCGGGGCGATTGCCTCTATCGCCTTTGGAATTCCAGAACCGGCGGTAGATGGAAATGTACTCAGGGTTTTGTCCAGACTGTTTGAGAGCAGGGAGGACATTGGAAAACAGTCGGTGAAAAGACAGCTGGAGCAGGAGCTGAGGCAGGTAATTCCAAAAGAGCTGCCAGGAGATTTTAACCAGGCTTTGATAGAGCTGGGAGCAATCGTCTGCATTCCGTCCGGGGAACCTCTCTGCAGCCAGTGCCCTTTTTCAACTCTGTGCCTGGCGAGACGGCACCAGACGACAGGGGAAATCCCTGTGAAAGCCGGGAAAAAGGAAAGGCGCAGGGAGGAAAAGACGGTTTTTATCATCGAATATGAAGACAAGGCGGCCATCAGAAAGAGAAGTTCCAAGGGACTTTTAGCTTCCCTCTATGAATTTCCCAATGTTTCGGGCCACTTAAAGGAAGAAGAGATCCCACAGGCCCTTGAAATCGACAGAGGGGAGATTTTGGCAATAGAACCTCTGCCTGAGGCGGTCCATATTTTTTCTCATGTGGAGTGGCATATGATCGGCTTCCGTGTTATGATAAAAAGAGAGCTTCCGCAGCAGTATCCTATGAAGCAGGTAAAGGAAATCTTTGAAAAGTATCCTCTTCCAAATGCATTTCAGGCGTATACAGCGCTTTTAAAACGGGATACTAACTGTATACTGCCGCAGAAATACCTGTGTGCAGACAGGGACGGAACAGACGGAGGAGCGTAGGACAGATGAAGAAAATGCTGTTTATTTTCAATCCCAGATCAGGAAGGGAACGGCTTAGGACAAAGCTTCTTGATATTTTGGATCTATTCGTTAAGGCCGGCTGGGAGGTAACGGTTCATGTGACCCAGAGCGCCGGAGACGCAAAAGAACGCGTGGAACAGAAGGGGGGAGACGTGGATCTTCTGGTGTGCAGCGGAGGCGATGGAACGCTTAATGAAGTGGTTTCCGGCATGATGGCGTGGAGCAGGGAAAAACGCCCGCAGCTGGGGTATATTCCAGCAGGCTCTACGAATGATTTTGCTGCCAGTCTGGATCTTCCCAAAAATCTGCTGCGTGCCGCTTCCACTGCTGTAACAGGCAGTTCCTTTGCCATTGACGTGGGAAGATTTGGAGAAAACAGATACTTTGCATATGTGGCTGCTTTCGGCGCCTTTACAGAGGTTTCCTATAAAACTCCTCAGGAGGCCAAAAACGTACTGGGACACCAGGCCTATATGCTGGAGGCGGTAAAAAGAATTGCAGGCCTTAAATCTTACCATATGAGATTTTTTTGGGATGATCAGCAGCTGGAAGAGGAGTTTATTCTGGGGATGGTAACCAATACGATCAGCATCGGAGGCTTTAAAGGGCTGGTACAGCCCAGAGTGGCCTTAAATGACGGCGAGTTCGAGGTAATGCTGATAAGGAAACCCAGAACCCCTAAGGATATTCAGAGTATTGTGGGATGTCTGATTAATAAGGATGCAGAAAATGATTGTGTATACATGTTCCGTACCTCCAGACTGAGAATGGAGAGTGAGGAAATCGTGGACTGGACTCTGGACGGAGAGTACGGAGGCGGAGTGCAGGAAATCTGTATCGAAAACCTGAGAGAAGAGATTGTGGTGAGGCGATAATTCATCTTTAGAAAGCAGGCTTTCCCTGAGGATGGCCCTCCGGCGCTGCCCGCCAGGATTCTGCAAAACCTGAGCCGGTAAAAGCTCGAAAACAGGAAATTTTCTCGCTTTTCGGGTTCGCCCGATAGCCAGAATCGGAGGGCCACCCTCTTTGGCAAGCAGGCTTTCCCCGAGGGTGGCCCTCCGGCGCTGCCCGGCTCAGGTTTTTAAAAATGTTGTTGAAATCTGTAGAAGATTAGTATATAATATAAAGTCGGTAAACTTTTTATAAAGCTTCTGATAGCGAAAGGACGTTAATTCGTGGAGAAAGAGAGAGACAATTTTTTAGACAAATTAAAAAAACTTGTCGATCTGGCAAAAACGAAGCAGAATGCTCTGGATATTACAGAGATTAATGACTTTTTTGCCGCCGACAACCTGTCACCGGAAAATATGGAGCAGATCTACAGCTATCTGGAACAGAATAATATTGACGTGATTCCGGAAGTAATCGACGAGACTGCACTCAATGATGATCTGCTGATGCTCGATGATGTGGACGACGACTTTATGAAAAACGGGGAAGAGGAGGACATCGATCTGGATGCCATTGACCTTCTGGAGGGAATTGGTACAGAGGATCCGGTCCGTATGTATCTGAAGGAGATTGGTACAGTTCCGCTTCTCAGCGCTGAAGAAGAGCTGCGCCTTGCTAAGAGAAAGGCAGAGGGCGATGTGTCTGCAAAGGAACGCTTAATTGAGGCCAATTTAAGGCTTGTAGTAAGTATTGCGAAGCGCTATACCGGAAGAGGCATGAGCTTTCTGGATCTGGTTCAGGAGGGAAATCTGGGCCTGATTAAAGGAGTAGAAAAGTTTGACTACACAAAAGGATATAAGCTGAGTACATATGCAACCTGGTGGATCCGCCAGTCTGTGACGAGAGCGCTTGCAGATCAGGCGAGAACGATCCGTGTGCCGGTTCATATGGTGGAAACGATTAACAAGATGTCCAAGATGCAGAGAAAGCTGACTCTGGAGCTGGGATATGAGCCGTCAGTGGCCGAACTTTCAGCAGCTCTTGACATGTCAGAGGACAAGGTAATGGAGATCATGCAGATCGCCAGAGAGCCTGCTTCCCTGGAGACTCCGATTGGCGAGGAGGACGATTCCAACTTAGGCGATTTCGTTGCAGACGGCAATGTAGTGACGCCTGAAGGAAATGTGGAGTCTGTCATGCTCAGAGAGCACATTGATGCTCTGCTCGGAGATCTGAAGGAGAGAGAGCGCCAGGTTATTGTGTTGCGCTTTGGACTGGAGGATGGACATCCGAGGACTCTGGAAGAGGTCGGTAAGGAGTTCAACGTGACAAGAGAGCGTATCAGGCAGATTGAGGCCAAGGCGCTCAGAAAGCTTAGAAACCCTGTGAGAAGCAAGAGAATCAGGGACTTCCTGTAGTGGAGCCTTACGTGCAGCTTTTAGGCTGTTTCATGGAAGTTTGAACATCACGTACCATTAAGACGAAAAAGTGGGCCTCAGACGAAAGAAGGCCGTTTAGTTAGATGAAAAAAGTTAACATGGGCGAAATTAAGACTGCTGAAAGAATTTTTGGCAGTCTTTTTATTTCAATGAAATTTTGACTTTGCAAAAAAACGATTTGCAGAAATAAAGAAAAAAATGCTTTGCAGAAATCGCAGGAAGAGACAGAGGGTGGATAAAGCAATGAATGAGATTCAAAACAATCATAATAAAAGCAGCAATCAGAAGAACAGGAATTTTCAGAAGGAAATGGATCGCCTGATCGAGAAGAACCAGCGAGAGGGGATTGTCCCCACGCTGTTTCTTCACAGCTGCTGCGCTCCCTGCAGCAGTTATGTATTGGAGTACCTTTCCCAGTATTTTAAAATTACAGTCTACTACTACAACCCTAATATTTATCCGCCTGAGGAGTATGAGGAGAGAACGGCAGAGGTGGAACGCCTGATTCAGGAACTTCCAGCCAGGTATCCAATTTCTTTTCTGGCTGGAGAATACAGACCTGAACTGTTTTACCAGTCTGTGCGGGGGCATGAAACAGACCCAGAGGGGGGAGAACGGTGCAGTATCTGCTTTGCACTTCGCCTGGAAGAGGCGGCAAAGCTGGCAAAGGAAGGAAATTTCGATTATTTTACGACCACTCTCACGATCAGCCCTCTGAAAGATGCGGCAAGACTGAACCGAATCGGAGAAGAAATGGGAGAAAAATATGGAGTGGCCTATCTGAATTCTGATTTCAAGAAGAAAAACGGATACAAGCGTTCCACAGAGCTGTCGAAAGAGTATCACCTTTACCGCCAGGACTACTGCGGCTGTGTGTTTTCCATGCGGGAGAGAGAACGAAAACAAGAGTCTTGCTCTGGTTTACAGACGGACACAGGTCTGAATATACCGGGTTAAGGCATCCATGGTTCTGGGGATTTCCAAACTGTTTTTTAAGACTCCCTTTTGGCAGAGAGCATCAAACAGAGTCAGAACGGCAGGCTGTTTCAGACCAGCAGTGTGAAGAAGCTCTTTATCTGAAAAGACAGAGACAGGCTCTCCCTGGCTCAGCACGCGTCCGTCTTTCAGGAGAACAATTTCATCTGCCCAGGCAAAGGCATAGTCTGTGTCATGAGTGGCTAACATAACAGTAATGCCCTCCTGGCTCATCTGCCGGACAGCTGAATCCACAAGAGCTGCATGTCTTGGATCCAGGGCGGAGGCCGGTTCGTCCATGATAACGATTTCAGGTTTCATTACAAGAATATCAGCAATGGATACCTGCTTTTTCTGTCCGCCGGACAAGGCATGAACCGGTTTATGGCGGTAAGGAGTAATTTCCATCTGTTCCATGATTGCCTCCACCTGTTTGGCAGCCTTTTCCTTTTCCATTCCAAGATTCAGAAGGCCAAAGGAAATTTCCTGATAGACACTGGCAGAAAACAGCTGATTATCTGGATCCTGAAATACAATCCCTACTTTCTGCCTCAGATCCAGAAGGGCCTTTTTGGTATAGGAGACAGGCTTTCCGTGAAAACAGAGGCATCCGGATGAAGGCTTGTGAATTCCATTACAGCACAGAAAAAAAGTAGATTTTCCAGAACCATTGGGGCCCAGAAAGGCTGTCCTGCTTCCTTTTTTGATTTCCAGAGACAGGCCGTTTAAAGAAAAGCTCTGTCCCCCGTCATAAGAAAAATACAGATTGTCGGCTTTTAGAATCACATCGTTCTGGTTCATATCTTTTCCCCTTTCAGGCAGTCAGCCAGAGAATAAAGATGGCTGACAGTTCATACAGAATAATCAAGAAAATTTCACGTTTTTTCGGGTGCTGTTCCTCTGGCAGAACAGCCAGAACACCGTCATAGCATCGGGATTCCATGGCATCGTACAGCAGGCTGGAACGGCTAACTGCCCGCACAAAGAGGGAAGATACCAGAGAAGCGAAGGAACGCAGGGAGGTTTTATAGCTCCTGTTTCCGAGGCGGGCTCTTTGTGATACGGAAATGGCATGGGCGCAGTCCAGAAGGATAAAAATAAAGCGGTAAATCAGCAGCATCAGTTCGATTAAGAGAGCCGGAATGCGGATCCGCTTCAGAAAGAGAATGAAATCTGTCATGGGCGTATTGCAGGACAAGGCGTACAGACAGGATACAGAAGCCATGGCAGTCAGGAATACACGGATCCCGTACATGGCTGTATCTACACTGGCAGTCAGATACCATTGTCCGATGGAAACGGCAAACAGATCCAGCGGTTCCCGGCAGACGGCCAGTCCTAAAACCATGGAATTCAGCCCCAGAAAGACCAGGGGAACCGTTAAAAGCTTCAGGTATTCAAAAACCGGGATTCCGCCTTTACAGACGGTCAGAATCCCGGTTGTCAGAAACACATAAAGAGCTAAAGGAATGGAACGGCTCCCTACACAGAGAAGCAGGGTAATTACAGAAAAGAAAAACTTCTCTCCAGTGTGTATAAAGCGCAGTCTGGATTGATAACTGAGCCTGTCAATGATAGGCATAAATTTCCTCCTTTTCTCTTCTATTTTCAGGAAAGCTCACAGTCGCTTTCTTCTGTGTCCTTCATCCATTTTTTGCGTTCTACGAAGCGTCCCATAATAAAGGCAATGATTCCTACTCCGATACCAGTCTGGACGCAGAATAGCATACTTTCTACCTCTCCTGGAAGTTCTCCGCCCAGAATGACTTCCAGAATGGGGGAAGCCCAGGGTTCATATTCCGGATCAGTGGTTTCAATTAATGTATTTCCACGGTCATCTGCCCCGCCGAATTCAGCATCCTTCAGCATGAAAAGAGGAGCGAAGGAAATCAGAACAGCAGTCAGCAGAAGAATGATAACAAGGGAAGCACTGCTTTTTTTCTTTTCCATGATTAATTCTCCTCCTTTAAAAATCCGACAGCTTTAAGCTCAGGTCTGGCATAGGATTCCAGCCCGATTATGACAACTACGGTTAGAATTCCTTCTACTGCAGCTAAAGGCAGCTGAGTGCCGGCAAAAATAATCATATTTTCCCGCAGGGCAGCAGAAAAGCTGGTAGCAGAATTGTGGGCCATGGCAAGCTGGAGGGCAGTAACGCAGTAGGTAAACAGGTCGCCGAAAAAGGCCGCCAGAAAAATAGAAACCTTCCGGTTCACAGGCAGTTTTTTCAGCACAGTATACAGAAAATAAGATAAAAAGGGACCGGCTACAGCCATGGAAAAGGTATTGGCCCCCAGGGTAGTCAGACCGCCGTGAGCCAGCAGGAGAGCCTGAAACAGAAGCACAATCAGTCCCAGAATGGACATGACTGCAGGACCGAACAGAACAGCCCCCAGTCCGGTTCCTGTCATATGGGAGCAGCTTCCGCTGACAGATGGAATTTTCAGGGAGGAAATTACAAAGACAAAGGCTCCGGACATGGCGAGAAGAGTTAAAGCTCTTCTGTTTTCGTTCAGAACCCTCCGGATAGAGAAAAATCCGGCCATTAGAAACGGGAGGCAGATCAGGCCCCAGGCGACACAGTAACCGGCTGGCAGAGCGCCTTCCATAATGTGCATCGCATTTGCCGTGGAGGGCACTCCAAGGCAGGCCGCCAGCACGACTGCTGCGGCAGTGAGTTGCTTTTCATGTTTTGTCATAAAGACTCCTTTCATTCTTTGTGGCACCCATCTCCACAGCTGCCTGTTCTCATCAGCAGAATTAAATTTATGAGGCAGGCCGACGGCAGGGCATAAGCCGTCCTGCATACCGGTCTTCCATGGGGCCGATAAGCAGATGGATCATGGCGGGCAGTTCTTCTGACTCAAGCGTCATCATTTCCTCTCGCCTTCCCCAGTATCAAACTCAGTGGCATAAAAAGAGGAAACTCTTCTTTCACAGCGGCGTGACCGTGGAGGAATCTCACCTCGCTTCTCTATTCTTCTGCGGAATGAAAACGCAGACACCGCGCCATATATCGAATCGAAATTATTATAGAAAAAATGGAAGAGAAAGTCAACGGAAGAAACATATGAATACCTGTAGAAATGTTAAAAAGATTGCAACTTTTTTTGTTTTGGAATATGATAGACAAGATCAAAATAAAAAAATGCAGCGTTACTTGCGGAAAGGAGAATGACTTTATGTACAAGCTCTGTATTTTTGATTTAGACGGAACCCTGTTGAATACACTGACCGCACTTACCTATGCGACGAATCTTACGCTTCACACGTTCGGGCTGGGGGATATTACAATAGAAGACACAAAGCGCATGGTGGGAGATGGGTATAAAACCCAGATGAAGAGAGCTCTCAGCCATTTTGGCCAGGAGAATATGAAATATTATGATCAGTCTCTGACAGAATATATGAAGAATTTTTCTGCAAACTGTATGAGGGGAGTGGAGCCGTATGATGGAATCCCTCACCTTCTTTTATTTTTGAAGGAACACGGCATTAAGGCAGCTGTATTTTCTAATAAACCTCACAACCAGGCAGTGGAAAATATTGAGACAATTTTTGGAAGAGGGACTTTTGACCTGATCCTTGGCCAGAAGGAAGAAATCCCGAAGAAGCCGTCGCCGGAGGGGGCGCTTGTCATCTGCAGGGAGCTTCAGGTGAAGCCTGAGGAATGCCTGTACCTGGGAGACACGAATACCGATATGGAGACAGGTATTGCTGCCGGTATGGATACAGTAGGAGTTACCTGGGGATTTCGTGACAGGGAGGAGCTGGCTGCCTTCCACCCAAGATATCTGGCAGACCATCCATCTCAGGTAGAGGAGATTCTGTCTCATGAATAGAACAAGGAAGCGTTCGCTGAACATAATACTCTGTCTGCTGTCAGCAGTTTTCCTCACCGGCTGCAGCAGTGCACAGGCAGATCCGGGGAATCCAAAAGAGGACGGGACGTTAAAAATAGTGACGACTGTGTTTCCTTACTATGATTTTACCAGGCAGATAGCAGGACCTCTTCTGGACTCAGGGGAGGCAGAGCTTACGCTGATGGTTCCGGCCGGAATGGACAGTCATTCTTTTGAGCCGACGCCGGCTGACATGATTGAGCTTCAGAGCGCAGATATTATTATCTGCAATGGAGGGGCCATGGAGCACTGGTTTCAGAAAGTATCTGATTCCCTGAATCTGGATGAACAGCAGATCATTACCATGATGGACTATGTGGACACTGTAGAAGAGGAGATTGTAGAGGGAATGGAAGCAGAAGTTCATGATCATGCAGAGGATCACGTCCACGAGGCTGGGGATGAACAGGAGGACGGGCGCTATGATGATGGCCATCAGGAAGAAATTGAGTATGACGAGCATATCTGGACGTCCCCGGTCAATGCAATGAAGCTTTCTGCCGTCATTGCAGACACACTTTGCCAGGCGGATCCGCTCCATGAGGATATTTACCGCAATAATCTGGCTGTCTATGAAAAACAGCTGTCAGAGCTTGACGAGACCTTTCGAACAATCGTAGATCAGGCAGACGGAAGGCTGGTAGTATTTGGGGATAAATTTCCTCTCAGATACTTTTTTGACGAGTATGGGCTGGAGTACAGGGCGGCGTTTACCGGCTGCAGCACAGATACAGAGCCAAGTGCCAGAACAATTGCCTACCTGATTGACAAGGTGCGGGAATTTCAGATATCGGCTGTCTATTATTTAGAGCTTTCCAGCCATCGGGTGGCTGAGATCATCGGGGAGGAGACAGGAGCAGAGCCGCTTTTATTTCACTCCTGCCATAATGTGACCAGGCGAGAATTTGATTCAGGCGTCACTTATCTGAAGCTGATGGAGCAAAATGCTGTAAATTTGAGAAAAGGATTAGAACAATGGGAATGTTATTAAAATGCGAACATGCAGATTTCGGATATGAAAACCAGGATGCTGTGGTGGACGCAAATCTGGAGGTAAATACAGGAGATTATATCTGTATTGTGGGAGAAAACGGTTCTGGAAAAAGTACCCTGATGAAAGGGATTCTGGGGCTTTTAAAGCCTACTTCCGGGAAAATTACAGTGTCCGATGAGCTGAAGAAAGCAGGGATTGGATATCTTCCCCAGCAGACTGCCGCCCAGAAGGACTTTCCGGCTACAGTGGGTGAAGTAGTGATCTCCGGCTGTCTGGGAAAACGGGGAAACCGCCCGTTTTATTCAAAAAAGGAGAGAGATCTGGCTGACTATAATATGAAGCGCCTGGGAATTTCAGATCTGAAAAAACAGTGCTACAGGGAGCTTTCAGGCGGACAGCAGCAGAGAACCCTGATCGCCAGGGCGCTCTGTGCGACAGATAAGCTTTTAGTGTTGGATGAGCCAATTACAGGTCTTGATCCGTCTGCAATTCAGGATTTTTATCATATGATTAAGAAGCTGAACCGGGAGGAGCAGGTGGCAGTTCTCATGGTATCCCATGATATTCAGAACATTGTCCACCAGGCAGACAAGGTTCTCCATCTGAAACGGGAGACTCTGTTTTATGGTCCTGTGTCAGATTATGTAAAAAGCCGGGTGGGAAAAGGCTTTTTAGGAGGTGAGGAGTGATGAGTATGGTAATGGAAATGCTTTCATATCCATTTATGGTGCGGGCTCTGCTGGGAGGTATTCTCGTTTCCCTGTGCGCGTCCCTGCTGGGAGTCAGCCTTGTGTTAAAGCGCTACTCCATGATTGGCGATGGTCTTTCTCACGTATCTTTTGGAGCCCTCTCCGTAGCTTTGGCTGTAGGCTGGTCTCCTCTCAAGGTATCGATTCCAGTGGTAGTGCTGGCGGCTTTCTTTCTGCTGAGAATTACCGAGCGCGGACAGATCAAGAGTGATGCAGCAATTGCCATGATTTCAGCCAGCGCTCTGGCTGTTGGAATCATTGTCACCTCCATGACAACCGGTATGACGACAGATGTAAGCAGCTATATGTTTGGAAGTATTCTGGCTATGAGCAGGGAAGACGTGAAGTTTTCTGCTGTGCTTTCCGCGGTGGTGCTGTTTTTATTCCTGTTCTGCTATAATAAGGTATTTGCCGTGACCTTTGATGAAAATTTTGCGAAAGCTACCGGCGTGAGAGTAGGGCTTTACAATGTGCTGATAGCTGTCCTGACGGCTGTGACGATTGTGCTGGGAATGAGAATGATGGGAGCGATGCTGATTTCAAGTCTGATTATTTTTCCGGCTTTAACGTCTATGAGGATCTTTAAGAGCTTTCACGGCGTTGTAGTGATATCTGGAATCCTCTCTATTATCTGCTTTTTTATCGGAATGGTGATTTCCTATATTTATTCCACGCCTGCAGGAGCCAGCGTGGTGGTGGTGAACCTGGGATTTTTCCTTATGTTTTCAGCAGTGCAGCTGATACGGCAGCTGATTAAAAATTAAAACCTATCTTACAGCTTTTTATGCAAATATTTGGATAAATCTTTTAAACAGGTTGTCTATCCTTAATGTTAATGGTAGAATAAAACATAGATAACAAAAGGGGAAGCCGTTATGAAAAAGAAATATTCCATTTATGTTGGCATAATTATGCTTTTATTCATGATTTTCGGATTTGTAATCACTTCTTTATTTGATTTCAATAAAACAATGCGGGACAGGGAGTACAGAATGCAGCTGGACGCCCTGGCCCGCGTTTCAAGCCAGGAGAGCGTGGCATTAGAGGAAAAGCTGGGCGGATATTTAAGAAAACTGGGCGCTATGGCAGAGTACTTTCAGAAGGGGGAGCTTCATACAGAAGAAAATATGGAGATCCTGAAGAACATCTCAGAACAGACACAGCAGGATTTCCAGAGGTTTGCCCTTGCCGATTTAGAGGGGGATTCCTGGGTAAGCAACGGAATCCGCCTGAATGTAAAAGAGCAGCCGTATTTTCAGAATGCCCTTCAGAAGGAATATACCATAACAGACAGCAAGCACTCCAAAGTGATGGAGGATAATCACATTTTTATTATATCAGTGCCTGTTTTAGATGGAAAAAAACAGGTAAAGGGAGTGCTCTACGGAGTAGTGGAGGTAGAGAAATTCCAGCTCCATTATGGAAAAATAGGAGACGGGCAGGCGTTTCAGGTAATTGACAGCGATGGAGGTTACATTCTCCGTGGAAATTTAAACACAGATGAATTTCCAAGCGGAAACCTGTTTAAAAATATGGATACCATCGATACCAACCAGCCTGTGACGCAGATGCAGGAAAAGGTAAAGAAGGGAGAAGCTTTTCTGGCGGAATTCTGTATGGGTGGCCAGAATTTTGTCAGTTATTTTTCGCCTCTGGGACTAAATGGCTGGTATACAGTGACTACGATTGAACAGTCACGGCTGTTTAAGTACATTCAGGAGATGGCAGGGGCAGATATTTACTTTGTGATGGGAAAGGTAATCGGCGCTGTGGCTCTTTTATGCGGAGTGATAGTTCTTTTTCTGGTTAAGGAAAAGAAGGACGCGGTCCGTATGTACCGTCAGCTGAAGGTCAATGATGAGATGATTCGGGCGGCTATTGGCAAGAGCGATGTAGTCATTTTGATTTACGATCTGAATACGAGACAGCTCAGGTGTCTGAATCCTGAATGTTCAGAGATTTCTCTTCCTCCTGTCATTGAAAACGCACCGGAACGGCTTCCCGCTCTGATCCCAGGCAATGAAACTACAAGACAGCAGGTGAGGGAGATCTTTGACAGCCTGAGTTCTATACGGGACAGCCAGATCTTTCAGATATCCCTTGATGATGGAAAAACGGATTTTCATTATCAGATTCGCGTCAGCAGCCTGGTGGACGGAAAAAATCAGGTCTTCCGGTGTGTAGCTCTGGCTGAAAACATTACGGAACAGATGGCTATGCGGCAGGAAATGGAAACTTTCCGGCAAAAGGCGGGAACGGATTACCTGACAGGTCTGTACAATAGAAGAGAGGGAACGGAACTAATTACAAAGCTTTTGGAATACATGGATCCAGAGAAGGACAGCCATGCTTTTATTATTCTGGATTTGGATAATTTCAAGGGCCTGAATGATACCCTGGGGCATCAGACAGGAGATGTGGCACTGCAGGATGTAGCGGCAGTTCTGCGCCGCCATTTCAGAAGTTATGATATTATATGCCGCCTGGCAGGAGATGAGTTTGTTGTGCTGATCAATAATATTCCGCCGGAAATTGTATCTAAAAATCTGGACAGCCTGCTGAAAAAGATGAATCTCTGCTATAAAAATGGGGAGGCACAATTCCAGATTTCCGCCTCAGTAGGAGCGGCAATGGCTCCGCTGGATGGAAGAGATTTCCAGACGCTTTATCAGAAAGCAGACGAGGCTCTTTATACAGCGAAAAATAAGGGCAAGCAGACAGCAGAGATCTATAGCGGAAAGTAACAGAACAAACAAAAAAGAAGGACAATCTGGAGGAGGAGCCTGCTCTGTGGAGGCTGTTCTGGCAGACAGATTGACTTTAAAGACATTTTGTGCCAAAATGATAGCGCAGCTTCAGACACAGTGTGTCTGTGGGCTGTATCAGGAAGCAGCAGTAAAATTTCAGAAAAGAAGGTAGATAGACATGACAAAGATTGATATTATTTCAGGATTTCTGGGCGCAGGAAAGACAACATTTATTAAGCGCCTGATTCAGGAAGCGATTACAGGGGAGAAGGTAGTCTTAATCGAAAATGAATTCGGTGAGATTGGCATTGACGGCGGATTTTTAAAGGATGCAGGCATTGAAATCAGGGAGATGAACTCCGGATGTATCTGCTGTTCTCTGGTAGGAGATTTTGGAAAATCTCTGTCAGAGGTTCTTACAAAGTATGCTCCGGACCGGGTAATTATTGAGCCGTCAGGCGTTGGTAAGCTTTCCGATGTAATGAAAGCTGTAAAAGATGTGGCTTCTGAGATTGAGGTAGAATTAAACAGCGCCGTTACTGTGGCAGACGCAGGAAAGGTGCGTATGTATATGAAAAATTTTGGAGAATTTTTCAATAACCAGATTGAGCATGCAGGAACGATTGTTCTCAGCAGAACAGATATTGCGGATCCGAAAAAGGTGCAGAAGGCAGTGGAGATGATCCGTGAAAAGAACCAGCATGCAGCGATTGTTACTACTCCAATCAGTCAGCTGTCAGGCGCACAGCTGCTTGAGATGATTGAGAAGAAGGATGACATGATGGAAGAGCTGATGCGGGAGGCGAGAGAGCACGCTCATGAACACTGTCATGAGCATGATCATCACGACCATGATCACCATGATCACAGCCATCACCATGATCATGATGGGGAATGCTGCTGCGGCCACGACCATCACGACCATGACCACCATCATGATCACGATCACCATCATGACCATCACCACGATCACGGTGAGGGATGTACCTGTGGCTGCCATGATCATGACCACCACCATGCAGATGAAGTTTTCACAAGCTGGGGCCATGAAAATGTAACAGGAGTAGGCAGAGAGAGACTGGAAGAGATTCTGGACGAGCTGGCCTATGGAACAAAGTATGGCGAGGTTTTAAGAGCCAAGGGAATGATTCCGGCTCCGGATGGAACATGGCTTCACTTTGATCTGGTGCCGGAGCAGGTGGAAATCAGAGAAGGCTCTGCTGACTACACTGGAAAAGTGTGCGTAATCGGAGCTGATTTAGACGAGAAGGCTCTGGAAGAAGCTTTCAGTGCCAGATAGCAGACAGGAGGATGACAGATGCAGGAAGAACGTATGCCGCTGTTTTTGATTAATGGCTTTCTGGAGGCTGGAAAAACAGAGTTTATTAAGTTTACCATGGAGCAGGAGTATTTTAGGACAGAGGGAAAGACTCTCCTTATCGTCTGCGAGGAAGGCGAGGAGGAATATGAGGAAGACTTTTTAAAGGAAACCAGGACAGAGGCTGTCTATGTAGATGATCTGTCGAAGCTGACACCGGAGTATCTGTCTGATCTGGAGCTGCTCCACAACCCGGAGCGGGTTATCATGGAGTGGAACGGTATGTGGAATCTGGAAGAACTGAAGCTTCCAACAGACTGGGATCTGTACCAGCAGATCACGATTATCGATGGTTCCACCTTTGATCTCTATCTGAATAATATGAAGCCTCTGGTGGGAATTATGGTAAGAAATTCTGAGATGATCGTAATGAACCGCTGTGATGAGATAGAAGATCTGGATTCTTACAGAAGAACCCTGAAGGGCATGAATCCTCAGGTAGAGATTATTTTTGAAGATGAAGAGGGACAGATTGAGGAAGTGACAGAGGCAGATCTGCCTTATGATGTGAATGCAGATGTGATCGAGGTTTCTCCTGAAGCATACGGAATCTGGTATATTGACATGCTGGACAAGCCGGATCGCTACAGAGGAAAAACCGTGGAATTTACGGCGATGGTTTTAAAAACGCCGGATTTTCCGAAGAATTACTTTGTGCCGGGCCGTATGGCCATGACCTGCTGCGAGGCAGATATGACCTTCCTGGGATTCATGTGCAAGGCTAAAAATGCCAGACTGTTAGAGACGAAGCAGTGGGTTAAAGTGAAAGCCCGCGTAGAATATGAGTACAGTCCGGAGTATGAGGGAGATGGTCCAATGCTTTACGCAGATTATGTAGAGCAGGCAGAACCTATTCAGGAGGTTGTACAGTTTTAAGAGTGAGATTTTGATATGAAAGAGGAGCGGCGGTCAGTCATCACACATGTTTTGTGATTGACTGGCCGCTGCTCCTTTTTTAAAGGACTGCGGTTTCTATCCCATAGGCGGAACAGGAGTCGGCCTGGAACGGTCAAATACTTCTTCCACGTTAAAGAGATCGTCTAAATGGGTCTTGGTCGGATTGGATTCCGGCAGATCGTAGTACATCCGGTAGCCGTCCAGATTGCGGCGTCCCTGACGCATGTGATCAGCGCCGATCTGCACGTAATACTGAGCGGAATCCACATTGCAGAAATAGCGGAAGCCTTTGGATTTCAGATACTGGAACCGCTCGTTGCTGTCCGCATAGGGACGCCAGTCGCCGATATCACTTCCAAATGGAAAGAGAATAATATCAGTACCGCCAACGAGAGGGGCTACCTCTGTGTCCCATTTATCAGTATCTGTGATAAAGTCTTCCATGGAGATGGCTCCCATGTCACGGTGGCCCCAGCTGTGGCTGGCCAGCTCGTAGCCGTCTTCCTTTAAGGCCTGAGCGACTTTGGCAGCCTGTGCTTTCTCCTCCTCATAGTTAAAATCAGGGTGTTCGGCCTGATATTCTGCTGTACCGTAGGAAGCTGCAGTGCGGTAACCTAAAATTCCATTATAGCCGGTAAAGGCCAGAACTGCCTTGGCTCCCCGATAGGAAAAATCAGGATGATTTTCAATAAATTCATCCAGAATGGGAACCAGATCGTAGGCGCCTGCAGAGGTACTTCCATCGTCCATTTTCATCTCACAGACAGGTTTTCCGTCTTCTCCCACAATCATGCGGGACGCAAATCCGTCGCCGTCCATATATTCATAGTAGCAGACGTCGTCCTGGGACATGACGAAGGCCTGTTTTCCAGGCGGCAGCATGATATCCCCTGCCTTAAAAACTGGATTTCCATTTTCATCGGTGGTTTCAGAGGCAATATCGTGAAGCCGCACAAGCACAAAACCACGGTCATACATGGCCTGGAGAATCTTATCAAATTCATCCTTTGTGGTCATCATCTGATTATAGCCGTTTTGCTTATGGTCTCCGTCAAAGGCCTTGGCAGTGTCCATAATCAGAGAGTGAAAGAATACATGGGTCACTTTGGAGGGATCTACCCGTACCAGAGTAGACTTGATTTCTTCATATTCAGCGACAGCAGAAGCAGCTTCTTCTGTGTCTTTAAACTGCTCGTTTCCTGTGAGAAGAGCGATAGCTCCGTCATAGTCATAGCCTGCGGCCAGCCGATCTGCCTCGTCCAGCAGATTCTGAAGAGCCTGCTCCTCTGTCAGAGGCTCTGTCTCTTTGGAAGATTCAAGGGCCTGTCCGCCCAGCGCGTTAGAGGAGGAGGCAGGAAGAAAGGAAACGGGAAAACCTCCTTTGTTTTTAAAGAAGAAAATACCTCCGGCTAACAGGATGAGAGCCAGCACGGCTCCTGATAAAATAAGGGGAAGATTGTTCCGGGAACGCCCCCTGCGCCTCCGGCTCCGTCTTCGTGAATACTGGTTCATAATCATACTCCTTTAGATGCTCTGGCTGCGGCGGTGAGAGCACAGTGCAGACTCAGCGGCAGGCAGGGCAATGATGTGTTTTGATTCATTATAACATATTTGAAAGAAACACGCCATTAAGGATTATTACGAATTTTGAAAGTTTTTAAGAACAACCACATGAGAAAGCAGAGAAACAGGGAATAAAAAGAGAATCTCTCTTCATATGTTTGTGAAAGAAGATATGAAGTTCGTTCGGGGGATATGTATGAAGCGAATGTTGGCTTTACTGACTGCAGCGCTTCTGCTGACAGCAGTTTTGTCAAAGGAAATTTACGCCCAGAGTCCTGGAATTGCAGTGGAGGTCGCGGCAGCGGCCGAATCAAATGCAAAGGAGGGACCGGCCATTCAGGCGCCAAGCGCTAT
>Kit_p2__coassemble_1222_pt1 | contig 18400 bp, 27 predicted proteins | sample Kit_p2__metabat2_high_PE_038 | metagenome-assembled genome bin Kit_p2 | reverse complement strand
TTTCTATATCGTACTTAATTTTTTTTAAATTATTTTCTAAATCCAATATTTCATTTTTCAATAAAATATTCTCTTTACTAACACTTTCCAATCTATTCGTAACAATTTTATAATCATCTTCTCTTTTGGAAATATTTTCCCTCAAATTGGAAATTTCATTTGTCAAAATTTCCAATTGACTATTCTTTTCAGAAATAACATTCTCATATTCTCTTTTATTATAACCACCAAATAATCCCATAACTTCCCCCTCTTTAGTATTTCCCCCATCGTACCACATTTCCGGAGATTTTGCCAATAAAAAAGAGGCGGATAAACCGCCCCCTAAATCTCATATCGTGGATATGCTGCTTCCCATACTTCTCTATGGTATGTATTGACCTCTCCATAATTGGCATCGAATATTTTTCTGACTTCATACCCTTTCTGCTCGCCAACCTTCTTTAATTTTCTCCAATCGAAAGTTTTCCAAGAGACGCCATTCAATGCAGCTACTCTTTTGATAGAATACCAGTCCTTACTCCGGTCAAGTTCCAGCTGTAAACGCTCCTTTTCCTCTTCGACAGCAACCAGTTCCTTTAATGCCTCAAGATATGTTTGTGGAACTTTTGGCTTCAATTTCTCTTTATACTTCTTCTCCACCTGGATGAAGTACCGACGCACCTGTTTGCCTTTCTCATTACGTTCCAGCATAGCCATTTCCTTGGCTGAATCTAGCTTAATTATATGATCTTTCTTAGTCTGACCTGAAGGTGCGCAAATTTGAGCGGCTTGGAAATCTTCGTTTTCAATCGCATCAATATCATTTAATCTACGCGTTGACCAGTCCTTATATGGTGTTTTTACTTCTAACACTGCATGAAGTTCTGAACCATAAACAACCTTTTCTCCAGTGCTTGTCTCATATACTGGAACAAGTTCGTTTTCAATTACTTTCAATTCCTGCATAATATAACCTCCGCAATCAGCCAAAAATATCCTTCAAAATATCCGCATGATACATGTTTACAGTTCCGAACCGCGGATCCTGTGTTTTAGTCACATCATATCCATATTCTTTGGACAATTTACTGGCCTTGCGCCCATACATATTCGCCCGGTTTACATCTACCCGGATTCCTCTCAAGCTGGCATATCCGGCAATCGTATAGTAATTTTCATCGTGGGTTGTAATCTTAGCTTCTATTTGATTTATATTATGTTCTACGCTCTGCAATCTCTGTTCCTGCTCATAGAATTGCTGGGCATATATTAAGAGCATTTCTGCGGAGGACTTTGGCTTTAACTGTTCTTCCATATCGTGGAAACGTTTTACATACTTTGCCGTGAATAAAATTCCCTTTTCTCCAGTAAATTTGTTAGCAAGAAAGTCACAGCCTAGCTTTGTGATATTATAGCATTTATTTTCCTTCCCACTGGAATCTTTGTAAGAGGAAAGAATGAAATAATCACTCACCACGAAATTGTTGTCAGTTAAAATTTTTATAATTCCAACTGATTTCTGATCTCCTTCCAGCTTTCTTAATAACTTCCAGTGCTCAGTTTCCATCATCTCCGCTACTTCCAATGAAGAAATGGTTTTCTCTTTTGTAAAAATGTTCGATACTTCGTGCATGTTCCGCACTCCTTTCACTTTTACTGGGCGGTTTCGCATTTCGCTGGCCGCCCGATGATTTGAAGTGCTGCCGGAGCATACCCGGCTATGAGTCGCACATCTATTCGGAAATCCCGAAGGAATATTCCCTAAAAAAATGCAAAAGGAGCTAGTAAAGCTCCCGGGTCGGCCTACTTTACGGATTCAATAATCCAACCGACTAGCTGTGTTTTCCAGGGCTTCCTAGCTCCAATGCGCTTTTGCTATCATTAAGTTGTGGATAGATGATAGCACACCTTTGACCGGTTTGTCAAATGTCACTTAATCAATTCCAGCCCAGCCAGTCTTGAATGTCCTTTTGGCGAACCGATTCTGCCCCCGGCGGGTGGCATTGAATACATCGTCGTCTCCAATATGCAGTTCTTTCTGTTCTACCACGCTTATCAGTTTTTCGAGCAGCTGGTTCTGCCTTTTAACTTCATACTGCTGCTGTGCCATTCGGGAATCCCTCTCCATCTGCATGGCGAATTTCAGTTTGTCATGGTTATAGGAGTTTGAAGACAGGCTCTGTTTAGAGACAAAAGTATTTAGCCGGTACTTTCCGAACTCGTCCGACATGGTAGCTGCCACTCTGGAGATCCACTTGGTGTTTTTCTCCAGCGGAATTATTGCCTCCGCTCCATTTCCCTCTAAAAGCCCAACCTGTCCTTTTTCCAATACTCCGCCTCTTGCAAGCTGAGGGATTCGCGGAAGGCTTATCTCATTTAAATCAAAGCCGAAGGTTTCTCCGCCAATGCCTGGAACCCAGTCCGGAACATCAAACTGGAGATTGTTCATTCCCCTCACAACGAAGTTAATTCCATTTTCGATTGCGCCAATCATTGAATTGACGAATCCGATAATCAGCTTAATTGGCCCCTTAATAAAGTCCGGCATCGCATCCCATACTCCCTTGAACACAGTCTTCACGCCTTCCCAGGCTTTTGACCAGTCTCCGGAGAATACTCCGTTGACGAATCCTATCACGCCTGTAGCAATAGTAATGAAGCCATTCAGAGTGTCAGCGATTCCGGCAAACACAGTCAGCACAAGCGTTCCTATTCCTTCCAGAACCGGAGAAATCACCGGAAAAATTTTGTCAGCAACCCAGTTAAGAAGAGGCTGAAAGACGCTTTTCCAGACATTCTCTACAAAAGTTGCCACTTCGCCAAATAAATCAACAAAGCTACTGAGCAGCGGCTGAATATGATCTCCCCAGACTTCTGAAAACTTTCCTGCCAGAGAATCCAGCACAGGGGCAAAATATGTATTGTATCCGCTTAGCAGTGTCTCTATCACTTCGGACAAGCCATCACGAATCGAGGAAAACATAGGAGCTATATGCTTCTTATACATCTGATTGATTTCGCTCCACGTTTGGCTAAAAGAATTCGCCAGAGCTGTCAGAACCTCTGATATCGGTCCCAGAGTGTTAGATAAAGCCTCTTTAAATCCCGAAGAATTTTCGGTAATTGGTGTAAGAATCATATCCAGGATGCTTGTTCCCAGCCTTCCAGCCAGTTCTGTGGCACCCATGAATCCGTCAGCGAACACCTGAATAATGTCTGCTGTGATCTGCTTTGCCGGTTCGGAACGAAACACAGTGAAGATGTCTGCTAGAGCCACCTGAAAATTCGTCAAGATTGTATCAGACTGTGCCGTGATATCAAACATGGAAATGAGCCAGCTCTGGATATTTTCTTTCGATTTTCCCAGATATAAGGAAATTCCCCCTGTGATATTGTCGACAATAGTAGAACCTACCGATACAAAGCTACCAACCTTCGCCCCGGCATTGTACGCCAAAGCATCCAGCATATGGTTGAACGCAGTTGCTACTCTTCCATCGCTAAAGATTTCCTCAAAGCTTGCCCTGATACTTTGAATATTCTGGCGGATTGAATCAAACACGGACATATCACCCAGTCCCACCCGGAAACCTTTCGAGAAAAGAGACGAAAGCTCTAACAGACGCTTGCGGATGTCTTCTATTACAGGGGAGGCCTCGTCTTCTGCCGTGATGTCCAGCTCGTACTTCTCCGGCAAAGCCATATCAGGAAGCGAACCAGCCCCTCCGCCTCCGCCGGATCCGCCCGCGCCTTCATTCGATGTCATATTATTGACTTCATGCCAGCCAGCAATGAAACCGTTCAGACTTTTCTGGGATTTCTTCGCCGCATCTCCTATTTCTCCGATTCCTCCGGCTGCAGCATCCATGTTATTCCCTAGGCTTCCAGCAGATTCTGCCATTTCAGACAGTCCGGCTCCTGCACTGGCAGCCTGTGGCTTAACCCCGAACAGCTTCCCAATGAAAGAAGAAATCAGGTTGGCCAGGCTAATGATTTTCGCCATTAAAGCGTTAATCACTGTGATAACTGGAAGGAATGCCGCCTTAAGCCCTCCGCCAATAATTCCAGCCAGATTCTGAAATTGACCCGCAAGAATCCTTGTCTGCCCCGCCCATTCGTTCGAAGTACGGCTGAAATCACCATGCGCGGCCGCAGTAGCCTCCATAACATAGGCATATCGAAGCTGTGCCTGTTCCGCCTGAGTCATGGCGGACACACTCTTATTAATTCCCTTTGAATAGGCAAACTGCTGTAAGTTCGCCTGAGTCATCACGACCGCGAACTTTTTCAGGCTCTCCGTTTCGCCGGTAAACACAGACTCAAGGGCTGTTTGCGCCACATCATGGCTTACGTTCCAGAAAGAAGCTAAATCACCAGCTAATCCAGTCAAGCTTAAGGACATCTCAGCCGCCCGCTCCGGAACTACTCCCAGAGAACGCCCCATTGCCGCAAATTGGCCAGACATCTTTTTAGCTGACAGAGCTGACATTCCAAACGCCTGAACCGAATTAGAGGCAAAGTCATCCGCCATATAGGAAAGACTTCCAAACCCCTGTTCTACTACGTTCTGGGCTTCTGCCAGGTCCGAAGAATAATTGATAGCGTTCTTAATTCCTGTAATAAGTCCATAAATTCCGCCGGCAAGCCCAGCCAGAGAAAGGATCTGACCCCCGAAGTTCTTAATTCCCAATAAGCCCCTTCTGGAGTTTTTCTCCAATCCTGCCATGCTTCCAGATAAAGACTGGATATTTTTCTGGAGATTTCGGGCTGCAGAACCGGCTTTCGCACCTGCCGGAGCTATTTTTGATAAGGATTCTACAGCCCTTACCACGTTATTATTTAATTTCGGCGCACCTGAAAGCGATTGAATGAATGATTGAATCCCGGCAGTCAGGCCAGGAAGAGATGATACTGTCTTTTGAATCTTGTTTCCGGCTGAATCCATGCCAGACAGAGCCGTAACAAGTGAAACAGTTCCAGCTGATACGGCAGGAGCTGCAGCCATTGTATCAATGAATTTTCTTATTTCCTCCGATAATCCCGGTAAACTACTCTGAACAATAGCCATATTGTCAGCCGATACGCTCATCTGGGACAGAGAAGTGAATAACTTAGACGTTCCTGCAGATACCTTTTCAGAGCCAGCCAGGGAAGCTGTAAAGCCTTGAAAAGCGGTTCCTAAATGATTTAGGGCAGCTGTGTCTACCCCCTTCAGTGCGTTTATCTGGCGCGCTATTCCGTCTAAGTTGATATTTCCAAGCTTCTCCAGTGATTTAACAGCCCGGTTCACGTCCGTTGACTTCATCGCGGACAGCTTGGATGCAGCCTCGGCAAAGCTCCCAAGGGCGGAAGAATATCCATTCAGTTTTTCCGGATTCAGTGTTCTCGAAGCCTTGCCAAGCCTCTCCATTCCGGCACACACATTGTCGAATCCCTTGAATCCGCCCAGCCGCCGCTGTAATTTAGCAAGCGAATCTGTTAATTTGTTTAAGGAAGCCTCTGCCCCCTTTGAATTGGCACTGATTTCCAATACCAAAGAGTCGATTGTATTATCTGCCATTTTCTACCTCCTAACTTTTTGAGGATAATAGCCCCGCTCTAGTCGCGAGGCCAAGCAATCAATTAACCTTTTACTCTATGCGCCCAGATGACTTCCGGAAGCAGCTCAAAGATGATTCTTCTCGCCTTTTCATCATCTGGACAATCTTCCATGTCATCAAGCCCGCCGGTCCCTCTTTTCGTCTCTACCTTATAGAGATCTAAAAGCAGTGAATCCGGCAAACGATCCAAAGCTACTAGAAAATCCTTCAGGAGATTCCACTCCGGCGCAGATTCGTTGACTAATATCTGACCTTCATCTGTCCGGCTGTAAGGCAGGCTCAAAAACACCTGAAATTCAGCGTCTGAAACCATTCGTCTAAGCTCTGGCGGGGTTTTTCTGAAATCAAAACTGAAAATATGCTCTGACTGCTTATGATATTGGCTCTGAAATTTTTTCAATTGAAACGCATTCATCCCGCTACCTCCACATGAAAAAAAGCGCCAACACCATCATGACGCTACAAAGAGCATTTCCGTTCCTATCAGGAGCTTCCTCAGAATTATGTGCCGCCTGGTAAGCGAAAGCACCTGCAGCAAATAACACAAATAAGGAAGTAAGTATGTGAATTAACTTCAATAAAAGCATTACAGTTCTCCTTTTTTATTTTTTTTGTTTTTTATAATAAAAAAACAATTATTGCCTATTGTCAGTCAAATATGATATAATTAGGATATGAATAAAGAAATTGAGAACAATCTACTTTCATTCAAACCTTTCTAGCTCTAGCCGTCAACTTCTTATAGTGGTTGGCGGTCATTTTATTTTTCTGTAGCTGGATGAACTCCAGTGATGACTGCTGTCAGCTCATTGCCGTATAAAGTTTTCCGAAGTCCCACTCCTATTTCCACGAAATCCCCGATCTGTGCGTTGTTTTCGAAATTTTTAATCTTCGCCTTCTTTCCATCAATGTCAATATCATATGTATAGAGTGTGTACTTCTGTCCGCTTCTGGTGACACCTTCGTAAACGTTAACGCCTATTACCTTATATTTCTGATTCTCCATTATTGTTTCCTTTCCATGTTTTTTTCTTTAATTTTGAAAAAAGGGTGGAGGTAGGAATCCACCCTAAATTAATTTTTTCTCTATCTACCGTATCCTCTTACATTCTGTTCTGAATTATCCTCATAGACATAGTCAAGTCGGCCAGTGTCGAGGTAGCCCTCAACTGCTTCCTTATATTCTCCATCCATCAAAGCCAGCTTGTCCATGAAATCCGGCTCCACGCTTGAAAGCTGCTTAATTCTTTCCTGTTTTTCCGTTTCGTTTTCGATGTTGTCGATCAGATCGTAAATTCTTTTTTCCTCTTCTTTTGACAACTTGAATTCCCGTGGAATATCGGAGATTCCCCAAAGCTCCTCAGCTTCTTTGATCGAATCATTTTTGGTTAAAAAGTTTGAAGCCATTACCAGGGCATACACAGGCTTATCTTCCTCTAAAAGATCTTTTCCAATTAAATCCGGATAGTGGCCAGCATAAGCGGTTACAGCGGTTACTGCATTATCATGAACGCGCTTCAATGCACTCATGAAAGTCTTGGAGTCTGGAGTCTTGACATAGTAGCCATTTTCTTTCGCGATTTCCGAGAAGATACGGGATCCGAAAAAGCTGTTTTTCGTTTCTTTTTCCAGAACCCTCAGCTCCTCAATGCCCAAATGAATTTCAAAATTCCTGATGCAATTCAGTGTCTGGATCAGATTTCCGTCAAGTGGTTTAACCAACCACTTCCGAAAGTCTTTTTCGATATCCTCAACGATTAAATCAATTTCATTCTTTGCGATTCCCCGCGCGACATCAACTTTACTTCCTACATCGATCCAAATCTTACGGCTTTCCTCCCAGAATGCTTCATCGCTGTATCTCTGCCGGGCACGCTCTATTCTCTTTGAATAGTCCCGAAAATGTCTATCCGCCTTTTCCTGATACTCTGTTACTACTGCCTTAATTTGTCCGAATCCCGTCATGTTTTTAATCCTCCATAATATATCCGCCGGCTTTTAGTGTTTCCCGAACCGGATCAGCGTTAGTTGCTGTCACAATCTCCGGCGGCTCTGTGCCATCAATAAACGGGGAAAGTGACTGCCTCAACTGTTTCTCTGTAGGCTTCCCGCCAGATAAACGCATAGCCACCTCAACCGCCGGGGATTTCGCCTGCTCCTGTCTTTTCTTCTCCGCTCTAAGTCGCTGAAGTTCAAAATCTGATAACATAATTATTTCGCCCTCTCTTTCATCACTTGAATTGTCCTATCCAGTTCAACATTGATTTTCTGCTTGCACATTTCAAGAAAAGCCGCTGCACAAGCCATATCTTCCTTACTGCCACAATCTTCACTTGCCAAAGCCATAAGGGAATTAAACCTCAAAAACGTGTCAATAGCTTCACCTACGGCCCTATCTGATAACAAGCCTTCATCCCGTCTATACGTCCAACCCATGTCAACCTTCCTCACTTTCTTTATTCTTAATTTGCCAGATAAACGACCAATAAGCTCCTGGGTCACCCTCCTTCAATTGATGCTTCTCTGGCCATGACAGCTCCTCAAACTCTTCAAGAGTCTTGGGAGATTCCCGCACTTCTTTCATCTATAGTCACCTCCGTACTTATAGGCACACTTGTTAAAGTACCTTTTTTATAAATTTCGGAATTTTTGAGGGTCTTTTATTTCCCCCGGTCGCTTACGGGCGTTACCCCGACAGCATATAATTACCCACAGGACCCCTACCTACGGGGTCAAAAAAAGGACTGATCCGCAATAGATAGTCCTCCTTAAAGCACATGTCTTTCTTTCGTTAAAGTAGATTAATGTTCTTCTGTATAGCTTGCTCAAGCTCTGCGGAGCCGATTCCCAGATACCTCTGAGTAATGGCTGCTGAACTGTGCTGCAATAGAGTCTGTACCAACGCGATATTGTAGTTACTGTCCCGATAAATGTTGGTGGCGAAGAACTTCCGGAAGCTATGGGTTAATATCCCCTCATATCCCAGATAGTCACATACAGCCTTCAGATGCTTCTGCACAGCTCGCTCTGATATCGGGAATATTGCCTCATTGCTTTTGATTTCAGCATCTATACAGTATTGCTGGATATACTGATATATTTCCACTGGAACTGTGAAAGTCCGTGACTTTCCTGTCTTTTGTTCCACTATGTCCAGCCTATACCTCTCGCCGTCCTTTACAATGTCCTTCAACCTAAGCTGCAGTATGTCGCTGATCCTCAGTCCCAGATTAGCCTCCAGTACTAAAGCGGTCGCGATTCTCTGATTCGGCCTCGAGCTCAAGAAGCCTGTTCTAATCGTGTCTATGATTTCCCTATACTGCTCTTCTGTCAGTGCTAATGTCTTTTTATTCATGGTATCAACCTCCCGTCTTGATACCAATTCTATCACAAAAGTTCGTATTTTACAATAATAAAGTTCGTATTTTGTGTATTGATTTTCTCAAACCCTTGTAAACACTAGAAAAATGAGTTCGTATTTTGTGTATTATACGAACTTGTCTCAAAAAGACACTTCCGCCAGATAAGGACAGAAGCTTTATCAGAAATCCAAATCTGGCTTCTCAGGCTCTGGCGCATCTATATAGGCAGCGTGACGAGAAGCTATTTCCTCCCGGCTCTGATGAGGAACCATTGTGGTGCGCTCCTGAGCTTCCACGCTTACCGCATCACGATAGCCAGCCCAATTTTTGAAGAAAAAGCATCCCGAACCTGGGTAAATCTTATTAGAAAGCATTAACTGCTCCAAAAAGGCCGTGATAAAAGCTTTTGCTTTCGAGATCAGCTCTTGTCTTCTGGTAGAGCATCCGATTCCCTGCTCCCAGTTCCAGAGCGTTGTTCTGGTGACTGACAGAGCCACCGATAAAGACTCAATCCCTGGGCGAATTGACGAATCTTCGCAAAACTGGAAATATTCGTCAATGCGCTCTTCTACCTCTTTATCCGTCTCTGGCTTACCTTTGTCATACAGCTGCCGCAATGAGACGACTGTGCTTTTCATGAATTCGGCCGGAACTTCATTCAGTTGTCCGGTCGGGAAATTATTAGGCCTTGCCATCTTTTAACCTCTCTTTCTGTGAAAAACCCTCATTTTTTCCATTCCGTTTTATAATGTTAAGTTGTGCGTGAAGGTTGCCCCCATCCCTTTCCTTATCTGGCCTATCCTTCAATTCATTAATAAGCTTATTCCATCTCGGAAGTTCATCCATTTGATCACCTTCTTTCCTTATCAATTCGTTCAAGTTCATTGATGACCGCCAGAATCAAAGCCCTTGAAAACTCTGATTGATTCATAAGCTCTCCGGCTTCCTGAACGATTGCATCCCACTCCTGTTCAGAGCCGGAATTATTACACCATTTTTTGTGGAAGTTCCAGGCTTCTCCCCACTGGCTGAAATATTGCTTCTTAAAATCCATGCTACATCTTCCTTTCATTTACCGGGCCAGATAAGCCCGCAAACCCTTGATTTTAAAGCATTTGTGCAAAATGTGCATTTTCTATGTTATTTTTATAATTCACTCCTTATAGGCAAATTACAAATAGAATGCACAAAATGCACATTGACCCTGTTTTTAGTGAAAAGGTATGTCTTCTGAATCCGCTATTTCTTTGAAATCTGAGTCCACAACGTACCCTTTTACGACATTTTTTACTGTCTTCCCGTCTATAGTTCCGGTCGTTGAAAAGATTCGTTTATTCTTCAATTCCGAAAAGAAATTTGATTTGTTCTCACAGCCGAAGCCATTCTCATCACACCAGCTCGCGTATAACTCATACACTTCTTTGGCTTTACTGTTTTTGTCTGACTTAACCAGGCATTCATTAATGAAGTTACCAACCTTATCGCTGTCCGAACGATATTCATTTGTAGCGGCTGTCACAGCTTCAGGAGGCTGGAGTCCTTCCTTTCTGTACAGCTGCAGTCCCTCTATGCACCAATTCAAGATTCCTGATAGTTCCTTCTGGCTTTTCAGCTTATTCTTCAATTTCATGTCACGCTCATGAAGTTCAAAGTGCCGGTCAAAAGTAATTACATTGATTCTACCGGATGAAAATACAGTGTCGTCTGTCACCATCGGAAGGTAGTTCGTATTAATTACGAGCTTAAATTTAGGAATGAAAGAAAATTCCCTCTGATGCAGATGCCTGGCAGTAATCGTATCTCTTCCAAGTAATGTCTTTAATAGGGCCGTGTCAAATAACATCCTTTTAGGCGGCTCACTGGCGTTGCAAAATCGGCATCCGGCGAGCCTAGCAATATCTCCGTTTGCCTGTCGGCTGTCATTATTCTGCTTAACAGCTAAGCTTTCCGGCCTCATGGTCAAAGCATAGTCACCTAACATATGAACCAGAGTCTCGCAAAAAGTGCCTTTTCCGTTCCTGGTAGTGCTGCCATATAAGATAAAGCACGTTTCTTCCTGGGTGTTTCCTGTCAATGACAGTCCGGCTATCTTCTGCAGATATTTGATTTTATCCTGATCCCCCTGCATAATCTCGTTGAGGAATTCTTTCCACTTATCGCACTTTGATTCCGGATCGTACTTAGCATTACATATCTTTGATAAGAGCATATCCGGATCATGATCTATAAACTTGACAACATCTCCAGACAAATCAAGGGTTCCGTTCTGGACGTTTAAGATCTCGTCATTTACGTCCAGCTGTTCATCGGAAAAGTAGTAAACATCCTTACTGTCCTGCAGCATATTATTCCGGTTCCTGATGTTGCAAAGCGGAGCGACTGCCTTCAAATACTTACCTTCAGGGTCAACATTTAAGGCATACTTAATCAGTGCGTCTGACAGTTCTTTTGCTGATGCCCTGGCCGCCAGCCCCTCTGTGTCAGTGCTCCAGCGCTTCCCATCATAGGCCATAAAGTCTTTTCTGGTAGGATTGTAACGATGTTTATTCTTAAATACGTCCGCATACAGCCTGCCAAAACCTTTATCTGTTGTCTCGTATCGTTCAGCCTTTAAATCAGAAAGTGTTTGCTCTAGCGTCTTTACCATTCGCACGCACACCTCCGATCTCGTCCTGGAGTCCGACTCGACTCAAAGGCCCTTTGCGCTGTAAGTTCTCTTATTTCTGCTTCCGTGGCTTCGAATGCCCCGGATTCTTTCAATATAAGCAAGCAGTCCAAGAGCCACTCCGGCCGATCAGAAGGTAGTCTATGCCCCTGACTGGGCTTCATCCTGCGATATGTACGGGTGTCTGCGGCCGTTAAGATATCAAGCTTATACTCCCCTCTCTGAATTTCGCCCTGAACATATGCCCACACGTCACTGAACGGCTTTATCCCCCCCCCTTTCCAGCACCAGATTGTACTTTCTCAGCTTGTCCTTTAACTGGCCGATTTCGCTAAATAAAGCAGTGTAAAAAGCCTTCTTTCTGGCTGCTCTCTTCCGTTCCTCTGCCTCTTCCTTCTCTATCCTTCTCCTGACATCTCTTCTGTTCTGACGGCCGTCAGATAAGCCGTAGTACTGTGTTAAGGCTTTCAGGGCTTCCCACTGACTACAGCCCTTAACATATGCGTACAGCGAGATGACATCTCCGCCTTTATTGCCGTTTGCGAAGTCGCAGAAGCGATTGGTTTCTGGAAAAATCGCAAGGCTGGCTGTCTTATCCGGCGATGCCGGGCTTTTAACAAAGTAAATAGTGCCGTGTCGCTGAGGTTCCATATAACAGTCTTCAGTTATTTTTTTTATTCCGATCTCTTCTAATCTCTCTCTTCCTATCTTAAAATCTTCTCTCATCCTATTCGCCTATTCCATTCCCCGCTCCGTCAAATACCTATCAATCTGCTCCCTCAGATAGAGGTTCTTCCGGCTCCCAAGCTTAACCAAGGCCCCAGCCTTCGTTGCCAACTCGACCAACCTTTTTTTCCCAACATTATATCTGGCTCTTGCCTGAGATTCAGTTAATGCGAGCACTTGATTCAAATTCATGTCTTCCATATCTATTCCCCTTTCCGAGTACAAAAAAGGACACCTGTTCCCAGATGCCCTTTTTTCATACTATGATCTTACCACACTTTACCGTCCCCTAGGAACTCACTTTTTAAGTAAAATCGAACATCTTTCATGTTATCTGGGCATGTTCGTTACGATGTGAGTCTCTAACTTTCTTTAATCTTTACCACAAATTGCACTGGTTTCGGCGGCTCAGATTCCTGTACTTTTACTATCAACTTCTGTGCTGATTCCACTCTATTTTCATCTTCTTTTATTTCGGTTACGGGTATCCTGATTACTTCCTGTTCTTTACTCCTGTTTACAACAGTTATTTTAATATCACTCATTTTAATTTTCCTCCCTGACGTACAAAAATTCCAGCAGCCGATAAACTCTCCGCAGCGTGTACTGGCTCTGCACCTTGTTCAACAAATCAACAATCATATTCCTGTAGTCCATTTGCTTTCTCCCCATTTTCTCTAATGTAAGGAACTCTTACAAAATCCCGAATGATGTTCAGTGCTTCCTCATCTGTGATTTGATCCAGCATTTCAGAGATCCTCTTTCTCTGATTTGCCTGGTTATTTTTTGGCTGTTCCCGTAATTTTTTAAAATGCGTGTCTATAACGTCCCTAATATCGTCCTGAATCTTTATCAAATAATCAAACACAATGCTGGTATTTGTGAGCGCGTTTTTAGAATTGGCGAACTGCACAAACGCATCATTTAAAGATTCCGGCTCCTTCATATACTCTAAAGTCTCTTGTGCTGACTCTAAGACGAAAAGAGCCTTATCAAGATCTGGTTTCAGGCATTCCAGTCTCCTAATTATTTCCCACTTTTCATCTTCAATCTCACTTATGATCTCACTCGCCAGGCTCCTTGTCTCATCGTGCATTTCTTATTCCTCCTTGATTTTTCGCCGGATAAGCCATATAATCAAGGTATATCCGGCTTTTATGCGTGTGTCCGGGTTACTCTGCCCTTGAAGAAGTTGCCGCTTCCTTAAGGGCTTTTTTCGTGGCTTCCAGCTCCTTAGATAACTCATCATACGTTTTGAGCATTAATTCATACTGTTCTACCGGGATCAAAACACTCTTTCGCATATCAATTGTTCCTTTCTTGGTCGTATTTAAAAATCTTCAAAAAGTTCCTTCAGAACTCTCGGCCTATAGTGCTTATCTCTCTCCTGAGTTAATTTGATTCTTCCCCTACCGCTTCCGATAAAAGAGACGTTCATTACTGCGATTCTGTCAATGACTTCCATTTCATTCTTTATGGCCCTGCGCCTTATCAGGCAGTCTTTCATCATTTTAGCGGCCTTATAGCCCTGACAAGCATTTAAAGGATAGAATTCGATATAATGCCGAATATCGGATATCTCTTTATCAACATTTGAAAGTTCTGATTGGAGCGATATCCTCTGTTCTTTTAAATCTTTCGTCACTTTCTCTAAATTATCGTATAATTCAGATATATTCCCCATGTATATCGCCTCTTCTTAGTATTCTCCTTCGTCTTCCAGAATCTCTACTTCCTGGACAGCTTCTCCGCATCCCTCTGAAGTCGTCCAACCCGGCTCATGGTCTTTGAGCGTGATGACTAAATTGCCGTTTTCACTGATTCCAAACCCACAATACCCGCCAATCCCTATCTCCTGGTATTCCGTCAGGATCTCTACGATGTCGCGAACTCTGTACATCTTCATAGTTCCACCTACCTACTCCTCGCAATCAAGAAAGACACCTTCATCATCCAGAACAAACCCCAGGCGAATCAGCTTGCCGTTCTCTATCTTAACAGCATCCAGAAAGACTCTATCGTCTTTTTCTACAGCGTCCACTGCTGTGATGAATGCTCCCTGTAGCATCTCCAGCTCGCAGCGGTCAACATTGTTATAGACTCTTCTTGGCTTCTCGGCCTTTTCCTCTCTGGAATCATCCAGAAGATACAAAGCTTCTGCGGCCTCCATATCTTCAATTTTATTTTTTTCGGCATAAGCCTCAACCTCGCAGTCAAACAGCGTTTCCGCCGTATCATGGTCAACATCACACCGTTCCATTATGTCCTGCACCATTAACTCCTTCTTAATATCCATATCCATTTTCTTTTCTCCCTTCTTTTTTAACCTTCTGCTTCAAAACCGTAAAATTTTTTCTGAAAAAACGCAGTTGGAACTTTGCCCGATACAGTCAGGTAGCCTTCCGCCTTAAGTTCCGCGTTCATTTCCCGAATCATGCTATAAGCCTTGCCGGTAGACACGCCGACTACCTCCGCCACCTCCTGGGCTGTTAAATACTGCTTCCTCAAGCACAACATCTCCTTTCGATTCTTAGCCACCGCCCCCGGTGCTTTAATCTTCTAAAATTTCTGTTACATCAACCTCAAGAGCCTTTGCAATACGTCCTAAAGTTGCCGGACGAACAGACTTACCACTTATCACATTGTTCACTGTTGGCCGTGGCATTTCTGTGGCTCTTTGTAAATCATCTGTATTCACGCAGGCTCTTGCCATCGCTAATTCTAATTTCTGCCTGTTGGCTTTCACGCTTTCACCTCCAATCAACAAATAGTTTTCTATTGCAAAAAATATAATAACAAATAGTTTTCCATTTGTAAAGACCAAAAATAAATATTTTCCTATTTGCAAACACTTAATTTGTATAGTACAATATCTAAATATAGAAGCGAGGTGAAATAAGTGGACATATCAGAAACAATTAAAGGTTTCAGAAAGAGAGAAGGACTAACTCAGAAAAAACTAGCAGACTTAACAGGACTATCTATAGCAACAATACAAGGTTACGAACAAGGTAAATACAGACCTAAAATTGAAGCATTACAAAAAATAGCCATAGCACTTCAAGTTCATGTTTCCACTTTATTGGCAGGAACTGATATAGATTATAATGAAATTTCCAAAATCAGAGACTCAGATGCTAAAAATATGATGAAGCGTCTTGCTTTGATAAAATTTTTAGATTGTATTTATTCTGATGCGTATATTACAAAAATTAAAAGATATGATCCTGATACAAATGAAGACATTTATGTTCACGAATATGTGTCTATAGGTACTGATATGTATAGCTGTGGAGAAATTGCAATAGATGATGAAACCGTAGAAACATTAATTAATATACTCGAAAACACATGCAAACAAATCATTTCCCTAAAAGGTGAACATGGTGCATCTTATGAGGGAGATTTTATAAATAAAAATAACCACTATCATATTCTAAAGGAAACATTACAAATAACTACTGAAATAAAAAATAAATATAAAAAAATATCTAGAGATGAGATTGAAGCTTATATAGAAATGGATTTGAATAATGCTAAAAAAGAAGAATTTGTGATTGAAGAACCTATTATTTATAAAAAGTCACAAAAATCTAAAGACAATAAACCAGAAGATGAGGATTAACCAGCTCAATCTTGAGCCTGTACTATGACATATAATATACTTACCCGGGGAACCGAAGGGGCGATACCTCCAGCTTCCGGACTTTTTTCAGAAAGGAGCTGGTGAATATGGTTACATATAGCGATCTATTCGCTTTTGTGAGCATGATTTGTTCCATCGTTACTCTTGTTGTTACTCTCAATGAACACAAAAAGTAGCGCCCCTGTCCTGGTAAGATAAGGCGCTACTTTTAGCAAATTACTCTCGCCGGCGGCTGGACTTCACCCAGCTTTCGGTTCTCTTGTTAAGTATATTATATGTCATCCATAAAAATTCGTCAACCTTCGTTTTTTAGCCACCGCCCCCGGCCAGAAATGGAGGAAGAGAATGCCCATCTATAAAGATGAGAAGACAAACACCTGGTACTGCAAATTCTATTACGTTAATTGGCAAGGCCAGAAAAAACAGAAATTAAAAAGAGGATTCAAGCTTCAAAGAGATGCAAAAGACTGGGAACGTAAATTCTTGGAACAATTTTCCAAAAATCCAGATATCACTTTTGAGGCTCTGTACCAAAAATACAAGGCTTACATTACTCCCAGAATCAGAGAAAGCTCCTCCTCTGTCAGGTTTGGTATGCTTGACAAACATGTACTGCCTTTTTTTAAAGACCGAATTATTTCAGATATTGGCCCTTCTGATATAGCAGCCTGGCAGACTGAACTGCTAAAGAAAAATTTAAGTGATTCTTATGCCCATATGATTAATGTGTATTTAAAAGCTATCTTTTCGTATGCAGTAGAATATATGGGGTTACCCAAAAATCCATGCACAAAGTCCATCGGATCGCTTAAAAGCCAAAAAATAAATTTCTGGACTCCTGAAGAATACAAGCAGTTTTCTGAGGCATGCAAAGATAATTTAGAATACTTCACACTTTTTGAGCTGCTTTATTACACCGGTATGCGAGTTGGAGAGGCTCTTGCCCTTACATTGAACGATATTGATTTTGAGCAGCATATTGTTTCGATTAATAAAACATATTACCGAATAGTTGGAAAAGATTTAATAAATCCACCAAAAACAGCCGGAAGTGAACGAACTATTCTAATGCCGGATTTTTTGACAGCTGAACTATTGGACTATGTAGGACACCTGTATGAACCAGCTCCCGATGACCGTATATTTAACAAACGCCCTCAATACGTCCGCTCTGTCCTGAGAGACAGGGCCAAAAAAGCAGGGATAAAGCAAATTCGTGTTCATGATCTGAGGCATTCTCATGCTTCTATGCTTATCAACCTTGGAGCTAATCCCTTATTAGTTGCAGAACGATTAGGGCATGAATCGCCAGCCATAACACTTAAAACTTATTCTCATTTATTCCCTTCGACTCAGAATGATATCGTGTCAAAAATCAAAAAAATATAAAATAGTATCATTTTAGTATCACAGAAGATAAAAAAGAGCCTAAACCCTTTGATTTATAAGGGAAAAGGCTCTTTTGATTATTATTTGCAGACAATGTTTATAATTTTTCCAGGAACATAAATTTCTTTTACGATGTTTCCTGTCAATTTATCTTTTACTGCTTCTTTTCCTACTGCCAGAGCGGTTTCTTTGTCAACGTCAGCTGGAAGCGCTACTACGCCTCTTGTCTTTCCGTTGATCTGTACGGCAATCTCCACCTCGTCGTCCTTCATGGCCTCTGTATCGCACTCCGGCCATGTGCTGTGGAATACGCTGTCTGTGCCGCCCAGCTCTCTCCAGAGCTCCTCGCCCAGGTGTGGAGCAAACGGTGCAAGAAGGGTAACGAAGGTCTTTAAGGTCTCCTTATCGATTCCGCCTTCCTTCTTTGCCAGCTCAATGAACTTGTTGTTGTACTCCATAAATCCGGAAATAACCGTATTTAAGCTGAACTGCTCGAATCTCTGCTCGATGTCGTAAACCAGCTTGTGGCGCAGCTTCACCATTTCCTTTGTCTCTTTGATATCCTGATCCTTGCTTGTCATAACCAGGTTGTAGAAACGGTTTAAGAAACGGGAAACGCCCTCGATTCCTCTGTCATCCCATTCAGCATCTAACTCCGGCGGTCCTACGAAAAGCTCGTAAAGTCTTAAGGAATCGCAGCCATAGTCTCTTACCAGATCGTCCGGGGAAACTACGTTGCCCTTGGACTTACTCATCTTGATTCCGTTCTTTCCTGTAATCATTCCCTGGTTGAACAGCTTCTTAAACGGTTCATCAAAGTCAACCACACCGATATCGTGAAGGAACTTGGTGTAGAAACGGGAATACAGAAGGTGAAGCACCGCATGCTCTACGCCGCCGATATACATGTCAACCGGCAGGTATTTGTCTGCTTTCTCCTTGGAAACAAGAGCCTCATTGTTCTTGCTGTCCACATAGCGGAGGAAATACCAGGAAGAACCAGCCCACTGAGGCATGGTGTTGGTCTCTC